>WNFR01004042.1_pt1 | contig 15150 bp, 12 predicted proteins | sample 5400221 | NCBI WGS metagenome assembly WNFR01 (sample SAMN13153357, study PRJNA577476) | soil metagenome | isolation source: 40 cm soil under Madrone tree | place: USA:California | collected 2016-06-14 | reverse complement strand
TTCACGCCCCGCGCCGAGGTCAACCTGCGCAATGCGCGCCACCGCGACGACCCGCGCCCGCTCGACGAGGCCTGCACCTGCCCCGCCTGCAAGCACCATAGCCGCGCCTATCTGCACCATCTCGTGCGCAGCGAAGAGGTTTTAGGCGCCATGCTGCTCACCTGGCACAACTTGCATTACTACCAGGACATCATGCGCGGCCTGCGGACGGCCATCGAGACCCGCACCCTCGGTCGCTGGATCGCCGCGTTCGAAGCCGAGCAGAGTCGCTGCGACATACCGCCAGTCTGACTTTGTGAAAGCATCCCCAAGCACGCGGAAACCAGGCCCCACGTCCTCTGGTCTTGCTAGGGGGCCACGGGACCGTACTGACGAGCGGATCTTGCTTTTCTTACGGGATTCGAGATGAAGCCAATGACAGCGATATGGCCGAATGCAGGCGCGTCGCCGTCGCGGCGCACCGCCGAAGCCTTCACGCCCTGCGCGGAAATCAATCTGTGCCTGCAAGCACCGTAGCTGCACCTACCTGCACCATCTCGCGCGCAGCGAGGAAGTGCTCGGCCATGCTTCCTCACCGGGCATAATCTGCACTATTATCAGAACATCATGCGCGGCCTGCGGGCCGCCATCGAGACCCGCGCCCTCCGCCCCTGGATCGCCGCATTCGAAGCCGAGCAAGGCCTGGGAAGACATCCCGCCACCGTGATGGAGAAGAGAGACGATGGCCAACGAAGTTTTGATCGTTGTCGATATGCAAAATGATTTCTGTGAAGGCGGCGCGCTTGCCGTTCCCGGGGCGAACGCCATCGTGCCGATGGTCAACCGCCTGATCGATCGCTACGACCATGTCGTGCTGACGCAGGACTGGCATCCCGCCGGTCACGCATCGTTCGCCAGCTCCTATGTCGACGCCGCGCCGTTCAGCACCGTGAAATTCCATTACGGTCCGCAGACGCTGTGGCCGGACCATTGCGTGCAGGGCACCGAGGGCGCCGCCTTCCATCCCGCGCTCGAGGTCACCAAGGCGCAGCTGATCCTGCGCAAGGGCCATCACGCCGGCATCGATTCCTACTCTGCTTTCCGCGAGAACGATCGCATGACAAGGACCGGCCTCGACGGCTACCTCAAGGCGCGCGGCCTGATGCGCATCGTGTTGTGCGGCCTTGCCTTCGACTATTGCGTGGCCTGGTCGGCGATCGATGCGCTGCAGAGTGGCTTCCAGGTCGCCGTGGCGGCAGAGGCCACCGCCGCCATCGACCTCGACGACAGCAAGCGACGCATGACGCGCGAGCTGCGCCAGGCCGGCATCAAATTGGACGTTATTGCCTGAGTGCTACACCGACGCCGACGCACATGGTGCAGAGCGCGCGCTTGCCGCCAATGTCTGTAGCCCATCCCAGCACGAGGAAGTGGCTTTAGCGGTGTAAGGGTGAGATCGCCGTCGATCGACCTCGCTACGCGAGGCGGGGGTCGAGTTGGTGTGAATCAGACTCGAGGAATCAGATTCCTCCCCCATCATATGGGGGAGGTGGCCCGACAGGGCCGGAGGGGGACCGCCCGAAGCGCTTCGTGTTCTTCTGGCCATTGCCTCCAGATCCGAATGCTTGCATCACCACGCCGCGCGGCAAGGTTTCTGGCCTCTTAGGAGCAGACTTCGAATTCAGCGACACAAACTGCGGTCTACTCCTTTCAAAAGACGAGGCGATCACAGTTTTCGCTTCCAAGCCCGGAGAGGCGGAGAAGACCGCCATCTTCAAATATGATCCCGGTAGTTCCTATGATGATGTGCCGACAATAGAGGCTAAGGATCAGCACACCGTGCAGATAAGAATTCGCTCGGTCTCATCCATATTCTTTCGCAAAGACAGATGGAAAGACTTGGCGATCGTCTACGATATTGGACGAGTCGATTATCCCAATGCAGATGACGTGAAGTCCGACAGTAGATAGGCAAAGCCCTGGTTCGCGCGACTTCAATCACCTGTTGCGGTCCAGAACCGCTCCCATCAAATTGAGAAGGAATGAGTCCGAGGCCAACGTTAGTACCCACTGTCATCTGGCGCGGAGATTATTCCGCGCCAGATGACATCAATTAAACCCGCTCGAACGCCAGCGCGATGCCCTGGCCGACGCCGATGCACATGGTGCAGAGCGCGCGCTTGCCGCCGGTGGCCTCGAGCTGGTTGAGCGCCGTGATCATCAGCCGGCCGCCCGAGGCGCCCAGCGGATGGCCGAGCGCGATCGCGCCGCCGTTGGGGTTCACCTGCTCGGCGTCGTCGGCGAGGCCAAGCTGGCGCAGCACCGCCAGCGCTTGTGCTGCAAACGCCTCGTTGAGCTCGACCACGTCGAAATCACCGATCGTCAGGCCGAGCTGGGCCATCAGCTTCTGCGAGGCCGGCAGCGGGCCGATGCCCATGATGCGCGGCGGCACGCCGGCCGAGACCATGCCGAGGATGCGCGCGCGCGGCGTGAGGCCATTGGCCCGCGCGGCTTTCTCCGAGGCGATGATCATGGCGCAGGCCGCATCGTTGATGCCCGAGGAGTTGCCCGCCGTCACCGACCCGCCCTCGCGGAACGCCGCCGGCAGCTTGGATAATGTCTCCATCGTCGTGTCGCCGCGCGGATGCTCGTCGGCCTCGACCATGAACTCGGTCTTGCCCTTCTTCACCTTGACCGCGACGATCTCCTTGTTGAAGAAGGCGCGCTCCATCGCCGCCTTGCAGCGGCGCTGGCTGCGATAGGCGAAGGCGTCCTGGTCGGTGCGGCTGATCTGGTGCTCGGTGGCGACGTTCTCGGCGGTCTGGCCCATCGGGTCGACGCCATAGGCCGCCTTCATGCGCGGATTGACGAAGCGCCAACCCAACACCGTGTCCTCGAGCTTCATCGAGCGGTCGAAGGCGCCCTCGGGCTTGCCCATGACATAGGGCGAGCGGGTCATGCTTTCGACGCCGCCGGCGATCATCAGCTCGGCGTCGCCGGTCCGGATGGCGCGCGCCGCCTGGCCCGCCGCCTCCAGCCCCGAGCCGCACAGCCGGTTGACGGTGGCGCCCGCCACCTCGACCGGCAGGCAGGCCAGCAGGCTCGCCATGCGCGCCACGTTGCGGTTGTCCTCGCCCGCCTGATTGACGCAGCCATAGATCACGTCGTCGACCGAGCCCCAGTCGACATCCTTGTTGCGCTCCCTCAGCGCCTTGAGGGGCACAGCCGCCAGATCGTCGGTGCGTACGGCGGAAAGGCCGCCATTATAGCGGCCGACAGGGGTGCGGATGGCGTCGCAAAGGAAGGCTTCGGTCATCTTGGGGTCACTCCCGGGTAAATCCTTGCTGCCCCGGTAGCACCGACGCCCACCGCTTGCCAATGCCCCCGCGGCAGGGGGGCCATGCGCAGATGCCGGCACCGCGGGTTCCCGCAAGCGGGGACCGCGATCCCAGCAAAGCCCGTCAGGTCTTGACCAGCCTGAGCCGGGGCGCGTGGCTCTCGAGCGTCTCGCGGTACACGGCGACATAGTCGTTCGCCATTCGTCGCGAAGTGAAGCGCTGCTCGAAGCGCGCGCGAATCCTCGCGCGCGACAGCAGCGGCAATCCCTTCTCGATGGCTTCGGCCGCGGCGGTCTCGTTGTCGACAATGAAGCCGGTGAGGCCGTCCTCGACGATCTCCGGCACCGAGCCGCTGGCGTAGGCGACCACCGGCGTGCCGCAGGCCATCGCCTCGATCATCACCAGCCCGAAGGGCTCGGGCCAGTTGATCGGCATGAGCAGGGCGAGCGCGCCGCTCAGGAAGCCGGGCTTCTGCCGGTCGCTGATCTCGCCGATGAAGTCGATGCCCGGCAGCTTCAGCAACGGACTGATTTCATCTTCGAAATACTCGCGATCCACCGGATCGACCTTGGCTGCGATCTTGAGCGGCAGGCCGCAGCGGACGGCGATCCTGATGGCCTGGTCGACCGCTTTCTCCGGCGCAATGCGGCCCAGGAAGGCGAGGTATTCGGGCTTCGCGGACCGTGGCGCGAGCAGGTGTGCGGGCAGGCCGTGATGGATGGTCCGCACCCAGTCCGCCTGCGGCAGCGGGCGGCGTTGCGCGTCCGAGATCGAAACGACCGGCGTCGAAGGGAACGCATTGAATACGCGTTGATGCTCCGGAAAATCGAGTCGTCCGTGCAGCGTGGTGATGTAAGGGGTCGACTGGCGGGAGAACAGCGAGAAGGGATAGTAATCCAGATGGAAATGGAGGAGGTCGAATTCGTCCGCGCGCTGCCGCACGTTCTCCAGCATGGTCATGTGCAGCGCGACCGGGTCGCGGACCGAGCCGTCAAGACGCAGCGCCCGCGGCCACATCGGCTCGAGCTTGGCCGTCGTCACTGAATCGCCGCTGGCAAACAGCGTGACGTCATGGCCGAGTGCCACCAGCTCCTCGGTCAACCAGGAAACCACGCGCTCGGTGCCTCCATATAATTTCGGGGGGATCGCCTCGGTCAATGGAGCAATCTGCGCGATTCGCATGGAATGGACCTCCTGGATGGAAACTTTTCCGTCGCTTGAGAACAGCTGACCTCGCGAGCACGAGGCAGCCCGTCGTGGGAAAAAGCCAAAAAGGCGGGACAGTGGTGGCTAGCAAATGTGGCCTCGGCACGGCAGCCATACTATTTGTCGCAGTCGATGTTGTGTTAAGTCGGTGAAAGATGTTGTGTTAAGTCGGTGAAAATAGCCGCGACCCGATGAAATCGGCGCGGCGACGCCTAAATTCCATTTATGAATGACCTTACTCATTACGCTCATCGCCCGCTTGCATTCCTTTTTCGTTATGCGAGGCGGCGGCCGATATCGCATTCGGTCATTCTGATCGCCGTGCTGGCCGCTGTAGCCTGCTCCGTCAGCACGCAATACGGCGTCAAGTTCATGGTCGACAGCTTGGCGGTCGGACCGGGAACCGACAGGGTCTGGATCGCGTTCATACTTGTTGTGTCGCTCGTCGCTGCCGACAATCTGCTGTGGCGGGTGGCCGGTTGGACCGCGAGCCATGCCTTCGTCGGCGTGAGTGGTGACCTGCGCGGCGAGTTGTTCCGCCACCTGACCGGACACGCACCGAGTTATTTCGCCGAGCGCCAGTCCGGCACGCTTACCGGCCGGATCACGGCGACCTCCAACGCCGTCTTCGCCATGGAGAACATGTTCATCTGGAACGTGCTCCCGCCCTGCGTGGCGACCGGTGGCTCGATCGCCTATCTCGCCCTCGTCAGCGTGCCGATGACGGCCGGGCTCGCCGTGATCGCCGCCATCCTGATGCTCGTGCTGTTCCGCCTGGCCGCCGCCGGAGCGCCGCTCCACCACGGCTTCGCCGACAAGGCGGCCCTCGTTGAAGGCGAGCTGGTCGACGTCATCGTGAACCTGCCCCTGGTGCGGACTTTCGCCGGCATCGGCCGCGAGCATGCGAGGTTCGACGAAACCGTCGGGCGGGAGATGACCGCGCGGCGCGCGAGCCTGCTCTATCTCGAGAAGCTGCGGCTGCTGCATGCCGGCGTGACGATCGTGCTCACCGTTGGGCTGCTTGCCTGGGCGATCGTGCTGTGGCAGCGCGGCTGGGTCACCGGCGGCGATGTCGTCCTGGTGTGCACGCTGGGCTTCACCATCCTGCATTCGACGCGCGATCTCGCGGTGGCGCTGGTCGATGTCACGCAGCACATGGCCCGGCTGTCGGAGGCGATCTCCACCCTGCTGCAGCCGCACGCGCTCACGGACCATCCTGAGGCTGCGCCTCTGGCCGGATACCGGCGGGGCGTTGCGTTCGAGAACGTGTCCTTCGCCTACCCCGGCGGTCGCAGGGTGTTGGATCATTTCAACCTGCGATTCAACGCCGGCCAGCGCACCGGCCTGATCGGTCCCTCGGGCGGCGGCAAGTCGACGCTGCTCGCGCTGCTACAACGCTTCCACGATGTGGACCGCGGCCGGATCCTGATCGACGGCCAGGATATCGCGCGCACCACGCAGGCGAGCATACGCGAGGCGATATCCTTCGTGCCGCAAGACATCGCCATGCTCCACCGCTCGATTCTGGACAATATCCGCTACGGCAAGCCCGACGCGTCGGATGCCGAAGTGGCGAAAGCCGTCGACGCGGCGCGCTGCCGCGAGTTCATCGAGGCCATGCCGCGGGGCTTCTCCACCGTCGTAGGCGACCGCGGCACGCGGCTGTCGGGTGGGCAGCGACAGCGCATCGCCATCGCCCGCGCACTGCTCAAGGACTCGCCGATCCTGCTGCTCGATGAAGCCACATCGTCGCTCGATGCCGAATCCGAGGAAACGATCCGCCAGGCGCTGGACCGGCTGATGGAGGGCCGCACCGTCATCGCCATCGCCCACCGCCTGTCCACGCTCCGCAGCTTTGACCGGATCGTGGTGCTGCAAGAGGGCCGGGTGGCGCAGGACGGATCGCCCGACGAATTGCTGCGACGCGACGGCCCCTATCGAGCGCTGGTCGACCATGAGCTGGCCCGCCTCGCGCAGCAGGCTGCGTAAAGGTTCGTTTGCAGGGACGCGCGACGTCCGGTCCCGATGTCCTAGAACTGCCTGCCATGGCATAATGCCGCCATGGCCTTGACCTTCTCCAACACCGTCGACCGCACGCTGGAGCGTCTGCGCGCCACCTTCCGCGAGACCGCGCGCGGCGCGCGCGAGGTGGTGGGGGCGCCGTTGCGTCCCGATCTTCCGGACGACGACATGCCGCGCCTCAAGAACCGCATCGATGCCTGCCTGGCCGGCGCCGGCGGCGAGACGGCGCGGCGCGCTCGGGCGGCCGAGCTGGGGCAGACCTATCTCACTCTGTCGGCCGGGGGCCGCAAAAAATTCCTGCTGATGCTTGCGTGCGACTATGGCCTGTCGCGCGAGGCGGCACTTGCCGCGGTCGAATTGTGGCGCACCTCCAAGGCGCCGCCGCGCGCGCTGAGCAAGGCGTTGGAGCCGCCGGCGGTGCGGCTGCTTTCCGAGTTCCTGGGCCTGCCGCAGGGCGTGAAATTCGTGGTCGACCTGCGCGCCGAGCTTTTGGCGCTCGGTCGCAGCGACTCGGCGGCGCGCGCCCTCAGCGACGATCTGCGGCCCCTGCTCGGCTCGTGGTTCGATGTCGGCTTCCTCGATCTCGTGCGCATCGACTGGCGCTCGCCCGCGGCGCTTTTGGAAAAGCTCGTGGCCTACGAGGCGGTGCATGCCATCCGCTCGTGGCGCGATCTCAAGAACCGGCTCGATTCGGACCGTCGCTGCTTTGCCTTCTTCCATCCCCACATGCCGGAGGAACCGCTGATCTTCGTCGAGGTGGCGCTGGTCCAGGGCATGGCCGGCAACGTCCAGCGCCTGCTCGATCCCAAGGCGCCGACGCGCGATTCGCAGGCGGCCGACACCGCCATCTTCTATTCGATCTCGAACTGCCAGCAGGGCCTGGCCGGTGTCAGCTTCGGCAACTTCCTGATCAAGCGCGTGGCGCAGGAGCTGCAGAAGCAGCTGCCCAACGTCAAGGATTTCGCCACGCTCTCGCCGATCCCCGGCCTGCGCGCCTATATCGACGGACGGCTCAAGAACGAAGGCGACGCGCTGTTGACCTCGAGCGAGATCGCCTCGCTCTCGCCGGTCACCGACGCAGCCCGCGGTGCAGCGGCTGTGCGCCTGCTGCTCGACCGCCCAAGTTGGCCCGAGGTGCCGGCGATCAACAAGGCGCTGCGCCCGATCCTCACTCGGTTGGCCGCGACCTACCTTACCTCGACCGACGACAGAGGCCGCGCTCTAGACAGGGTCGCGCATTTCCATCTTGGCAACGGCGCACGGGTCGAGCGGCTGAACTGGCTGGGCGACACCAGCGCCAACGGTTTCAAGCAGGCCTACGGCATGATGGTGAACTATCGCTACAAGCTAAGCGACGTCGACGCCAACCACGAGGCCTATGCCGGCGGCAAGGTCGTGCCGAGCCGCGAGATCAGGGCGCTGGCGAAGGGGTGACCGCAACCGTCCCGTCGGACGGCTCGTTGAAGTTGTTCAAGCACCGAGGAAAGGTCCCTCACTGCGTTCGGGATGACAGCATTTTCTTCATCGGTTCTTCGACTCAGCGCACGCAGCTCAACTCGACAAGACTGTCATCCCGAACGCAGTGAGGGACCCTTGATGACTCGACGCGGCCGACATCCCGCCTTTGTCGCCCTTTTTCCCTCGGCACTGCTACTTGTTTAAATAATTCAAAGCCAGTCCCGGTCGCGGCCATTCGAAACTCACCGGCTTGCCGGTCATCGAAAGCGTGGCGAAAGCGGTGCGCAGGTCGTCGCCGCCGAAGCAGACATTGGTGACCATAGGATCGGGCAGCTTGAATTGCGTGACCGAGGCGCCGTCGGGCGAGATGTCGCTCACCGCGCCGGTGATGAGCGTGGCCACGCAGACATGGCCGGCCGAATCGACAGCAAGCGAATCGAACATCTGGTAGCCGCCGAGGCCGGCGACCACCCGCCCCTTTTCGCCGCGATAGGGACCGTTGGCGTCCTTGATGACGCCGGGGGCGGAGAGATCGAAAGCCCACAGGCGCGCGGTCGGCGTCTCGACGACATAGAGCGTCTTCTCGTCGGGCGACAGGCCGCAGCCGTTGGGCCGCTCCAGCGGAAACACCTTTTCCTCGATCTTCGAGCCGTCGGCCTTGGCGTAGTAAACGGCGCCGCGGTCATTGTCGCGCTCGCGCGTCTTGCCGAGGTCGGTGAACCAGATGCCGCCGTCCTTGTCGAACACCAGGTCGTTCGGGCCGTTCAGCTTGCGGCCATCGCATGAGTCGTAGAGCGTCTCGAACTTGCCGGACTCGGGATCGACTACATGGATGGAGCCGCCTTGGTAGCCGGCAGGCTGCGTGCCGGGGAACAGCCGGCCGTCGGGCCGCTTGATCCAGTTGAAGCCGCCATTGTTAGCCACATAGATCTTGCCCTTGGGCCCCATCGCCGCCCCGTTGGGGCCGCCGCCCAGCTTGGCCACGATATGCTGCTTGCCGTCCGGCATCACGCGGGTCAGCGTCTCGCGGGCGATCTCGACCAGGATGACCGAGCCGTCGGGCATGGCGATCGGTCCCTCGGGAAATTGCAGGCCCGAGGTGATTTCCTTGTTCGGTGTCATTGGTGCTCCCTCTATTTTCCTTTGAACTCGGCTTTGCGCTTGGCGAGGAAGGCCGCGACGCCTTCCTTGAAATCGTCGCTGCGGCCAAGCTCGCGCTGGAAGTCGCGCTCGACGTCGAGCTGGGCCGGCAGGTCGTTGCCGCTCGACTGGTTGAGTGCCGCCTTGATGCGGGCGAGCGCCATCGTCGGACCGTCGGCCAGTCGGCGAGCAAGGTCGGTCGCGGTCTTCATCAGCTCGCCATCCTCGACCACCTCCCAGATCAGGCCCCATTCCTTGGCCTGCTGGGCGGTGATCTGCGGCGCCAGCATGGCGAGCGCGCGGGCGCGCTGGTCGCCCACCAGGCGCGGCAGGAACCATGTGCTGCCGCCGTCGGGCAACAGTCCGATGCGGGCGAAGGCCTGCAGGAAGGACGCCGATTTGCCAGCGATGGCGATGTCGGACGCGAGCGCGAAGCTCATGCCGACGCCGGCGGCCACGCCGTTCACCGCCGAGACAATCGGCTTTGGAATGGTGCGCATGGCGCGGATGGTCGGATTGAAGAACTTCTCGAGCGCAGCGCCCGAATCCGCCGTGGCGCTGGCCTCGCGGTCGGGATCGGCGAGATCGGCACCGGCACAGAAACCGCGACCCGCGCCGGTCAACAGCACGGCGCGAACGGACGTGTCGGCCGCCAGTTCCTCCCAGCACGCCTTGATCTCGGCGATCATCTTGCGCGACACGGCGTTCAGACGGTCGGGCGCGTTCAATGTCAGGGTGGCGAGGCCATCGTCTTTGGTGAGGAGGATTTTTTCGTAAGCCATTATTCCTATCGTCCCGTGAAATTTGCCGGCCGCTTGGCGAGGAACGCCGCAACGCCCTCCTTGAAATCGGCGCTGCGGCCGAGATCGCGCTGCAGGTCGCGTTCGAGGTCGAGCTGCCGGTCGAGGCTGTTGGTGCGGGCGCTGTTCATCGCCTGCTTGATGGCGGCATAGGACAGCGTCGGGCCGACGGCGAGACGGGCGGCGAGCTTCCTCGCCTCGTCCATCAAAGCGGCGTCATCGAGCACCTGCCACACCATGCCCATGCGCTCGGCCTGCTCGGCCGGCACCGACGTGCCGAGCATGGCGAGCGCCCGGGCGCGGGCATCGCCCACCGTATGCGGCAGGAACCATGTGCCGCCGAGATCGGGGATCAGGGAGATGCGCACAAAGGCCTGGTCGAAACGGGCCGAGCGCGCCGCCAGGACGATGTCGCAAGCGAGCGCCAGGTTGGCCCCGCCGCCGGCCGCCACGCCATTGACAGCGGCAATCACCGGCTTCGGGACCGTGCGGATGGCACGGATCATCGGGTTGAACAGCCGGTCCATCGCCGTGCCGAGATCGGGCTTGCCGTCGGCGCCGGCATCGCCCGGTCCGCTGTCGGCGAGGTCGGCGCCGGCGCAGAAGCCGCGTCCGGTGCCGGTGATCAGCACGCTGCGAACCTGGCTGTCGTCGCGAGCGCGCCCGAGTTGGCCGGTCATCACCTCGATCAGTTGGTGGCTCATGGCATTGAGTCGCTGCGGGCGGTTCAACGTGAGCGTGAGGACACCAGCATCGAGATTGGCGAGAACGGGTGTTTCTTCCATGGCAGGAGACTGCCATCATCCCACCTCCGCGCCAACCAGTCGCGTCGCATCGCGGCTCGGCCACATATATGTCGGCAGTCCATGGCAAACATCCTCATCCTTGTCGGCACCGAATCGGGCAACGCCCAGATGGTGGCCGATGCGATCCAGCCGGTGCTGGCCGGCGCCGGCCACCGCGTCGATGTCAGCGACAGGGCCGCGACCGCGACCGATCTCGCGAGCCACGACGTGCTGCTGGTGGTCTGCGCCACGCATGGCTCGGGCGATATCCCGACCAACATCCTGCCGCTGGCCGAGACACTGGAGCGCGACCGGCCCGATCTCTCGCACCATCGCTACGGCGTCATCGCGCTCGGTGACATGACCTACCAGGACACGTTCTGCGGCGGCGGCAAGAATGTCGACAAGGTCCTGGCGCTGTGCGGTGCCACCAGGATCGGCGAGCGGCTGGAGGTCGACGCCTCGGTGCAGCCGCTGCCTGACGAAGAGGCGCTGGCCTGGGTCGAGGCGTGGAAGACGCTGGTCTGATCGGCGCGCGCCCCGCTACGACGGCAGGGTAAAAACCTCGACCGCCTCGGGCACACCCTTCAGCATGTGCTTGCCGAGCGAGGCCATCGGCGTCATGCAGACGTCGTTGAACTCGGCCGAGGCGCAGACCGGCACGTGGAGTTCCTTGGTCAGGCTTTCGAGGCGGGCGGCACGGTTGACGGCAGGGCCGATGACGGTGAAATCGAGCCGGTCCTCGGTGCCGATATTGCCGAATGTCACCATGCCGACATGCAGGCCGATGCCGAATCGGACAGCGTCGTGCCCGACGGCGGCGCGGGCCGCATTGGCGGCATCGATATCATCGATCAACCGCCGCGCCGCGCCCAGCGCATTGCCCGTGACCATGGGCAGGAACAGTGCATCCTCCGCCGGAAAATAACCCATCACACCGTCGCCGATGAATTTCAGGATCTCGCCGCCATGGGCGCCCAGCGCGTCGCCGACGAGTTGAAGATAGTTGTTCAGGATTTCGAGCACGTCGGCCGCCGCCAGGCGCTCGTTGAGGCCGGTGAAATCGCGCATGTCGGAGAACCACAGCACGGCGTTGATCGACTGGCCATCGCCGCGCCTGATCTGCCCGCTCAGTATCTGCTCGCCGACGATGCGGCCGAGATAGGTGTTCATCAGCGTGGTCGTCACGAGATGGCTGATATGACCCTCGGCGACCGGAGCCAGATAGTCGAGCAGGCGGTGGAACTTGGCGATGTCGGCATCGGTGAAGCCGCTCTTGCGATCGGTGGCGAAGGTGATGGCGGGCGATTTGCCGTGCGCCACCCGCATCGGAACGGCGTAATAGTCGGTGCCGCCGGCCGCCGCGAGCGCATGCAGCATTTCGTGGTTTTCCGGCGTGAGCTGGTCGAGGCGATAACGCACGGGGCGCCGCGTCTCCACCAGCTCATGGATCGGACTGCCGATATAGTCCGGCGTCTTCTCGATGCCATGCGGGCGGGCTTCCTGCTGCACCGGCTCGCCGCGCCGCCACAGCAGGCCCATGGTGCGATACAGTGGATGGATGGCCTGCAGGCCGAGCCGCACGCGCCACAAGGGCGCACCGGCCGCCAACAGGCGCTTGGCCAGCTCGTCGATGAGCTTGGGCGCGTCGGGGATCAGGCGGCCTTCATGAACCAGCCACTCGATGATCGGCTTGACGTCCCAATCAGCGAGGGCGACGGGAGCAGACTCAGCCACCCACCACCGCCTGCACTTCCTCCGACGACGTGCGATAGACGGTGTTGGTCGAGAGGTCGGCGATCTTGTCGATATTCTCGGCCACGTCTTCGAGCGTCGGCGGCCGGCCTGTGATGCGCATGCCGGGTGCCTCGCGATACTCGATGCGGGCGAAATAGCCGGCGCCGGCCGACCAGATCTCGCCGGTGCGCTGGCACTCCTCGCTGCACAAATAAGCCACCATTGGCGACGCGAATTCAGGCTTCAGCTTCTCGAGCACCTCGGGCGTCATCAGGCTCTCGGTCATGCGCGTGCCGGCGACCGGTGCCAGCGCATTCATCATGATGTTGTATTTCTGGCCCTCCAGCCGCAGCGCGTTCATGAAGCCCACGACCGCGAGCTTGGCGCCGCCATAGTTGGCCTGGCCGAAATTGCCGTAGATGCCGGAATTCGACGAGGTGACGACGACGCGGCCATAGGCCTTGGCGCGCAGGATCGGCCAGGCGGCATGGGTGACATAGGCCGTGCCGAGGAAGTGCACTTTCACGACAAAGTCGAAATCCTCGGTCGTCATGTTGTGGAAGCTCTTGTCGCGCAGGATACCGGCATTGTTGACAACGATGTCGACGGTGCCGAAGGAATCGACCGCGGTCTTGACGATGTTGGCCGCGGTCCTGGCCTCGGCCACCGAATCGTAGTTGGCGACCGCCTGGCCACCCGCCGCCTTGATCTCAGCCACGACCTTGTTGGCGGCGGCGCTGTCGCCGCCCTTTCCGTCGACCGCTCCGCCCGGATCGTTCACCACCACCTTGGCGCCACGGCTCGCCAGCAGCAGCGCATGCGCGCGACCCAGGCCATTGCCGGCGCCGGTGACGATGGCGACGCGATTGTCGAAACGGATTGTCATATCGTTCTTCTCCAGGGTTCAGGCGGGACGCGCCGAGACGATACGACGGCGCTCGGACGCCGGCAGCTCCTTTGCGGCCGTCTTGAGGTCGTACCAGCTTTGTAGATTCATCCAGAACTCGGCGCTGTTGCCAAAGAACAGCGCCAACCGGACGGCTGTGTCCGCAGTGATACGGCGCCGATTGTTGACGATTTCGGCGATCCGATTAGGCGACACGCCGATGGCCTGCGCCAGCTCGTTCTGCGACAAGCCATACTCGGCGAGGAACTCATGTTTGAGCATGTCGCCGGGCGTGACTGGGGCGTATTGATTTTTTGTCATGTCGACCCTCAATGGTAGTCTACAACCTTCACGTCGTCCGCATCGCCATTTGTCCATCGGAACACGATCCGCCATTGATCGTTAATGCGGATCGAATGGAGGCCAGCGAGGTCGCCGCGGAGCTTTTCAAGCCGCTTCGATGGCGGAACGCGCAAATCCTCCAGCCGCGCAGCGACATGAATCACAACTAGTTTACGCTTCGCACGGTCAGCAAAGCCATGAAAGGCGCGCACCAATTCGTCCTCGAAAAGCGCTTGTGTCTTGCGGTCACCGAATGACTTGATCACGACTCACTATACCGTATACCGGTATACGGTCAAATCATAGAATTGTCTTTAAAAGCCCGATTACACCTTCTGCAAAATCACCACCGACGCCACGGCCTCTTCCATGCCGATGACGCCGCCGCCGTTTTCCGCCAGCGCGATCTCGCCGCCCTTGACCTGGCGTTGACCGGCCTCGCCGCGCAGTTGCGTCGCGAGCTCGGCCAGCATCGAGAGCCCGGTGGCGCCGACCGGATGGCCCTTGGACACGAGGCCGCCCGACGTGTTGACCGGAATCTTGCCGCCGGGACCGGTGGCGCCGGAGGCCACGAAGCTGCCGCCTTCGCCCTCCGGGCAGAAGCGCATCATCTCGCACTGGTAGATCTCGCAGAAGCTGGTGGCGTCGTGCACTTCGGCCACGTCGATGTCCTGCGGGCCGACGCCAGCCATCTTGTAGGCCTTGTCGGCGGCGGCGCGGGTAAGACCCGGCGCGTCGAGCGAACGGTACATGCCGCCCGAGAAGCCCACGCCCGCGACCTTGATCGCGCGCTCCTGCACGGCCTTGGGCAGCTTCTCGAGATATTCCCCGGAGCAAAGCAATGCCGCCGCCGCGCCGTCGCCGATCGGCGCGCACATCGCGCGCGTCAGCGGAAACGACACCGGCCGGTCCTGCATCACCGCCTCGGTCGTCATCTGGAAGCGGTATTGCGCCTTGTCGTTGAGCGCGCCGTAATTGTGGTTTTTCGCTGAGCCGGCCGCGATCTGCTCCTGGGTCGTGCCGTACTTCCACATGTGCCACTTGGCCTGCATGGCGTAGGTGTCCATGAAGATCGTGCGGTCGGCGCCGGTCTCGAATTTCGAGCCTATCAGGCGGCCCACCTTGTTCATCTCTTCGAGCAGCCGATCGTGCTGGCTGGTGATGTAGCCCTGGCCGAACAGATCCGAGGTGCGGCTGGGATCCTCCGGACTGAAAAGCTTCTCGACGCCGAGGCAGAAAGTGAGCTCATGGGTGCCGGCCAGCACGTCCTTCCAGGCGCCCATGAAGGCGGTCGAGGCGGTGGCGCAGGCATTCTCGACGTTGAACATCGGCACGCGCTCGGGAAACAGCCCCTCCTCGACCAGCGGCTGGAACAGCGCCTGGGCACGGATCGAGTTCTGGCCCCAGAAGCCCATGCCGCAATTGCCCAGCCAGCCCGATTCGATGTCGGCGCCCTT
>WNFR01011718.1_pt1 | contig 15151 bp, 20 predicted proteins | sample 5400221 | NCBI WGS metagenome assembly WNFR01 (sample SAMN13153357, study PRJNA577476) | soil metagenome | isolation source: 40 cm soil under Madrone tree | place: USA:California | collected 2016-06-14 | reverse complement strand
ATTCCCGCCGCAAGCTTGTGTGGCTGGGTGTGACCGCGCGCCCGAGCTCCCATTGGATTGCGCGCCAACTGACCGAGGCTTACGGCTGGCAACAGACGCCACGATATATCGTTCGCGATCGGGATTGCATCTATGGAGACGTCGTCATCCGGCGGCTTCGCGCAATGGGCATACGGGATCGGCCGATTGCACTACGCTCGCCATGGCAGAACGGATATTCGGAGAGGCTCATCGGTTCGATCCGACGGGATTGTCTTGACCATGTCGTTGTGTTTGGCGAACGACATCTCCGGCATCTGCTCAATTCGTACCAAAAATATTACAACGAAGCTTGGACGCACCTATCGCTGCACAAGGACGCGCCGATCCCGCGTGCCGTCCAGACCGTCGGTCGCACGCTGGCGATGCCAGTTCTGGGTGGACTGCACCATCAATATTTCAGGGCGTAAGTTTCCGACAGGGACAACGGATTGCTTTGCGCCATCTTTTCTGCATCGTGGAGGCTGTCGGCGCTCACGATCGTGAAGCCGGTGATGGATTCAAGTCCCAGCGGCAAATCCTTTGTTCCAGCTTTCGAGATTTCTCGACCAGCCCTGAAATGGCCCCCCATGTCGATAATATTGTCTTTCATTGACTCGAACCACTTGCCCCAGGCTGCCATTATTTCTGGCGTGGGCTTTTCAAACCCGTAGTGCAAAAAGACAAATTTTTTCACCGTTCTCTCCTTGTTGATTAACTCGTTTACACCGGCGCTGAGAGTACTGTTGCGGCGTGAGCGGCGGCAGGCCACCGCAACCTGCCAAAGGGCACGAACCGGAAGTGCCAGGACTCCTCGGCTATATCGGCTTTTTGGAGATAATCCAGACTGAATGTGCTCACTGTGAGCCTTTCAGCTTTTGACCAAAAGCAGACATTGGCCGCCCTCACCAACGTCTTTTTTGCAGGATCAGCGCACTCAGCTCTCGCGGCTATAGCGCTCGTAGAGCTTGATTGCGTTGTCCCAGCGGATCGCCTCCATGAACACGTCGACGTAACGTGCGGCCGCGGCGCCGTAGTCCATGTGATAGGCATGCTCGTACATATCGAGCACGAGGACCGGCCGGCCGCCGGCGAGCGTGGTCGTGTGATCCGCCGCCCATTGGTTCACCAGCCGCTTGTCGCGTGGCGAATAGGAGAGGATCACCCATCCTGAGCCGCCGCCCTCGGCCTTTCCCATGGCAGAAAATTCGGTGCGCCAGCGCTCGAAGCTGCCGAAATCGCGCGTGATCGCCTCACCCAGCGTGCCGCCAGGCGTGCCCGCGCCCCCCAGGCCGTCGAAGTAGATTTCGTGCAGGATCATCGAATTTGCGGCGATCAGCTCTTCGCGCTTGAGGCCATTGACCACGAAGCTCGGCGCCTTCGCGAAGTCGAGGTCGGCGAGCTGCGCGCTGATTGCGGTGAGCCGTTTGACCGCACCGACATAGTTGTTCTCGTAGTGGCTCACCAGAACTTTCTCAGAAATGCCGTTGATCGACTTGGGATCAAAGGACAGCGGCTTGGGCTCATAGGTAATGGACTTGGACCTTGTTTGCGACGCGTTCTGCGCGAAAGCCGGTGCCGTCGGATCGATGAGGCTCGCGGTGGCCGCGGCGCCCGCGAGTAGACCAACGCTCTGGATAAAGTCCCGTCGTTCCATTCTGTCGTTCATCATGATCCTCCTATGTTGGGTTCAAGGCTCTCTTGAGTCACATTTTCCTAGTCAGGCAACTCTCAACAATCCCGCCCCTGCCACCGGTGATGACGACGATCTTGTTGGTGAAACGGATTATCCAATGTCTCCTGCTTCGAGTTGGCTTTGGTGCGGCAAGCTGCGCCTCATCGCAGGCATTTTTTGAACTCACGTCAGCATTGAGAGGATTGTCGGAATTTGGTCCGACGCCGAGGCCAACAACCCGTCGTAGCTGGTCCGGCCCTCTGCGGCAGCCGTCAAAATGACCTCGGCCATGTGCGCTTTGAGTCCTGGCGTCACTTGCTCCACAGGAATTTGGGTCATCACCTCATCTAAGGCCGCCCGCATTATTTGAATGAGTTCTGGACTGTAGCTCGGCATGATGCGGTCTCCGGTTTTGGTGCGGCAGATTTGCCGGATTGGCGGTCACCGGCCAGACACAAAGCCGCGAGCGGCATCACGCTAACGTGACGTTTGAATTTTTCTCAAATTCACAAAGGTGCACATATTGCATGGTCGTATTCCTTGCTCCGTTCTTCCTGCTTCATGCTACCGTAATCATCCAACAGGAAAATGATTTCATCTGTATTGCGTCGATTTGAGCGGTCTTGCTGTTATTCCCGTCGCAGTCGTGCCCAATTGAACACAATTGTTTCCTGCGGGAGCCATGCGAGTTTTGCGACATCGCAGGCTTTCAGCCTTGTCGTGATGCGCGCAGGTTCGTTCAAGGCCCGATAGACCTTTTCAGCGGCCTGTGAGGTTATCGCGATGGAACAATCGGCCAGCGCTGTCACGTCAGTTTCGAGCCGGTCGCCGCCTGCAATACCGCCTGCAGTATTCACGAGAACGGCCTCTTCTGCTGGACTACCGCCGGTGCTCGGAAAGATGATGCGAATGGGGGCCTGTTGAAAGACGTCTATGATGCGGGTGCCTTTTTCAGAACCGCTCAGCACGATGCGGCCGGAGCCTTCCGCCCGCTGCAGATCCTTGTCGGACGGATTGCGCGCACGCACTTCCGGCAAATCGAAAGGGCTTAAGTCGTCGCCGTGATCACACGGTGGCGTAGCGTCGAACATGGGCTTCCACCGGCTCGTCGTGTCGGCGGCGCGTCTGTTGCGAACGCGCCACTGTTGAGCGGAATCAGAATCCCGACAAGCCCTGCGGGCTGTTGTAGGGAATTTTCACCCTAGTGATCTCGTGGAGCGACCCGTCCGGTCGAGCGGCGTAGCCCACCAGCGTCGAGGCATTCCCGTAGATCTGGTAGAGAGAGGCTCCATCCGGCGTAATCCAGCAATCGCTCGGTCCGCTGGTGACCGTTGTGTTGAGCCCCCTGGCGGTGCCATCGCCCGGAACCTTCGGGCATGCTGGATCCTTCGCGATTTTCAGGCCGCTGCCGTTGATGTGGTAGCTGCTGATGTAGCTGTAACCGAAGTTCGTGGCGTATACCGTTCGGTCATCCGGGGAGACCGATAGCCAGCACAGCTCAGACGGCAGGCCCGGGCTTGTGTCGATCTTCACAAGCGGGCCGACGTTGATCTTGCCATCTGCATCGAGAGTTGCCATTGCGCATCCGTCGCCGACGGCATATCCGATGATGAAGGTATCCGGCCGGCCGTGCAGGAAAGCGATATAGAACGGCGAGCCGGCCTTTGCGTCTTGGAACTTGGCTGTGCCAAGCGTGCCGTCATCTCGCACGGGGAATACAACGAGGCCATCGGGGTCCGGCGCATTCGAAGCGATCACTCTGTATTTGCCGTCTGGCTGCGGGACCCACAGAATAGGTGAGCCGTCGGGATACAAGCCTGTGTGAGCGATTGGCTGATCGAACGTGGTGCCAACAAGGAGGAATTTCCCGTCGGGCGAGAGCACGCCCATGGTCGGCACACGGTCGGTCTTCTCTTGCGTATTCACCGTGTATCGCTCCGGGCGCGCTGTGAGCGTGCCTTCGGCGTCGACCGACATCAGCCGCACATGGTCGGGGCCGAATGAGTGCACCACGAAAAGCATGCCCTTCGGGGGGGCATAGGCCAGGGATTTGGCCGTGCCGCTCTTTCCCTTGACGGGATTCCCCGTCGGCTTGACGTCGAGCCGCGTGAGCCGACCATCTTTGCCGACGCGGAAGCTCGAGACCGAGTTGTCGCCGCCATTGGTCGTGAACAGAAGCTGCCGATCCGGCGAGAGGATGACGCTACCGGCGCCCTCAAAGGCGTTTGGCGCGCTCTCCTGGCCGCTGATAGGCTTGAAAGTCCCGGAACCGGCGCCGCCGGTGGGAACGCGTTCCACCTCGGTAAGCGCACCCTTTGCATCACGACGATAGTGGATAATGGCGTTCTGGATCTCGTTGGTTTGCATGTAGAGTGGTCCGCCCGCCGACCTACTCTGCTCTGCAGCAGCGATTTCTGGGATCCCGCCGGCGAGGGCAGCGCCAGTGACCGCGCCCGCTGCCACCTGCAAAAACACTCGACGATTTGCGAGCTCCGACTTTTCTGGATGCATCTCTCTCTTATCGTTGGACATACTTGTCTCTCCTTCAATTTGGTTGGATTACGTGGTTTCGGCGAGCGTCCAGCAAAAGACTCGGGTTCGCACGGAGATTTCGAACCCGCTTCGAGACCCAATGCAGAAAGGTAATGCAGTTGACGCACGACCGCGCCACATCGCTTGATGCGATTTTGTCAGTTTTGCGGGATTGCGAGAGAACCTGATGGCCGCGGGGGCTCAGCTGCGTGCCAGGCACCGAGTTAGCGGCGCGTCCGTTGCGACGCGCCGCTGTCCCATTGGTCATACGCATCTCTCTCGGCATACCCATCTCTTTAGGCATACGTCTCTCCTGTCTTCTTCGGTGGGACCTGATTCTCTCGGAGACTCCAGCTAGGAGTTCGGAGTCGCCGCTTCTCCAACATGGCCAGGAACGCTCGAGGTCGAGCCAAGAGACGCGTCGGAGCTTCTTTGAAGCCTTGCCCTCGTCAGCTCCCACCGACCAGCTTCCCAACAACTGATAGTTGGTGTGATAAGCATCGAAACGTTCCGGGTTTCATTCGTCTGCATGTCGAGATTCCCGTCATGCCGATTCGAGATATTGGACATCATCAGACGAGACAAAGTGAGTCCGCAGAGTCACTTGTCCAACAGGGGGTAGAACTGGGTCCATACCCTATCTTTCTTGGCGCTGGCGATGTGGCAATATGCACACTCATTCACGTCTTTCACTTTGGCGGTTGGCGCTTTTGGCTCATGGTGATTGAAATTGTAGAAGCCCCACCCTCCAGAATCTGCATAGCGCTTGGAATCTTTGACCGTCACATCGGCGCCGTTGAGAGCTCCGGGGAAATAGCCCCTGCCCGATAGCTCGGTCCGCGAACCGTCGGGGTTCTGGCCCGGCAGCGTGAGTTGCAGCTCCTTGAACAGGATCGTCCCTTCGGGAAATTCGTTCGTCCTCTTGTATATCTCGTATGAGCCCGGCTCGATGTAGACATTATGATACTCGGGAAAGCCGGCTTCGCCGCCATTAAGAGCGTTGGGAGTGAGTGGCGATCCGACGTACACCCATTCGTGGAAATTCTTCGGCAGGATCAGGTCGCCAGCGGCGCTATACTCTGGCAAATAACGCGGCCTGGTTTGCGTCTGTGCGCTGCTGCTAGTGAGCGACTGTATGAAGAAGGCTGCCGCGATTACGCCGCTCACAACCAATGCGGTCATTGCCAGAAGTTTTTGAGGCATAGGTGGTTCTCCCTTAGAACTGCTGACACATGGGAACTCACCGCCAGCAGCAGACAAATCATGGTGTGGAGGGTATTCCAGTCGACGCTCGACCGCGCCACATCGCTTGATGCGACTTTGTCTGTTTTGCGGGATTGCGAGAGAACCTGATCGACATCCGGATGGATTTGCGCCAATTACCAATCACGCGCTCTTTGACCAATCGGATGGGCACCCGCCACGGGCGAAATTGGTATGCCAGGCAGGTCCACAAGGAACGGCATATGAGCGCGGTGCGCATTGCCCTGCGGCCGCCCGCAAAAGGACCAAGCTTCATTTCGCAAGTGACGCCGGCGTGAAATGCCGGCAGGCGCGGGCTAAGGAATTTGGGGGCCGCGCGATGACTCGCAAGCAAAGACGCTTCTCCCTTATCGGCGCTGCGCTGGGCATTCTCACGCTCGCGGTGGCGTTGGTGCTTAGCGCGCTCAAAGACTCCATCGTCTTCTTCAATACGCCGACCGAGGTGGTGGAAAAGCAGGTCAAACCCGGGACGCGCTTGCGCATCGGCGGCCTGGTGAAGGAGGGCAGCGTTTTGCGCGGCGACGGGCTCGCTGTTCGTTTCGAGGTGACCGACGGCAAACGTACCGTGCCGGTGGCATACCGCGGCCTTTTGCCTGATCTTTTCCGCGAAGGGCAGGGCGTGATTGCCGAAGGTGCTCTCGATCCAGGCGGGACCTTCCGCGCCGATAGCGTGCTCGCCAAACATGACGAGACCTATATGCCGAAGGACGTCGCCGATGCGTTGAAGAGGCAGGGTCATTGGAAGGACGACCGGCAGGTTAGCGCCGAACACTGCAACCAGTGCACCGAACACGCTAAGGATGAGGACCCATAGCAGCATCGAGCCTTCGTGATTGCCCCATACGCCGCTGAGCTTGTACATGAGCGGTTTTGCCGAATGTGAGTTCTCGAACACGTTGACGACGGAAAAATCCGAGCGCACGTAGCAACTCATCGACCATCCTGCTCGCGATCTTGGCCTTCTCGCTCTCGCTGATCGGCACCTTTCCCGTGCGGCGACTCGAGTGGCAGCTAGCTCAAGTGCGTGAAATCGTCGTCGAAACTTATCGGGTAAAGAGCCTTCTGCTACACGTCGCCAATTGGCACGGACACCTGCCGGGCCAGCATGTCGATATTCGTCTCACCGCCGAAGACGGCTACCAGGCGCAGCGCAGCTATTCGATCGCTTCGCCCCCCAACGACGAATTGCTCACGTTGACTGTGGAACGAGTGGACAATGGAGAGGTTTCTCCATATCTCGTTGGTGATCTTCGTGTCGGCGACCAATTCGAATTGCGGGGGCCCATCGGCGGCTATTTCGTCTGGACCGCGGCGCTGCGCGGGCCTTTATGTCTCATAGCAGGCGGATCGGGCGTTGTACCTCTGATGGCGATGCTCCGTCACCGTGACAGACGGAAGATTCGCGCTCCCGCTTCACTGTTGTACTCATCAAGAAGTTTGGAAGACGTCATCTATCGAGCGGAGCTCGATGCAATGGCGTGTTGCGATCCCAATTTGCGTGTTGTCAACACGTTGACCCGCAAACAGCCTGAGGGATGGATGGGCCGTTGGGGAAGAATTGATAAAGCGCTGCTTGCTCGGGAGTGCTTCCCTCCCGTGCAAAATCCGAAAATTTTTGTCTGCGGGTCCACTCCTTTCGTGGAAGATGTTTCAACCTTTCTGGTGGAACTTGGACATGACCCGCTCACGATCAAGACGGAACGCTTCGGACCTTCAGGAGGACAGGCGCCATGACCGATAACCTCTCCGATCTCGTGCTGGAAGGAAATGCTGCCGTAACTCTTCTTCAGGAGTTTTTCGCTTGTGATATAACCATCGCACGAACGCAATGCGTGGAATGCGGCTCTATAGAAGGTGTAGGCTCTTTGCGTCCTCCTTATGCGGCTCCAATGGGAGCAGTTCTAAGATGTTCCCATTGCGATGGCATTCTCATGAGGGCAGTCCATACACCGCACGGTCGGTGGCTCGAATTGAAAGGCGCGCACTACCTAAGATTTTAGTCGTCTATATGAGACACTCTTGCTACGATGACTGTAGCCTACTTGAACTGGGATAAGGAAAGTCACAATGGGAAACGGGAGATCGCCCCATGAAAGGCGTGCGTCCTACTTCCCCCGTCTCAGCTGCGGAAGAGTCGATCGTATTTGTTATCGACGATGATCCGCTCGTGCTCGGCGCGCTGAGCGGCCTGTTTCGTTCGATCGGGCTGCGCGTCGAGGCATTCGCATCCGCAAGCGAGTTGCTGCAACATCCGCTGCCTGCCGTCCCGAGCTGCCTCGTCTTGGACATCAGACTGCCGCGGTTGAGCGGTTTCGATCTGCAAACCGAGCTTAACCGTTTAGGCATCAAAATACCGATCATCTTCATCACCGGTCACGGTGATGTTCCGATGTCGGTCAAGGCCATGAAGGCGGGCGCGATCGACTTCCTGACCAAGCCGGTTCGCGAGCAGGAGATGCTCGATGCGGTGACTGGAGCGCTTGAGCGGGATCGAAAACGCCGCGCTGATGAGAAATCCAGCTCGGACGCGCGGGCCAGGTTCGCGTTATTAACCCCTCGCGAGCGCCAGATTATGGCCCTCGTGACCGGCGGCCTTATGAACAAGCAGGTCGCAGGCAAGATCGGCATAAGCGAAAGGACAGTAAAGATTCACCGAGGCAACGTCATGCGAAAAATGCGCACCAAATCGCTGGCCGATTTGGTCATGATTGCTGAAAGTCTGGGAATTCGTGGAAAGGAGAACCAGGAAAACTTGCCGGCGTGGACAAATTGATCCAGCATCGCGCGGCCGCGCCGCATTCCTGGGAAACTCTCGGCTAGCTCATCCTCGGCCTGCAGCCAAAAATCCGATTTGAGCGTCAACTTGTCCAAGCTCACTAGGGCGTGTACTCATAAAATTCGCCATGTCGGCTTAGCCCCCGATAGCGGCGTGGAAGCAGACATCGGAAGCTCCGGGCTGTGCCAAATCGGACATTAGACGCATCTCGATTATCTCATCGTGAGCCAGCAGTGAGCTAACGACACCCAATCTCAGAGTGAAATACCCGTGGACCCTCCGGCGCGCAGGAGAAATCCCATACCGCCCGACTTTGTCGAGAAGAGCGGATTGAATATACGATCGACATCTTGCGAGCCGATTCCTTTTCCGGTGTCCGCCACTGATATCATGACGCCGCCACCATCTTGAACCTCGGATTTAATTGAGAGGACCCGAGATGTGTCCTCGTTTGCCATCGAGTCGATGGCATTGGTAATCAGATTCAAAAGCACCTGCTGCAGCTGAATTCGATCTCCTATCACCTGCGGTAACTGCGGGCTCGGGTCGGTTTGTACAGCTACCCCGTGTTTCTGCAGATCATTACGTAGCAAAACGAGCGCTTCGTTGATGAGCTCGTTGATGTCGAGCGAGGTTCTGTTCCGGGTGTCGCTCTTGAACATCGCTCGAACGCTTTCGATCACCTCTCCCAGGCGCTGTCCACTAGCGCCAACTGCCCCGAGCGCCGCCTTTGCTTCATCGAGGTTGGGCGGCGCGCGATCAAGCCAGCGCAGGCCCGCATTGGCGTACATAGTTATCGCCGACAATGGTTGCTTGATCTCATGAGCAATCGAAGCCGATACCGCATCGCCGGTCATCAGCCGCGCCTCACGCTCGCGACGTTGCGCCAGGACCGCGCGGAGCAGCTGCGCGTAAAGCGTCGTTATTTCATACAACAGGACACAGAGTACAAGAATGCTGGGCACGAACCCTAAGACCCGGCTGGCATACCAACCGACGCTGAACCGGGCCAGACCGAGCGCACCCGTATAGATTTCAAGTACATACGCGCAAACAACCACCATCAGCCACAGATCGAGCACCGAATACCGGCGGATCCAGAGCAAAATGAGTGCAAGTGCGTTCCACAGGATTAGAAAACCGACAACATAAAGTTTGAGGGTAGAAAAACGGACGGGGTCGAGCATGGTGCGGGGCAAGTGCGCTTGCCCCGCTGTGACAAGAACTGTCACGGCGCACACGACGGCCGCGGTCACAGCCACACTCGTAAGAATGGCCGCACCCGCGGAACCCCGCCACAGCCCCTTGGTCGAATCGGCATCCTTCAAAAGGGTATATGCGATGACGAACGTAGGAAAACCGGCGCGCCACAGATTAAAAAGCCAATCCGTGCTCTGTAGCCCCGCGCCAAGCAGGCCACCTGGCGTGAAGACGCCCGGAAAGGTCATCACCCACGGGATCACGATAAGCGCTGTGAAGAGATATCCACTCGCGATCGCGAGGAGGGCGCGCGAGCGCAGGATGGCGAACTGGTTGAACAGCAGGACCGCGGTGATCAAGTCATTCACGAAGATCGCCGTGGCATAGGCCGGGACGAAGGCGTCGATCCGCCCCGGCTGGAAGGTCGAGAGCGGCCCAGCCGTGATGACAAAGGCGACAAGCAAGGCCAGCACAACAGCAAGGGCGAGGCGTCGCTGCGCCAAGCTCGGCAATAAGTGCGAGAGGACGAAATGCTGTTCTTCTGATGCGGCCGCCGCCGTGTTCGCCATCGGAGCGCCCCTCGCAGGGATTGGAGGGCACGGAACTAATCTTATTCCGCGTCGGGAACTCCCCACATGAGACCGCCCGGCTTCGCAGTCACGTGCATTCTGCCACTTGCAGTGGCAGGTGACAACGCGCGAGGAGCCGGATAACGCCCATGATGGAAATAAGATCTCGAGCGTCCGCTTCGGGTCAGACTCGGTCCTGGGGCCGTGTCGATTCAATGTCCGGATTACCTGAGAGCGAACATCGCTGGGCGATTTATGAGTACGCGCCCTAGCACCCAAGTACTATTTCCAGATATGGCCGGCCCGTGGCATTGTGGTCCACCGCTTTGTCGAAGCGTCGGCGCCGGTCGCCTTATTTACCTGTGATGGAATGACCTGTTGACAGCAACTGCGCTCATATCGATCGTAGACGATGACGATTTGGTTCGCTTTGCTGTAGAAAGCCTCGTGAGGTCGCTCGGGTTGGCAGCCCACACATTCGCGTCAGCCGAGTCGTTTCTGCAGTCGTCATCGGTGGCCGAGACGCGATGTTTGATATTGGATGTGCAAATGCCAGGGATGAGCGGGTTGGAGTTGCAGGCTCATTTGGCTCGTCTCGGCTCTGAAATACCGATCATTTTCATTACGGCCTATCCTGACGAGACCGTTAAGGCACGCGCGTTGAACGCTGGAGCCATCTGCTTTCTGCATAAGCCTGTCGAGCTCCAGGGGCAACGCCTTGTCGACTGTCTTTATGCGGCACTCGACAGAGGCAAGGGACCTGCTCCGGTTTCGTAGTCCTCTAGTCATTGAAATGAGCACAGTGAGTGGGGCCGTGCCCGCCCAAGGCGGCGTCCGGTGCAGCCTTCAGGGGCCCAGCGCGCTCCTGGATCTAATCTATACCTTCGTGTGGGCCCATTAAGACCAAAGGGACACTCGGGGGCACCTATGTCGGATAGAGACGCCGCGGTTGCGAAAGTATCATTTGCCAGGATGCCGTGCTTAAACGCCGACCGGGCAAGTGATGGCGATGATGACTCCTCCCTCAATACGAGCGCTGGATGCGAGCTCCGAAGCAGCACGGCCGCTGTGGCAGGCTGCGAATCAAGATTTGCTTCATGAAACAAATTTCAAGCAATCTGAATTGTGCGCAGATTTCGCACCGGCGGTGTCCGCCCGATGCGATCTCTTCGGTAAAACTGTCCAGATTTCTCCGATCGAGTTAGTCAAGCGGCACTGCACGGAACGGTACGGAATGGTGACGGAGGGCATCTACGCGCCAACCCGAAGCAGGATCGACGTCAGTTACGGCGGTCCAGCGCATTTGCTGGTGCTATACGAGGATGGCGTTCGTCGCGAAGGCGAGACGTCGATTGATGGGCTACCTCCAACCACGCTCCGAAATTTTGCCAACAAGCTGACGTTCGTGCCAGCCGGCCATTCCTATCGTGAATGGCACGACACCAGTACGGCCTTACGTATGACGTATCTCTACTTGAGTCCAGCTAAGCTTCAAAAATCCGTCGACGTGGACACCTCGTATGCGCCGAGAGCATTCTTCGAAGACCCCGTTCTTTGGGCGACCGCCACAAAGTTGAAGAATGTGATTGAGCGCAATCAACCTGAAAGCAACCTCTACTTCGATGCGCTCTCGAGTGTCCTTGCGCACGAGCTATCGCGCTCCGGCCGAGAGTTGGCTCGGACCTCACCAGCGAGTCGCGGCGGCCTTGCCTGCTGGCAAAAGCGTGCTGTCATCGGTTACATCGAAGAACACCTGGACGAGCGAGTATCGCTGATCACGCTTGCTCGGCTCGCTCGGCTGAGCCAGCATCATTTCTGTCGAGCCTTCAAGCAATCCTTCGGAATTCCACCGCAGGGATATCTTCTTCAGCGCCGGATTGAGCGGGCGAAGGTGCTGTTGTCGGACCGAGCAAATTCGATCACGGATGTCGCATTGACTCTAGGCTACGCCTTTAACAGCTCCTTTACTCTGGCCTTTCGCAAGATTACCGGACAGACGCCAAGCGAATTTCGCAGAAACATCACGTGAGGCGCCAATGATCCTGACAACCTCCGTGGAATGGAGCGACCGGCCTTCGTCGAACTTCGATCTGGGCCATTCGATCAAAAAGCGGGACCTGGGCCGCCAGGAAGGCGCCGCGGCGGAAAAGGCAGTGCCGTTCTCGGCCCCGCTTTTTGACGCTAAGCCGCTCCTAGCTTCGCATCGACGCCATAGGCCTAGCTGGAAAATGCAAAAGAGAACGTTCGAGGACGTTCAGCAGCTCCGGCCGAACAGGAGTCCTCGATGACCGAGGGAGGTTCGAAATGAGCGAATTTCCAGATTCGTACGTCTTGAAAGTGTTGCTTGCCACGCGAACGACGACGCAGGCCGTCGATGCGGTTGCTCAGCGGTGGCGCTGGCTGAGGGCCTCTGTGTGCGACCCGTACCGGCCCTAGCTATACTACATGCGTGGGCCCGGACCGAAATGGCGCGAGAAGCACGCGCGCGGCGCTGGATGGTAGCGCATGGCGCGCTGAATATCTGCTTGGACCACCTCACGCATGAAGCTCCGTGATTGCACAGCCCTCACTACCGCGATTTTTGCGGCGACTTGGTAACGGGAAGGGCCTCACCGATAATGACGCGTTGAAATTCTGCTCGAGCGAATGAGGATTCGTATATCGTCTAGCTGAGGCCGAGCAGCCGCTTCGCCTCGGTCACGGATTGCATGCACTCATCAGGATCAGTGGAAGCATAGATTTCGCCTTCTTCACGCCGCGCGCTTGACCGCACGCCAAGACTTACTTCGTCATCTGGCCATCATTGGCGAGTTTCTGTCCCCGTGTAGGACCACCTCAAGCACGCAATTCGGCGAGCGGGTGAGCTTGGCGATCGGCTTGGTTCTTTCGTCGTCTGACTTGCGGACGTCATCTTCGCTATTGCAGTTGCAGCCACGAAAGCGGAAGCTTGAGCCTGGGCGCTCGAATCTATTGGGCGCCGAATTCATAAGTGCACAGCTGCTCTGCGTCGATAGGCCTCTGGTTAAAAACCGCAAGATGGAAAAAGTCGTAACAAGGAGCGCACAGCAATCGACTATCGAACTCTGCTATTGCTAATTGGACACACGGAGCGCGCTGACGATGTCGGCGCTCCGTAACAGGCAAATCCTCAGGCAGGCGCGCTTTAGCAAGATCACTTGTTTCACGCACGAGGCAAGCACACTGGGGCTGCTCGTAGACGAAATCCCGGCTCAGCTGAATATATTTAACTCGGGAAACGAGCGATGGCTGGACGCACGATTGCGGACTTTGATGAGCTCATTGCAATGATACGGCAAAATATAAATGAGTTAGTCGAGCAGGCCGCTGCGCACTCGGGCGCTGAAGATGAAGAGAGGACCGCGAACCGAATCGCGGAACAAGAGCAGAAACTCGCTAAGTTGATTGAGCTCCGAGACGCTCTTACGCGTAGTTAAGCCTTACGGCAGTTCGGGGCCGCCGTCCGCAGGAAATGACATGACGGTGCTCCGTAGAGCGACGCGCGAGCGGCTGAGCGCGTTCTCCGATGGGGGTGTCGCTGTCTTCCTTAGAACAAGAGACCGAGGAAATGGCAGCCAGCGGTTTCGCATGGCTCATAGAATTGCGATTGGCGCAACGTAGGTGCAGTCAGAGCAAGAGCGCCTAAGCCAATTCTCTCCGATGACACTAGTGTACGAGCGCACCACGCTTCCCGTCGCAGGTCGGCATCCGCCACTGAAACGGTCGCGATTTAACCATTGAAGGTGCAGCAACACCAGGAGGTGTTCCATGAGAACTCTCGCGATCAGTATCGTCGCCGGCGCCGCGCTGTCCAGCGCCATGGTTGTGCCAGCATCGGCGATCCCCATGAGCAATCTCGCCGCCGCAGCTAGCAACCTCGCGCCAGGCGAAAGCGTGCGCTATGTCCGCAAGAGTTACCGGTACCGAGATAGCTCTCGCGGCTATGCAGCGGACTGCCGCTACGGCTATGGACCAAGTTCTCCCTGCTATCCGTAAGGTAGCTCGTAACTCGCAGGATGGGTTCGAGCACAGCGAAACCCATCCTGCACTTTTATTGAATTCTAGACTGAAGCCACCTCGGGCTTCGCCAAGGGCTACTACGGGTATCAAGCGCAGGCTCGTCCCAGAGGCCGGACGATCGTCTTCGGAGGCTCTTGGACGCTCGCCATTCCGAAGCAGCAGGCTCCCACCCTGTGAGGAATAGCCGAATGAAAGGATACTAGATCGTGAATCGCAAATTCAGCACCACTGTCTGGCCACTATTGGCTGCGGCTGCGATACTTTGCGCTGTCGCTCCGGCCAAAGCGGAGGAAAAGAAGCCAAATATTGTCTTCATGCTTGTGGACAACTTGGGCTACGGCGAACTAGGCGTTTACGGCGGTGGCATCCTTCGCGGTGCGCCCACGCCGCGTATCGACAAGCTCGCAAGCGAAGGCATGCGGCTGCTCAACTTCAATGTCGAGTCTCAGTGCACGGCCAGTCGGTCGGCGCTCATGACGGGCCGCTTTCCCATCCGCTCTGGCACATACAAAGTCCCGATTGGCGGCATTCCGGACGGGTTGACGCTGTGGGAGGTTACCATCGCGGAGTTGTTGTCCGCGAGAGGCTACGCTACCGGTGCGTGGGGTAAATGGCATCTCGGCAGTGCCGAGGCGCGGTTTCCCACGCATCAAGGATTCGACGAGTGGTATGGCATCCCGCGCACCTACGACGAGGCCATGTGGCCGTCGCTGAACGAAACGAACAGCATGTGGCCGTCGGTTGGCAACAAGCAGGGCTGGAACGCAAACGTCGTTCCCCCCGAATACATCTACGAAGCGCATAAGGGCGAGGAGGCCCGGCAAGTTGCGGAGCTGAACGTCGATCGGCGCCGAACTATGGAAGCCGAGATCACGAGCCACGCTGTGGATTTCATCAAACGCAACGCGAACGCGACCCGGCCGTTCTATGCGTACGTTTCGTTCTCGTTGGTCCACTTTCCGACGCTGCCAAATCCTGAGTTCGCTGGCAAAACGGGCAACGGCGATTGGGCCGATTGTCTGGCCGAGATGGACTACCGCACTGGACAAATTCTGGACGCGATCAAGGAAGCAGGCATCG
>WNFR01004041.1_pt1 | contig 15151 bp, 17 predicted proteins | sample 5400221 | NCBI WGS metagenome assembly WNFR01 (sample SAMN13153357, study PRJNA577476) | soil metagenome | isolation source: 40 cm soil under Madrone tree | place: USA:California | collected 2016-06-14 | reverse complement strand
TACGAATCCTCCGAGGCGTAAATAAGATCATCCGCCGCACGGTTCGCCCATCCGCGCCCGAAAGTGTCCCATGTTGATAATTTCGTCCAAAATTTGATCCTGTGAGCGATGAACAGCATCAGCATGTCAGTGACGGACTTATCCTTGATTGCCGCGACAGTAACAGGCCCGATATGGCCGTCCTCCGCGACTCCTGCGGCGCGCTGTAGCAACCTGACGGACGTTTCTATGCCGTGATTGACGGCGGCATCGAATGCTTGGAATGCAATGGCAGGATCGTATTCATCCATTGACCCGCGACGCCAGAAATCACGAAAGTATATTTCTTTGGCCTGATCCCTTGTTAATGCTCGGATGTCAACGGTCGGATATGACCGCTTTGAAATTCCCCATTGCGTCAGGCCGCCAGGATCGTTAGGATTGTCCACCAGACCGCCCTCATTGCCGATCAGTCGGTCGAATGCCTGATTGAAATTCATGTATTTTCCCGCTTGAGCAATTGAATCACCAAATCAATTTGCTTTGAAAGATTGTTTTCAATGGTGTTCATCCTGTCGGATACGTCCCTAACCATTCCTGCGAACTTGACATCGTATTGCTTTTCCATCTTGTCAGCCTCGCGCCTGTATCGTTCCTCGGCTGCAAGTTGTTCTCGTCGAAGAGAATCTACTGCATTAGTCAGTGACTCTTTATCGGCTTTTATTTTTAGCTGATTGTGGGCATCAGTTAGAAAATAACCGATGACACCAACCAGTATAGTAGCAATAAAAGCCAGAATTGAATATTCAACCGATGACATTATTGTCCTTTTTATCGATGAACTTGCTTGAGAAAATGATGCAGGCTAAAAGGTTGGAGTGCTCGCAAATCCTCACTAGAATATGGTAAGGACTAGCGTAAAGATGACCGTCAAACCAATATCCTAGTGCGTGGAAAACGACCAGTAAAGACGATATTCTAATTACTACCCGAGATGCCGGAACGTCTATTTTGTACGCTAACAGAGCGGTCAATATCTCGAACAAAATGCAAATCATATAGAAATTTGCATTTGGAATAGGGATGAAAATGTTCGCGCCGACCACCAAGGACAGAACGAACATTTTCTTGTTCTTGGCGTTTAGAATCAATGATAACGCCAATAAAACGACGTACGAAATCACTTTTTCTTTGATTTCTTGTAAATCGGTGCCGTTGGTTTTGGTGGCGGATCGCCGTTCCCTGCTTGGCATACGTTGAACATGGTATTTCCTTTCTTCTAGTGGGTGGATAAACTCAAAAAGGGCATAATTTATAGTCCTTTTAATGACGCTGAAAACTGGAAAGTAAAATTCGATGCTAGAGCTGGAGAGAAATTAATAGTTGCTTGCGTTGAATTGATAGCAGATATCCACCAAATTGAAACGGGTGGAGTTACAGGAAGTATTTTAATTCCCGCATTTGGCGGAGTTCTGGATAGCCCATGATTAAATGAAAATGAAGTTAATCCGCTATTCGCTACAAAAGATCCATTAAATTCTGAAGCGTAACCAAAATTATTGAAAATGTCTAATGTGCTAACCCCAGAAAACGGCGTTGCGGTCGTCACCGTATTATTATGTATAGTCGTAGCTACACAATCGCTCAATATTTCAAATATAGACGAAGTACCTAATGCGATAGGGTGCTGGTACATCGTATTATTCAAAATTAACGTATTAACACACCCAACAATTACAACGGCTGTGTTAGTCCAATTTTTTATGAAATTACCTTGAAGCGTAATATAATTGCATTGCTCCGCCCTAAATCCGAATGTGTCGTGACCGGTATATCCTGGATTGAGAGCAACGTAATTATTTACAAGAGTATTTCCTATCAACTTCACGTTGAATGGCCGCTGTATAGGCGTACCACTGATATTACCAGTTACGGACACTGCCTCCGTTTTAGTTCTTGACGACAAATAACAGTTAATAATAGACGCATCAATTGCTCCTTGAAGTACTACGCAATTGTCGTTAAAATCGGATATGACTCCAGTAAGGATAGTTCCTTGGCAATTATTCGATAGTAGCCAGAAAGAACAACCAAGAGCGGTACCTCCGTTTATTCTTGTTCCTTGCGTATTGTCAAACTCATGGATTGCATTTCCCGAGCATGTTTTCCATATGCAATGATTTATTTCAACATTAATGCAGGTATCAAGGCTAATACCTTGTCCTGTTTCAAAGTAACATTCCTCAATAATCGATTCCCTTGATCCGAATACTTTTATCCCTATAACATTCGAATTCATTACAAATGAACATTTTGAAATACGGAATTCAAAAAATTCACCATTGAACGGTGTCCCGGCAACAACATCAGTCCCGTTCCTATAGAAGCCAGGCGATGCTCCGGTAAAATTTAACCCTTCAATAATGGTCAATATTCCCCTATTGGTTTGGGTGAATATGCCGTTAGCAAGAGTCAAAGTGCTTGTTAGAGTTCCATCGCCCGATAGCTTAGTTTTTCTGTTCGGCAAAGTAACTGTCGAAGATACTAAGTAGGAATTCGCACTTTTTGGTACGGTCACATCCTCAAAATTTATTACCGCCGCCAATATTGATGCAGAATCATCAGTAGCGCCATCTCCTTTTGCGCCAAACTGTTTTACTGATATTGATCCAGAATTTGATAAGAACCACCGACCGCCATCCGATGCGACGATTACATTACCGCCGTTATCGGTGCTTGTTACATCGGACGGATTGAACGAATAAATTCCGCCGCCGCCATCGCCTGCGGCATAATATCCGCTAACAAATACTCTGGTATAGGTTAATTTGCTGATGGATCGAAGCGCAGATACCGAGTCAACTACGCGGTTCACTCGAGATAAAAATTGGGTAACGAGGCTAACTCCATCGAAATTAACATTGGCCGAAGATATAGATCCACCGATGGGCGCGACATTATCCTCTGTCCAAAACGCATTGGTGGGAGGATCGGTGTCTGTTGAGGGAGATAGAACAAATTTGTAAAGCAGGTTTGATGTCAGGAATAAATCGCACTCGCCCCTTGCATCGAGAATGATGGGGTTAGTATTCGGAGTAACTCCAGTAGAATCAGTGAAGGAAGATAATTTGCTTGCCGTCCCCGCTGCGTAGGTGAAAAGCAGTCCGCCTGACAAAGGATTGCCGTTATTGTCGAACCCTCTGAATTTTAGAAACGGCGATTGTGATACTGTCATTTATTTTCTCTCTAATATCAATCAAACAGATGCTATGATCAATACATTCGATACCAAGTAGTCGTACTGCCACGACAAATATACCCATTCCCACCGCCTAGAGCCAGCGTAGTCGCCCCATCTGCTACTGATCCGCTAGTAGAATTAACAGTTAATGCGGTGATAAGTTGCGAACTGGAAAATCGAGCGATAGACCCGTCATATCCGGATGTGCATCCCGGTAACACTATTGTCAATGAGGCCAAGGTCCCGGATGGCGCAATGATGGCGTTTCCCGTTCCCGATGATAGGGTGACTGTTTGACCCGTCGTTGGGGCGTTGAACGTATAACTTGTGTCTACCTCTTGTTGCGAATGAGTTAGAGTCGTTGCGGAAATGCCGCCGGTTGTAGCTAATGACGTTCCTGTAGCCGCGCCAATATTGGGCGTCGTAAATGATGGAGAGACCAAACCAGATCCTCCCATCGCTGTCAATGCGGAGGATGCTGTCGTTGATCCAGTGCCACCGCTGGTTATAGGCAACGCCGTTGTGGCTGATAAGGTAGTAAATGCCCCGGTCGATGGAGTAGTCGCACCGATTGCAGTGCTATTTATCGATCCACCTGCAATAGTGGATGACACACTATCAAGAATATTGAAATTATTCCCGGCAAATGCCAATGCCGGAAGAATAAAAATCAATATGAGTATTTTTTTCATGGCCTATAGTTCCAAATAGGCGCTCACAGAAATAACCATGCTTGGGGTAGATGCCCCGATAAGTTGGACGCGCCATGTTAATGGTAAAATGTCAGATGCAGATGCGTTTGCGGAAGCGCCGATACCAGGATAGACTTTCAATACAGTCGTTCCTACAGTGCTGATGGCAGATCCCACAAGGATGTCATACCAAATACCACTAATTGGATCTTGCGCTTGGATGTGAGGCGTATAGTTACCGCTGGTTGCCGTCACCACGTTAATGATGAAGTGGCCGCCACGATAATTGAAATTGTTCTGTACGGGGGAATTGACCGTTGTCGCTGTTTGAGTTGCCAACGGAAGTGGTTGATAGGTCGTATTCGCAACCTGTGAAAATGCGAGCGACGACACGAAACACAGAATTAGAACGAGATATCTCATGATTTCCTTTGGCTCTTCGGCGCTGTAGGACAATTGCTGCCATCCCGGCAGTAAATTGTGGCTATATTACTCCCATTGTGGCATTTCATCAAAACCTAAATCATGTAACTTCGGTAATTGATGTTCTAATTTGTCGCCAATATCGTTTCTTACGATCATGTCCGACAATGAAATATTGTCAATTACCTCATAAACCGATTTTTGAGCATCTGTTACAGTTTTACCGTGGCCAGTCGCCACCAATACGTAAGGCCCGGTTGTCATCGGCAATTTTTCCTCTACCGTTTTCTTACCGTCCCATACTGGCCCCTTGCCCATCATTACCTGTGCGAAATGGATGTGATCGGCCACGTTATCGACCCCATAAATGGGATTCCCTTCTACCTCACTTGGAATTCCGTCAGAATACGGATACGGGCGCTGCGCCACCACAACTCCAATAGCAACATCATTGGATACCTTCAACGTATCCTTACCGTCTAGTGCGTCTTTCATCCATTGAGGCTCGTCATTTCCATTGTGGAGTGACCGCCTTATAAAATCGTCAGGCCAGCCGCTTCTAACCGTAAATTCAAATGGCCAATATTCAGCTTTGGTATCAATGGCACCATTAATGGCGACGTCACCCGTATGTCCGATCGCACGCAGATGCGCCTCAAAACTCTTCAAAATTTCTGCCAATTTCGACTTTTTTACCAACTGAATAACGGTTCCTTGTTCCCCGGTGGCGCATCCGTAGTCGCCCGGCATTAACTTTTTGAATTCGAACGATATTTCCCATTTATCCTCAAGGAACCCATGCGAACCCATAAACCCGGCAATACCGACTTCGGCCACCATGTCTATTTTCTTCTGCAACATGCATGGACCTTTTAACTTCATTCCGCTGTCGATCTTTTTTTGCAGCCATCCGACCAATTGCGCAGGATCTTTGGGAACGAATGTCAGGCTCTTATCTTCTTCACTCCCGAGAGTCTTAAACACGCATGCCTCGGTCGAACTCCAAGCATAATCTAACGCTTCTTTCAGAGAGTTAAACGTGTCATAATCAGGTATATTCATACCGTGCTGCTTCATTACTTCCATTCCCAAAGCACGGTCAATTTCAAGTTTTGCCGATGCCTTAGTCGGACCGAATACCGGGTAACCAAACGATCGCCAGCGGTCTACCTCATCCAGATATTTGCAATTGGCAGTCATGGTAATCAAACCATCTTTGGCCCATTTCATGGATTCTTTCAGGTCGGATGTGATTTTAAGACCGGGGAATCCGTCACCGTCTCGGACCATAAGTCCAGGCGGGCGAAATAAGCGCACATCATGACCTTGCGCAATACTGCGAAGTGCCAAATCTAACCCACACCTGTCAGCATCCAAAATGAACAATCGCACCTTATATTTCCTCTATGATTTCCGATAATATCCTGCGAGCCATCGCATTAGCTCTTGGCGTTTTATTCTGGTCGTTAATCTTGCGTGCCCTGCATAAGCTGTGCAAGAGGTACTGCCCCAGCGGTCAATGCTGGACTGCTGCCGCGTACAAGGTTGGAAAGCTGCTGCGCTCCTTGTGGGCGAGTCGTAAGCATAAGACGCGCTAGATTGGTTCCTGGTGCACTATATAATGCTGGTGCCGCTAATGCCGCCGCAACACCAGGTATTCCACCTAAAGCCGATCCAGTGGCCACCCCACCCGCTCCCGTCACTAATTGACGCAATGGCGTACCTGAATCAGGGACGGTTTGCGACAGACGCGACTTTGCCGCTGCCGACAAATCCTGTCCCAGTGCAGTACCTTCTGAGAATGCCCGTTTGTCTTTGGTTTTATCCAATGCCTTAACCGCATTATGGTATTGCGCAGGAGTAAATACACCATCTTGCGCTGCTACGCTAGATCCTGCACGTTGCGCACGTTTAAAACTGGCATATCCTGCGTTAATTTTTCCCAATTCATCGGCATGATTTGGATTGACGTCGTTGATCATGCGACGCAGCGCCGATCCGACTTCCTTGATTCCGCCTGATAACGTTCGCTCGTAAGGTCCGCCAGTGGCAAAGTTATTCGCCTCTTTGTTCAGCGTTTCCTGGATCTGTTTCAGGGTATCTCCAGATGCTTTTCCCGCCGATGTGAATTTTCCGATTACCTCTTTATCGATGATGCGGTTCAAGTCTTTTCGTTGCTGCGATGGAAGATTAGCTCCCATCTGCCTAATAGTGTTTAATTCGTCATTAAACGTTGGCTTGGGAATAGCGGAAACTCTAGGTCCCGGCAATGCGTTGGCTGGCGGTCCCGCATGAAGATCGCCCTTCAGTTTTGGCAATAATGAATCGTAGGCGTCACCAAGCGATTTTCTGGCATAAGTTAGCGCCTCATTGCCGACCAAGCCTTTAGGCAACTTGTCGCCAATGGATTCCAGGGAATCGTTGATTGCCGATTGGTTGAACGTCATAATCCCGCGACGCTGAGCACCCTTAATGGCATCACCGACCAATGGCAGGCTTGTCGCTGCATCCTCCGCCCGTTGCCACCATCCACCGAGGATCTGACCGGGTGTAAGCGATATACCGGCATCAGTCAGTTTTTTTACTACTTCGTTTCCGATGGGCTTGATAATTCTTGCCGCTGCACCAGTCAGCGCGGGCAATAGCCCCCCAGTTGCCGCGCCCGCTGCAATCTGCTTTTCCTTTTCGGCGGCGAAGTCCCCAGAGGTTACAGGGGCCGTTGCACCAGCTACAGCGCCTTGCGTTGCGCCCAAGGCCGCACGGCCTCCCAATGACGCCAACCTCCCGGTGCTAGCGGCTTTCCCTGCTATTCCTGCGGCTGGAATCAAATTTACAGGGCTGGCAACATTGCCCGCCAATCGATACCAGTCCGCACCACCTGCACGGCCGGCTTCTTGCCTTTTTTGCTCAATTGAAGCATCTTCATTCTGGATAAGTTGATCGATAGCTTTCGATCCGGTCAATGTCTTTCCTTCTGCAGATGTGACGTTGACACCTTTTCCTATGCCGTGCTTGGACATCCAGTTAGACAATTCTAGCTCTGCTTGCGTGAGTCGTTCTGGCTGAACATGAGCCAACAATTGAGAAGCGCCCGCAACAGGGTCAAATAGCCCCTGCTTGAATGATGCGGCTTTGCTGGATGTTACTTGCTCTGGAGTTGGAGCTTTAGAGGATGGCGTGCCCGCATCCATGACGAACCCAGACGGCAACGACTGCGCTGGATCAATGGTAAATCCCGGTGGCGGAGGTGGCGTTACTTGATCGGTTGCCATGATCCATCCTTAAATACCAATTTTTCGCCAGTCTGCGGATTCGTTGCGGTCGGCAATGCGCCGCCCGCTTTAGCTGCTGAAGTTTTCTCTTCTTCGCCAATTTTCAATGATTTGATCGCTTCCGGTGTCAGGAATCGAGAATTGAAATCCTTCTTGCCGCTTGCCTCGTAGCGCTTCGTCAATCCTTTAACTTGACCTTGCATTAATGGAAGATATACATTGTCAATTTGGGAGTTCGCCTGTTTTTTGGATACTGCAAGAAGCCATTTTTTCTCCGCTGCTTCGCGCTCACCAACACCGCCGCCGCCCGGTATAATCGCTTTGACAATCTCGCTGCCGATGATAGGTGCTGCGGCCTCAATATCATTTGGCAAAGTCTTTCCAGTGGCCTTTTCAAATGCCCCTTTGTATTTGTTGTACAGTTGGATGTCGCCATTATCAAGCGCATTAGCCAACTTCCGGTAAGTTCCTAGATGCTCGGTCACTGCGTTGATGGATTGCAACGATTGAGCCGGCTTTCCTTTGGCAAAATCTAGCTCAATGGCTCGATTAACTCGAACATCGCCAGAATCGTATTTAGGATAGGCTTGATTCACAAGAGCATCCATGCGCTCACGAGCCTTACCGCGTAACCCTAGGTCTGCGAATGTCTGACGCCCCTCTCCAATGCCTCTTGCGGCATTAGCATCAGAAGGACTTAATGTTGCTAGGAATTCTTCGCCACTCAGTTTTTCGTCTCCTTTTGGAATTGTTGGAACATTCTTTGCAGCAAGAACAGAAATAAGCCGATTCTCCCTCGCGGCTGCTTGTGCCGACTCTACGCGATGATAGCGCTCTGTTTCTTGCTCTCTTCGAACAGCAAGTGCATCCGATTTCTCTTTTTCCTGTTGTGCCAGACGTTCTTTGTACGTCATCGAACGTTTGATGGCCAATTCCGGCGTCAGATCGGGAGGCGGTGCCCATCCCTTGCCCATGATTCCGCTTGCGTTAAGCTTGTCCGCGCCTTCCCTGATCGATTTGTTAAATGCATCAACGGCAAGTTGCCGGTTATTTGGCGTCTTATCAAGCTGGTCCTGATAAGCGGAAATACCTTCTTCGCGCAAGTCATGCGCCGCTGCCTCTTGAGCTTTGTATGTTTCCGATGTGGCGAGCGTCTTTTCTCGTTCAGCTTTCTGCTTGTTGTACAGCGCATCCGTGTTCATCTGAACAACTTTTTGATAGATGGCAGGATTCGAGAATTGCTGTTGCACCTTTGTGGGGTCAAGTAATCCTGTTTCGGGATTGATATTCGACCGATCTGACCACGCGCGCGACAATTCCTGCTGATCCCTGAGTGTCTGTACGCCTTGCTGCACTTGCTGTTGACGTAGTTGTGTCTGTGCGATCTGGTCACGCAATGAGGCTGCTTGCGCTTGCGCCTCCAATGGCGTATTGAATCGGGGGAGATTCACCGATAGAGGGATTGTTGCGTCAATAGTCGCCATTAAACTCCTCCGCCGCCATATCCAGGAACATTGTAATCACCCAGCCCTTGACCGGCGCTGCCTAATCCAAATCCACCAGACGGAGCTTGCCCTTGACCAAGAAATTGACTTTGCAAATATTGATTGTACGCGTTGGACAGCCCGCCCGTGATTGCGTTCGTCTGACCGACCTGTCCTGCTGCTTGCGCATTCCCCGCGCCGATGATGTTCGAGCCGATCTGATTGCCTACGCCTGCGCTGATTTGTCCTTGCTGCAAGCCAGCACCAAGTCCACCTTGCGACAACACCTCAAGATTATTGAAATTCTGCTGTCTTGCTTGGTTTCCGATACCGTACTGCTGGATGTAGTTGCCGAGTGCTTGCTGGTAATCCTGATTTGCCAATCCCTGTGAGAATCCGAGCAATCCTTTCAAATTGTTGCTGTTGAGGCCGCCGCCCAATGATGCTTTGTTTGTCAGCGTGTTAAGTCCCTGCTGAAGCTGGAATTGATATCCTGGATCTTGCTGGAACTGCTGCTGAGTAAATGGTGTGTATTCCTTTTGCGTCAATGCGCCACCAGGTTGCGTACCGGCTACCAGTTGAGACAATGCACCTTGTCCAGCAGTGAGCCACGGCGCAACGTTCTGCTGCGTTTGGGAGAACATCTGCTGCTGTTGAGCAGATGCCTTATTCGCAGCATCCTCTTGCTTATTCGCAGCGCTACGTGACGAATCCGCAGCTACCGCACTTCCAACTACTGCCGCCGCTACGCCCCAAGGCATTTCAGTTCTCCTCAATCAAAACTTTGTCGATCTTTTCAATGTCTGTTTCATTTGTTTTGTGAATACAAAACCAATCCACATCTTCTATCGCGGTAATTTTATGATGAGAATCTGCTTTGATGTTGATGCAAGTCGGCGCCGTGTAGATCGTTCCTTTTCCATCAACCTCAACCAATGCTACGCCCGACGCCAAGATGCTCAAATGTTCATAATTATGCTTATGGCTGATAGCATAATGCCCTTTTGGCAAAATCATCTGTTTCGCGTAGACACCATCCGAAAAGTGATGTTTGATGTTAAGATCAATTTCGATCTTTGGATTTTTTAATTGTTCTGCAAACATCACAGCAGCCAATGGCATCATTCCTGTAGGCATATTATCCCTCGCATTTCATGCACACAATCAAAGTAACACGATCACTATTGCCATCGTTTGTTACTTCATGCTCGACCGTATTATTGAAATACCATGCATCACCTACTGACATAATCACTTTCTCTTCCATAACCCGATTAACCACTTTAGGATTAGTCAAAATCGGCACGTAAATCTTTGTCTCGTAATAATTCGGATGCCATCCAGTATCCGCATGCGGTAGAACGTGACCACCGGCAGGTATCTTCGTAATCAGCACGCCGCCTAATCTGGTAGCCTCGCATCGCGCCATCAATCCAAAAACGATCGACCTTAACTGCGGCAATTTCTGATACGCCGAGAGCCAAACAGAATCATGCTCGGACGTATATTTTTCGTAGCCTTGATCTAAATTTTTACGGTCGTTATACCTAACCCAAATATCCGACGTTCCGATATGCGCAGATAGTTCATATTCTTTTCGTTCATTGTGGGCATTCCACAATTCAGGCTGTCTAGCCAATGCCAAAGACAAGGGAATAACGTCAATACCTGAAGCAATCTGCTGAAAATACTTCATGACACCTGTATCCCGTTTATTGTGACGTTAACGTCTACATTTGCGCTAGCACTCATAAACAATTGATCCCCGGGGAGTAGTTCATACCCCGCCAATTCGGGAGATACGTATGTCTCGCCAGCCTGTAGCGTCCTCGCATTGATAATCTGGTTTGCGACCGTAGCGGAACCTCCAGCCGGAACCGCATTCACTGTTATCTGTCTCGGTACAGTTCCGGTATTTGAAAATACCGCACGTTTTACGACCTGATTGACGCCATTCGGTACTACTACACCGTAACCAGTAATAATCGTGGTTAATGATGTGGCAGGGACTATTTTTTTTATGATGACGGTCATGATCTGTCCAAATTAATCATAGACAATTGTAACATCAGCCGATGTTCCAGTAGCACTTACTACCGTTAAACCCGTAAAAAATGGAACATTATAATCAAATTCTACTGCGGAGGACTGCGCGCTTGCTACAAATGACGCGATAACCTTACCCGATCCAGCAGTATTATCGTAAATAGTAATTGCATTTGATGCCGTGCCGGGAGTATTAATGCACATTCTCTGCATGGTTCCTGGTCCGAGCTTAATCACATTGGTTGAAATTGTGTTTATGTGAAAAAACTGCGGACCCGGTTCTGTTGCGGACATTTTTGACAGATTTGCGGCCCATGCTTCTAATTGTACGCTTACCGTACCAATTGCCGAATTTTTCACTACTCCAGACAATCCGACGTGGATATTACCAACCAAGGGCGCTGTTGTAGCTCGGAATTTGTGCAAAAGAACGCTGTCAATAAAAAACCAAACATTCGGCACTTGATAAATTATTTCGCATGTATGCACGTTGGTGTCGAATGTGTAGCTCGATACTTCTCCGTTAAATGATCCGCTGGATACTGTATTGGAAACGGCGCCGCCAGACGAAGTATTTAAAGAGAGGGTACTAGTTGATCCATCATAAGAAAAATAGTATCCGTCCTGAATTGCTGGTTTCGTTCCGAAATTGAATGCGCCCCATGATCTAGTGGTATTTGCTCCACCCAATGCCGGCAATCTAAAATTACCTCGCATTAAATTTGCCGTGGTGAATTGGAAACGAGCAATCGCATTTGTGTTTAGTGTGGCATATCCATTATTTGCCGTTCCACTAGTAAGCGTGCCGATACTATTGGCTACAGCAACCCCAGATCCCGCCCCCACATTCGCAGCGGTCAATGCCACAGAATCAAATCCAGCCGCTGCAAAACCGCCTCCCACCTCCCGTGTCGGCATGTCTACCATCATCGTTCCAATCGGATTGATGCGCTGATACTTGTCAATCTGAATGTCGTATGGCCTGACCGCGACAGGCGGCGTTGGAATGATTTTTATCGTCATACCGCCTCACCGCCAGATGCTATAATCGTCATTCCCGTTGCGCTGGCGGATGTTTGAATCGTATCGCCCGCATTCATAATTTGCGAACCCGTCCATTGGAGAATGGATTTTCCCGGTACACTGATTCCAGGTATCAAGATATTGGTCAAGTCAGCCACCCCGCCATTGGGAACGAGATATACGCTTGCTGCGGTCGTCGTCGTATTATTGTTGGAGATGTCCAGATCCTTGACAAAGGTTCGCGTGTTCGCCGGAGTAGTGTAAAGCGTGGTCAGTCCTGCCGCTATAGCACCGGTTCCTAGCTTGACGGGAGTGATGTTCTGGAATGCCATGTTAAGCACTCAACCAAGTCAATACGCTATCACTATTGCCAACTGCTGCGGTTCTTTGTGCCACTTGATCATCCTGAAAAAATACCTGAATGTTCGTTGAATTTAAATCATCTGACAATGCGAATCCAACATCTTCAAGCGCATCGTTGATCTCTTCCAACAATTGCACGTCTGCAACCGAAGAATTTACAGGAGTAGTAGAACCTCCACCGGTCGCATTATTCAACCCGAGAAGAAAATAATATCCTTCTCGTGTCAGTTTTCCATCTTTCCCTACGAAGGGAGAATTGATGATCGATGAGACGGATGTCATGATGGGCCACCTTGCCAACTTGCCCCTGTGATAGAAATGCGAATTGGATCAACTCCAGATATTTCAAACACTCGATCTAATCCAGTTCCAATTTTTGTCGATCCGAGTCTATTCTGGATAACCCTCCATGCGGTTTGTCCGATTTTACCGGCAGACATGAACACGCCATCCGTCCACGTATAACCGCCATCATCGCTCCATCGAAGCGTGATTTGCGGATTAGATCCACTCGGTACATTAACGCCAGTTTCCATCAATATTTGTAGCTGATCAAACGACATGGGAACCATTTCAGCGCCATAAGGGAATGCCGACCATGACCTCACCCATTTGCGTGGCGCGCCATTATCAGTAAATGCTGTATCGCTTAATGCGTAGATATTCCCATTGACGAAATCACCGACGAGATTCTGGTCATTAAAAAATCCGTAACAATTACCCAATTCACGATTCATAGCACCATTAGAAAACGATGCGCGTTGATGCCATTTACCCGTAACTGCATCATATCCAAAACTAACATTTTGACTTGGGAATGTCAGGACATAAACATAATGACCGTCTGTTTGATAAACATTCCCGATAGCATCCGACTGAACCGGGAAATTCTGTATTTGTGAAGCTAATGCGGTCGTCAATATAGGCTTTGCCTGATAACCAGACGACTCGTAGACCATGCTACCACCCTGATCATCAGAACCCAGCCAGATAAGGCTTTCACCTAGACGAGATACCGATGCCGCCGCAATACATCCGACAGGAATATAGACGCCTTGCAATTGCGCGAACGAAAATCCGGCGGTCCCCTGATTGATCCAGACTTCAACCGCCTTCTGTTTGAAGATCCAGACTTCACGTTTGAAGTCATACATTGTTACGACATTCTGAGGATTCCCTTGCACAAAAGCATTGTTTGCAGTTGATCCAAGACCGCCACCGTTCAATGTAGCAAATGTTGACAGGTCGTTATAGTTTGACTGGTAAATCTGATTTGATCCGGCTGAATTGACTATCCCGAATCCATCTTGATATACCGCGACGTTAGGTCCGGTATCATCCGTAGTGCTATTTGGTATGACCTGCGTGAAAGTATGTGCGACAAAATTCCAAACCCATCCCCCTATGCCATCAACGACAAGAATCTGCGTTGGGCTTTCTATCATGCTTACTGGACCGGCATTGCTTGCGATGGTCCCCAATCGTGTTGCCAAATAATTGACATTGACAGAATAAAGACCATTCCCGCTCACCGTATAAAGCAGACCATTGTTCGATGTGAAGAACCCACGGATCGGTCCGTCGTCAACAATTGCAAGTGGCGCGGTATATCCAGGCGTGCCGTACATTGCACCGATAGGAGGGCTATTCGGGCCGTCGATCTTTTCGCAATACAGATTTACGCATTGATCCGCCATACCTCCGCGACTGCGATCTTGTAAGAAGCTGTCAAAAATCGGCGATTGAGGCATTACCTAGGTCCTCCGCGCGAGCCGCCGTCACTATAGATGTTATAGGTCGAAGTTGCCCGCGATACGACCGCACTATCATACGTACTCGGACTGATCTTGGTATTGGTGCGCTTGACCTTGGCCAGCGAATCCAGAGCCAAACCAATGAGAATCTGAGTTGGATCTCCTTGCTTGTAATACGGCCACAGATTGACGGCAAGATTGTTGACAACAGCAATGCGATAACCTGGCGGCAAACTGAATGGTGAACTCAACGAATTAAGATCAACCAATTGCAGGCGAGAGTCGAAGAAAACTTGCAATGCACTTGATGGAGTCGGAAATACGTTGATCTTTGCCAATGGGAATTGCGGATCGTAAAAAAGCGTATCCGGCAATTGGGATTGTGTTGTCAGCAGTCCTATCAGGTTCCACTTGTCCTGCTCGATCACATTGATCGGATAGCGATTATTGTTTTGGTCCAGAAGATACGCGGAACCCTCCCCCGTTGCAATGGCCAGTGGTCTTGTTGCAACAATATCGGCTCCCGTCAAATTCCCGATGGTGTAGGAGTTTTTCCCCGGCTGAAGCGTAAAAGACTGCTCGATATTGGCATAACAAGTCCATTCGTCATTAGACCAGCCGTCTATCATGTCATTCATGCGTTGCAATGCACGAGCGCTATCAGCCGCAACAATCGTCACTCCAGGCGCATAGACCTTGAGTAGCTCAAACGCATCCTGAATGATGCTCAGGGCAGTTGTAGTGCTCGATAAACTGGTTATGATGCTCATAGATTTACTTTAAAACCTATTAAATGAAGAATATGACGTGGCCCGACAAGTTTGTCGTCGCGGTAAAATTCGTGTCCGTGATATTGCCGATACCGGTTGCCCCT
>WNFR01004040.1_pt1 | contig 15151 bp, 10 predicted proteins | sample 5400221 | NCBI WGS metagenome assembly WNFR01 (sample SAMN13153357, study PRJNA577476) | soil metagenome | isolation source: 40 cm soil under Madrone tree | place: USA:California | collected 2016-06-14 | reverse complement strand
AAGTTCAAACTGAAACTGCATCCCGAGAAAACGCGCGTTATCGAGTTCGGTCGCTATGCGGCTGAGAATCGAAAGCGGCGGGGAGAAGGGAAACCGGAGACGTTCAACTTTCTTGGCTTCACGCACATCTGTGCCAAGAAGCGAAGCAATAGGATGTTCACGGTGTTGCGGCGGACGATGAACAAGAGGAAACGAGCCAAGCTGAAGGAGGTCAAAACGGAACTTCGTAAACGAATGCATCAGCGAGTGACCGAAGTTGGTAAATGGCTTCGGCTGGTGATTGCAGGACACAACCGGTATTACGGAGTGCCTTCCAATCAGCACTCGCTGTCGTCGTTTCGCTTTCACGTTGTTCGTCACTGGTACTGGACGCTGCGGCGTCGCAGCCAGACGCGGCGGCTGACCTGGAAGCAGATGGTCCGTTTGGCTAACCGTTGGCTGCCACCGCCCACGCTGCATCACCCTTATCCACTCAGGCGACTTGGCGTCATCACCTAAGGCAGGAGCCGGATGCGTTAGTAGCGCTCGTCCGGATCTGTGGAGGGGGTGATTAGTAATAGTCATTCCTACTCCGACTTAAGTAAGTTGATTCGCGATCATTAAAGACTGCTTCACGCGCGCTGCATTTTCGGGCCCACCATCCCCTGGGCGCGCAAAGACATCCGCCCAACTTTGCCAGGTTTATCAGCGCCGGCGTTGTCGCGGGTCCAGATACTCCCGCAAGCCATCACCGATAAAATTAAATGCCAACACCGTGAGCGCGATGGCGAGGCCCGGAAAGATTAAGGCGTGCGGCGCCGCTTGCAGGGTCGAGAGATCGCGTGCTTCCTCGATCATTACGCCCCATGAAGGCGCTGGAGGCGGCACGCCGAGCCCCAGGAACGAGAGGGAGGCTTCTGATAAGACGGCGCCAGCCATTCCCAGACTCGCTTGCACTATCAGAGGTTGAATCGCATTGGGCAGAATATGTACAAAGAGAATCCGAAAATCGCCCGCCCCCAAAGCGCGTGCGGCCTGCACGAAATCATACTCGCGCACTTTCAAGACCTGTGCGCGAATCAGGCGCGCGTATCCGACCCAGCCGATAATGCAGAGCGCAAAGATTAGTTTGTTCAGACCTGCGCCCAGAAAAGCCACCAGCGCAATCGCCAACAGCAATCCCGGAAAGGCCAGGAACACATTGAAAAGATAGCCGGACAGAATACGATCGACCCAGCCGCTGTAGTAACCGGCGACGGCGCCGATAGTCGTTCCAATTAGGCCCGAAACAGAGACCACGACGATGCCGACCTCGAGCGAGATGCGGGCCCCGAAGACCACGCGCGAAAAAATATCACGGCCAGTCGAATCGGTGCCGAACCAATGCGCCGCCGAAGGCGCCATGTAACGTACAGAAAGGTTCGTTGCGCCCACATCCTGGGTCGCGATCCATGGCGCGAAGATCGCCACCATGACAAAGATGGCGACGATCACGATACCGATGATGGCCAGACGACTCATGGCTGATTTCGAATTGCCAATTGCCGATCGCTGATTTTCACTCTTGTTTCCTCAAGCCTCTCGATCAGATTTTCGGACGTTCTCAGCCAGGCCTACTCTGCCAAAATCGGCAATTGGAAATCAAGAGACCCTTATCCTGGGATCCAACCAACGATACATTATGTCCGTCAACGTGTTCGCGATAATGTAGGTGGTACTGATCGCGAGCACGCAACCTTGAACTACGCTGTAGTCGCGTTTGCCGATTCCGTCTTCGACCAGCAGCAATCCCAGGCCCGGCCAACCAAAAATCTTCTCAGTGATAATCGCTCCTGCCAGAAGGACGCCCAGTTGCAGGCCGAGGACGGTAACCACCGGAATCAGGCCGTTCTTCAGCACGTGCTTGTAGACAACAGTTCTTTCGCTCAGTCCCTTCGCCCGCGCCGTGCGCACATAGCCTTCATTCAGTTCTTCAATCACTGACGAGCGCACCATGCGAGTCAGGATTGCGGAAAGCGCGGCACCCAGGGTGAATGCCGGCAGAATTATGTCGTTCCAGTCGAAGCGTCCTGAAGGAGCCAGCCAACCCAGCTTCACGGCAAACAGGTAAACCAGCATCGGACCAATGACAAAGCTTGGCAGACTGATGCCTACCAGGGCGATCACGGATAGGACGTTGTCGATCCATGTGCCGCGGTTCTTGCCGGCAATCACGCCCAGGGGGATGGCTATGGCGACGGCGATCAACATCGCAGCGATCGCCAGTTCGATCGTCGCGGGATATCGTTCCAGAATTAGATCGATGACCGGCCGATCGGTGCGAAATGAACTTCCCAGGTCGCCGTGGAGAATCCCGACCCAGTAATCGGTGTAGCGATTATCGTAACCATACCAGCGAAAATGATGATGGCCGCTCGGGTCCTCAGGAAATCCGAAAAAGAAAGGCGGGCGATCCAATCCGTGTCGAGCCCTGAACTGGGCCAACTGTTCGGGCGTGGCCTGGTCGCCCAGGACGGCAGCGGCCGGATCGCCGGGAACCAGTTCGATCAGAATCGTTACCAGTGAAACGACTGTCCAAACGACCAGGATCAGAAAGCCGGCCCGGCGTAAAAATCCAAGGAGTTTACGTTTCATCTCGCGGATGCGACGTTGCGGTGATTAAGGGTTTCGAACTGACTAAACCGAGCGCGGATGATAGCAGATTGGCAGGAAGCGCGGCTATGAGGATCTAACACTCGAAAAAAACGTAGCCGCGCGGGGACTCACTGTTTCCAATTGAGCGTGGCCCCGACAACCGCGCCTTCATCGGTTAAGTGAGTCCCGCGGACTACGCCGTTTGGCTGCTACCCGAAGGCCGCAACCAATCCCGTCCGACAAACTTTAGTTTGTCGATTTCGAGCGCAACGACAAACTCAAGTTTGTCGGATCTTACGCTCGCCGACCGGTGTGCAGTGCGGCTACACCCCCGGTTAAATTCTCAAAACCAACATCGGCAAAACCCGCGTCCGACATCATTGCCGAGAGCGTCTCCTGATCCGGGAAACGAGCAACCGAATCAGGAAGATACTCATAAGCACTGCGCGACCCGCTAATCAATCCGCCGATTCGCGGTAACAAGCGCGTGCAATACGCCGCTGCCAGAGAACGAAAGCCCGGAACGACCGGTTTGGAAAACTCTAAAATCGCTGCCCAGCCGCCTGGTTTCAGAACTCGTTGCAGTTCACTCAAACCCCGCTCGACGCTGGAAAGATTTCGCAGGCCAAAAGCGATCGTGACCGCGTCAAATACACCTTCGTCAAATGGAAGTCGGAGAGCGTCGCCTTCGACAAACGCAATCCGCGGTTGCTTTCGTGCTGCGCGTTCAAGCATGGGCCGGCAGAAATCAAGGCCGGTAACTCCCGCGCCGATGTTTTCAAATAACGCAATGCTCAAATCGCCAGTGCCGCAGGCGACATCCAGGATTCGCGATTCGTGGGCCACCAGTGGTCCCAGCTTTTCAACTACCCGTCGGCGCCACCGCCTATCAATATTCACCGACAGCAGGTGATTCAGCAGATCGTATCGCGGCGAAATTCGCGCGAACATGTCACGGACGCGCCGAGCGTGATCCTCCGCTGAATTTTTCTTGCCGGAATCAGTTAAGCCCATAGGAGTAGCGGAATGGTTGCAGGTCGCTTGCGATAGGTTTGTAAATCTATCAGGGCTTCTTAGCGGGCATGGCAGGATCAGTTGCGGTCTTCACTTCAGGTTTTGCGCCCCGCATTTCGATCATTCCATTAAAGCTAGGCTTAAGCAACTCGGCATTTCCCACCACAATCGTCGCCTGCGCAGCTTCCTTGAAGAGCCTGCTCGCGACTCGCTGCAAGTCCGCCAGCGTCAAGCTCCTGATTTGATCGGCAGGCGGCATCAGCTTGTATAGCTCCATGAGCAGCCAGTTGTCAGCGGTAGCTTCCTGCAAATCTTCTTGAGAACTTTGCCGGGAAATTTCAGCTAACATTTCGTCCCGGGAGTGTTCGAACTCAAGAGCGGTTGGTCCCGTTTTCGCCAGAGATCTAGTAATGTCTCGTGCATCTGATATGGCTTTCGCAGCTAAGGCATTCGGCACCGACGCCCCCAACACAAACATACCAGGCAGATCGTGAGCTTCATGCCGAGCGAACGCTGTGGCGAGTTCGCCCGAACTCGCGCGCAGGCGATCGCGTACGATTAATGCCAGCAGAGAAGCGGCCTCGGCATCGCGATCTGAGCGGGCAAACCCCCGTACGGCCAGTCGGAGTTCGGCCTTACTGGCACCCGGTTGATCGATGACAAGTACTCGAGCGTCCGGTGGGTTTGGTTGGCGGAAGGTTGCCGGAACTGTCCGATTGCCTTGCTGCCACGGACCGAGTAACTGATGCAGGGCACGCATGAGCCGAAACTTATTAACTCCCCCAATCACAACTATCGTGGCGTCAGTCGCATTGAGAAAGCGCTCACGCGCAAACATAAGGTCCGCGCGATCAATTCTCGAGACGCTCTCGACAGTACCCGTCGATGAATGTCCATAAGGGTAATTGCCAAACAGGCGCTTGGCTATTTCCCGATCCGCATTTTCTGAGGCTGAGTTTGGTCGCTCTGAAAGCTGCTTGAGCCTGGTTTCACGAATTTTGATTACATTTTCAGGTGTAATTTGCGGAGTCACCAGTGCGCCGCGCAGAAAATCTACGATGCGCTCCAGCTCATTCGCTCTTGCGGAAATGGTCACATCGATCGCGTCGTGGTTTGTTGAGACTTCAAGTCGTCCACCCAGTTGTTCAGACACATATTCGCGGGTTACAGGATCAGGGAAGAGGACATCACCCAGCAGGGCCATCGTGCCCCCCTTGCCGGCAAGGTCGAAGGCCGCCCCGCTTTCCACGCGTAATTTGATGAGCACCCCAGGATCTCCCGGCCGCTCCCAAAACAGCACCTTCAAACCATTCAGAAGCTGTTCCCGAACCGGCTCGGGATAGGTTTGAGCTCCAGCCCGCGCAGAAATAAGCGTAACCAGCAACAGACAAAGCGAGTAGTAAAAATAAGGGTGGCGGGTAGTTCGATTAGTCATCTAGTAAGGTGTTTCGGATCCCTCAGAGGCGGCGCGGCTGGCATTTTGAGCACATCTAAGACAGCACCAACTTGAAACCCCTTTAGGGATGCGGCGAAAAAGAGTTTAGATGCCGGGCAGAAACTCGTCAACCTGACGGTGATTAAAGGCATCAAAGCCCCGTGTCGGAGCGCACGAGCCAGATGTTTCAGGTGCTCAAACGAGGTAGAACGATAGTATAATCGGGTGACCGTGAAGAAACTTAGCCGGCTCCAGGACAATTTCCGTAACTTTTTGGCGATTAGCAGTAACTAACAGTAGGAAGCGAGTTCCTGCAGGATCGAGCGCTTTGATTGGCAGAACAGGAGACAGACGAACGGCTGCTGGAAGAGGCAGCAAAAGGAAATACAGCCGCCTTTCAGATCCTGTATGAGCGTTACCGCGATCCAATTTTCCGATTTGCCTATCGGTTGTTGGGATCGGTCGAGGCCGCGGAAGATGTTACCCATGATTGCTTCCTAAGTTTGATAAAGGAACCGGGCCGCTTTGATTCCACCAGAGCCTCGCTGCGAACTTATCTTTATGCGGCGGCGCGGAACCAGGCGGCGAAACGGTACCAAAGCTTCGGTCGCGAAACCGCGCTTGAAGAACTTGCGGACGAGCCGCGCAGCGCGGATCGTCGAGGGCCAATGGCGCTGGTGCTCGAGGGTGAACTGGCCAGCGAGGTAGAGCAGGCGATAGCTAGTTTGCCGCCATTGCAACGCGAGGCACTGGTACTTTTTGAGTACGAAGACCTTTCGCTGGCTGAGATCGCGGCGGTCGTGGGCGCGGATTCGGGTACAGTAAAGTCGCGGTTGTTTAGGGCTCGCGAGAAGCTGCGCGCGAGGCTCGGTCGATATTTCCGGATCGGCAATGAAACTGCTACAGTTAGGCGGGCGTAAGTGACACTGGTAACGCGTCTGCATGAGATCGAAGTGTTTTAACAAATGAGTGATTTTGATTCCAAGTTCATGCAGGACGACGAACTGCGTAGTTTGCTCAGACAGTGGAGCGCTCCCGATGCTCACGGTCTTTTGGATCAGCGCGTCGCTGCTGCTTATCAACAGGCAATGAGCAGCTCGACTCGGCCATCGAATTCAGTATTTAGTTCCCAGCGTGATAGCGAGGTAGTAACAATGAAATTCTGTGATACGTGCCAGGAAGAGTTTGCGGATAGATTCAGCTTCTGTCCGGTTGATGGAACGCCGCTAAGCGTGGCACCGGCGGCAGCGGTGAATGCGCCTCTGTCCGAGATCGAATCTACATATCCGGTGGCGGAAACGGCCACGTTCCAACGTGCGACGGCTGTGCCCTTCGAAACTCCGGCCCCAGCGCCACCGGCTCCAGCGAGAGCGAGTGCCAACACAGGCCTGATCGGGGAGTACCATCTTACAATTCTGGAAGACAGAGGTCTGGTCTCTCGGCTCGCGGGCGAGCTGGGAGGAGTTGCTCACAATTATCAATTGACCTGGCCTGAGTTCAAGCGCGATCCATTCGGTTTCGTCAAGCGTTCAGTTCAGGGATATGGGCAGATGGCCGGCCGCTTTTTCGCTCGCCGGGACGCGGTCATAGCAATTTTGATTTCGCTGGGAGCATTGGGAGCGCTGGTCGGCATGCTCGCGGTGCTGGATCGAATGTCGTCGGTGGCTGGGTCCCGCATCGCCTTGACGGTATTTGCGCTGGGAGCATTTACGGCGCTGATCGTGATTTTCGCGAGCTGGTTGGGCAATAACAGCGGTGCCGCTGTGATGGGCGCGAAACCCTCAGACTCTCGGAATGTACTTTCGGGTATTGTCGTAGCATTCGTGCTCGTCTTTGGCGTTGTTGGGTTCTATATGGTCTGGTCGTTTTTTCATCAGAAGGCCCTGGCCAAGGCCCAGGCGGATGACGAACAAATCGAATTAACTCAGATGATTTCAGACATTCCGAACGAGCAGCCCACGCCCGATGAAGGCACCGCCGGAATGGCTAAAGGTAATGGCGGCGGTAGCAAGCCCAAGCAGGAAAAGGCCGGCGGTGGCGGCGGCGGTGGCAGAGAGGAACAGACCCCTGCTTCGTTTGGCAAGTTGCCTCAGGCCGATTTGCGGATTCCGCAGGTCGTAGCTCCTGATCCGCACCCTCCGGTGATCAAGAATCCGGCCTTGCCGATGCCTGCAACGCTGGACGCCGATCCCGCACTGTTTCCACCGGACCAGCGGCAACTGCAATACGGTGATCCGAAATCCAAGTCCACCACTCCATCATCCGGACCCGGTACGGGCAACGGAATCGGATCGGGCAACGGAGGCGGTGTCGGTCCCGGCAACGGTGGCGGCTATGGTCCCGGCAACGGCGGCAACACAGGTGGTGGCGACCGTCGCGAGGGTGGTGGCGGTCCCGGTGGCGGTGGCGGCGGCACTGACTACAACAGAGTCTTTAGTGGCCGGGAAGTCAATTCCAAAGCCCGCGTCCTGGAGAAACCTGAGCCAACCTATACTGAGGCCGCGCGCAAGAATCAAATAACCGGAACCGTTACCCTGCGAGCCATCTTTTCAGCGAGTGGGCAGGTAATCAGTATCAGTCCGGTGTCCCGGCTGCCTGACGGCCTGACTGAGCGCGCAATTGCGGCAGCCAAGAGCATCAGATTTGTCCCTGCAACCAAGGATGGCCATCCGGTATCAATGTGGATGGAGCTTCAGTACAACTTCAATCTGTACTAACACTCCGGATTTACAATTCAAAACGTCAGAGGCGAGCAGGTGCTCGCCTCTTTTTTGTTACGGAAGCGCTCGCAGTAGCGTACGGGTCGATTGGTTGACGCGCGATCGGCGGGAGTGGTCGCCTCTAAACAATTCCTTCCGCCACTCTCCTGATTCTCTTCACTCCTTCACGCAGGCGATCGATCGATGTCGCGTAAGAAATACGGATGAACCCTTCCGCACCAAACGCCGCGCCATCCGTCACGACCGTTTTCTCCTTCTCGAGTAACGCGTCTGCAAAGCCGCCAGAGGTATGCAGCTTTCCCTTGAAACATCCCCGTACATCTGGAAAAGCGTAGAAAGCGCCCTCGGGTTGGGGACAGCGCAGACCCGGGATGTCGTTCAGGGCGCCCAGCAGCCACTCGCGCCGGCGAGTATATTCGGCGAGCATCGCGGCCACTGAATCCTGCGGACCATTTAGCGCTTCGGTCGCAGCCGCCTGCGAGATTGAGGTCGTGTTGCTGGTCGAATGGCCCTGCACCTTCAGCATGGCGCGCGTCCATTCCGCGTTCGCCAGCGAATAACCTACGCGCCATCCCGTCATCGCAAAGGTTTTCGAAAACGATCCCGCGATGCACAGACGGCGCCGCAGCTCTGGCCGCATTGAAGCAGCACTGAAGACCTCTGCCGGCGGATACACAAAACGCAAATAACATTCATCAGAGATGGCATAAAGTTCATGCTCAGCAACGATTTCCATGATCTGCTTGAACTCGGCGGGCGGGATTACCCGGCCCGAAGGATTGCTGGGCGAGTTCAGAATGATCAGCCGGGTTTTTGGAGTGATCGCTTTTCGGATCATGTCGGCGGTCAGGACAAAATCGTTTTCTTCAGTTTCGATGAAAACTGATTTGCCGCGCGCGAAGGTGACTATCTCTGGAAACGTCACCCAGTAAGGCTTGGGAATCAAGATTTCGTCGCCGGGGTTGATCAGGGAAACGACCGCGTTGAAAATCGATTGCTTTCCGCCGGCGGTGGCCATAACTTCGCTACGCTCATACGAGGCGCCAAACTCACGTTGATAGAAACCGATGATGGCTTGTTGTAATTCGCGGACGCCGGCCGTGGGGGTGTATTTTGTCTTACCTGCGCGTATTGCTTCGGCAGCAGCGTCCTTGATGTTTTGTGGAGTATCGAAATCCGGTTCACCGGCGCCGAGATCGACGACGTCCACCCCGGCCGCGCGCATGGCATCGGCTGCCTGCATCGCCGCGAGCGTCGATGACGCCTTCATCTCTGCAACATTGTCGGACACAGGGAACGAAGCTGTGGGCTTTATCATCATTTGGAACTCTTCTCTCTCATGCGCTGTTCAACCAGCGCAGGAACCAGGTCCTTAATTGGGGCGCCCAGTTGAAACACTTCTTTTACCAGACGCGAACTAACATAAGAATATTCTTCGGCCGGCATCATGAAAACCGTTTCCAGGCGGGGCTGCAAGCGGCGGTTCATTAAGGCCATCTGGAGCTCGTATTCATAGTCGGATATCGCGCGAATACCGCGTACGATGGCGTTGGCGTTTCGTTCGGCGGCATACTCTACCATTAAGCCCGCAAAGCTTTCTACCGTCACCAGACAGTCACTGCGATCGATGTCTTTCAAGACTTCGGTCAGGATTTCGCATCTTTCCTGGATCGTAAAGAAAGCCGTCTTCTCAGGATTGATGAGCACCGCGACGATGATTTCATTGAATAGTTTGCAACCACGCTGGATGATATCCAGGTGGCCGTTGGTAACCGGATCGAAAGAACCGGGATAGATGGCTCGACGCATGAATACAGATGGTAAATGGTTATTAGTAAATGGTAAATAGGAAATGCCGGTCCAGGCGATCCGGCAGCCCGGATACGGCTGTGTCGCGCTCGTGGCAGCGGGCTAACCCCGGACTCTCAAGCGGAAACGCCACGCCACGACGATGAATACGATTACTGCGCCAACGATGACCCATTTTGTGGGAAGATTTAATAGTCTGAGCAAGACAGCGCCAACGGTTATAAGAAGGGTACTGATCACTGCTGGGCCGAACGAAGGGGTGCCTGACTTGCGTTTATCGCGGGCAGTTGGTGAATGAGCGTTCACAATGTTCGGTCTATATACTAAGCCAGAAGCTTCACAATATCTTCAATCTCCCAAAGATGCTCGATAGCGCCGGCGGCCAACAAGGAAAATGACCCGCTACCCCGGGAGCTTCGATTCTTGACACTGCTCACGAGCAATGTTTCAATAGGCAGGACAAACGTGGTGAGTTAAGGCGACTTGCGGCCACGTAAAATAATCCGCTAAACAGCTCGGCGAATCTTTCAACCGCTATTCGGAAACAGGTTTGAAGAAGACCCCGCGTTGTTAGCAGCGCGGGGCTTTTGTTATTTTAGATTTCAGATCTGAAATTGCGATCCATGCGGCCGGGGAGCACATAGAGCCGGCGAAGAAAAATCCTGGTTCGACATTTCCAGGATCAAGAACAGTTTATGAGCAGTTTCCTTGAGACATTAAAAGAGCGCATCGTCGTCTTTGACGGCGCGATGGGTACTAATCTGCAGGTGCAGAACCTGTCGTTGGAAGATTTCGGCGGCCTGCGGTTCGAAGGCTGTAACGAGAACCTCCTGATCACCAGGCCCGACGCGGTCGAGAACGTCCATACCGCATTTCTCGATGTCGGTTGTGATGTAATCGAAACTAACTCTTTCAATGGCACGCCCGTCGACTTTGCCGAGTACGACATGGCTGATCAGGCTTACGACATGAACGTCAGGGCCGCCAGTTTGGCAAAGCGCATAGCCTCGGATTATTCCACGAAGGACAAGCCGCGCTGGGTCGCGGGTTCAATGGGCCCCGGACGCAAACTACCGACGCTGGGACACATCAGCTTCCTTGATCTCAAGGCGGCGTATGCGGAGCAGGTGCGCGGCCTCCTGGATGGAGGTGTCGATCTGCTGATCGTCGAAACATGCCAGGACCTGCTCCAAACAAAGGCGGCACTCTCCGCCATTTTTGAAAACTTCAAAAAGAATCGCCGCCGGGTGCCGGTGATTGCGCAGGTCACGATCGAAGTGTTCGGCACCATGCTCAACGGCACAGAAATCGGCGCCGCGCTGACCGCCCTCGCACCTTTTCCGGTTGACGTTATCGGCATGAACTGTGGCACTGGACCGCGCCACATGACCGAGAGCATTCGTTACCTTTGCGAAAATGCTCCACTGCCGGTTTCGGTACTGCCCAACGCCGGCCTTCCTTCAGTCGTCGACGGCAAAATGCATTATGACGAGACGCCAGAAACTTTTACTTCGCAAATCATTCACTTCGCCAGTGACTTTGGCGTCAACATCGTAGGCGGCTGTTGCGGCACTACGCCGGCGCACTTGAAGCTGGTCGTCGAAGCCATGCGGCGCATTACGCCGAAGGTGCGCGATGCTAAACTCGTGCCGGCGGCGGCGTCCATCTACTTCCAGCAACCATACGTTCAGGATGCTTCATTCCTGATCGTTGGTGAGCGCGTCAACGCCAGCGGCTCAAAGAAAATGCGAGACCTGCTCAATGCCGAAGATTGGGACGGCCTGGTCTCGCTGGCCAAAGAGCAGGAGCGCGAAGGCGCGCACATTCTGGATGTGAACGTCGATTTTGTCGGGCGTAATGGCGAAGCGGACATGCACGAACTGGCTTCGCGCCTGGTCACCAGCATCAAGCTGCCGCTAATGTTCGACTCCACCGAATGGGAGAAGATGGAAGCCGGCCTGCAACACGCCGGCGGCAAGAGCATCCTCAACTCGACGAACTATGAAGACGGCGAGCCGCGCTTTGCGAAGGTGATCGATTTAGCCAGGCGTTACGGCGCCAGTGTGGTCATCGGCACCATCGACGAAGAGGGAATGGCGCGCACCGCGGCCGGAAAGTTTAAGATCGCGAAACGCGCTTACGAACAAGCCACCGGTGAACTCGGCCTTCCGGCGACTGACATTTTCTTCGATCCGCTGGCGCTGCCGATCTCGACCGGCATCGAAGAAGACCGCCGTAACGCGCTCGACACGATCGAAGGCATTAAGCGCATCAAGGCAGAATTGCCGGGCGCTTTTACAATCCTGGGAGTCTCGAATATTTCCTTTGGTCTGAATCCAGCCTCGAGAGTGGTGCTCAACTCGGTCTTTCTTCATGATGCGGTCGAAGCCGGTCTGGATGCCGCCATTGTGAATGCGAGCAAGATCGAGCCATTGAATCGCATTGGCGAACAAGAACTAAAAGTCGCCCGCGACTTGATCTATGACCGGCGGCAGTTTGACGGAGATGTCTGTACCTACGATCCACTGACGCAATTCACCACGCTCTTCGAGAACGTCAAAACAAAGACGGCCAGGAAAGCTTCGAAAGGCGAAACCGTCGAAGAGCGGCTAAAGAATCACATTATTGATGGCGAAAAGATCGGGCTGGAAGCTGAGTTGAAGACCGCGCTGGGAACATATTCCGCGCTCGACATCATCAACAACATCCTGCTCGAAGGCATGAGGGTGGTCGGCGATCTATTCGGCAGCGGCCAGATGCAGCTTCCGTTTGTCTTACAGTCGGCCGAAGCAATGAAAGCCGCCGTGCGTTTCCTTGAGCCGTTCATGGAAAAGAAAGGCGGCGCGACTGCCAAAGGCACGTTGGTCCTGGCTACGGTCAAAGGCGACGTGCACGACATTGGCAAGAATCTTGTCGATATCATCTTAACGAACAACGGCTATCGCGTGATCAATCTGGGCATCAAGCAGACCATCGACACGATTTTGAGTGCTTATGAAGAACACAAAGCCGACGCCATCGGCATGAGTGGCTTACTGGTGAAATCCACTCTGATCATGAAGGACAATCTGGAAGTCATGAACGAGCGTGGCATCGGTGTCCCCGTTGTTCTGGGTGGAGCAGCTTTGACGCGGCGGTACGTCGAAGACGATTTAAAGTCGCTTTATAACGGCACTTTATTTTATGCCCGCGACGCCTTCGCCGGTCTCCACACAATGGACAAACTGATGTCGGGTGATGGGGAGGTTAACGAAGAACAAGCCAAAGCCGTAGCAGCGGCGAGCGGAAATGGTGATAGATCCGAGAGCCCAGAAGCATCTGACGATCTTATTGGCGAAGAGGCAAAGCGTGGCGTCCGCAAATCTGTCCGGCCGCGCGGCATCACCAAAATCTCGGGTGACTCCACGCATACTTTGCGTTCAGACGTGCGCACGGATGTCCCGATTCCACAGCCGCCGTTTCTTGGCTCGCGCGTCGTTCACGATATCCCCGTCGAAAACGTTTTCGACTTCGTGAACGAAACGGCGCTGTTCAAAGGTCAATGGCAGTTCAAGCAGGGAAAAACATCGGCCGCAGAATATCAGGCCCTGGTCGCCGAAAAGGTCCGGCCCGTGTACGAAGAACTTAAAGCGCGTTGCGTGCGGGAACGGCTGCTCGTGCCTCGCGTGGTTTACGGCTACTTCCCGGCCCAATCATCCGGTAATGATTTGATCGTGTACGACACCGATGCCAGGACCGAGCGCGCGCGTTTTACTTTTCCGCGCCAACCGGCCGGCAAGCGGCTGTGTCTGGCCGACTATTTCGCGTCAGTAGACTCAGGCTACATGGATGTAGTCGCGTTTGACCTGGTAACAGTCGGTCGTCGTGCCAGCGAATATTCACAGGAACTTTTCAAACGCGACAATTATGCTGACTATCTCTATTTTCACGGCCTCAGCGTGGAAAGCGCCGAAGCGTTGGCTGAGTATTGGCACAAACACGTCCGGCGGGAATTGGGCATCGCCGATCAGGACTCGAAGGATCTTAATAAACTTTTTCGCCAGGGTTACCAGGGGTCGCGATTCAGCTTTGGCTATCCCGCTTGTCCAAATTTGGAAGACCAGACAAAGCTTTTCGAATTGCTTGATCCCGCGCGCATCGAGGTTGAGTTGAGTGAAGAATTTCAGCTTGAACCAGAACAGTCGACTTCGGCGATTATCATTCATCATCCGGAAGCCAGATACTTTTCTATTGATTGAATGTGATAAGGTTCGATGGTCGTGAAGCGTTTGCGGCTTTGCCGCTCGATGTGCGGAAAGGCTATGCCTTTCCGGCAACACCTATTCTGAATTCAGCGAGGCTACGCCTCGCAAGATGAGGCGTAGCCTCTTGGAAGATTTGAGAGAAACACCCGCCGGAAAGCCGGAGGCTATCCGCACATCAGGTGGCGAAGCCGCGCATCGGTCACCACTTGAACCATCCCGAGCTCTTACGGTTTTGCAGTCTAATCAATCAGAAGCGTTGGAACCCAAAACCGACGAACTCGCAGTCCTTTCCCACTTCGAACGTTTCGCTTTTCGCGTCACGCATCGCATGAATCAGGGTCGTTGGAAGCGCTTCTGGACCTGGTGCCAGAGTGTGTTCGGCGCCGGCTGGATTTATATCTCGACCTATAACCTGATGCGCGTCTATGGTCTCGAGAACATCGAAGCCGTCGATCATGAGCGGCCGATCTTACTGGTGGCTAATCACCGATCGTTTTTTGACTTCTACACCGTCTCGAGTGTTTTGTTCTATCGCACGCGCTTCGGTAAACAACTTTTCTTTCCGGTGCGCGGGCGGTTCTTCTATCAATCGCCGGCCGGAATGTTAGTTAACCTCGTGATGGGTTGGTGGTCGATGTACCCGCCATTCTTTACCGGCGGTGATAAGCCGCTTCCCGAGAAGCGCGAATTCGACAAGTATTCGTTTCGCCGCCTGACCCAGATTTGTCACGAAGGAGCCGGGAACATAATTGGCTTTCATCCGGAAGGCACGCGCAACAAGAACAGCGATCCGTATTCCTATCTGCGGCCACAACCGGGGATTGGCAAGTTGATCAAAGCCGCCCACCCGCAAGTCGTTCCCATTTTCGTTGCCGGCCTTGGTAACAAACTGGCCAAGCAGGTCTTAGGAAACTGGTTTAGGGGCGATCCGATCCGCATTCACTTTGGCAAACAGCTCGACTTGTCAGAGTACATCGTGAAGAAGAATCATGTGCGCACCTACAAAGAGATCGGCGAGTTTGTGATGAGCAAGATTGCGGAGTTGGGTGAAGCTGATCGCGAATTGTATTCGGATGAAGAAAGGACTTAAACACAAAGGGGCGCAGAGGTTTTCGCAGAGGAACGCCAGGGTTTTCCGCTGCGGCCCTTTGCGAGATCCCTGGCGTCCTTTGCGTTTAATCCGTCTCCCCGCCAAACTCACCTCATGACGTTACCACTTGTCATTGTTAACCCCGCTTCGGCCGATGGCGCGACGCGCGAGGCTTGGCCAAAGTTTGCCAGCGATCTGCGCACGCACTTTGGTCCATTTACGGTCG
>WNFR01018907.1_pt1 | contig 15152 bp, 15 predicted proteins | sample 5400221 | NCBI WGS metagenome assembly WNFR01 (sample SAMN13153357, study PRJNA577476) | soil metagenome | isolation source: 40 cm soil under Madrone tree | place: USA:California | collected 2016-06-14 | reverse complement strand
GAACTACTCGTGGGCTGGCAACAACGAGGTTGGCGAGGGCCGTGCAACCATCACCGAGAGCCGTCCGAGCGAGTTAGTCAAATACAGGATGGAGTTCTTCAAGCCCATGTCGGCCTCCAGCGAAATGGAGTTCACTTTCAAGCCGCAGGGCAATCAAACCGAAGTCACCGTGACTGTGACGGGAGAAAAGAATTTCATGGCCAAAGCGTTTTGTCTTTTTATGAGCATGGACAACATGATTGGCGGCAAATTTGAGAAGGCATTTGCGGATTTGAAAGCGATTGCCGAATCGTCCGTTAAATAGTGATTTCAACAATATCGCTCCGGATCAAAATCAAACCGCGGCTTAACCAAGTGATGCAGCCGTCGCGCGTGTGCGCGAGTTAATTGTTATTAGCTGTCGGTTATTTGTGGCAACTTGCGCCCGCCAAAGCCCTGGCTGAGCTCGTTCTCGTTAGAGCGCCCCGCCTGGCCTGCATCACCGCTCGCGCGCCGCCACTCCCCCTATTGCCTCGCGACTACGGCTGAGGTGTAATCAGGTCCAAACTTACCGATCCTATGTCTTTGGAACAATTATCCTATCTCGCGCAAATTGTTGCTTCGGTTGGCCTCGTTGTGTCTTTGATCTTTGTCGGTTTACAGGTCAAACACAATACGGGCGCACTTCAGCGCAACGAGCACAATTCCACTATGGCGCAGTGGACGGTGATCCGCATGGCGATCACCCAAAACCGCGACATTGCCGAGCTCATGACCGCTGGCCTGCACGGAGAGAGTGCCATCGATGCTGCCGATCAACTGAGGCTGGAGCAGATGCTGGCTGAACACGCCTGGGCGGCTTTCCACATTTGGGACAGAACGCAACGCGGTGTTTTTCCAAAGGGCACTTTCGAATTGACTGCCGGACCTCTCTTGAACGGCTTGCTCAGAACGGTGCGCGGCGGAGCCTGGTGGCGCAGCGCCAAACATGCAGGCTTCATTCCTGGATTCGTCGTGGACGTCGACGCGATCCTCGCCAATTTTGAAAAGTAGAAAGTTGAAATTAGAAAGTAGAAAACTGAAAAGTGAGCGCGCTATGGCTCGGCGCGCAGTGGCGTCTACAACGGCATTTTTGATTGTCGATCGAACTTTGCGGGCTTACCCTGAACGTGCTTCGAGCACCAATTCGCTCGATCATCACCGAGGAGGAAAACCATGAGCACTGCTGTTGCCGACGAAGAGAAAACCAAGCTGAGCCAGCTTGAGCAACTGAAGAAGTTTACCGTCGTTGTTGCCGACACGGGCGATTTCGAATCGATCAAGGAATTTAAACCGCGCGATGCGACGACGAACCCAAGTCTGATCTATGCTGCCACCCAGAAGGAAAAATATTTCCACTTGCTCGACGAAGTGCTGGCCGATCGAAAAAAATCCGGACTGAGCGGAGCGGCGCAGATCGAAGACATCATCGATCATTTGCTCGTTCAATTCGGCTCAGAAATTTTGAAAATCGTGCCGGGTCGTGTTTCGACCGAAACCGACGCGCGTCTGTCGTTCGACGTGGAAGGCTCGATCAACAAAGCGCGTCAGCTAATCAAACTTTACGAAGAGAGGAAGATTCCGAAGGAACGCATTCTTATTAAAATCGCATCGACCTGGGAGGGCATTAAGGCGGGCGAGGTATTGGAAAAGGAAGGAATCAACTGCAATCAGGCGGCATCGAGCTGATCTCGCCGTTCGTTGGCAGGATTTACGATTGGTACAAAGCCGCGAACAAGCGCGATTACGTCGGCGCTGAAGATCCGGGCGTGCAATCGGTGCAGGAAATTTACACCTACTACAAGAAATTCGGCCACAAGACCGAAATAATGGGCGCAAGTTTCCGCAACACCGGCGAAATACTGGAGCTGGCCGGCTGCGATCTGCTCACTATCTCTCCCGATCTTCTGGAAAAACTCTCCGAATCGTATGAGCCGGTGGAGCGCAAGCTCGATCCGGAGAAAGCGAAGAAGGCAGACGTGCCACGACTGGAGCTCGACGAGAAGAAGTTTCGCCTGCTCTTAAACGACAACGCGATGGCGACGGAAAAACTTTCGGAAGGCATCCGCAAGTTCGCTGCCGACATCGTGAAGCTGGAGAAATTCGTCGCCAGCAAACTCTGAGAACCGCGGATTACCCGGATTCAGACGGATAAGAGAAATCTGGAATCCAGGAAGAGATTTGAATTAGGAAAGCAGGAAGACAGGAAAAGAAGATTCCTCAAACTCTTCTGAAACTGTTTCTTACTGATCTTCTGCATCCGCGACATCCGCGTAATCCGCGGTTGAAACTTTGTGTTCAACGTTGTCTTAGTTGAGCCGGAGATTCCACCGAACACGGGCAACATCGGCCGCCTTTGTCTGGCCACAAAATCGACGCTGCACCTGGTAAAACCGCTCGGGTTCTCCCTGGAAGACAGGCAATTGAAACGCGCCGGACTCGACTATTGGAACGAGATCGACCTGCGGATTTGGGATTCGTTCGCGCAGTTGCAATCGAATCAGCAAGCGAGCACGCGCTATTTTTTTCTGACCACCAAAACGGAGCGGGCCTATTACGACGTGACGTTTGCGGCCGGCGACTTTTTAGTCTTTGGTCGCGAAACGCGGGGTTTACCGGAGGATTTGCTGGCCGCCAATATCGACAATTGTGTCACGATCCCGATGCACGGAACGCGCAGCCTGAACCTGGCGACGGCCGTGGCAATTGTGCTTTTTGAAGCGGTCCGCCAGCAAAGATAAATCCAGCGGTCCCACCGCAACCGTAACATACTTAACCGGGTTGAATAACTGCGAGACTCGAAAGGTCTAACAACCCGGAGGCAATTACATTATTACTATGAGAACCCTATTAGTTTCAATTTGCTGTCTGTCGCTGGCGAGCTTTGTTGGCGCGGCCCAGCAGCAGCAATCAGAGCAAGATAATCCAAACCCGAAAGGCAAGAAGGGGCAGTCGGGGCAAACGTCACAACAGGTCGTGGCACCTGTTCCGAAGGGGGGAGGAAAACAGAAATTCCATACGCAGGGCAACGTGTCCGGGACGGGAGCAGGAGCAAACGTAAACGTCCCGCAGAATGCGGCCCTACGCACCCACAAGGGCAAGGTGACTGGGCAAACCCAGACGAACGTGTCCGGCCAGACCAACGTTTCGGGCAACGCGACCCTGAATACAAAACTAGGAAAGAACAAGTTTTCTTCCCAAACAAATGTGGGAGGAAACGTCAAATTCCAGAAGAAGCACTTCAATCTGGGGAACAATCCGAGCGGAAAATATCAGGCGGTGAAGTTCAATCAGAACTACAAAATCGCGGGCGCGAACAAGTGGAAAGGCTCCAAGTATCAAGTGTTCGTGAATTACCAGCCGCAATGGCATGATCAATATTGGTGGACGAGCCATCACAACCACATCGTCTTCGTGTTTGGCTCACCGTATTACTGGGACTCGGGCTACTGGTATCCGTGCTGGGGATATAATCCGGGCGCAACGTTCTATTTCGACGGACCGATTTACGCCTCGAATCCGGAATACGATCCCGGCATCCGGCGCAGGTCGTAGCCAACGTTCAGTCGGCGCTGCAGCAGCAAGGCTTTTATCAAGGCGAGGTGGACGGTGTTCTCGGACCACAAACCCGCGCTGCTCTGGCGGAGTATCAGTCCGCGCAGGGCCTCGAACCAACAGGCGCGGTGGACGAGCCGACCTTGGAAACGCTTGGAATGGTGTAACCAAGATTTAGATTCTGAGAAATCGCCGCGGACTTTTCCGCGGCGATTTTTTTTGTAGAGAGCAGGAGTAAGAGCAAGAGAGAGAACTCGATCTTGCACGATGTCGATCTTAGCGGCAGATAAGTGCTGGTGGAGACGCAGTTAATCGCCCGCGATTTGTTCCAATCCTTTCGGATGGGTTCGCGGCGCATCGAAGTGTTGCGCGGCATTTCGATGGACGTCGCGCATGGGGAAGTGGTTTTCATTTCGGGCGCGTCCGGCGCCGGCAAAACAACGCTGATGTACACGCTGGCCGGTCTGGAGCGGCCCGAATCCGGGAGCGTGGAATTTGAAGGCCGAAATCTTTACAACGGCAGCTCGTCTGCCCAGGCGCGCTTTCGTAATCAGAAAATGGGTTTCGTCTTTCAGGGCTATTTTTTGCTGCCGGAACTGACGGCGCTGGAAAATGTGTTCCTGCCCGCAATGATCGGAGGCAGATCGACAAGGAAAACTGCGCAGGAAAGCTTAGACGCGGTCGGTCTGGGCGATCGCATGCAACATTTGCCGGCTGAGCTTTCGGGCGGCGAGCAACAGCGGGTCGCGATCGCGCGCTCCCTGACAAATGATCCCGAGATCATTTTTGCCGATGAGCCAACCGGCAACCTCGATTCCAAAACCGGGGATGCGATTATCGATCTCTTATTAAATATCGCGCGGGAACGAAACAAAACTTTGCTCGCGGTCACGCACGACATGCGGCTGGCCGCGCGAGGCGATCGGCAATTGCACATCAAAGACGGCGTGCTGCAATGAAAGCGGCGCGATTCGTAATTCGAGATTCGTGATTCGGTGCGATGTAACGATTTAACGATGTAACATTTTAACGTTGCTCACTTGCATTGCGCGCCGACCCGCCGGAGATTTTTCAGTGCCTATGAAAACTTCTGATGTTGGCGGGATGGTGATTGACGAACCAAAGTCACGTGCAGCGAAACCCGCGGTCGACACGCGGGCTCCATCGAAAACGACGAAGAAAGAATCGAAGATTTACGTCGATGGAAAATTTTATGCCGAAGCCGACGCGAAAGTCTCCGTCTTTGATCACGGCTTGCTTTATGGCGATGGAATTTTCGAAGGCATTCGTTTTTACAACGGCCGCGTTTTTCGTCTGGAAGAACATCTGGATCGGCTGTGGGATTCGGCCCGTTCGATCTGTCTCGAAATTCCGATGTCGATGCGGGAAATGACCGACGCGCTGCTCGAAACGATCCGGCAAAACGATTTGCGTGAAGGTTACATTCGTCTCCTGGTTACGCGCGGGGTTGGCAATCTCGGATTGAATCCGGCGCAATGTAAACGGCCGAGCGTTATCATTATTACGGCGCAAATCGCCCTCTATCCGGAAGCGGTTTATCGAAATGGGCTGACGGTCGTCACGTGCGCGACGCGTCGCACAAATCCCGCTGCTCTAAATCCGGCGGTTAAGTCGCTCAACTATTTGAATAACGTGATGGCACGGATCGAAGCGAATCTCGCTAACGCGGATGAGGCGCTCATGTTAAACGACGCCGGCAACGTGGCCGAATGCACGGCAGACAATGTTTTCGTGATTAAGCGCGGCCAGGTTTTTACACCGCCGATTACGGCGGGGGCGTTGCGTGGAATTACCAGAAGTGTTGTCTTTGAGATTGCAGCCGAGCTCGGTATCAAGACGAGCGAGGCCGACATCACGCGGCACGATGTCTACACCGCAGACGAATGTTTTCTCACCGGCACGGCGGCGGAAGTTATTCCGGTGGTCAAAGCCGACGGGCGCGCCATTGGAAACGGAAAGCCAGGTCCAATCAGCGCGCGGATGATTGCGCGCTTTCGAGAAATGGCCCGGGCGACGGGCACGCCGATTTACACGTAAGATCAACATCGGCAAAATCCAGAATCGGCGCGGAAGGTGCTCGACAGAACGGCGACTTGAATGTTTTAGCTAATTCGAGGTCTAATTAAAAAGAGATGTTGTGCGACGTTTGTAAATGCAATGACGCGACGGTTTACCTGACGCAAATCGTGGAGGGCAAAATGCAGAAGGTAAATCTCTGCGACGCGTGCTCGAAAGAAAAAGGCGTGCAAGATCCAACCGGTTTTGCGCTCGCCGATTTGCTGCTCGGCATTGGCGCGGCCGAGGAAATCGAAAAAGGCGCGCCGACCCAGAAATGTCCAGTGTGCGGTTTTACGCAAGCGGATTTCAAAAAAACCGGACGCCTTGGGTGCAGCACGTGCTATGTCACGTTTTCGGAAGGATTAGGCACGTTGTTGAAAGCGATGCATAAAGGCACCGAGCACGTCGGCAAAATACCGCAGCGCGCGCATCGTGTGGCGGAATTGAGCGATCAAATGCGCAGCTTGAACGAAGGCTTGCAAAAGGCGGTTGCGGAAGAGAATTACGAAGCAGCGGCCTCGTTGCGCGATCAAATTAAACAACTCGAAAACGAGATGGCGACGGCTAAGCCATGAAATTTTCAAACGTCATGTCCAGCGCGGGGGAATGGCTCCGCGGCGAAGGGCCTCATCATCAGATTGTAATCAGCAGCCGGGTGCGGTTTGCGCGGAATTTGCGCAATCGCGCGTTTCCGGGATGGGCCAAGAAAGCGGAGCGCACGTCGATTCTCGAACTGATCAAGCCGCACGTGGAAGAACTGACCGAGATGCAGGATTCGTTTTCGGAGCTCTTACAGGACCTTTCCGCGCTGGAAAAACAAGTGCTGGTCGAGCGGCATCTTATTAGCCGTGAACACGCGGCCAAGGGTGCGGGCAGCGCCGTAATCATGAATCGCCGCCAAACCCTCAGCATCATGATCAACGAAGAAGATCATTTGCGCATGCAATCGATCCGCTCCGGTTTGCAGTTGAAGCAGGCCTTCAAACTCCTGGACAAGATCGACAGTGCGCTGGAGGGCGATCTCGAGTTCGCTTACGATCCGCGTCTTGGATATTTAACCGCGTGCCCGACGAATGTCGGCACCGGCATGCGCGCTTCGGCGATGTTGCATTTGCCCGGTCTGGTTTTAAGCGAGTTGATCAATCAAGTGGTGCAAGCCGTGAGCAAGATCGGGCTGGCCGTTCGCGGTCTGTATGGCGAAGGCACCGAAGCGATGGGCAACCTTTTCCAAATTTCCAATCAAACCACGCTCGGCGAAAAGGAAGACGAAATTATCAACCGGCTTACCAAAGTCATCGAGACCATCATCGAAAAGGAACACGACGCACGGCAGGTTCTGATCCAGAAAAAATCGAACACGCTTTGGGACCAGATTGGCCGCGCCTATGGCGTTTTGACTTACGCGCACGCCATGACTTCGAAGGAAGCGCTCAATTTATTATCGATCATCAAACTTGGTGTCGATCTGGGCACGTTTCCGGAAGACCGGCGCTTGCCCATTGATCAATTGTTCATCGACACCCAGCCCGCGCATTTGCAGAAGACCTCGCAGCAAAAGCTCAACGCGGAGGAGCGCGACCATCTCCGGGCACAAATTATCCGCGACCGTTTGAAACTCTTCCCTAAACCTGATATCAGTAAACTGGCGAAGGAGTCAGGCAACGGCTCGACTTCGGCGCCAACGAACAATGAATAATTTTACACCGCGCGCTCAACAGGTCCTGCAACTTGCTCGTAAAGAAGCTGACCGGTTCAATCACAATTATGTCGGTACCGAGCATTTGCTGCTCGGTCTGATCAAGCTCGGCCAGGGCGTGGCCGTGAATGTCCTCCAGAAAATGGGGCTCGATCTCGAGACGGTGCGAATGGAGGTCGAGAAACAAGTTGGTTCCGGTCCGGAGACAAAGATCGTCGGCAACATTCCCTACACCCCGCGCGTGAAGAAAGTTTTGGCGCTGGCGGGCAAGGAAGCCAAGGCGCTCAACCATTCGTATGTCGGCACCGAGCACATTCTACTCGGACTCCTGCGAGAGGGCGAAGGCGTCGCCGCGCGCGTGCTCAAGAGTCTGGAGATCGACATCGAGCGCACGCGCAACGAAATCTTGAAAGAGCTCGATCCTAATTTCACACCATCGGAAGCGGAGGAAGGCGCGGAGCCCACTTCGAAGAAGGATGTCAAGACTCCCGCGCTCCGTGCTTTTGGTCGAGACCTGACGGATCTGGCGAAGAAAAACGAGCTCGATCCTGTAATCGGACGCCACAACGAAATTGAGCGCGTTATTCAGGTGCTCTGCCGGCGCACAAAGAATAATCCGGTGTTGATCGGTGAGGCGGGCGTGGGCAAGACCGCCATTGCGGAAGGACTCGCCCAGGAAATTGCGAACGGTAATGTGCCGGAATTGCTGCGCGACAAACGAGTGATCACGCTCGACCTCGCGCTGATGGTCGCCGGCACAAAATATCGCGGCCAGTTCGAAGAGCGCATCAAAGCCGTGATGGACGAGATTCGTCGCTCCAAAACCGTCATTCTATTTATTGATGAGCTGCACACGATTGTCGGTGCGGGTTCGGCTGAAGGCGCGATGGACGCGTCGAACATTATCAAGCCGGCGTTGAGCCGCGGCGAGCTGCAATGCGTTGGCGCGACCACGATGAATGAGTATCGCAAATACATCGGTCCGAAGTACGAAGCGCATCACAAAGCCAAGTTGACCGACGAAGCGCTGGAGACCGCGGTCAGATTCTCGGAGCGTTACATCACCGGCCGTTTTCTGCCCGACAAAGCGATCGACGTGATGGACGAAGCCGGCGCGCGTGCCCGCATCAACGCCATGACCCGTCCGCCCAACGTCAAAGAGATCGAGAAAGAGATCGAAGCGATTCGCGTTGAAAAAGAGGCGGCGATCAAAGCTCAGGATTTCGAAAAGGCGGCTGCGCTGCGCGACAAGGAAAAACAGACCAAAGAAAAGCTCGACACCATTTTGACCAAATGGCGCGAGGAGCGTGAAGAAAAGGAAGTGCTCGTGACGGCGGACGACATGATGCACATCATTTCGAAGGTCACCGGCGTGCCGCTCCAACGAATGGAGCAAGCGGAAACGCAAAAACTCCTCCAGATGGAGGAGGAGCTGAAGATCAAAGTCATTGGCCAAGACGAAGCCGTGACCGCCGTTTCGAAAGCGCTGCGCCGTAGTCGCGCGGACTTGAAAGATCCACGGCGTCCAATTGGCTCCTTCATTTTTCTCGGTCCGACCGGCGTGGGCAAAACTTTTCTCGCGCAACAACTGGCCGAATTCATGTTCGGCGACCGCGACGCGCTCATTCAGATCGATATGTCTGAGTACATGGAAAAATTCACCGCCTCGCGCTTGATCGGTTCTCCGCCGGGCTACGTCGGCTACGAGGAAGGCGGCCAACTTTCCGAAGCGGTGCGCCGCCGTCCGTATTCGGTTGTGCTGTTCGACGAAATCGAGAAAGCGCATCCCGATGTGATGCACTTGCTCCTTCAAATTCTCGAAGAGGGAAAAATCACCGACTCGTTAGGCCGGAAGATCGATTTCCGGAACACGATCATCATTATGACCTCAAACGTCGGGGCCGAATTGCTGAAGAAGCAGACCGTGATGGGTTTCGGCGCGCCGCGGGAAGGGCATGATTACGATTCGATGCGCGATAAAATTCTCGAAGAAACCAAGCGCGTCTTTAAGCCCGAGTTTCTCAACCGGCTCGACGAAATCACCGTCTTCCACTCGCTCGAGAAGTCGCACCTGTTGCGCATTGTCGATCTTGAGGTGGCCAAAGTGAAGAAGCGCGTCAAAGCGAAGGAGATCGACATCGTGCTCGATGCAGCCGCCCACGAATTTGTTATCGAAAAAGGCTACGATCCAAATTACGGCGCGCGTCCGATGCGGCGTGCGGTCGAGCGCTACCTGGAAGATCCGCTCGCCGAAGAAATCCTCCGGGGCAACGTCAAAGCCGGCGACCGCGTAGAAGTTACTGTTGCCGACGGCAAGCTCACATTCCGGGTGGCCGAGCCGACCGGTAAGACACCGGCCAAAGCAGGTTAAGCGAAGCGTAGCTGGTAGTTCGTGATCTGTGATTGGATAATCCAATCATTATCGTTCACGTTTCAGTCTTTCATTAATCAACTTGCGAGCGTCAACATATCGCAATTGGCTTTTTGGCCTGGTTTTGATCGCGGTTACCGCGCTGGCTTATCAGCCGGCTTGGAATGGAAAGCCGATCTGGGATGACGACATTCATATCACGGTCCCAGAACTTCGTTCATTGCATGGTTTGGCGCGGATTTGGACAGACCCAGCGGCAGCGCCGCAATACTATCCTGTCCTCCACACTGTTTTTTGGGTTGAGCACAAGCTTTGGGGCGCGTGGCCGCTTCCTTACCACCTCGTCAACATTGTACTTCACGCGGTTACAGCGCTTCTCTTGCTAAGGATTCTCCAGCGGCTTGAAGTGCCCGGCGCTTGGCTGGCCGCCTTCATTTTTGCGCTGCATCCCGTGCACGTGGAGTCCGTGGCCTGGATCTCGGAAGTCAAGAACACGCTGTCGGGCGCGCTCTGCGCGGCCGCGGCCCTGATGTACCTGAAGTACGACCAAAATCGGAAATACGACACTTATCTCGCCGCGTTTGCGCTTTTTCTCATCGGCGTGATGGCAAAGACGGTCATTGTCACTTTGCCTGCCGCGCTTCTAGTCGTGTTCTGGTGGAAACGCGGAAAATTGAAGTGGGCGCGAGACGTTAAACCGTTGATTCCCTTTTTCGTCGTCGGACTCGCGGCTGGAATCGTCACTATTTGGGCGGAACAAAAATTCTCCGCCAGGGAAGGAGAAATATTCGACTTTTCCACCATCGAGCGGGTTCTGATCGCAGGCCGGCTGTTTTGGTTTTACTTAGGCAACCTTTTCTGGCCGACAAATCTGAGTTTGATTTACCCGGCTTGGAACATCGCTGGATCGGTTTGGTGGCAATACCTTTTCCCGATCGGGGCCCTGGCACTTTTTATCGGTTTGTGGCTACTGCGGCGAAAGTCGCGGGCCCCTCTCGCCGCCTTCCTCTGTTTTGTTCTGATGCTTTTTCCCGTGCTGGGATTTTTTAATCTGTCTTATTTCATGTCGGGCCTCGGCCCATCGCATCATGCTGCAATTTTCCGGGCCGACCATTTCCAATACTTGGGCGACATCGCAATAATTGCTTTGTTTTCAGCCGGCGCAGCATGGCTATTGGCCCGAATCCAAGGGCGGTATCGATCGGCTGTCTACGTGGCTGGTCTGACGCTCCTGGTGTTATTGGCCAGCGTGACCTGGGCCCAAAGCCGGACGTATCGGGACGCCGAAACTTGTTTTCGCGCGGTCCTCTCGAAAAATCCAAGTTCTGCCACCGCGCACAACAATCTCGGTATCGCGCTTCTCCAGAAAGGGTCGTTAGACGAGGCAATCGCTTATTTTGAAAAGGCGGTGGAAGTGATGCCCGATTATGACCGGGGGCATTACAACCTCGGTGCTGCTCTTCTGAAAAAGGGACAACGCGACGAGGCGATTCTCCATTTGAAAGACGCTTTGAAACTAAATCCTAATTACACGAAGGCCTATTACAGTTTGGCTACCGCACTCTCTGCAAAAGGCGAAAACGAACAGGCGATCGCCTATTATGATAGAGCGCTGAAGCTCGATCCCAATTTCGCGGACGCACATGGCAGCCTCGGCAACATGCTTCTCGAAAAGGGACAACTCGATGAAGCGATGGATCATTATCGAAAAGCGATCGAGCTCGATCCGGGAAATGCCACTGGCCATTACAATTTGGCCATCGCCTTGCGCCGACGGAATCAGTCAGATGAAGCTGTTCTTGAGCTGCGAAAGGTCTTGCAGATCGATCCCGGTTATCCCGAGGCGAGATATTTTTTAGATCAGATCTTGTCTGAAAAAGCGAAAAAGGAATGATCGATCTACGCGCGCGGATGCGCGTCAGCGTAGGCTTTCTTCAATCGTTCCACGGTGACGTGCGTGTAAATCTGCGTCGTCGAAAGACTGGAATGCCCGAGCAGCGCTTGCACGCTGCGCAAATCGGCGCCGCGATCGAGCATGTGCGTGGCGAAACTGTGCCGCAGTTTGTGCGGACTTATCGAAATAGGAATCGATGTCTGCCAGAGGTAGCGCTTCAAGATTAGCCAGATCGAGCGCGGCGAAATTTGTTTGCGCGCTTTATTTATAAAAAGCGGTCCGGAATGGACGTTCGCCGCCGCGCGATAACGCGAGATCGCTTCCAGCGCGGGTGCGCCGATTGGACAGATGCGTTCCTTGCGGCCTTTGCCAAAAACGCGCACCGACTCGGTGTAAAGATCGACATCGGAAACATTGAGCGCCGCCAGCTCGCTTAAACGCAACCCGCTGCTGTAAAAAAGTTCCATGACCGCGACGTCGCGCAGCGGCATCCACGCGGGAGCGGAGCGATTTTTCGCAATCTTGAGCGGCGCCACCAGGAGTTCGTCAATCTGCTGGCGAGTGAGCACGAGCGGAAGTTTCTTCTCGAGCTTCGGCAGTTGCAGTTGGCGCACGGGATCGGTGCGCAATCCTTTGCGCTCTGTCAGAAATTTGTAGAACGCGCGCAGTGCTGAAAATTGCAATCGCACATACGAACGCGCCTGTCCGCGCTTCATGACCGCGAACAAGTAATCGCGAAAATTATCCGCCGTGCATTTTTTCCATGGCGTATTGTTTAGCGCGCGAAATGCGGCGAGCGCCTCCCGATACGCCTTCAGCGTGCGCGGCGATGCGTTTCGTTCCACCGCAAGATGGCGCAAAAATTCCTCGGCGAGCGTGTCTTTTGTCATTCCGAGCGAAGTCGAGGAATCTCTCACTTTCAAACAATAAGAGATGCCTCGGTCCGAGCCGGACTGGCGTTTCCGCTCGACATGACAAGAGCCAATTCCTTACTCCGGCTTTTCGATCGTGTAACGCGTCTTCGCCGCGTCGGCAGTACCGCTTAGCTGGCTTCTGAAGATCGCCGGCGGATTCGTCGAAATCAGTTCGTAATTTTTCAGGACGAACTCGGGATAGACTCTGTTGCTTGCCGGTTCGTAAACTTTGTCGCCGCTGAAGTAGCCGTAAAGTCTGTATTCGTAATTGTTGTCCGCGCCGAATTTTAGTTCCGCCCGATCAGGCGCAAGCTTTTGCTTCTCGTTTAACATCACCAGCTGAGCAGTGCTCCAGGGCTGGCCCGGGCGGCGAACGTACCCCCAAAATTTGAAATCGGGTTTGAAATAACGCCGCGCGAAAAAATAGTCGCCGGCCGGCTCGGCGGCGATGCGTTGGGCCATTTGGACTCTTGCCTGCTGGATTCCCTGCGGCGGCCCGGTCTCGCAGCCGGTAAAAAGCAGAACGCTGAGGAAAAGTCCAATCGGCCAGAGAAATCGACCTGGTTGCTTCATCTTGTAAGATCGACATCTACTCATCTCTGGCCCCTGCGCAATCGCGAGATCATCGACGAGCGATTGAGATCAATCGCCTCTACCTGAGCGTCATGCCAGTTTAGCTAGGGGCGGTTCACCGAGCCGCCCGCTCTTTGTGAAGGATGGTAATTCTCGTTTTGCATCACGACCTCACGTCCGTAAAGTTTCACTTCGATGATCGAACTGGAAGTTTACGCGGCGGGCTTGCGCGACTTGAACAAAATCCTGGAACTGGACCACCAGCTCGAGGCGATTCCCGGCTTACGTTACAAAGTGGATCGTAATCACGATCTGGTTTATCTGGAGCTCGACGAACCCATCATCACCTTCCGCGAGATTCGTGCGATTTTTCGCAAGCTCGGCCTCGATCCGCGCTTCATCGGCGCCATTCCGCCGGAGCTGCGCCCGAAAACGAAAACGCAGCCACTAAATGTGTGAGAAGTGAATGGTGATAAGTGACTGGTGAATCGTAGAAGAAGGTGTTGCGACATTTCACAATTCACCGATCACTAGTCACTAATCACGAGGACCGATGATCACCCGATTATTCAACGCACTCGGAGGGGCGTTTCTCGCTTTTTTTCAGTATCTCGGCGAAGTCGTGATGCTGGCCGCGGACACGTTTCGTTCCATTTTCACGCGCCGATTGCGCTGGAAACTATTTCTCAACCAGATCGTTGAGATCGGATTGCTCTCGCAACTTGTTGTTGTAATCACGGGAGGCTTCACTGGCGCGGTTTTCTCTGCGCAAACCTATTTCCAATTTAACAAACTGGGAATGGGCTCGGCCGTGGGAGCGGTGGTCTCGGTCGCGATCTGCCGCGAGTTGGGGCCGGTGTTAACGGCGCTCATGGTAACAGGGCGGGTCGGCGCGGCCATGTCGGCCGAGATCGGAACGATGAAAGTGACTGAGCAAATCGACGCGCTACGCGCTCTCGCGGTTTATCCGACCGATTACCTCGTCGTGCCGCGCGCGCTCGCGATGATGGTGTCGATGCCACTGCTGGTGGCGGAATGCATCGCGGTTGGGATCGCGGTCGGCTATTTCGTCGCGATTTTCCTCCTCGAGGTGAACGGCACCTATTACATGGCGAACATGGTGCGCTGGACGCGCAACCGGGACATCATCATGGGGCTGTCGAAAGCGTTCTGTTTCGGAGTCCTCATTGTCTTCATTAGTTGCCACAAAGGATTGACCGCGCGCGAAGGCGCCGTCGGGGTTGGCCGCGCCACTACTGAGGCGGTCGTCAATGCTTCGCTCGCGGTGTTGATCAGCAATTTTTTCCTGACGATGATGCTCAACATTATCTATCCGGCGGGCTATCAATGATGAACAACGGGTCAATGATCCGAGTGGATGGTTTGGTGAAACAGATCGGCGCGCAGGAAATCCTGCGTGGAGTCGATCTCGAAGTCGGGCACGGTGAAACGCTCGCAATCATCGGACGGAGCGGCGGCGGAAAGAGCGTGTTGCTCAAACACCTGATTGGCTTGATGCGGCCCGACGCCGGCCAGATCTGGATCGAAGGGCAGAACATTATCGGCATGAGTGAGCGGCGTCTGGCATCGATCCGGCAAAAAGTTGGCATTTTGTTTCAGGGGGCCGCTCTTTTCGATTCGATGACGGTTGCGGAAAACATTGCCTTCCCATTGCGCGAAGCCGGCGAGCGTGATCCAAAAGTTTTGCGAACAAGAGTGAGCGAGATGCTGGAAGTAATGGAGCTGAGCGGCGAAGAGGAAAAGATGCCGGTGAATTTGAGCGGCGGCATGAAAAAACGGGTCGGCCTTGCGCGCTCGATCATTCGCCAGCCCTCCTGCATACTTTACGACGAACCGACTTCCGGGCTTGACCCAGTCGTTTCGGATTCGATCAACCGGCTGATTCGCCGGCTTCAACGCCGCTTTGGTGTGACCAGCATTGTCGTGACTCACGATATGAAGAACGCATTCGACGTGGCGGACCGGATCGCGTACCTGCACGAAGGCCGGATTTATTTTCATGGAACACCGGATGAATTGCGGCAGGCAACC
>WNFR01004039.1_pt1 | contig 15153 bp, 13 predicted proteins | sample 5400221 | NCBI WGS metagenome assembly WNFR01 (sample SAMN13153357, study PRJNA577476) | soil metagenome | isolation source: 40 cm soil under Madrone tree | place: USA:California | collected 2016-06-14 | reverse complement strand
TATCTCGTCGAAGAGTTTGCAGCTACGTTCGATGATGTCGAGATGACCATTCGTGACGGGATCGAATGAGCCGGGATAGATGGCACGTCGCATGGCAGGGATGGTAAAGGGTAAACGGGTAAATGGTAAATAGAAAATGTCCGATATGCTTTATTAGCTTGTCGTGACCTTTGAAAAAGATCTCTTCCGCTGGTCGACGACAAGCTGAATGAAGCATATCGGACATTGAAATCCGGTTTGCTGTGGATCATTGACAAGAGTAAGATGCTCACGTAATAGGAGTTTAGGATGTCTCACATTCACTCATTCACGGACATTCACGTCCCGCCTCACCTTTCGGTCAACGTCAAAGGCGTAATAACCCCCGAACAATTCGAGGAGTTGTGTCGCGCTAATCGTGATCTACGGCTTGAACTCACCTCAACCGGAGAACTAATAGTCATGCCTCCGACTGGCTCAAAGACTGGTATTAGGAATGCTCACCTCTCCTATCAACTTTTGGCTTGGGCGGAAAAAGACCGCAGAGGCGTCACCTTCGATTCTTCTTCCGGCTTTACGCTTCCTAACAACGCCAAGCGTTCTCCCGATGCGGCTTGGATAAAACGTGAAAGATGGGACGCCTTGACTGAAGAGGAGCAGGAAGGGTTTGCCCCGCTCTGTCCGGATTTCGTTGTGGAAATACAGTCTCGTTCGGACAATTTACTGCGTCTCCAGAACAAGATGCAGGAATATATCTCAAATGGCGCTTTGCTGGCGTGGCTGATCGATCCGCTCAAGCGTCGCGTTTATATTTACAAACCCGATCAAGGTCTCAACGTTCTTGAAAACCCTGAGGTTGTTTCGGATGCTGCCCTGCTTCCAGGCTTTGAACTAAGCATGCGTCAATTGTGGTAATGACGGAATCCTGGGTAATGTCGTAATTTGAAAAGCCAGTTCCTCCGGTTCGTCTCCTGCTACCAATCATCTGCCGGGTGACGCTCAACTACAGAACAGGAAGCGGTAGCGACCTGGCCGTTTCAGTACCACCCAACTAAAGCTTTGTCTTGTGAACGGCCAGGTCGCTACCGCTTCCTGTTCTGTAGTTGAGTGTAGTCTCGGCAAATCAAGAGGTTCAGGATAAAGGGTAATTGGCGCTGATTCCAATAATCGTCTAATGTGCTCACTTCGGGCTTGACGCTCTTGTCGAAGACGAAGGTGTATCCTAGAGCCCGGACATCACCCACTGCTATGCTTCACAGGTCGCTTGACACCTTCTGGTACTGATGTTTCAATACGATTTGACAGTAATGTGGTGAGTTAAAGCGACTTGCGGCCACGTAAAATAAACCGCTAAACAGCTCGGCAAATCTTGTTTTAGAGCAGTTCAAGAGGCTCCGCGTTGTTAAGCGTGGAGCCCTCGTCATTTTCGCTTGCCAATTTCCGATTTCCGATTGGACGCGAGCGGATTTGGGCAATATCGAACGGGCACCCGCAAGATAAGAAATCGGTAACAAGTAATTCTCAATGGCTAACTTCCTCGACACCCTAAAAGAGCGAATCGTCGTCTTTGATGGCGCGATGGGCACGAATCTGCAGGTTCAGAACCTGTCGCTTGATGATTTCGGTGGCCTTAGATTTGAAGGCTGTAACGAAAATCTGCTGGTCACCAGACCCGATGCCGTCGAGAGAGTGCACGCCGGGTTTCTCGAAGTGGGTTGCGATGTAATCGAGACCAATTCATTCAACGGAACACCGGTCGATTTTAGTGAGTATGGCATCGGGGACCAGGCTTATAACATGAATGTCAGGGCAGCAAGCCTCGCCAGGAGAATCGCAGGAGACTTTACAACGAAAGAAAAGCCCCGTTGGGTTGCCGGCTCAATGGGACCCGGTCGAAAACTGCCGACGCTCGGTCACATCACTTTTTCCGATCTCAAAGCCGCATACCGCGAGCAGGTTCGCGGTTTGATCGACGGCGGCGTCGACTTACTGATCGTCGAGACCTGCCAGGACGTGCTGCAAACAAAAGCGGCTCTTGCGGCAATCTTTTCTCACTTTCAGGAGACTCGTAGACGCTTGCCCGTTATCGCGCAGGTTACCATCGAAGTTTTCGGCACGATGCTCAACGGCACGGAGATTAGCGCGGCACTAACTGCCTTGGCGCCGTTTCCAATTGACGTGATAGGAATGAATTGCGGCACGGGCCCGCGCCACATGACTGAGAGCATTCGCTATCTTTGCGAAAACGCACCGCTACCCGTTTCAGTCTTACCCAATGCAGGCTTGCCGTCAGTTGTAGAGGGCAAGATGCACTATGACGAGACGCCCGAGACATTTACGAAGCAGCTGATTCATTTTGCAGGCGACTTTGGTGTCAACATCGTAGGTGGCTGCTGTGGCACTACACCGGCGCACTTGAAGCTGGTGGTTGAGGCCATGCAGCGAATCTCACCTAAGGTACGCGAGGCCCGGCTGGTTCCGGCAGCGTCCTCGATCTATTTCCAACAGCCGTATGTGCAAGACGCATCATTCCTGATTGTTGGCGAGCGAGTGAATGCCAGCGGCTCAAAGAAAATGCGCGATCTGCTGAACGTGGAGGATTGGGACGGACTGGTCTCGCTGGCCAAGGACCAAGAGCGCGAAGGGGCACATATCCTCGACGTTAACGTCGATTTTGTTGGTCGCGACGGCGAGCGTGATATGCACGAGCTTGCCTCGCGTCTCGTAACAAACATCAAGCTTCCCTTGATGTTTGATTCAACGGAATGGCAGAAGATGGAGGCCGGCCTCCAACACGCGGGTGGCAAGTGCATTCTCAATTCGACTAATTACGAAGACGGCGTACCGCGATTCGCGAAAGTGGTTGAACTGGCGAAAAGCTATGGCGCGAGTCTGGTAATTGGAACGATTGATGAAGAGGGCATGGCGCGGACGGCTGATGAGAAATTTCAGATCGCTAAACGGGCGTACGAGCAAGCAACGAAGGAATTGGGCTTGCCGGCCTCAGATATTTTCTTTGATCCGCTGGCCCTACCAATTTCCACGGGCATCGAAGAAGACCGGCGTAACGCGGCCGAGACGATTGAGGGAATCCGTCGCATCAAACGGGAGTTGCCGGGCTGCTTCACCATCCTTGGGGTCTCGAACATTTCGTTTGGTCTGAATCCGGCTTCTCGTGTCGTGCTCAACTCAGTCTTCCTGCACGATGCTGTTGAGGCTGGGCTGGACGCAGCGATCGTCAACGCCAGCAAGATCGAACCACTCAATCGCATTGGCGAACAGGAACTAAGGGTCGCGCGCGAATTGATCTATGACCAGCGCAGGTTTGAAGGCGACGTTTGCACTTACGATCCCCTAACCGAATTCACAAAACTGTTCGAAGGGGTGAAGGCAAAGAGCAGCGAAAAAGCTTCCAAGGGCGAAACCGTCGAAGAACGTCTGAAGAACCACATTATCGATGGCGAGAAGATCGGCCTCGAAGATGAACTCCGCACGGCACTGGAAAAGTATTCGGCCCTCGATATCATCAATACCATTTTGCTCGAAGGCATGAGAGTGGTCGGTGATCTGTTCGGCAGTGGTCAGATGCAGTTGCCGTTTGTCTTGCAATCAGCGGAAGCAATGAAAGCCGCGGTGCGTTTCCTCGAGCCTTTCATGGAGAAAAAGGGCGGCGCGACTGCTAAGGGCAAAATGGTGCTGGCAACCGTGAAGGGTGACGTGCATGACATCGGGAAAAATCTCGTCGATATCATCCTGACAAACAACGGCTACAAGGTCTTCAACCTTGGCATCAAGCAGACAATCGATAGCATTCTGCAGGCATATGAAGAGCATGGCGCCGATGCGATCGGCATGAGTGGTCTATTGGTGAAATCGACCTTGATCATGAAAGAGAATCTGGAGCTCATGAATGAGCGCGGGATCAAAGTTCCAGTTGTGCTCGGGGGCGCCGCGCTGACTCGTCGCTATGTAGAAGACGATTTAAAATCCCTCTATAGCGGCCAACTTTTCTACGCCCGCGACGCGTTCGCGGGACTGCACACGATGGATAAGTTGGTAAGCGGCAATGGATATCCGATAACAGAGACAAAGGCACCGGAAGACGGGGAGAAGATAGACCTAAGCGAGGATATCGACGACCTCGTTGGAGAAGAAGCGAAACTGGGAATTCGCAAAACGGCAAAACCTCGCGGCGCTTTCAAGACGATCGGTGATACAACCCAAACAACCCGTTCTCAGGTGAGAGAAGATACGATTATCCCACCTCTCCCGTTTTACGGCTCGCGCGTTATTGACAACATCTCTCTCGACAAGGTTTTCGCCTTCGTTAACGAAACCGCTTTGTTCAAGGGGCAATGGCAGTTCAAGCAGGGCAGGAAACCTTTGGAGGAATATCAGGCACTTGTACGCGATAAAGTGCGACCCATCTACGACGAACTGAAAGAACGTTGTAAACGGGAAAGCCTGCTCACTCCTAAAGTGGTCTACGGTTATTTCCCCTGCCAGTCCGAAGGCAACGATCTTATCGTTTACGACGAAGGGAATTCCGAACGAGTTCGTTTCACATTTCCGCGCCAGCCCGCAGGAAAGCGTCTGTGTCTGGCTGATTTCTTTGCCTCACGTGAATCGGGACGCATGGACGTCGTGGCTTTTCATCTTGTTACAGTTGGACGTCGTGCGAGCGAGTATGCTCAAGAGTTGTTTAAGTCAGACAACTATGCCGATTATCTTTACTTCCATGGCTTGAGCGTGGAAAGCGCCGAAGCGCTCGCTGAGTTGTGGCATAAGCGCATACGTGAAGAGCTTGGTATTGCCGACGGCGACGCGAAGGAATTGTCGAAGTTGTTTCACCAGAATTATCAGGGCTCGCGTTACAGCTTTGGATATCCTGCTTGTCCGGATCTGGAAGATCAGGAAAAGTTGTTTGCGTTGCTGGACCCGTCACGCATCGATGTAGCACTAACTGAAGAGTTTCAGCTCGAGCCTGAACAATCGACTTCGGCGATTATCGTTCACCATCCGGAGGCGAAATACTTTACTATCGATTGATCTTGCGTTGGTCACTGACCTTTGCCGAGGCGCTGGAATTGAGAACAGCCGAGTCACAAATGAAGTCGGTCACGACCAGCGAATCGACAATTAGTAGCGCTCCAGTCCAGGAGAGCGACAATCAAAGACCAAAAACCAAAGACCAAAGACAGGAAAGCGACCGTCAGCTTCTTAATCCGACTGCGCAAGAGCTCGCCGTCTTATCCCCATTCGAACGTCTGGCTTTTCGTCTTGTCAGGAGAATGAATCAGGGTGGCTGGAAAAGATTTTGGACCTGGTGCCAGAGGGTGTTCGGCGCAGGATGGATTCACCTTTCAACCTACAACATTATGAACGTCTACGGCCTTGAAAATGTCGCGGCCGCAGCGCATGAGCGACCAATCTTGCTGGTTGCAAACCACCGTTCATTCTTCGACATGTATGCTGTTTCGACCGTGCTTTTTCGCCAAACAACCTGGCGCAAACAGCTCTTCTTTCCAGTGCGCGGCCGGTTCTTCTATCAATCCCCGCTGGGTCTCTTGGTGAATCTCATAATGGGCTGGTGGTCAATGTATCCGCCGTTTTTTGCGGCAGGAGACCACCCAGTTCCAGAGAAACGCGAGTTCGATAAGTATTCGTTTCGGGTCTTAACAGAGCTTTGCCGCGCGGGTCCCGGCAACGTGATCGGGTTTCATCCGGAAGGCACACGCAACAAGAGCGACGACCCTTACTCGTTCTTGAGGGTCCAACCGGGCGTTGGTAGGTTGATCAAGGCGGCAAACCCACAGGTGATACCGGTATTCATTGCCGGCTTGTGCAATAGTTTGCCTCGACAAGTTGCGCGCAATTGGAATGGCGAAGAAGAGATTCGGATCCATTTCGGTGCGTCGCTTGATTTGTCGGAGCAGCTACAGAAACCCGATCGGTTACGAACACACAAAGAGATAGCGGACATTGTGATGAGTAAGATTGCTGAATTAGGAGAAAACGATCGCAATCGAATGGTTGACAGGAGTATGCGATGAGAGTTTTAGAGCTTTGAGCTTTGTGCTTTGTACTTTGCTTTAGTCCGCGTCCTTGATTTGGTTCCGCAAAGCACAAAGTGCAAAAGCCCAAACACAGATCGCAAATCGAAAATCGCAAATCGAAAATTTCGATGTCCCTTCCTCTGATCATCGTCAATCCAGAATCCGCCGGTGGCGCAACCCGCAAGGCCTGGCCAAAAATCGCGTCCGACTTGCGCACATACTTTGGGGCTTTCAGAATGGTTTTTACTGAAGGGCCCGGCTTCGGAGTTTCGTTAGCTGCCGAGGCGGCTCGCAAGGGAGCGAAACTGATCATAGCCTGCGGCGGTGATGGGACCATCTCAGAGGTCGCCAATGGCATCCTGATTTCCGGCAGAGACGTAGAGCTAGGTATCTTACCGAGCGGCACTGGCGGAGATTTCAGGAGAACGCTTGGTATTTCTGCGCAAGCTCGTAAAGCCGCCAGCATTCTTCGCCAGGGTCGTACGCGCCGGATCGACGTTGGACGCGTAACCTTCATCGACAACAGTGGTGCGGAGGCAGTGCGTTACTTTCTTGGCGTAGCCTCGTTTGGCATGAGCACCTCGGTTATTGAGCGAGTAAAGGAAGGGAGACCCAACTGGCTGCCGCAGAGCGCTCCTGAATGGTTCAGCGGTCGCGTTTCGTTTGGCGCATCAATGCTGCAAACCGCAATGCGCTCCCCAGCGACCAGAGTGGTTGTCCAGCTTGACGACTCGAGCGAGCGTCATCTTGCCGTTGCGAATCTTTGTATTGCAAACGCGCGTTATTTTGGCGGGGGAATGAAGATCGCTCCCGATGCCAGGTTAACAGACGGAAAATTTGACGTTGTTAGTATTGGCGATCTTGGGGCTCTCAAGATCGTTGCGAGCGCGCCACGTATTTACCTGGGCTCTCACCTTTCCATGCCGGAGGTCAGCCACGCGCTGGCAAAGAAGGTTGTCGTCAGAGCTGCTGGCAACGGTAGCGAAGTTAAGCTGGAGGTCGATGGCGAATTGCCGGGTCGCTTGCCTGCGACGTTTCAAATCATTCCCGAAGTGCTACGAGTACGCTGCGATACTTGAAATAGAAGCTCGAGCGGTACTACGGAGGAAGCTTCATGTTTGAACGAAAAGGCCAGCGTCTGGCCCCGTTGGGAGTTTTTATTCGGCGAATGGTGTCCTCGTTGGGCATCGCGCTGGGAATGATCGCGGTGGCCCTTTCCATTGGCATGTCAGGCTACCATTGGATTGGCGGTTTCAATTGGATCGACTCTTTACTGGAAGCGTCGATGATTCTTGCCGGTATGGGCCCTGTAAACCCGCTTGCGACGAACGCTGCAAAGGTATTTGCTTCACTCTATGCTCTCTTTAGCGGCTTGGTCTTCATAGGAATCATGGGAGTTATACTTACACCAGCGGTCCACCGCTTGATACACAAGTTTCACCTGGAGAGTAATGGGGTCGACAGCGTTTCAGCACCAAAACACGAACGCAAGTCCAAATAGCCCTCACAACCCAGTGCGGCAAACTCGTTCCGAACCGTCTTTTGTTCAAACCCCAGTGTGATTTTGCTTTTCCTGCCTCGACAAAACTTCTATGATGAGGATAGATCATTATGGACGAGCGAAGAGCAAAACCGCGTTTGAGTGTTAGTCTGGATGCAGTCTGGGATGACGATGCGCAGAGGCATTCAGCTCGAGTTACCGACCTTTCTGAGGGTGGCTGTTATCTTGATACGGTGGGCGAAGTGATGACCGGCGAAATGGTCGCCTTTCGTGTACTACTGCCCGATGGCGACTGGCTTTATCTGGAAGGTGAGGTGAGGCACCACAGACATGGGTTTGGATTCGGCGTACAGTTTTTTGAGCTGATCGAAGAACAGCATGAGAAACTGCAGTGGCTGCTGCGGATTGGCAGGGAAGCTGGTCCGGATGCCGCTGTTATTTCCGCTGACCTGGTGGAGGAGTAAGAGCATGGGTTTGAAATTGGCTGAGTCAATCAGCGAGTTTGGCTTCTATCGATGGACGCTGGCGGCGCCGCGGGCCGGAAAACCGTTTGCACGTGAATAACCAAACCTTGTCTTCGCTACTAAATCGCATGTACTCTTTTGGTGCTTGCTCGTTTATGGTCCACAAAGGTATTGGCCTTCCTCTTGGAATACTCCTCACAACTTAAGTTAGATTTTAATGCCGTAAAGCATCGATAGAAACTAACTAATAATGGCTATTCACGGCACTCTCAAAACGATGAGTTTGACGGACCTCCTGCAGTTTTTGGCGGCAGGGAGGAAAACGGGCACGCTAAAGTTTGATCGCGAAAAAATAACCAAGCAGATTTTCTTTCAGAACGGCCTCATCGTCGGCTCGAGATCAAATGATCCGAAAGAGTACCTGGGGCAACTGCTGCTGCATTACGGCAAGCTCGATGAGGTTCAGTTGCAGATCGCGCGCGAAATTCAGAGAAAGTCGGGTGGCAAACTGGGAGAGGTCGTCGTAGCGCAAGGGTTCATCAGTGACGCTGACGTGCTGGAGGTCTTGAAGACCCAGACGTTGGATGCGATCTACGATCTCTTCATGTGGGAGGAAGGGCATTTTGAGTTTTACGATGACGAGCATTTGCCGGACGATTTGACTCGTATCGAGGTTGAACCAACTACCGTCATCATGGAAGGAATTTATCGCATCGATGAGTTGGCTCGTTATCGCACGCTCGTTCCTTCCGATAGATCGGTACTCGAGCTGGGCGCGGGTTGGACTTCTTCTCTCAGTCTTGGCAAGGAATTACGTTTGATTCTCTATTTTGTGGAAAAGCGAATGTCAGTCGCGGAGATTTGCTACAACATGCATGCTTCCGCTTTTCATGTGTATGGACAGCTCTACGATTTGATCAATAAAGGTTTTGCTCGTGTCGCCGGAGAGCTAGCGGAAAGTCCCATAGTGCCTGCCGTAGAGATTGAGGATCTTCCGGAGAGCGTGCCGGAGATGCTCATTGCTGCGCGTCGCGATCTCGATGACGACAATCCTGAAGGAGCGCTTTTCCTTATCCAAAGAGTCTTGCAGGAGGAGCCGAAAAACCTCGAAGCTCAAAGCTTGTTACTCACTGCGGAAGATAATCTAATCAAATACCTGTTTGAGACGGAACTCCCACCCCATGCAGTACCGCAGTTGCTTGTTTCTCCAGATGACTTGACTGCTCAACAACTGGGACCGCAAGAAGGCTTCGTTCTTTCGCGAATTAACGGCGAATGGGATATCGAATCAATTCTCTCTATCTGCCCTTTCCGCGACGCCGACTGTCTGCGCATGATCAAGAAACTCCTGGAGCGGGGAATAATTGGTTTGTAGCCGCTGTGTGCCAACAACTTGAGTGGTATTTGCCAATTTCCTCAAACCGCACGAGTATCCAACCGCCTTAACCTTGAAAATCCTGGCCAATCTGTAATATTGTCTCGCTACCTCGCAAGACTTACCGGTTGGTCCTCTGAACTTGTGCGTTGAGCCGCGTTCCTTTTGTGCCAACCCTGACTCTTGAAACCCTTAACCTGGATAGAGATTTTTCAACAATGTCAGAAAACAACAAAGCATTATTGAAACGTTGGTTTGAAGAAGTGTGGAACAAAGGGCGTGCGGACGCAGTTGAAGAGATGTTTGCTGCCGATGGCATCGCTCACGGCTTGTCAGACGACGCAGGGAATCCCCTGCGGGGTCCGGAAGGGTTCAAGGAATTTCACACCAAATTTCGCACCGCCTTTCCGGACATGAGGGTCACAATCGAAGACATGATTGCTGAAGGTGACAAGGTTGCGGCACGTTGCAGTGTGCGTGGTAGGCACAGTGGAGATAGTCTGGGGTTTGCAGCGACTTACGCACCGGTCGAGTTTTCGGGTATCACGATCATACGAGTCAAAGACGGCCAGATCGTTGAAGGGTGGAACAACTTCGATTTCATGAAAATGAATCGGCAGTTGGGTGTTTTGTAGGCGAATCAGGCGCAATCAAGCAACGATAGCGTGGTGTGAAGCACCGGCTATTCCTTGCCGCTCAAAGAATGAACACGGCCAGTATCGGTCTGAAGGCGAGAACGGGAAAAGCCATTGTGGTTGTGCTCGGTGGACCAGTCGTATCGCTGCGAGTACTCACCAGGACGGAGATCATCGTTACGGATCCGGGCATCCCAGCCACCGGCCAGCCCTATCATGAAGTGATGGACTTACCCTGGAACGAGGCAAGAGAAGCAGTAAAGCCATTCGCGGCCGCGATCGAGAATGTGGCTGCAACGGCGCTCTCACAACTGCTAAGAAATCTAAGAGCAGAAGGATTAAAGGTCTTGACGGTTGGCATCGCAGGCAGCGCGGATCGTGCTCTCGAGAAAATCGGCAATCCGCATATCCGCGCGCACGCTGCTGAAGGAGTCTTGTTTCGCCAGGTATTGGAGTCAGCGGCAAAGGCGAACGGGTTGCGTTCTCGTACTTTCGCTGAAAAAGGTATTGAAGATCTGGCAGCCCTGGAACTTGGCATTACGGTGGCCAAACTGAAACAGGGCCTCAGCGCGCTGGGTCGCTCTGCCGGCCCACCCTGGCGAAGTGAACAACGTATCGCATCGATCGCTGCCTGGTTAACTTTACCAGGCTCCGTGTTCTCCGTGCCTCCGTGGTGATAAAAGGCGCCGAAAACTATTTCACCACGGAGCCACGGAGAACACCGAGAACCCCCGTGGGACGTGAAATCAGGATACTACTCAGCGTGGATCCTTCTGGACGAAAAGCGGCAAAATAGTCACAATGCAGAAACACTTTTGAGGTCCCCATAAATGTCCAGACTGCTCACATTTGCAATTGTGTTGACTATCTTTGCTTCCACACTTGCACAAAATGGAATGCGTATGAGTTCTCGTAACCCTCTGCCGCCTGGTTACTGGCCTCTGGAGAAGAGCCAGCAGATTATTGACAAGACTCAGACGATTCGCCTGGCGCCTGAGTTATCTCAACTCACTGCAGGTGAGCGTCAGGCGGTTGCAAAGCTGATTGAGGTAGGAAAGATCTTTCAACAACTTTATGAAGAGCAACGACACTTCCAGGCGCTGGCGGCATATCGCGAGCTCTTGCGAGTTGATAACCAGACACCCGCCACTCAGAATCTACTTACTCTGTATCGTTTGAATCAGGGCCCGATCGCCACCACACTCGAGAATAAGAGGGAACCGTTTCTGGCTGTCGAGCCAATTGTTCCGGGGAAGAATGTGTACCCCTGGGGCGTGACGCAAAAAGACTTAGATGCCTTTATGTCGGCTCATCCGGAGAGACGCGAAGAGATTCTCGATCAAAGAACCGTGGTACGAGTTGTATTACCGGCTAATGTCCAGCGGGATTTGGCCGTGCTGAGAAAGTATCCGGCGCTGGATGCACTGCACCCGAAACTCAAAGCAGGGCTTGAGCAGCTTTCGCAAAATTCCCACCACAACGAGACACGCAGTAACCCACAGCGAAGCACGGGGACCAGGGACCGAAGTCCGAAAACCGGCGTAGGAAGCTTCTATGCCGTGCCCTATGCCGTCGCCTGCGCGGATCAGCTTATGCGCGTCTATGGATTGTTGCACCAGTCCGCTGATGATTTGCAAAAGGACGAGTTTGCGAGGTATCTGCGCAATCGAGCACGCGATCTATTGTCAAATGACTATGAATCGGGCGACGCCAGCTGGGTGACTGGCCATTTCAAGAATCTAAACGCGCAGATAGGCGCCTACGAAACCTACGACGATGAACTCTACGGCGTAAAAACGTTTTTCGCTTTTAGCTTGCTGCTAACGCGGCAACAGGAAACAGCCGCTTTGCGTCAGGCAATGAAAGGCCTGCAGGCACTCGAGGACTCCCTGCCTTACGACCATCACAAAGAAGTACGTGAGGACATACCGGTGGGTGTTTACGATGTTGTTGCCGATTTCGGTCAAGCGCGTGGTGGTAATACCGCCACTATCCTGCCCAACCATAGTTATCTGGCTCGTCGTTATGGCCGTACGATCCTGCTGCGCGCGAACATCATGCGCGAACCAAATATTTTCGCGAGCACGTCGCGCAGTTTTGCAGCCGCGGTAGGAGAAGAACAGGCAAGGGGACTGACAAATGAGGGTAACTTCTATCGCACACTTTGGCACGAAGTGGGCCACTACCTCGGAGTGGACCGCACCAAGAATGGTCGCGACCTCGACGAGGCTTTGCAAGATGATGCGAACACGCTGGAAGAAATGAAGGCCGACGTTGTCTCGTTGTTTGTGGCTGAAGCCCTTCGCAAGCAGGGATACTACAGCGATTCCCAATTACAGTGTCATTGCAAAGAACGTTCGCGATCAGCAGCGTTATCGGTTCCGTCTGTTCAAGTACTCGGCGTTGGGCGAATGAAGAAAGCCCGCCAAAAAAAGCCTAGTTGGGGATGCGGATAGTCGCACTGTTGATTATCCGTCCGGTAGTCTCATTGGGCTGGATTGCCTGTTGCGCGATATCCAAGTAGGCATTGAGACGGACTTCCGGTGCGTGTATTCTGTCCGCCGCGGCTTTTGCCCGGTCAAAATTCGCAGAGGTCAAGCTACCCAGGGTCGTGACGATTAGGTTTGCGGTGTTGGCCACACTATTGCCGTTTTGCATAATCAGTTCACCGTCCTGATAGTACTGTTGGCCAAAACCGTTCAACGTTAGTGCCGCTGCACTTAACTCGTTAAATTGATCCACCAGCGGCTCGACGACTTCAAATCCCCGCTTGGAATCGTATCGCGAGAAGGCACGCCCAATTTCCAAAAGCGTCATCATCTGTTCCTGATCATCGGCTTGTACTGAGGTGCCAAGCATGCTGCGGGCCAACTCCAAAAGGTTAAGGGCCGTCGCCGTCTTTTGACCGCGACCAATCTGAGTGACTATTTGGCTGAGTAGGCTTGTCCGGTCTTTAGACTTCGGAAAATTGGCGAGGCTCCGCAATGCCTCTTCGGTCCTGCCTCTGGAAAGTGCGTAGTAGATCGCTTGCCGCTCGAGATTGTTCAAGGCCTGCCGGCGCTGGACCGGGTTTGAGATATGCTCCGTCAAAATCTGTCTGGCGCCGGCGAAATCTCCGGTTTCTGCAGCTTTTCCCGCGACCTGCTGATAGAGTTGATCTCGCATCTCTTTGGGTGCACGAGCGGCTGTTTCCAGCGCTGATTCGAGCGATGCAGTGCCAATCATACTCTGATAACGGTGCCAGCGAGCGCTTTGCGGATCGGGAGGAGTATTGAGCTCGTTCGTTCTCTTCTCGACCGCTGCGCTGCTTCCAGGAACGTACGTTTCCAGATCTCCTGTCATTCCCTTGAGCGAGTTCAGGATGTTCTGAGCCGAGTTTCTTTCGACCGAATAGGGATTAGTAGCAGAATCTTTATAGGAAAGCCCCTCGGCAAGAATCTTCTGAAACAAGTCTCGAAATTCCTGATCGGAGAGTAAAGTTACGTTCGCCTTTCCGCTGTTTGCGTTTTGATTTCTTCCTGCCGGCGTATGTGCAATTCGAAGCAGGTTGACCGCGAGGTTCGCCGCCTCCGAGTTCGAGAGTAACTTCTCGTTTTGCAGTTTCGCGGCGACGTCCTGAGCCAGCTTGGTGGCCGAGTCGGGATCCGAAGTTCGCAAACGAGTGAGAGTGTCGATCAGGTTTGACGAATATCCCTTTTTGAGGCTGTCCTCGGCCATCTGAAGGGCACGTTTCGGATCGTTCATTGTGATTTGGCTGGCTAGCGAGAGTTCGAGCGAAAGTTCCCGGTTTGGCTGATTGTTCTGCGCGGCCTCGGGATTGACCAAAGTGCGAGTGGAACGGAGGAAGCTGAGAGCCGTCTCCGGATCATGTGGGGCAAGGCATTGAAGTACCTGGAAGCGCAGGTCCATTGCAATTTGGTAGTTTTGATAATAGTCCGGCTCAGCGACATCAATACTGGCGAGATATGCTTTAACTCCTTCGATGGCATCCGCGACAAGCTTCGACGCAGCCTTCTCATCGGTGGGCCAAAGAAGTTGTGCAGCTTGAAGCTGTGCTCGCACTCTCGTTTGTGGCAGCTGGATTTGTTTTAGCATCTCTGCTATTTCGGCGAGGAGGGCGAAACCACGGGCCTTAAGTACATCCTGATTGTTGCCCGCTTGTAGCTCCTGCTCAGTGGCGTGGCGGATCTCAAGAATCTTTATCTCGTAGCGACCGGCAGCAGAACCTCCCATTTGGTCCAGGGGTGCCACGCCAATGCGGTAGACTCCAGCCGTGGCGGCCAAAAACGATACGTTCTCCGGCCCCTGGCTACCGTTCGGGCTGTCGAATTCACCCAGGCTCTTACCCGCAGGAGAAAAAACGCGCACCACCACGTCAACCCCCCGCTGATCGACAACCAGTTGCAGGAACTGCTCTGCCTCGAGGTTCACGGTAAAACTATGCGCTTGACCAGACGAAATCGTGCGTTCAACGGGAACTCCCACTTGTAATCCAGCAGATTCGGTTTGGGCCTCAGTCCCGGGAATTGGCAAAACACAAGTGAGAATAGAGAATAAAAGGGTGACTCTAAGCCGACGCATATGAGGATCTCCTTCATACCCGCAGGATAACCGCAAGCGTTTGTCGATAGCTTAGGGGAGTGGGGCGCGGCTAAGGTTGCCTTGCCAGTGGTTCCGAAATCCAGGTTCTACTCTGAGTCTGTCGGAAAACGGTTCTTCTCTGCGCAACCTCTGCGTACTCGGCGTCTCCGCGGTGGAATTCTGCCCAAAAACAAACTCACCGCGGAGACGCCGAGTACGCAGAGGTGGCGCAGAGTTTTCTTTCCGACAGACTCTATTCCGGGGTAGGTCATGCTCATCTCGTACACCGCAAATGATCAAATGAAAAATGATCCGTTTTACTTTCCAAAGGCATTTCCACCGAGAAAGTTTTCACGCAGATAGACAACAGTGTCGTGCAGGGTCTCACCTGGATCCCGTGGTTTGAAGCCGAGTTCGCGCGCCGCCTTGGAGCAGTTGAGATACCAGAAGTATTGTGCCATCTCAATCGCTCCTGGTTCGACAGGAGACGCAAAGTCCCATTGCCTGAAAAGGGAATCAATCAGCTGCGCCCCGGTGACGGCGATCTTTGAAGGAAGAGCAA
>WNFR01014847.1_pt1 | contig 15154 bp, 11 predicted proteins | sample 5400221 | NCBI WGS metagenome assembly WNFR01 (sample SAMN13153357, study PRJNA577476) | soil metagenome | isolation source: 40 cm soil under Madrone tree | place: USA:California | collected 2016-06-14 | reverse complement strand
GGCGATGACGCATTCTGGTATGTCATCAACGGCGCCGCCAAATTTTACGGCGAAGGCGATAAGCTAATCGGAGAGTACAAAAAGGGCGAAGGGATTTTGGTCCCGCGCGGCTTCAAATACTGGTTTGAAAGTTCCTCGAGCGAAGCGCTGGAAGTACTGCGCGTGACCGCCAAAGATCAAAACGTCGAAAACAAGCGCGTCGATCTCTCGCCGCAAAAGCAGTGGATGGTCGAGCAAAACACTTTCGGCACCCGCCAGTAAATCGATCCGAGCGTAATCATTCGTTTTGCACCATCGTAGGGGACGGTCACGACCGTCCCCTACGAGCCTTCTCACGGCACTGCTGCACCGCTTGCCGCAAATTTAGGCTGGCAGAAAACGGCTTTTTTTAATATAACCTCAAGCAATTTCTGTAAGAGGTGAACGCATGCGGTTAAGTAGATCTCAGCAAATTCTCTTGGCTTTGTTTCTGATCGTGATGTGGCCGCTCAAGATTGCCTCGGCTGCCGAGCTATTGCCGTTGCGTGCGAGTTACTCGTCGATCGGCGGGGCTTTTGCGCCGCTCTGGCTCGCGCAAGATAAAGGGCTTTTCACCAAATACGGCCTCGCAGTAGAGCTAAAGTATATTCTCTCGGCTACGGGAACCCAGGCGCTTTTTTCCGGTAGCATCGATATCGTCAATCCCGCCACGGAGATCGTTGAAGCCGGCCTGGGCGGTCAACGCGTAGCTTTTATAATAGGAATTCTCAATCGCGCCGTGCTTTCCGTTTACAGCAAAGCGGAATTCCGCCAATTGACCGATCTGCGCGGCAAGGTCATGGGCGTTACTTTACCGGGATCGACCACCGACCTCACCGCGAAGATACTTTTTCAACAAGCCGGCATGGTTCCGGGCAAAGACGTGCAGGTGACTCACTTGCAAGGCATGCCCGATATCATCACCGCGTTAACCCAGGGACGGATCGACGCCGGCGTGGTATCCGCGCCGACGACGTTGAAGCTGCGCCAAGCCGGCTTCAAAGAGCTCGTCGATGTCGCCGCGCGAAACGTGCCGATGATTCACGCCGGGCTAGCGACGACGAGGGATTTTATCAAAAGCAATCCTGAAAAAGTGCGCCGCTACGTGCAGGCGTACATCGAAGGAACGAAGATCGCGCGCACCGACCCGGAGACAACGAAACAAATAATCAGCAAATACACCAAGACCGACAACAAAGAAGACTTGGACGAAACGTACAACACCTACGCCAAGGTTTGGGAACAAGCGCCCTACGTCTCCGCCGCCGGCATGCAGACGCTGCTCAATTTTGCCGTGAACCCCGCCGGCAAAACGGCCAAACCGGAGCAGTTCATCGACAACTCGTTCGTCGCCGAGTTGGAAAAGTCCGGCTTCATTGAAAAACTCTATAAACCGTAAGCCGAGCGACGTTTAAATTGATATCGAGCCCGTCGATCATTCCCTGTCTGTTGTCGTGAGCAGCGCGATGGATCTCGCGTCAATCCGGTTCAAAAGGAATACCATCCGTGGACTTCGGCTTCACCCAAGAGCAACAAAAGCTCATTGATCGAGTCAATCATCTAGTGCGTGAGCGCATCGCGCCGCGCGCGGCGCACTATGACCAAACCGGCGAAGCCCCGGCGGACGATCTTAAAGATCTTCACCAGGAAGGCTGGCTGCTGGCGAATCTCGATAAGCGACGCGGCGGGCTCGGCTACGGTTTATACGGCGACGATCCACTGTCTTTTTTTCTCATCGACGAGCATCTGGCCTACGGTAATCCTTCGACCGCGCACTGTTTCCAGGTGCACAACAACGCGCTCATGATGATCGACGCCATGGCCGCCGACCCGCAAATCCAACGCTGGATCGAGCCGACGGTCAAGCGCGGCGCGTTGATTCCCGGCGCGGGCGCTGAGCCGTATGGAAGCCCGCCGACCACGGCAAAACGCGTTGCCGGCGGCTATCGGGTCAGCGGCACCAAGCATTATGCGACTAATGCAAGTTTAGCGGAGTGGCTGTGGATCGGCCGCGTGGCTTCCGATTCCCACGCCAAACCGATCATGTTCATGATGCACAGAGACACGCCGGGATTGAAAATCGATACCGAGGTCTGGCGCCCGACCGGAATGCGCGCGTGTATCAGTCCATGGCTCTATCTTGACGACTGCTTCGTGCCGGAGGAAAACCTGCTCGGCCAACCGGGACAATTTCTAGGTGAGAACTGGATGGGCAAGATCAACTTCGCTTTTACCGCGAACTACCTCGGCTCCGCGCGGGCGATGTATGACTGGGCTTTGAATTACGCGCGTGAGCGCGGCGACGGCAAAGATTCCTTTCGCCAGCTCCGCTTCGGTGAGTTAAAGAGCATGATCGATGCGTCGCGCTTGATTCTCTACAACGCGGTTCGAATGTTTAACCGCGATCCGGAGGCAGCGATGGTTGCCGCCCACGAAGCAAAATGGCTGGCTAAGGAAACCTTGGAGAAAGTCATGTGGAGCGCGGCGGAGATCTGCGGCTCGACCGCTTTGTTCGTCAAACACCCGCTGGAACGGTTTTACCGAGACATGCATCTGCACATGATGCACGGCCGCCACGACATTGCCGCACAAATCGTCGGCGCCTCCGAGTTCGGCGAGCCTTACGACGTCAATCGAACGCACTAGAAGATTGGGGTGATGGAGTAGTGGAGTGTCGGAGTAATGGTTAAGTCAAAATCCGAAGAACCCATCACTCCATCATTCCATTATTCCAACACTCCGTCACTCCGTGTTTTACTTCCCCGCTTCCAACTCTTTCATCGCCTGGCGCGCGAAGGAAAAATCTCTGACTTCGTCGAGCGGACGCTTTTTTTCGCCGACGCGCGCGATGATCGCTTCGATTTCCGCGTCGGTCATCGTGCCGTCTCGCGAAAGAATTTTTAACTCTCCGTCGTAAGAATGCTCGGCGATGTCTAGAGGCTGCGGCAGCCACTTGATCAGAGTTTGAATCGTATCTTGGCGATTTTCGAGAATATACAGGTGTGCGCGTAGCAGCGCCTTGAGTGTCCGTCTGACCACTTGTGGATTTTCCTTGATGAGACGATCGGAGGTCAGCATGCCGGCAGAGGGCAAGCCCACCTCAGGCGGACCGGCCAACGCTGGATAACCCATCTTTTTGAGCATTAAGTCGTGCGGCGGCGCGACACAGATCGCCTCCACCGCGCCGCTGATCAGCGCTTGCATGCGCACCGGCCCGTCGCCGATCGCCACGGCCTGAAGAAGATTCGGATTGAATCCTTTCGCCTGGAGCATCTCCTCAGCAACCAACTGATCCGTGCCTTTGATTGTCGCTACGCCGATGCGTTTGCCTTTGAGCTGTTGTACATCTTTGATGTCGGGACGAACCATCACGTAGTACGGACCTTTTTTGAGATGAATGAAAACGAGTTTCATCGGGAAACCCTGGAGCACACCGCGAAAGGTGCTGGTGAACGGCGTGGCGAACGACACATCGCCGTTGACCACCGCCGTCGCGCCAAGCCGTGGGTTCATCTGAATGATTTCGACGTCCAGGCCTTCTGCTTTGAAATAACCCCTTTGCAGCGCCATGTACTGCGGCATCGCCGAGCTGCTTCGGCTAGCGTAAGCGATCCGCACCTTTTGCGGCGCCTCGGCGCTAAAAACCGGCGCGGCGACGCCGAGCACGAGAGCGACGGCGAACATCGCCGGCAGAACAACAGTTGCGCGGTTACTCGCCAACATAAGTTTCCGTCCTTTTCACTGCACGCCCAATTCTTTTTGCACTTCTCTTAACAGCGTATAATCGACCAATCGCTCGGGCGGAAAGTCGACGTTTTTGCCCACCGCCGTGCCGAGCGTCTCGACCATAACTTTCAATCCCTTGTCCGTTGCCAGCCCATTTTCGCTCATCGCCGGCAGCAAAGAAGCATAAACCTTGTCCGCCACGGCGTCTTGCAGCTTGTAATCCTTGGCGATGAAGCGCGCCGTATCGACGCGATTCTTAAGCGTGAACCGCAAACCGCGCAGCGTGCCGCGCAAAAGTTTCTTGATCAGCTCGCGCTTGTTCTTGAGCGTCGCGTCCGAAACCGTGAAGCCGCTTTGGGGAAATTCCAAAAAGTCACCGACGTACGCCAGCACGCGCAGCCCCATCTGTTCGGCGTAGACGTTGAACGGCGGCGACAAAGTCGTGGCGTCGAGAGAACCGGCTTTAAGCCCTTGGAGTCGGGTCGCGGTCGAGCCGGCGACGATGCGCTTCATGTCTTTGTCGGGATCCAGCTTGCCACTCGCTGCATAGATCTTCATCGACAGGTCGGTGTCGCTGCCGAAAGAGCTGATGCCGACGGTTTTGCCTTTGAGATCGGCGGCGGATTTTATATCCGGCCGCGCGACGACATAAAACGTCGGCTTTTTAAAAAGCCAGATGACCGTGCGCACGGGCACGTTCTGACTGGCGATAAAACGCGACGCCGAACCGACGCAACCGGTCGCTTGTAGATCGCCCGTCAACAGAGCCGTCACGGCAATATCGCACTTCGTGTTGAGCAGCCTGACGTCCAACCCGACTTCTCTGAAAAAGCCCCTTTCGATTGCGAGATCGAAGTGAAAAAAGTTAAGACTCTTTCCCGGATTGCCGACGAAGACCTCTTGGGAGCGCGCCGCGGAGCTCGACAGCAGCAGAGCGAGGAAAACAAAACGGACTGTCGATAGAGGCCTAATCATCTTTTCGCTCCGACATCGGCGCGCGAGGCAATGGAGCGATGGGTGTCGACCCAATACTCCAGTACTCCATCACTCCATTTCTCCCATTCCGTGTTACTCCAATCTTCACATGCCGTAAAACACCCGCGGATTGTCGTAGAGAATTTTCCGCTTGAGCTGCGGCGACATATCCTCGCGCACATTGATCGCATTGACGAATTGATCTTCGCGCGACGGATCGCTGTGCGGATAGTCCGAGCCGATGAGCAGATGATCGTCGCCCGTGTACTTCGCCAGATATGAAATGTCCTCGTCCGCCTCGCAGGCGACGTAGAGCCGGTACTCGCGAAACAGCTCCGCGCTCGAGCCGAAGCGAAATTTGTCCTTCTGCAAGCGCCGCACGATGTGAATCAAAAACGGCACCCAACCGGCCGCCGCCTCGATGAATCCGAAGCGCAGCTCGGGAAACTGTTCGGGAATCTTGTTGGCGATGATGTCGCGGAAAGCCAGCAGCGGCATGACCCGCGTATGACCGAAGGTATGATTGCGCGATAGCTCGAACATTTCGAGAATCGCCCTGACGCCGCAACCGGTGTGGACGCAAATCGACAGGTTCTGCTTCTGCGCCTCCTCGTAAACCGGAAAGAGATACGGATTGTCGAGCGTGTAATCTCCTTCGATGCCGCGGAAGAAAATACCCACAGCACCATTCTCTTTGGCGAAGCGGATTTCGCTGACGGCTTCGCTCATCGATTGAAACGGCAGCACCGCGACCCACTTCATCCGACCGGAGGACTGCGCACATGCCTGCGCAAGAAAGCGATTGTAGGCGCGGCACAGCGCGACCTCCAATTCGCCGTCCTTGGTGTTGTAGACGAGAAACAGCGTCGGATAGACCACCTGCGTCGCAGTGCGAAGCTTGTCCATGTCGGCGAGCCGGCCTGGGATGTCGGTCATTTCACGCGTTGCCGGCGTGGAATCCTTACGGCCCTCCTGAACTTTTTGTGCGGATGGAGTGACGAGAGCAAAACTCCCCTTGCCAGCCGGCTTGGGGTAGATTTCGCCGTCGATTAGCCAAAACGCATTGCGGTTGCCGTACCAAGTGTCTTCGGGCACCGACAGCATGACGGGGCGGCGCGGCTGCATTGCGCCATCCATCATTGCCCACATCGCTTCGCCTTCGGAAATATGCGTATCGGCATCAATGATTTGATCCATCAGTTACCTCCTGGCGATTCTGCTAAAGTTCTTTTTGAAACTGAGCAAGGCGTGCTTGCCGCCGCGCTTCATTTCGGTATGAAGTCATGTTCGACGGAAAAATAGAGTAACGCGCCAAAATTGTCCGCCTTGCGATTTAGCCCGATGGGCGCCGCCGCGCCGACGACCACCTGAAGCTTTTCCTCGTTCACCACCGCGGCGCGAAAACCTGGAGACAGGATCGGCATGAAGTCCCGCGTTGCCTTGCCGCGGTCGTTGATGCTTTCTTCAAACACGCCGACCCATTCGAGCATGAAATGCAAGCGCGGCAGAATTGCGAAGATGGCGCTGGCGCCGAGGTTGTAAGACACCAGCGATCTTTTCGGCGACAGCGCTCCGGTGCTGCCGTCGAGGCGCATTTGCACCCCCGGCAAATAAGTAACGCCGAAGTTGGCATGCATCGCAACCCGCGACGCCAATTTCTTGCTGAACGGCAGGCTCCATTGGTAACCCACAACGCCGTTGCCCGTGCCTCGGTCTCGATTACCGGTCGGGAGAATCAGACTAAAGCGCGGCGCGAAAGCGGGTTTCACGTCATCCTCTTCCAGCGCCTGATAGCGATAGTTGATCAGAATGTCGCCGCTGCCATAGATGCGGTCCGCGCCGTCGATAAAATGAGACGAGGGTACACTGTAGGAAAACTGGTGATCCTGAGAAAACACCGGCCATTCTTGCGTGAAGTTGAAATTCCATCCGCGATTTCGCGAATCGTTGTTGTAGATGGCGGTAAAGATATGCTGCACCACGCCGGGTTCCTGGTTGTAAGCCTCTTCGATTAGAAAGCTGTTGTCTTCGATGACGTCGATGGGGCGCTCTTCGGCGCCGTGACTGTAGGTTGCCGTAAAAATGAAGCCGATCATTGCGATCAGCAGGCTCGTCGCCGGCTTTCGCTGCATCCAATCCTCCGCGAAACTACAATGATTCTATGGAATGTATCTCAAATCGACCAATTGTTGAACGGTAATTCCCTTGGCTTTGGGATTTTCCTTCGGGGCAGCGTCAAGGACAACTTCCAGCCCTATTAAAACCGGCTTTACATCGTCGGGAGTCTTCCTTAGAGAGCCATTATAAAAAATCGTCTCGCCTATCTTCCACCGCCAGTGTTTTGTGAACTTTGGACCGATTCGTGTGATAGCACATCGACGCAATAGTTGGCTGCTGAATGGCTGCGCGCCTCTAGGGATTGTAAGTCAGAAGACAATTCAGAATTCAGCATGAAGTCGGAACCCGGGAATCCATACGGGGCCTCGATCTCGGTTATACGCGGGATTGCTTACGTGCTGCAGGTCGGGAGAAGCAAAAACACCAGGCCATATTTTTAGTTTGTAGTAGGCTTCAACGATATACTCGGGCCGAGGATGCGGAAGCCTTCCATCGCCGATCAGAATGCCGAGCCCGCCCGCGTTGAGATAGCGCCGATGGCTGCCTGAGAAGCCGAACTCGGATAATATTTGCTGCTCGACATTGAGACTGATTCCACCGCGACTCGTGTACCGGCGCACAGCAGCGACATCGGCGGGTTGTCCGGTCAATGCAGCCAAGCGAACGGCATCATCGTAGCGGCCCATGCGCCCGCGGCTCAGGTAACCAGTCAATGCTAATTTGCCAGGCTTTCCCCAAAGATCGTGGCGTCTCTCGATTTCAAGAAGCAATTGAAACTGGCGGAAGCCCGGATCCAATTGTTCACTGTTCGGGACAATCGACAGATCGAAGACACCCGCACGTAGCGCCCAATGATCCACGTACCATTCCACTGCGGTCCCGTATGTAAAACCCCAGGCGTCCGCAGCATAGTCAAATGTTCCGGTATCAATAAGCGACCAGTTCAAAAAATCACTCCGGGGATCGTGCGCATACTTGTTCGTATCGAATACATCCGTAACCGCGAACTTTCCGATGGTGATGACAAGCCGGTTGACGGAGCGGGATCCCTCAAACTGATTAGGGACGGGGTCCACATTTTCGATTTCAGTCCCAAACCCCATCGTCTGTCTGATGAAGAATCTGGGTAGCCGCGCGTAAGGATAATTGGCGCCAACTTTATACGCTTCGCCGCTCGGAAACCCGGCGACACCGAGCGTCTTACTAAGACCGAAACCTTGATCGATTTCCGGATTGAACCAAACCTCGGCACCTTTCCAAAGCCGCAATCCCGTGTATAGCGTTGCATCCCACGTCTCGCGGCCGGATTTTGAAATCAGACTGTTGGGGCCCCGATACGGTTCTCGAAAATGAGGAGCATATTGATTGACGAAGGTGCTTTGTCCATGGAAGCTCAACCTGTCCGTTGTAAAACCATTTGCGTTCGAGCTCTCGTCGCCGAACCGATAGTTCACTCCAAACCGAACTTCGTGCAACGTTAGATCCGAATCAAACCGCTGCACTCCCGCCGGGAACGTTACACTTGTGATGCCGAAGTCAGTGAATAGATATTCGAGTTTTCCCGTCCAATTCGGCGCGAGCGGAACCTCCGCCCCGGCTCCTACTGTCCAACCGGTGCGCCACCGGAGCGCCGATTCGGCTGTGTCCGCTACCGCAGTACCGCCGACAGGCATGCCGGCAAGCTGCGCTCGCGTGAACTGATTGCGCGTCCCGGCGAAGCCCGTTGTTGCATAGAGAAGCCACGGGTTGAACGAGTAGCCCAACCGACCTCGTACCGTGCCGGCATACTCCACGGTCTCGCCGTAGCTAGCTTCGCCGACTGATGCCGACGAAATCGTGCGAGTTCCTCTGACGGAATTCGGAAACGACACGTCGCCCTCGATGCCGAGCACAAACTGCGAGGGGAACATGTAGTTGTAGCCAGCTTCTAATCCGCCGGAGAAACTTCCAGTGCCTTTGGAGAAATCGAATCCCTTATAGAAATTAAGCGAGCCGGTCAGGTTCGGCCCGGCAGCGCCGTGCGCACTCCAGCCTGAACTTCCCCAAAAGTAGCCGAGATTGGCGCCGACGTAAGGGCCCGTCCAATCGTAATCGACAGTTCTCGATTTCTCAGGCGGTCCAGGCATGTCATCATCGACTGATGGCTCAACGGGCGGAGCCACTTCGGATGAGCCCAGCGCTCGGGGAGCAACAGCGACATGCCACAAAAAGAAAGCGAAAAACAAACAACGAAGCCGCATACGTGCTCCTTCGCACAAGCTTCGTAATAACTCAATTCCGGTGCTGGACACTAGCGGATTTCAACCGGAGCGGGCGACGCCGTTGCTTCAATGACTGATTGAGTCGCTTTCCGCTTCTTTCCGGCAGCCCATCCTCGATGACGAAATATAACGTTGGAAGAACAATTAGCGTGAGCAACGTGGCGGCTATGAGACCGCCAATGATGACCACGGCCAACGGCTTCTGAACTTCGGAGCCAATGCCATTGAGAAAGCGCCTCGGAAACAGTCCGAGCATGGCGAGCAGCGCCGAAAAACCAGCCGCTAAAAAGGATGGGAAGAAAGAAAAGAGGAAAAGGTCTTCTCTCGGCGAACTGAAAAACCTACCCCGCTCCTCAATTTCCATCTGCAATCCTTCATTGGCGGCTTCTAGGTGAACGCTGCGCTCGCAGACGCGACGTTCCAAACCTTCTTCGTCCTGTTTTTTCGCAGCAACGAGGGATGGATAAATATGAGCGTAGAGCGAGTCTGGTTTCTGATCGGTCTGGCTAAGGAATTCCACCAGGATGCTTTGCTGGTCACAATCTGTGCGATCATGATCAGCCTCCCCTCCCTCACGAACTGTTTTTTCTGGTCTTTGCCTACTATCTAAACCTCTTCCACTCTTGACCTAAGGACGGTTCCACCAACCGCCGCCCAGTGCTTGAAACAACGCCGCCGTGTCGGCGAACCGGCTGGCTTGCGCCTGCACACGCGTGATCAAAGTTTGCTGATACGCCTGCCGCGCACTGAGTAGCGCCAGGTAGTTGGTATATCCGAGTTCCTGCTGCTTGAGCGTGAGGTCGAGCGTCCTTTTGGCAGCCCCTTCGGCCAACACCGCCGCTTGGAGGCTCTGAGCATCAGTTCGAAGCGCGTACAAAGTGTCCGCCACGTTCTGGAATGCCGTGATGACGGTGCTGCGGTATTGCGCCGCCGCTTGCTCGAACGCAGCTTCGGCCGCCCGTTGCCGGTGCAGCAAGGTTCCTCCGGCGAAGACCGTCTGCGCGGCGTTACCGACCAAACTCCAGAAGGGGTTCTGATTGGCGAACATCTGACTAAACACGGTCGAGGTACCACCGTAGCCGGCGTTGATCGTGAACTGCGGCAACCGGTTCGCGATCGCCACACCGATGTCGGCGCTAGCTGAATGCATCTGAGCCTCGGCGGCACGCACATCCGGCCGTTGCTCGACGAGTTTAGATGGCAAGCTTACCGGCAGGTCTTCAGGCAAATGGAGCGCTGCGAGTTCGAACCGCTCAAGAGTATCATCACCAGCAAAACTACCCACGAGAGCCGTCAAGAGATTGTGGTTTTGCTCTAACTGCTTCTGCAACGGCGGCAGCACCTGCTTCACCTGCGCAAGCGCGGACTCCTGCGCCGCCACCTCCAGCCCTGCCACAGCCCCGAGCTCGAATTGGCGCCGCACTAACGCGAGTGATTTGGTGCCGATCCCGATGATCTCGTCGGCCGCCGCGATCTGCGCCCGCAGCGAAGCTTCTTGTATTGCCGCAGTCGACACATTTGACGTCAATGTTACGTACGCGGCCTCGAGCTCGAAGCGCTGGGCGTCGGCCTTAGCTTTCAGCGACTCCACCTGCCGGCGATTTAGACCGAACACATCCGGCGCAAATCCGACAGTAAACTGAGCTGTAAAGAGGTTGTAGATCAGTTGGTTAGTGCTCAGTGGCGGTGATAGGGCAGCGGACGCCCTCTGACGACTTGGCGAGAAGTTGGTCTGGATCGTTGGAAAGAAAAAACCCTGCTGTGCATAGACGAGTTCCATCGCCTGGCGCAGCGCCGCCTGCGCCGCGACCAGATTTGGATTATTATGAATGGCCTTCTCAATCAGCGTGTTCAGCTCAGGCGACTGGAACAGCGTCCACCACTGATGCGGAATGTCGTGGTTCTGTACGAAACGTTGTTCTTCGCCGCCGGGAATTTCGGCCGACACTGTCTTCGTGATCGCAGGCTGCCGCGTATAGCTGTTCGCGGCCGGCGCGCCGGGACGGTGAAAATCCGGCCCCACGGCGCAACCCCACAGCAGGGCAACCGCCACCACACGCAGAATTGAGTGAGCAAACTGCCTTCCCGACAGAGAAGATCGGTGAGATATCATTGCTCTTTTCTCCACGGTTGGTTACCCACTCTAACTCCAGCTCTACCTCCCACGTCTAGGTATTTTGCCTGGAGCGTTCCCAACTCCGACCCAGCAATTCGTACACAGCCGGGAGGACAAGAAGCGTAAGCGCGGTGGAGGATAGCAGGCCTCCGATGACGACACGCGCCAGCGGACGTTGGATCTCAGCGCCAATGCCGTGGGACAGCGCGGCGGGCAAAAAGCCGATGATTGCCACAATTGCTGAGACAATGATCGGTCGAAAGCGAATTTCACATCCGCGCACGACGGCTTCGCGGAGCGAGAGGCCTTCATTGCATGCCTGGAGCATGGAAGACACCAGAACAACGCCATTCAGAACGCTTACCCCGAACACGGCGACGTAGCCCACGGCGGCCGAAATATTGAAGTTTGTGCCCCAGAAAAACAAAGCAAGCGTGCCGCCGATCAATGCAAACGGCAGGTTGAGCATGATCAATAACGAGTCGCCCACCGACTGAAATGCGCCGAAGAGAGAGAAGGATGAATATGATAAACACCACCAGCGGCACAATGATGTAGAGTCGAGCGAGCGCCCGCTGTTGGTCCTCAAAGCGGCCGCTCCACACGATTCGATAGCCTTCGGGCAGCTTTACCGCCGCTACTTTCTGCATTGCCTCAGAGACGAGGCCGCCCATATCGCGCTCCCGCACGCTCCACTTGATCGCGATCCGCCGGGCGTTCCCTTCACGGAAAATCTGACTTAGGCCATCGCTCTTCGTTATTTCGGCAAGTTGGGTGAGAGGAATACGTTCGCCGCTCGGAGCGCTGATGGCGAGATTTCGCAAACTTCCGAGTCGATCCCCGTCCTGAGAAAACTTTACCGCCAAATCGAACCGGCGCTCTCCTTCAAAAATCGGCGTGACGGCACGTCCCCTTGTCGCTGTCTCGATGGCATCCTGTACGTCCTGGACATTGATGCCGTAACGAGCCGTCGCGCTCCGGTCAACGACGATCTGGAGCTGCGGCTGGCCAACCAGTCGATCGTAGTCGAGGTCGTCCACGCCGCGGATATGGCTGAGAACATCTGCGATTTCCTTCGCTTTCCTCTCAAGCACAAACAGATCAGGACCATAGAGCTTGATAGCCAGTTCCCCTTTCACTCCTGCCAGCGCTTCATCCACATTATCTTTGATCGGTTGGGAAAAATTGGTGGTGATGCCCGGGATGTTGGACAGCGCCGCGTCCATCGCCTCAATGAGTTTATCCTTATCTTTGATCTTCCACTCTTCACGCGGCTTCAGTCCAATATAGAATTCCGCATTATCCGGACCGTTGGGATCGGTGCCGTCGTCGGGCGCTCCATCCTGCGATACAACGGTGCGAACCTCGGGAAATTTTAATATGCACTCCCTAATATCATGGACGTAAGGCTGCGCCCCCTCGAGGGAGATGCCGACGGGGAATTTTACGCGGAGCCAAATATCGCCCTCATCCAGTTCAGGCAAAAACTCTTTCCCGAGTAGGGCAAAGACGATCAGTGACACCGCTAGCAAACCGACGGCACTTAACACCGGAATCAGGGGTCGAGCCAAACACCAACGCAAGCTCGGAAGATAAAGTTGACGCAGCCGCTCGAGCAGCGGGCTTTCGTGCTCCGCCGGCGGTTGCCGGAAAAAATAACTTGAAAGCACCGGAATCAGTGTCAATGTCAGGATCAAAGAGCCAATGACCGCAAGCGAGATCGTTACGGCCATGGGATGGAACAGGCGTCCTTCAATCCGCTGAAAGGTGAGGATGGGAACGTAGACGGTCATAATGATGAGCACCGCAAACGTCAATGGCCGCGCCACCTCGAATGCTGCGCTTTGCACTTCACGGGTAATGTTTTGTCTTTCAGGTTTTTTGGTGCTGAGGTGGCGCATAATATTTTCTGTCATGATGACTGCGCCATCCACGATGATGCCGAAATCGATGGCGCCAAGCGAAAGCAGGTTGGCAGGAACACCGCGCAAATCCATAAAGATGAAGGCGAAGAGAAGTGAGAGCGGGATCGTTAACGCAACGATGAAAGCAGCTCGGATATTGTAAAGGAAAAGAGACAGGAGAAGAATGACAAGTCCCGCACCCTCCAAAAGATTCCGCAGCACGGTGGTCACCGTTGTCCGCACTAGCACATCCCGGCTATAGAACGGCCGCATCTCGACACCGGCGGGAAGTTGGCGCTGGATTTCGGCGGCTTTTTCTTTGACCGCCTGGGTCACCCGACCCGGATCGTCTCCCTTGCGCATAATTACGATCCCTTGAACTACGTCGTCTTCATGGTCCCGGCCCAGTACGCCGAAGCGAATCGCGTGCCCAATGCCCACCTGTCCAATGTCTCGGATGCGAATCGGCGTGCCCTTTTGCGCAGCGACGACAATGTTTTCGATGTCTCGAGTCGATTGGATCAGACCAATGCCCCTCACCGTAAGAGCGTACTCCCCCTGCGGAACGTAGCTGCCACCGGCGTTACTATTGTTGTTTGTGACGGCGTCAGAGACTTGTTTTAACGTGAGATTGTAAGCGCGCAGCCTGCTTGGATCGATCGTGATCTGGTATTGCTTGATCCCTCCGCCCCAAGAAGTCACGTCCACAACACCCGGGACTTTGCGGAATTCCCTCTCAACTACCCAATCCTCGAGGGCCTTGATCTCAACGAGAGGCATCGTCTTCGATTCAAGCGTGTAGCGGTACACCTCGCACACAACACACCACAACGGGCCCAGGCCCGGCTTCGCATCCGCAGGCAGATCCGCCCCCTGGATGCGCTCTAGTACCTGCTGGCGTGACCAGTACTTGTCGGTGCCGTCGGCAAATACGATCCGGATGTTCGAGAGCCCGAAGATTGTAATGGATCGCAGGAAGGTAAGATTGGGCACACCGTTAAGTTCGTTCTCCAGAGGAATGGTGATGTAGCGTTCCACCTCTTCCGCCGCCCTTCCCGGCCAGATGGTGATAACGTCTACTTGCGTATCACCCACGTCCGGGTAGGCCTCGATCGGCAGCCGGTAGTAAGAGATGATCCCACCGATGGTGAGCAGCAGTGCCAGCGCCAAGGTGATAAAGCGCTGGTGTAGCGCGAAAGCAATGACTCTTTGGATCACCTCGTCCGTCCCTTGAGCAGAATACTGCCGGTGCTCACGATGCGATCATCCGGCCTTACGCCTGCCACTACTTCGGCGCCACCGTCGAGATCGGCGCCTAATTTGATCGTCCGACGTTCGTAATTCCCCTTTGTTTTTTCGACGAAAACGAAAGTTTCGTTGTTCTCGCGAAGGATCGAACTTTGAGGGATAACCAGAACCTTTCGAGGGGGCGCGGCGATGCTGACGTTGACGAACATTTCGGCTTTCAGCATACGCTTAGGATTCGGCACGATTGCGCGGACTTTTACTGTGCGCGTCTGCAGGTCTACCGAATCGCTGATATAAGTCACTTTCGCTTCGATCCGTTCACTGGGACAGCATGGTGGCGTCACTGAAATCGTTTGGCCCGGGTGCACCTTGGATACATCAGGCTCATACACATCGGCGAGTACCAACATCGTGCTGAGATCGGCGATGACATAGAGATTGGTCGGTGTGTCGGATTGGCCGAAGGCCACGACCTGTCCCGGCGAAACATTACGCTCCACAATGACTCCGCCACGAGGAGCTCTGACGACAATTCTCGTGTCTGCGTCCGCGCGATTCGTTAACTCCTTGAGCTGAGCTTCTGTTACTCCCATAGCCACGAGTCGTGCCCCAGCTCGTTCTTTTTCCGCCACGGCCTTGCGGTAGTCATTCTCTGCTTCACGAGCGTCTTTTTGGGATATCCCTTGAATCTCCAACAGGTCATGCGCAAGGTTGAACGCTTTTTCGGAACGCTGCAGATCGGAGACTGCTTTCAGATAATCTGATTTGGCTGCTCCGAGGTCGGGACT
>WNFR01008070.1_pt1 | contig 15154 bp, 19 predicted proteins | sample 5400221 | NCBI WGS metagenome assembly WNFR01 (sample SAMN13153357, study PRJNA577476) | soil metagenome | isolation source: 40 cm soil under Madrone tree | place: USA:California | collected 2016-06-14 | reverse complement strand
GAGTGATAATCGCCCTACGCGACTTGGCTGCGAACGCTGATCGTGGTCACGAGCCGAGACTCGTGTAAGTTGTTGATAGTTGATCGTGGGAGTGAGACCAGTCGTGACTGTGACACGCTCGTGACCAGCCTCGCCAAACGTGAACGCGCCAACCATGGCGGAAGGGAAAGCGCGGGGCTATTCGAACCGTACCTCCAAGTAATTTTTCGCAAAGAGAACCACTCTTACACGTTTCTAGGTACCTTGTTCTCCATTCCGTCACCTCCAGGTGAGTCACGCGACACCCACTTGCTAGAGATTCTTGTGTCCGAGTCAACACCTCAGATCCAGACTCCGATCCAGAGTTCACGGCTGGTGCATGCATTAGCGCTGAAAAGTTGGAGAAGAAGAGCCGCAGAAATCGGTCTGCTATAAATCCCTCCACTGCTCGACGCCCCAAGCGCGCCAGGAACGACGAATACCCAGACGTTCAAGTTCACCCTAGTGAGCAGAAAAATATAATGACACATTATACGAAACGCTGACGATTACACTTTAGAAGCAGAAAAAACCCGTAAAAGCGCGTCACAGAACCCACTTCTGGCCCTTTTCCGTAGGCATAAGATAACAATGAAATCATTTTCTTCTAAGCACGAGATGTTGCATCATCAGATGAAAAATTAGGATCGGAGGTTGATTCCTCTGACGAAGAAAACGGAAGTCCCGACAGCGAACGTCCAAGTACCGAGTCTGAAGAGGATGGTGAATCACCCACGTCTGAGAACGAAGGCAGCCGTTTGTTTATTGTCAAGTCCGCAACTGGATCAACCTCAATTCCTCCAAAAGAGCCCGATTCAACCAAGGCCAATGAGAGCGGTACTGGTAAATCGACGATGATACCTCGTGCTATCCAGCTGAACGTCGTGTCAGAACCGGAAACAGATATTGAACTACCCGAAAATCATAGCAAGCGCAAGGCCTCAGAAATGGACTTTGAAGTCCCTCCAGCTAAGAGAACTGAACCAGCCGATGACTCGGCAACGGAGAGTGAAAGTGATTCAGATGTGATACCTCGCTCCAGTCTTCCACTCGATTCGGCCACGAGCAAGGGTACGGTCGCAGCGCATTATCACGCCAATCTATTCTCACCTCGACTCATCTTAGGAGGTCTCAAATCATCTCTCGTAGATGACTCAGTTACAGAATCGGAGTCTGACGACGATCTCCTTGACCATGCGGTTCGTGTCTATCGCATGCGGCTAAGAATCCACACTCACGCAGCGACCATCTGCCCAGCCGCAACCTGATTTGGATTCTCTCATAAACTCCTCCCCAAGCGGATCCGCGGATATCACCCTCGACGCGAAGCATCACATCCGCGTCCCTCCTTCACTGAGCAAGCATCTGCGGCCATATCAGCGCGAAGGCGTCAAATTTTTCTTTGAACGATATAATCTCGGGCGCGGTGCCATTCTTGGAGATGACATGGGTCTCGGCAAAACATTACAAGTCATCTCGTTTCTCTCTGCCCTTATGCGTAAATCTGGGACGCTGTCTGACAAAGAGCGACGGAGGAACCGCGTTTCACAGCTCCAGGACAGCGAAGGGTGGCTAGAGAATAGAAAGCTACCTCCGCCTGATGACAAGTGGCCAACTGCATTGATTATTGCGCCTAGCTCTGTCGTAAATGTATGGACGAGGGAGTTTGACAAGGTCATTGTCCTCGTTTATCCAAGGGTGCATCATGGGACTGACATTACGAAGTGGGGCTACTTTGAAGTCGGAGTATATATAGGCACTCCGAGTGAGCGAGAGCGTGTGTTGAACGATTTCACCCTTGGTCGGCTTGACATCGGTGTGTCATATTTCTCGAGTTCCCCGCATGGCTCTTCTATATAAGTATTCATGTTGCAGTTGTCACGTCATTCGACACCGCGCGGCGTTCAATCTCTCGTCTCGACAGTCTTCCGTGGACCGTCCTCATCGTCGATGAAGCCCACCGTCTCAAGAATCCTAGGTCCAGTACTACTCGACTGTTCGCATCTTTCCATTGGCCCGAGAGCCGCCCCAATCCAACCCACATGGCCGAATTGATGCCCACATCACAAACACGCCCTATTCGGATAGCAATGACGGGAACAGCAATCCAGAATTCGTATATGGAGCTCTGGACTCTCCTCGACTGGGTAAATCCGGGTTCTGTCGGGACGGAAAGACAATGGAAGAAGACGGTCGCGAACCCCCTAGTAGCAGGTCAGGCGAAAGGATGCAAAGCAATAGAACGCCTTAGAGCAAATGACACTGCGGAAGTCTTGCGAGACAAGCTGTTACCTCTATACTTTTTGCGAAGGCAAGTCCGGGATCGTCATTGTCTCCTGTCGAGGAGAAACTAAGCTAATTTCAGGACGAAGGATATCATCAAAGACCAACTTCCCAAAAAATATGACGATGTTGTTTTCTGCCCCCTCACGGAAAAGCAAATCGAGGTGTACAAACGCATACTGGGAATGAAGGAAGTTCAGAACATGATAAGGAAGGACGAACAGTGTGACTGCGGAACAAAAAAGAAGTACGTGAACCTGTAATGGCTGTTTGGCTATTGTATTGATCTTGTCGTGGCAGACGCAAGGACTGCTGTCACCCATTCTTCGTGGGAGATCTTTTCAGATACATGTCTGCATTGATTAAGGTATCAAACCATCTGGCACTTATATTACCTGGTGCGCTGAGCCGCCTTCCAACGCACTTCGCTTACTCACCTTCTAAACCTAGCGCACACGGACACTCCCGAGCAGGTAGATAATGTCCATATTTCGACCATCTGATCTTCATATACCTGTTATTTAGACAGCACGCAATCGGGAGCTCACAGAAGTAGCGTTTCCAGGAAGCACTGCCCCGAAATATGGACCTTCGATGTTGCTACCGACGTTTTGTGGCAAGTGGATAGTGAGTCCTGGCATTTGGATACATGTTGCTCTCTGACCGTCATCCACAACACCAGGTACTTGAGACCTTATTACAGGAATGGCATAGGGACGGTTCAAATAAGGTTCTTATCTTCACCAAGTCGGTTAAGCTGCTCGATATGCTCGAGTTTCACCTCAAGAGACAGAGTAAGTACTGACCGCGCATCATGTTTAATAGCTTACCTAAATTCGCTTAGACTATGGTTTCGTCAAGCTAGATGGATCCACCAAACAAGGGGATCGTGAGTCATTACATTCTACTGCGCTTGCAACATCCAGATCGACTCTCTACGCAGGCATGCCTTTGATCGACAGATTTCAGGACGAGGAGGATATATTCATCTTTCTCATTTCAACACTCGCAGGAGGGACTGGCCTCAACCTTACCGCTGCAAATAGGGTCGTCGTTTTCGGTATTGTAGTTTCGTCTGGACTGGGTATCCAGTACTCACACATCAGTGGACGCAGACCCGAACTGGAGTATGCACGTATTTTACGCAAGCGAAAAGTATCATTGATAATTCTCGCATCACAGATCCGGCGCATGATTTGCAGGCCATGGACCGCGCGTATCGTTTCGGGCAGACGCGTGACGTCTTCGTCTACAGGCTACTTGGGGCTGGATCCATCGAGGAACTCATCTATGCGCGCCAGGTCTACAAGCAACAACAAATGGCCATAGGATACAACGCAAGCGTGCAAACCCGCTATTTTGCAGGCATCCCTGGTGACAAGAAAAAACAGGGAGAACTTTTCGGGCTGAAGAATATATTCACCTTACACGAAAACACCTCGTCGACGAAAATGGCGGTGAGGCTTTTACTGGGGTATTGGGCTGTTCCTAGTTGCTGATGACGTTGCCGTAGATTGAACATGCGAACATCGTAAATCTGGATTGGGCTCTTGCGCACATGGACGTAGTTAGGTCCAACAAGGCGCAGCGGAAGTCAGGCGCAGCTGAAGATTGGGTTTACGAGGTTGAGATGAAAGACACGATGGAGGACGTGAGTACTACGCCTTGACCTAGTCCCAATATGAAGTATTTTTATCTTATCCTCGACTGCAGGCAGATCTCAAGGGACTTGGCGCCCTGCTTTTGGACGACAGTGCGTGCCTCCTTTGATGACATCAATGACTAAAGAATCATGTCGTTTCAGGTGTACCAGAGGTTGAAGAAAACGGTGTTTCGAAGATCCTTGAGCGCCGTGGAATCAAATACAGTCACCGTAATGACGATATTTTGGTCCCTAATGCCATTGAGGAACAACGAATGAAGAGGGCACGTAAAGTACGTGTTTGGAAGCTCGCTTTCACACGACCAGCGCTCATTGGCCCTCGATACAGGAAAGGCGCGAACAGAAAAAGAAAGCCAAGGAACGCGCGACACCTTCTGAAGCCGAGTTCAGCTGGCCACCGAAGAGAAGCCATCACAAACGACCACCAAGCCCCAAAACCAAGTACGTGTACTCGGAGGTCTGCTCGGCGTTATTCTGATATTGTAATGTGTAGACTTGGCCAACGTCAAGCGGCGCTCATGGAGTTGCGGACGACCTGCCCACTTTCGCGCAGAACTTGTGCGTCTGTCCCGCTTTTACCAGAGCCAAGACGGCATGCTAATTCGCCGATTACAGCGTCAAGAAGACTCTGGAGGAACAAAACGAACTATTAGCGAAGCTAGACGCACACGGGAGATGAATCAAATCCAAGATATGACATTTTTACGTATCTGAAACTGATAAACACAGCCTATTCTTATGTCTATTTTATAATAAGTTACGCTACCTTGAGAAGCTGAGCTAGCCCGAACACTGCCTGGGCACCGTATACTTCTATTTAGAACGGAAGTCTCGTTCTTGTTAGCATACTCTTGTAATTTCCGTATTGTTGTGAACTATTTGTGTTACGGTGAATAATATAGTGACCGACTATCGCGCGCTCAATGGTGAGCTTCTTTGTCTGCTACGCCCGAATGCTTGTCTCTCCTTCTCTTCTGCTGCCAGCCTTTATATCCACTAAACATCCCAGACGTTATCATGGAGCGCGAGGATCCTAGCTTCCGTGGTCTCCCTTCTGCGCGTGAGTGATCGAAAGACGATTCCCGCTCTTCGTCGCTAGCACCGTATCTACGCGCTCACGCACTCTATGATTCTATTCGTGTTGCGGGTAATTTCTTTAAGCGAGACCGAGAATGCACGAACTCCCAGATCCTCTGGATATGCGCACGGGTTGGATAAATGACATCACTGAAGACACGGGTACGAATATTGATTCGCAGCATACCACACTTTCATCTGGGTTATAGACATCGCATCGCTCTCCGTAGCACAACTCCACGAGCTGAATCAGGTACGCGTACTCCGTTACACCGTGCTATGTGTATAGAGTAATGCGGAGAAACGCGCAGAATCTCCTGGATAAATCTGTCTCATCTACGACGCCCTTGATGGCAGAGCTCGTCCCGTTGGCCGTGCTACGTACAGAGTACGAAGGGGGTCCGGGATCAGATTCTGACCCCCAGTACTCATCAAATGGCTTTATAAAGCAAATAGACTTCCTTATCGCCAATGGCTACGAGGGCATCCGCCGCTCTCGTGGAGACGGCGATTGTTTCTATCGATGTGTGTCCTGCACCACTGTCCTCTTGATCACCACTTACTGAGCGACGTCCAAACGCACGTGCCACCCATTACAAGCCCTCGCCTTCGCATACATAGAACGTATATTCAACACAAATGACAGGCATCTCGCCGTCGCGACGTCGATCTCGGCGCTCGAGGCGTTCCTTCCGAAGCTTCAGGAGGTCGGGTTTGACAAGACAGTGATCGACGAGAGTTACGAGATCCCGCGGGACCTGATCCGAGGCATCGTCGAGCCGGAGCTCGTCTCAAACAGCGGCCAGACGCTGACGCCTGCGCAACTTCTCGAAGTGTTCCAAGATGACACCAGTGCGTAATAAACACTGGCTCCTTTCGTTCCGCCGCGTTAATGACGAATATATATATTTTGCTTGGCTTATTGCCTCCACTTCTGCAGTGTCCAATTATTTGGTCATGTTCATGCGTATGCTCACAAGCGCACAGATCCGGAGCAATCCGGAGGAATATGAGCCCTTCTTGGTACACCCAGACCTCGGCGAAAAGATGGGAGTGAAAGAGTTTTGCGAGGCCATCGTAGAGGTTCTCGGACGGGAAGCCGGTGAGTAGCAGACGTCTCCTCCTGCGTCGATGTCGGACGACCTAAAATGAAACTGGGTCACAGACCACGTCCAAGTGACCGCAATATCCGAGGCGCTCAAAGTTAACGTGCAGATTGCGTACCTCGACGGGCGCAGCGAGGATGGAAATGTAGAATTTGTCAAGTCCAACAAGGCGATCGAAGAAAACGAGGCGCCTCTGACGCTGATCTATAGGTGAGCGTTGTACCCCGCTCGACATCACTTAACTTGACGTACCCGTACTAGGCCCGGGCACTACGACATACTGGACAGACGCAGCATTGAGGCGCTGCCGATCAACATTTAGGAATGCACCCGGGATAGAAGGATGTGTATTGTTGATATCTTTGTTGAAGAGCTTACTGGGTGTGTAGTAGTATACGTATATAAGTTACCAGGCGGTCCTTAGTGGCGATTGTCGAATACCAGGAAGCACATAATTTTTGAACAGCGCGGTAGCCGATGCCGCTCAGACTCCTAGCGCAGCATTTCGAGCAGCATTTCAACAAGGCATCCCTCACCGCCCTCTGCATTCCTGTACGCCGCGACCAATGACCTCGGGCTTCTCGGTTATGGCTCGGCTAAATGCGGAGGTGAACTCGGACCAACGACGGAATCTACCCCCGGTCCCCGGACGCCTATGACTATAGCAGAAACACCGCACTGCATGCATTTGGGAACTGCCGGTGCCAGCGGAAGCCTCAAGGTATCAGATCAGATACTACTCGAGCATCGCAATGAAAAAAGTTAAATTCCAAGAACGAAGACGGATTGATGTTACGCAGGCGCGCAGACTGCGTCCGAGTCTGAGATGTCCTGTGGCGCGAATCTGTAGCATATACACTCCAAGCTCGCCGCCAAATGAGACGGGGAATAGTATATACGTCATGTCAGTCATCGTCAAGAACTTGAATGCACACCGCTGGTTCGAGTCATCCGGCCGCACCCGCAACTCGAACAAATACAAAATTGTGTCCTTGCCCTTCCACTGACTCGTACTAAGGTTTAGTGGCTGGAATTGCTACAACAAAGATATGCCCTCGCCTTTTACTAGGGCATACTGTGTAATTCTCCATCGTAAAGCCACTTCACAATCTTTGGACAAGACTCTTCGTGAGTTGTCTATTTATTCTTATTTTTTACCCCTCGGCGTCTTTGCGTCTTTCACTTAGCTCTCGAATGAGATCTGGGTTAATACGCCTACAGATATTTGCCCCTGCACTTTATTCCATTCGGCCACGCCACGTCATGAGTTATCATCCTTCTCCTCAAAGGCCTGCGTCAGCATCACACACTTCGGATCCACCAGATTATGAAACTTGGACGCGCGAAGAACTCATCGCACGTCTCAAAGAACTAACGCAGTCACCTACCGAACAAACGACGACCTCTACTTCTACCATCTCTACCTCCCAGCCACCACCGCCATCATCGTTGACCTCGTCATCGCCGTCCCAATCGGGGTCCCAAAAAACGCTTCCAGACGGCACCAACAAACCGAAGCGCGAATTCGACTTCTCCGCATACCCGACGCGCAAGATTGCGCTCAAGTTCAGCTATGCCGGCGCAGGCTACGGCGGGCTCGCATGGCAGGCGTTACCGACGCCCCTCCCGACCGTCGAGGGTGTGCTCTTTGCTGCGCTCGCCAAGGGCCGTCTTGTCGACCCGGATGGCGGGTTCGAGGGCTGTGGCTGGGAGCGTTGTGGGCGCACGGACCGCGGCGTCAGTGCGGCGGGACAAGTGGTGAGCTTGTACGTGCGCAGTTCGAACCGGCGCTCGGATGCATCGGCCAAAGTGTCGGGGCGTGCTCACGACGACGACGACGACGACGGCGACGAAGTGTCCGCACCGACTGTGCCGGAACGGGACATCCGGTACCTGCACACGCTCAATGCCATCCTCCCACCGTCGATACGCGTCTATGCCTGGGCGCCAATCGCGCCGTCCTTCTCCGCGCGCTTCTCGTGCCTCACGCGGCACTACAAGTATTTTTTTTCTGCGCGCAGCCTTGACGTAGACGCGATGCGCGCGGGCGCGGCGCGGCTCGTGGGGGAGCACGACTTTCGGAATCTGTCCAAGCTAGATCCGGCGAAACAGCTTACCTCTTTCCGGCGGCGGATCCTGCGTGCGGACATCGCACCCGTCGGCAATGGGGCCAGCAACGACATGTGCATGCATGTGCTGGACCTCGTCGGCAGTGCTTTCCTCTACAACCAGGTGCGGCATATCATGGCCGTGCTATTACTGATCGGCGCCCGGCTCGAAGAGCCAAGCGTCGTCTCTGCGCTGATGAATGTTGATCCGGACCACGACAAGGCCTCCCTACCGCTGGAGGGCGGGGAGCCACCGCCGCGCGTGACGTGCAAGCCGGAGTACCAGATGGCGGACGCGCTGCCGCTTGTGTTGTGGGACTGCACTTATGCGCCAGAGGACGTGCAGTGGCGCGCGGATAATGCGGGTGCGGACGGAGGCTCTATCGGACTGTACACACAGTTGGTGGGGCTTGCGGAGCGCGCGCAGGTCGAGGCGACCCTGGCGGAACACTTTCTCGCTGCGACATCGGACTTGCACGGAGGTGGTGCACGAGGGTCAGGGTCGATAATGACACGTGGGATTAATGGGAAGGAACGTGGGCCGTGGGACGTGCCGTTAGGAGGAGGGTTGACACGACGGGAAGGGAAGTATGTGCAGCTATTAAACCGAAAACGATTAGAGAGTGCGGAGGTGGTAAATGAGCGATGGCGTTTACGACGGAAGGGGAAGGAACGGAGGAGTACATAATAGGAGTTGTCACGGGGACCGGCCGGGGAACCGGAATACCTTATAAGGGATAATTGCTCAGCCACCGCAATTCAGAGGCCGCCGGAATTCCCACCAGCAAAAAGGCTGAGAGGGTGAGAAGCCGCACAAAGTTGAACCCGCTGCTGGCCCACCCAGCTCTCTGCCCCGCCAAAGCGTATCAGCCTGAGCAAACCCTGCCCTATTATCCGTGCCCGCGCGCCCGCCTCATCCGCTCAGCCTCCCTCCCCTCCCCTTCCATTTCCTCAACTTATCCCCTCTTTTACCCCTTTGCATAGCCGTTAAAGGTTCGTATTTTTCCCTAAATCTTTTTCTCTGGGAGACCATCCCGCTATCGATGGCTACATCCCCCATACCATTTCATCCCCACATATGCGTCCCCTCTCTCGTACCCTTCTGCACTCTCTGATCGCGTGTTCTCGACGTGTCGTTGGTCGTCCTCATGCTAACCATACCTCCACAGATGCCGAAGGAATCAACCAAGGCCAAGGTCAGTGGGGTACATCTCTCCCTCCTGCGATATCACGCGCCCGTCAGTACTCATGCCTGGTGTTTCGCAGACACGTAAGGCTGCCGAAAGGTCCGAGAAAACCCCAAGGGGTGGTGCGCGTAAAAAAGACCCCAAGGCACCCAAGCGTGCGCTCTCTGCGTACATGTTCTTCAGCCAGGACTGGCGGGAGAGGATCAAGGCAGAGAATCCCGATGCCAGCTTCGGTTCGTACTTCTCAAGAGGCCTCTGACGTGGGCTGAGGGTTATTCTGTCACAGGTGAAGTCGGCAAATTGCTCGGTGCCAAGTGGAAAGAGCTCGACGACGAGGAGAAAAAGGTAAGTTTGCACGGCCTAGATTTACACATGTTTCGTTACGCATACATTCCCTTCATTCTTCTATGCTCGTAGTTGGGAGTTGGCTTGATGATTAAGCACTTTTTTCTCGTCATCCTACATGTTGAATTTGACATCATGCTAATCGATCTTTCTTTTTTTTTCTTTTTTTAAAAAAAATAGCCCTATATCGAACAGGCGGCCCGAGACAAGTCGCGTGCCGAACAGGAAAAGTCAGAATACGATGTGCGTACCGTTGACTATCGTCTCTTTTTGTCATGGTGGTATTGACTCGGATGTTCGTCAGAATAAGAATGCAGGCAGTGGAGACGGTGAAGACGATGAGGAGTAGAGCCACCGTCGAACCGACCATGCAAGGTCATATAGGCCAGCGCCAACCTTGCTTGTGGCCTCGCAGAACGTTTACCCGTCTGGTTTGCTATTAAACATAAAAAATTTGTGTTAGCGGCTTCTCTTCTATTCGTTGTTCTATTTCTCTTTCTTTTCCTTTCTGTTGTGTCCACCGTAACGTATTCGTGCTACGCGCCTGTTTTTCTGTTACCGCCTCTTAATCTGCGCTTTTGGGGCACATGGTATCTGGCCAGGATCGGACTGTGCCATTCATCGTGGATGTGTAATAGTAAATTGATGATCAAATTGTCGTGCAAAACGCAAGGACGAGGGAGAGATGGGGAGAAAGAGTGATGATGTGTTTGATGTCAATGGAAGAAGAAGGAAAAGAACAAAGACCAAAAGGGGACCGCCCACGAGCGTCCTTTCCCTCCCAATACACAACCATCGACTGGAGTGACCGAACAATCTTTCTTCCTCCTCCACTCTCGTTCTCGTGAGCTCACGTCGACAACACGCGTTTCAAACACTTCTTTTCTAACAAGATGCCCGACTCCGTCGATGAGCAACCCGGCGATGTGAGATCACAGCGTACCACTTTATATGTGCTTACCCTACTCCCCTATCCGTTCTTATGACAGGCAGTTCCCGCATCCCAGAAGTCAACTTGGACTCAATTCATCAAATCGTACGCAGTAGATTGCTTCTAGATTGCTTCCCATCATCGTCCATCACTCATATATGCCGTCCGCAGCATCGCGGCATTTTCTGGTGATCTCTCCTCACTCACTGCGCCTCCTTTCATCCTCTCCCCTGTCTCTCTTACCGAGTTTCCCGGTGCGCCTGACCTTACAATCCTTTGTGAAATCACTGCTCATTGCTCATTGTGCATCAGCATATTGGTGCGAGCGTCCAGAGCTATTTGCTGCAATAACGGAGGGAACCTCTTCAAAGGACCGCGCCAAACGTGTACTGAAATGGTTCATCAGTACCCTGAAGGGCCAGTACACCTCCCGGAACGAAACCATGGGCTCAGAGAAAAAGTGCGCCTCGTTTCTCCCCCTGCTGCGGATTCTATAATTATTGACACGCCTGCTTAGACCCCTCAACCCCGTGCTCGGAGAGTACGTCATCGTGCCCTGCTGCTTACTGATATGAACTTCCTTTCACACAGGCTGTTCTACGGTCACTGGCCTGACAAGAATGGTCGAGGGTTGACAACTCTCATCGTCGAGCAAGTCTCCCACCACCCCCCCATCACCGCATATTACATCGCCAATGAATCTCGTAAGATCTCCCTCCAGGGCCACAGCGCACAGAAGACGTCTTTCTCTGGTGAGTCTGTTCACCCTGTGGCGCTGTGCCCATCCAATAACGTGCCTGTCCATTAGGCGGGAACATCATTGTGAAGCAGGTCGGACACGCCACCCTGACCATCACGCTTACAGATGGCCAGAAAGAACAGTACTTGATCACGCTCCCACGCCTACGCATCGAAGGGCTTTGGTACGGATCGCCCTACATCGAGCTCGCCGAGACTTCGTACATCCAAAGTTCGACCGGCTGGCTGTCGACGATCAAGTACCAGGGCAAGGGCTACTTTTCTGGCAAGTCCCACACGTTCAAGGCGGACCTCACCCCGCCCGTTGGCGCAGGCTCGGGTGTGCAGGGGAGCAACTACGAGGGACAGTGGAACATGATCAGCAAAGACACCAAGACGGGCGCGGTGTTCACGGATGTGACGGGTTCGAAGGAAGAGGTCACCGTTCGGGCCATGGAACAACAAGGAGAGTGGGAGAGCCGCACGTTGTGGTGCAAAGTCGCAAAGGGGATTCGGGAAAGCGATTTTGAGACGGCGGCACGGGAGAAAAGCCGCATTGAGGTGCAGTCCCCTACCCCCTGTTCTATTAAAGTCGAGTCGATGATCTGGCTTTTGCCACGGGATCGTTGTTAACAGAACGAACAACGCCAAAGAAGGCGTGATGAGGCTGCGGCAGGTAACACGTGGCAACTGAAACACTTTGTGCACGACGACAATGATCCATTATGTGAGTCATAGGCATTATCGCGTATTTGGTTCACTTGACGATTTTATTACAGACGAGCGATTAGGCAAGCAGTTCAAGGCTCACCCGCCGACTGAGGATGTGTACGTTTATCAGAGCAACGGCCCAACCTTTGACAGCGCGTGAGCTGGCCTGCGGTCATAGGGAGATGGCGCCCTACCTTTCGCCCTACCTTTTACTACCCCGACACACCTGATCGCTTGACTCGTTCGTTCTGCGGCTGATAATAGAAATTCGTAACTATTGTAAGACTTCCTGCAAATATATTAGCATCTGGACATTTTTCGGAGGTCTGAAATACTGGCTGTCGAACATTCACTCTGGTTCCACACACACACACATGAAATGTCGCGTTATACTGTGAGGCTGTCATTCATGTTTAGCAGAGTAATGATGATGCGTCTGGGCCCCTGTCCGAAATAAGTTATTGCGGACCATTGGTTATCTCCGAATACTTCGGGTATGAGGGGTTTCGGTCTATAGAGATATCGATTATGAGGTCTATCAAAGGCCAGGCCAGCAGGGTAATTACAGCCATTGATCATTGATCGATTGATCCGCCACCTTCAAAGCCCTCTTGTTCAAAACGCATTCCCCCTTTCCCCCAGCTATCCCGTTTGATATAAATCTCGAGAGAATATCCATTCTTGTGTCCATTACTATAGACAGCCTGAGTACACATGACGTCTGTTGCTACGCCCTTATCACATTGGGATTAAATGCAATATAACTTGACGCCACTATCTATAGCCAATTTCTAGATCTGTCCTCAACCAAAAGCTGAGTGGACGTTGAATTGACGGACTGGCCCAGATTCAGATGGATGGACAACGGGTTATGCCAGCGGCAGATTAGCACATGGTGTCACTGACACAGCCACAGTAGACCTCGGGCCTCATGGAATGTCCAGCGTAAGAGAGAGGAAGGAGCAAGCTTTTCAGAGGGAGAGGTTTTACCAGAAAATACGCGAAGATTGGGGAGCGCATCTGAGAGCTAGCGAACTACACTCAGGAGACGGCGAGGTTCAGCAGAGCAGAAGAAGTCAAAGGTGGAAGCAGAAGCGAATAAAAGCGAGGAACAAGAGACCCCACAATCCGAAAGGCTCTACGGCAGGCTCAAGATATGCGAATGGCCGACGAAGATCACAAGGAGTTGCGGAGGTGAAAGGAAAGCACAGGAGAACGCCTAGCCTCAAATCGACCAAGACCGTATATCTTTCATCCCACTCCTTCGCCGCGGCGCACAACCGAGCCCTCGACACTTGATGGATCGCAACGTAATTCTCACTCGAGAATGTGGAGGTGGTTTATTGGGGAACGGAGAGGGATACAGTGATCTACTTGGGCAGAGGAAGTGGAAATGAGAGGAGGTGCTCAAGATGCCTCGACACAAGCCTCAACCAACATTGGCGCCGGTGCCCGGCCCGGACTGACGGCAGCAATTTGTATTTGATCACTCACTATGAACCAAACCAAGATACCAGCCACGACGACGACGACGGAAATGCAGTCTCTACGGTCAATCTATTGCGTGAGCCATACAAATACACGACGTTGTGGGATGACTTGGACTCGATGACAAGCCCAACGAAACCTTTGACACTTAATGCAGAACTCGGACCGGACCACAATTCCCTTTCCTACCATTTTTCATTTTTTTTCTCTTCGTATCAAGTGAACGTTTTCCGCTCTCTCAGCGTGTTCAGCGTAATCGTCCATCGATCCCAACGTATCACTTCGCCGCGGAAGGGGGCGTCCCCTTAAAATTCGATTATGTCGTTATCTACCGATACCACGCTACAGCACGCTTCCACGGCTATCACTTTGCACCGCATATTCCTTTTGCGAACTGCTTTCCACTTCTCCACAACGGACTTTCCCTCACTGCCCACAACTGGCTCTTGGCATTCATCTCTGCTCATTTGTGCAGGTGCTCATCCTTGATTCTTTTTCAAGGTAATGAGGAAGACTGTAAGATAAAGGTTTCGTATATCCCGCGCATTCCGGGCAGCATACTCTAGTATGGCTAAGTGAATTTTGGTCACACGGTTCAAACGACAACACCGTATTGTTTTGGAAAGTCTTTAAAAGATGGAATAGAGAGACCTTACGGATCAGAAGCCTCCGCGTCGCTGCATTTTCACCACCAATCTTCGTATACTTGTACGCTGGCCGACACAATTTCGCCCTGCTTACGGCTGCAATGGCCGTGAGATTACGTGCTAGGCCATTTATGCCGGAACGCCGCAAGAAACCTTATGGCGATAGTACTATAATACCGTCGACACACCATTCATCAGGAAAACCTACATTTTACTTTATTGTGCTTTATCATGCTTTTTCATGCTTTTGGTGCTTTTTGAAGGAAAAAAAGTAACACTATGAAAAGCACATGTCTACTTTTCACAAGTAATCCTATGTACTTTTTCCTACTTTTTTTAGGGATTTTTCAGGAGAAAATCAAAAAAGTTTCAAATTTTTTCGAATTTTTTCTGCTTTTCTATGCTTGTCAGAGAAAATTTACTTTATAAAGTGCTCTACTTTTTTAGCCAGACTCCCAAGCATTCTGAAAAGTAGGGAGGATTACTTTTGTTGTACTTTTCCCTTGCTTTTACTAAAAAGCATAAAAAAGCATAAAAAAGCATAAAAAAGCATGATAAAGCACGATAAAGTAAAATGTAGGTTTTCCTGATGCTTGACCACAAGTGTACTGCCAACACCCAGAAGCTTCCTTATTCTATTTACAGGTTGACAACAGCCAGTTGACTTTGACCTACCTAATGTGACTAGATCCATGTGCTACCAAACTCACCACCACGTTCCAGATTAATCCTCTCCCGAGTCTTGACACAGTCAGCTATCTGCCTTGCCTTGGCTAATAGGTTTTTACCCACATACTGATTCAAGAACCCAGGGCCCGGTCAGGCTCATGTCTGAGTCATGCGTCAATGCGA
>WNFR01005843.1_pt1 | contig 15155 bp, 13 predicted proteins | sample 5400221 | NCBI WGS metagenome assembly WNFR01 (sample SAMN13153357, study PRJNA577476) | soil metagenome | isolation source: 40 cm soil under Madrone tree | place: USA:California | collected 2016-06-14 | reverse complement strand
TGCTCCTTGTCGTATTGACCACGCTGAGCACACCTTACGTTCAGTCGCCGGCCATCGATGGTTTCCGCATCGTTACGCCACCTCTCTCCTACTCCACGCTTTACTTAAGCACCGGGCGTCTGCGCCTTTAAGTCTCGCCTCGTACTCGGGTCCCTTCCTGGCCCGCGTCTAACAACCGATCTAGTCATCGTTACTCGATTACGTGCGTGCTTCGTGCGCGACGCGAGCTTGATTCAATTCGACGCGTGAATGGAGTTGGTCTTTGTCTGTTGGGGTCATTTGCAAATAACTGTTGAGGAGAAGTGTCATGAGTAAATTACTACCGGCTCTCGTATTGCTTGCGGGGATCGCTTCCGCTCAGGCGGCATCGAACAGCAGCGAAGCATCGTTGGCCGCTCGGCGGGCCGAGTGTTTTGCCAAGCACGGGCAGTTGATGGAAAAACCGGCCATCCGCAACGAGCATGACTGCTGGCGGGTACATGGGTACCTGATGGATCGCCGTTAATCGGCCTTGGCGGGGCGACGATATTTATGACCATGAACTTAAGTCCATTTCGGAGCCGCTAGAAGTGAACAACCAAACGTTAAGAAATGCCGCGGTGATCATCGGCGCCGCGATTCTCGGTGGTGTCATTGTGTTCGCTCTCGAATCGGGGGGCAGCCACGGCGGCAATGCAACCCAGGGCGCCGCTTCCACGGCGGCCGGCTCCTCGCAACCGAAGCCACAGTGGTGGGACCCGATGCTCGGCCCGTCCTCCGTCAGCGATCATCCGGGCAAGAGCGCGATGGGGATGGACATGGTGCCCTACACGAGAGCGCCCGCGAGCGGCGCTGACTTGACGGTTGATCCGGCCGTCGTGCAGAACATGGGGGTGCAGACCGCCTCGGTCACGCGTGGGCCGCTGCAGGTGACGATCCATGCCGTCGGGCTATTCAAGTTGCCCGAGCCCGGATTGCACGACATCAGTCTCAAGATGGGCGGATGGATCGATAAGCTTTACGCCGATCAGCAAGGCATGCACATCGGCAAGGGTGAGCCGCTGTTCGCCTTGTACAGCCCGGAGTTGCAGGTAGCCGCACAGGAACTCATTTCAGCGGTCGAGTCGCGCCGTTCACTGGGTCCCGAGGCCGGCACCGCGTTGCGGAACGAGTCCGAGAATTTAATCGCCTCCGCGCGGCGCAGGCTGCAATTGTGGGATATCGACGAGCAGGAGATCGACGCGATTGCGAAGGCCGACAGGCCGCCGCGCGACGTGGTGTTTCGCAGTCCCGCGATGGGTCATTTGGAAGAGAAAATGATCGTCCAGGGATCGGCGGTGCAACCCGGAATGAAGTTGCTCAACATCGCGGACCATACGACGATGTGGCTCGATGCCGAGGTGTACGAGGCGCAGATTCCGCTGGTCAAAATGGGTCAGACGGTCGAGGCAACGCTGGACGCGATCCCCGGAAAATCCTTCACCGGAAAGGTCACCTTCATTTATCCGCACGTCGATCACATGACCCGCACGCTCATGGTTCGAGCCACATTCGATAACCCGGATTTCGCGTTGAAGCCGGGCATGTATGCCGACGCGAACGTCATTGCCGAGCCGGTGGGGGACGCGATTCAGGTACCGCAAGAGGCAGTGATCGATACCGGCACCAAGCAGATCGCGTTCATCGCCGAGAGTGGCGGCCACTTCAGCCCGAAGACGGTGCGGGTGGGAATTCGGGCCGATGACGGCAAGCTGCAGATTGTCCAGGGACTTCAAGTGGGCGAAACGGTAGTTACCAGCGGCCAATTCCTGCTGGACGTGGAAAGCCGCACCAACGAGGCGATCGCCAAGCTCGGTGGCGGCGTGAACTCCACAGGGTCACAGCCGTCTCCGCCGGCCGCCGCGCAGCCGGCGATGCAACAGTAATCGGCACGCTCGGACCCTCAACACACATGATCGCAAAAATAATCGAGCTCTCCGTCCGCAATCGCCTCCTGGTGCTGTTGCTGACCGTGTTCTTGGTCGCCGCCGGAATCTGGGCGACGGTCAATATCGGCCTCGACGCGATTCCGGATCTGTCGGACGTGCAGGTGATCATCGTCACCGATTATCCCGGCCAGGCACCTGACGTGGTCGAGAACCAGGTCACCTACCCACTGACCACCAAGATGATGGGCATCCCGCGGGCCAAGATCGTGCGCGGGCAGAGCATGTTCGAGTTGTCGTTCGTTTACATTATCTTCGAGGATGGGACAGACTTGTACTGGGCCCGCAGCCGGGTACTGGAGTATCTGAACTCGGTGCGCAGCCAGTTGCCCGTCGGCGTCGAGCCGCGTCTCGGGCCGGACGCGACCGGAGTCGGCTGGGTCTACCAGTACGTGTTGAATCCGGGCTACTTCTGCCCCGCGCATCCCAAAGGAATTTGGCACGACGAGCAGACTGATAAATGGTACGCGCAACCTGGCGGAGCTCCAACCGACCGACAGGCCGAGCTCATCAAGGTGCGCGCATTGGATCATCCGGGAGCTTGCCCCTTGGATGGCGAGCCGCTGGTCTCGTCCAACCAAAACCTGGCGACTTTGCGCAGTCTGCAGGATTGGTATCTGCGCTATCAACTCACCGCGGTGCCCAATGTGTCCGAAGTGGCCTCGATCGGTGGCTTCGTCAAGGAATACCAGGTCGTCCTCAAGCCCGAGCGACTGCTCGCCTACAACCTGGCCTTGAAGGACATCGTCTCGGCCATCAAGCGATCGAATAACGATGTCGGCGGTTCGGTCGTGGAGATGAGTGAGAACGAATACATGGTCCGCAGCCGCGGGTATTTCGGCACGCCGCATGGCGGCCAGGCCGGCAACGCGATCGAGGACTTAGGACGGGTGACCGTCGGGGTCAACTCAGAGAGCGGTACGCCGATCCTACTGAGCGATGTTGCCACGCTCCAGATCGCCGGCCAGGAGCGGCGGGGAGTCGGTGAGTGGAGCGGTCAAGGCGAAGCGGTGGGCGGGGTCATCGTCGCCCGCTACGGCGCCAATGCGAATCAGGTCATCCACGATGCCAGGGCGAAGCTTGCGGAACTGGAGGACGGACTCCCACCGGGCGTGTCGATCAAGACGGCCTACGACCGTTCCGACCTCATCGAGCGCTCGATTCACACGCTCAAGCACACGCTGCTGGAAGAGATGATCGTGGTCTCGCTGGTGTGCATCTTCTTTCTGTTGCACGGCCGTAGCGCCCTGGTCGCGATCTTCGTCATCCCCAGCAGCATGTTGGTGAGCATGCTGGTCATGTACGGAATGGACATCAACGCCAACATCATGAGTCTGGGCGGGATCGCGATCGCGATCGGCGTGGTCGTGGACAGCGCCATCGTCATGGTCGAGAACGCTCATAAGCACCTGGCGCACGAGGACGAGCGAGTCCTTGCGGGCGGTGAGCGGCGGCCTCAGATGGACATCATCATTGAGGCAGCTCAGGAAGTCGGCCCGAGCTTATTTTTCAGTCTGCTCATCATCACGGTGAGTTTTCTGCCGATCTTCGGACTGGTCGGTGAGGAGGGCCGGCTGTTTCGCCCGTTGGCGTTCACCAAGACCTTCGCCATCGGCTCAGCATCCATCTTGTCGATCACCATCGTTCCCGTGCTGATGAGCTATTTCATCAGTACCCGCATGCTGCCGGCAACCTGGGGCAGACGAACGACCCTCGCGATGACGTTGGCCCTGATTGTCTTGCCGGCTGTAGGACTGGTGTTCCTGGCGGCCGCGTTTCCGGCGCTTGCCTCGTACCGCTGGTGGATGGCCGGCGGCTGGGCCCTGCTGCTGACCATGATGCTGTTGCCGCAGACAATAATTCACGAGGAGAAGAACCCGATCAGCCACGCATTGCAGCGGGCATACGAGCCGTTCTTCTGGGGCGCGATGAAATTCCGCTGGCCGGTGATGATCTTGGCGATCGCATTCGTCGCGTCGGGGGCATGGCCGTACCTGCACATCGGCAGCGAGTTGATGCCCCGACTCGATGAGGGCGATCTGCTCTACATGCCCACCACCGACCCGAGCATCAGCGTCACCGAGGCTCGGCAGATCCTTCAGCAAACGGACAAGTTGATCAAGACTTTCCCGGAAGTTCTCAGTATCTACGGCAAGATCGGTCGCGCCGAGACCGCCACCGACCCCGCGCCGCTGGATATGGTCGAGACGGTGGTCCGGCTGCAAACCGACCCCACGAAGTGGCGCAAGCGGAAGATGGATTATTGGTTCGACAGGCTGCCCGACTGGCTCACCTGGCCCCTCCATCACACCGTGTGGCTCGCGCAAAGGCCCATCACGATGGACGAATTGGTCTATGGCTGGGCGGATGCGGGCGGCACCCGGCATCCTGGAATGAACGACGCGGTAAGCATTCCCGGTATCGCCAATACCTGGACGATGCCGATCGAGAACCGCACGAACATGCTCTCGACTGGGATCAAGACACCGGTCGGCATCAAGATCATGGGACCCGATCTGCAGGTGCTGTCGGATCTGGCCCAAAAGGCATCGATCCTCGTGCGCTCGGTCTCCGGAACCACCAGTGCCTATGGAGAGCGCACCCTCGGCGGGTACTACCTCGATATCGACCCTAAGTCTGAGCAGATCGCCCGCTATGGCCTCAACACCGGCGACGTGCAGGACGTCATCGAGACCGCCATCGGGGGGATGCAAATTTCCACCACGGTCGAGAAGCTGGAGAGGTATCCGGTCAACGTGCGGTATGCCCGCGATTTGCGCAACGATCCCTACCAGATCAAGCAAATGCTGGTTTCCGTTCCGACAGGGGCGCAGGTACCGATCGGACAGCTCGCCGATGTCACCATCAGGCCCGGTCCGCCCATGATCCGCAGCGAGAACACAAGGACATCGACTTGGGTGTTCGTGGACATGTCCGGTCGCGACCTGGGCTCCTATATGGCCGACGCCCAGAAGCTGATCGCAGAACGGCTGCCACTGCCCAACGGTTATACGCTGACCTGGTCCGGACAGTACGAAATTATTCAGCAGAACAGCACTCGATGGAAAGTGCTGGGCCCGATCGCACTGATCATCATCACTCTGCTGCTCTACGTCTCGTCGCGTAGCTGGCTTCGCACCCTCATCGTGCTCCTGACGGTGCCGTTCAGCGTGGCTGGAGCAATATGGTTCCTATGGCTGCTGGGCTACAACTGGTCGGGGGCCGTGATCGTCGGTCTCATCGCTCTCGCCGGATTGGCTGCCGAAATCGGCATCGTCATGCTGCTGTATCTCGACAACAGCTACGAACGGTTCAAGGCCGCCGGGCGCATGAACACGGACCAGGACCTGCGCGAGGCCGTGCATGAAGGCGCGGTGAAGCGCATCCGTCCCATGACGATGACGGTAGCGGCGGCATTTATTGGCTTGGTTCCCCTGATGTGGGCGAGCGGCACTGGGGCGGACGTGATGCGTCGAATCGCCGCGCCCATGATCGGCGGTCTGTTCACCGGTTTCCTGATGGGGTTGCTCATTTACCCCGTCATCTTTTACGCAGCAAAAGGCATTTGGGGTACAGATGACGGCGGGGGTGTCCATGAGTAGTGTGACGTCTATCTACCGCTTGATGGCGGTCCTGTTGCTGGCGGGATTCGCGGGCTGCGTCGTTCACCCGCCGGGTGAGCGCGAAGAGCGCGCCGCGGCGGTGCAGTCGGGGAAGCCATTCGAGAAGCGGATTGAAGCGCGCGAAATCCCGGCACTGCCGAACGATCCAACATCCGACCAATTGGTGGAATACGCGCAGCTCAGTAACGCAGAATTGGAGCAGCACTACTGGGAATGGCGGTCAGCGATCGAGCAGATTCCGCAGGATGGCACGCAGACCACAACGCTCAACGTGGCCGCCGGAACCACCATCACCCATGGGCGCACTAGTTGGGGAAGCAGCACGCTCGCCCTCGCCAACGATCCCATGACGGACATCAAGTGGCCGAGCAAGCTGGATGCCGCCGCCAAGCAAACGCTGGAAAACGCACGGGCCGCCGGCCAGCGCTTCATCAAGGCCAAATACGACTTGCGAAACAGGGTACTTAGCGCCTACTACGACTACCAATTGAACGCAGAACTGATCCGCCTGGAGCAAAGCAATCAGCAACTGCTGCGGACCATCGCGATGGTCGTCGAAGCTCGCAACCGCGCCGGCAGTGCCGGTCAGCAGGAGATGCTGAAGGCCAGCAACGAAGTGGATATGTCAGGCAACGACATCGCCAATATGGAATCCCAACTGCCGAGTCAGCGCGCCGCGATCAATGCGCTCCTGAGTCGTCCGGGGGATGCGCCCTTGCCCGTTCCCACGGAGCTACCGGCAACGCATCCCCTTGTCTATGGGGATGGAGAGCTGGTTGAATTGGCGGCGAAACAGAACCCGGAGCTCATCGCCCTCGCCGATGAGATTCGGGGCCGCGGCGAGGGGATACGGCTCGCCAAACTTCAATATGTGCCTGATTTCAACTTGAGCATCGGCACCGATCTGATAGGGGTCACGCAATCCTTGTTGGGACAGGCGACGATTCCGATTCTCAGATATGACGCCCTCAAAGCCGCCGTCGCGCAGGCGGAGGCCAAGCTTCGCGCCTCCGAGGCCATGCGCCGCCAGGCAGGCAATGATTTGACCGCACAGGTCGTAGCGGACATCACGATCATGCGGGATGCCGGTCGGCAACTCGACTTGTTCAATCACACCATCCTTCCGCGCGCCCACCAGGTCGTGAACATCGGCCGATCCGCGTATGAAACGAGCCACGCCTCGCTGCTCGACCTGCTGGACGATCAACGATCGTTGATTGCCATTGAGCGGCTCGTTGCGGATCTTAGAATCACTCGAGAGAAACATCTCGCAGAGCTCGAGTCAATCACGGCGAGCGATCTGTCGAGGCCAGGCGCTAAAAACAGAATAAATTAACAATTACAATAACTTAGCCGCCCGGGTGCGGCGGCCCATCTCGACGGGCGCGCGAGCAAGTTGCCCGTGCTGACCTCACCTGGTATAAAGCGCGGCTGTTCTTCAGGTTCCATTTCAAAGGTTTACGCCATGTCGCGAGTCTGCCAGGTCACGGGTAAGGGCCCGAAAACGGGTAATACGGTTTCCCATGCGAACAATCGCAAGCGGCGCCGCTTTTTGCCGAATTTGCATACTCACCGCTTCTGGTCGGAAACGGAAAAGCGCTTCCTGAGCCTGCGCGTGTCGACTCGAGGGCTCCGCACCATCGAGAAGCGCGGCGTCGACGTCGTGGTTGCCGATCTGCGCGCCAAGGGCATCAAGGTTTAAGGAGCAACTCATGCGCGACAAGATCAAACTCGTCTCTTCCGCGGGCACCGGGCACTACTACACGACAACGAAGAACAAGCGTCTGCATCCCGACAAGCTGGAAACCAAGAAATTCGATCCGGTCGTGCGCAAGCACGTCCCGTACAAAGAATCGAAGATCAAGTAGCCCCGGCCGCCCGAGCCTCACACGCCCGAGCTCCCTGAAGTAGAAACGACGAGACGCGGTATCGCGCCCACCTTGATCGGGCGGCGCGTGCTCGACGTCATCGTGCGCGAGCGGCGCCTGCGCTGGCCCATCGCCGCCGATCTCGAAGCCGTCATTCGCGGCCAGACCGTGCGCGCCATCGACCGGCGTGCGAAGTACATTTTGATCCGCCTCGACACGGGCGCCTTGATCCTGCATCTCGGCATGTCCGGCAGCTTACGCCTGGTCAAAGCGGAGACGCTCCCCAGAACCCATGATCACTGGGACATGCGAATGGAGGGCGGGTGGTTGCTGCGGTTTCACGATCCACGGCGCTTCGGCAGTCTGCATTGGACGGAAGCCGATCCCGCGCTGCACCCTCTGCTCGCCAAGCTGGCGCCGGAACCCTTGAGCAGGGAATTCGACGGCGAATACCTGCATCGCGTGACCCGCAAGCGCAGCGTCGCCATCAAGCACCTCATCATGAATTCCCAGGCCGTCGTGGGCGTGGGCAACATTTACGCGAGCGAGGCATTGTTTCGCGCCCGTGTTTCGCCGCGCCGCGCGGCTCGCCGCCTCACCCGCGCGGAGGCCGGGGCGCTGGCGCAGGCCATCAAGGATGTGCTCGGCGAGGCGATCAAGATCGGCGGCACCACGCTCCGCGACTACGTCAACGCCGACGGCGCGCCCGGATATTTCCGCCAGAAGCTGTTCGTGTATGAACGGGCGGGAGAGGCTTGCCGCGTCTGCAGGTCCGCCGTGAAACAGTTCGTCCAGGGTCAGCGCTCGACGTACTGGTGCTCGACCTGCCAGCGCTGATCAATACACCAGTCCCACACCCTCGCCGCGCGGATCCGACGCCGCGTCCACCTTGCCGGTGGCGTAGTCCCAGGTGACGACCTGCATATTGCCCCACTGGCGCCCGGACACCCTGAGCGTATGCCCCATGGCCTGCAGCTCATTGATCTCCGCATCGGTCAGCGCGCCCTGTTCATAGTCGACCTCATCGGGCAGGTACTGATGGTGGTAGTGCGGATATTTGACGATGTCTGCCGCGTTCATGCCGTCCAGATAGTTGAGCGTCCCCAGCAGCACCATGCTGATGATGTAACTGCCGCCGGGCGAGCCCACGATCATCAAGCCTTTGGGCGTTTCGACGAAGGTGGGCGACATGCTGGACAGGCTGCGTTTGTTCGGCGCAATCGCATTGGCCGTGGCGCCCACCAGCCCAAATTCATTGGGCCTGCCGGGCTTGGTGGAGAAATCGTCCATGGTGTTGTTGAGCAGCACCCCCGTCTTCGGCGGCATGTAGCCCGTGCCGAAGAACAGATTCACCGAGATCGTGGCCGCCACGCGATTGCCGTCGGCATCCAGAACGGAGAAATGCGTGGTCTGCATGCCCACCGGTTCCGATTCGATGCCCGGCAGCAGGTTGGACGGCATGGCCTTGTCGGTGCGTATGCTGCTGCGCTGCCCGGCTGCATAGTCCTTGCCGGCGAGTTGCGCCAGCGGCATCTTGATGAAATCCGGATCACCCAGGTAGATGGCACGGTCGCGATAGGCGCGGCGCATGGCTTCGATCACCAAGTGCTTGCGCGTGGCGGAATCGTATCGGTGCAGGTCGAAGCCGGACAGGATATTGAGCGCGTCGATGACCGCAATGCCGCCCGACGAGGGCGGCGCGGCCGAGACGATGCGCGCGCCATGGTACTCGCCGATCAGCGGTTTGCGCTCGACCACCCGGTATGCCGCAAGATCCTGCAGCGTCCAGATGCCGCCGTCCGCGCGCACACCGGCGACCAGATCCGCCGCGACCCGGCCCGCGTAGAAGCCTCGGGCGCCTTGATTCGCGATGGCCTCGAGAGTATTCGCCAAGTCCGGCTGTTTGATGACGGCGCCCACCTCCGGAACACCGCCGTCCGCGGTCAGAAAGGCCTTCGCCGCATCCGGAGAACGCAGCAAGACTTTCTGCTTGTAGCGAATGCCCCCCTGCAGGCGCGCATAGAGCGGGAAGCCTTCGCGCGCCAGGCGAATCGCGGGTTGCAGACTCTGCCTCAGCGAGAGCTTGCCGTATTTGCGCGCCAGGTATTCGAAGGCCGCGGGCTCGCCCGGGATGCCCGCGGCCAGCGCTCCGGCAATCGACGCTTCCTCGACGGGATTGCCGGCCTTGTCCAGGTACATGTCGCGCGACGCGGCTGCCGGTGCCTTCTCGCGCGCATCCAGCATGGTCTCGTAGCCGTCGGCCTGCCGATGCAGCAGGTAGAAGCCGCCGCCGCCCAAGCCCGAACTGCTGGGTTCGACCACCGCGAGCGCCGCCGAAACCGCCACCGCCGCGTCGAAGGCATTGCCGCCCGCGGCGAGAATTTCCTGCCCCGCCTGGCTCGCCAGGGGATAGGCACTGGCGATGGCCGCCTTGTGCGCAACCGCGGCGTGCCCCGGCAGCAGGGTCTTCGCCGGCAGCGGCGGCGTACGCTGAACGGCCGCGGCATCATCCGCGAGCGCCGCCGGCGGCGCGGCGATGATCGCGGCCATGAGCGCCGCGGCAGAGCACAGGACACCAAGGGTTCGCCGCGCGCGGCGCGGCACGAATGAAGACTCGGTCAAAGCTTGCGATGCCGCTTCAGTTCGATCTCGACGATCGGATGCACGAACTCGGACACATTGCCGCCCAACACCGCGATTTCCCGCACCAAGGTCGAGGAAATGAATGTGTATTGCTCCTGCGGCGTCATGAATACGGACTCGATCTCAGGAGTGAGGTGGCGGCTCATGTTGGCCAATTGAAATTCGAACTCGAAATCCGACACGGCGCGCAGGCCGCGCACGATCACGGACAGGCCGTTCTGCCGGGCGAATTCCACCGTCAGCCCCACGTAACCGATCACCTCGGCATTCTGCACGTCGGTGAGCACCCGGCGCGCCATGTCGACCCGCTGTTCCAGGCTGAACATCGGCGCCTTGTTCGGATTCGCCGCAACCGCAACCACCAGGCGGTCGAAAATACTCGCTGCCCGCCGCACCAGGTCAGCATGACCATTGGTAATCGGATCGAAGGTCCCGGGGTAGACTGCTGTTCTTTTGTGCATTCCATTATGCCTGCGCATTGACCCGTGCCAGATGATACTCCACCTCGCCCGCCGACTTCGATTTGAGAAGCTCCCAGTGAGCGGGCAGCACCGGAATTCCGTCCCGCCGCCCGTTTTCCAGGTACACCAGCGCCCCCGCCTCGAGCCACCGGCCCGCGTCCAGCAGGGGAGCATATTCCGCCAGGGCGCCCTGCCCGAACGGCGGATCCAGGAACACGATGCCGAACGGCCGCGGGGGCGAGCGCAGGTATCGCGCGGCCCCCATTGCCACGACTTGGCCCTTGCCCACCCCGCCCAAGCGGATCAGCTGCTCCTGCAGGGCGCGCGAGGCGGCGACGGCCTGCTCGACGAACACGACCTCCTTCGCCCCGCGGGAAAGGGCCTCGAGCCCGAGCGCACCGGAACCGGCAAACAAATCGAGACATCGAGCACCGGCGATGTCGTGCTGCAGCCAATTGAACAGGGTTTCGCGCACCCGGTCCGGGGTGGGCCTGAGACCCGGGATATCCGGGAAACTGATGCGCCGGCCGCGCCAACCGCCGCCAATGATGCGCACTGAATTGCGGCCGCCGGAGGCGGCCGCTTCCGTCTTGAGGGTACCCACTCCGGTATCATACCCCCCCTTGGCATCCTCCCCTTCACGATCGAGCAGGCCCAAGGGCACTGATTCCCGCACCGATACCTTATGACGAATGAAGCCGATACCCCCAAGGTCCGAGGGTTCTTCAAGCGCCTGCGCGCCAAGCTGAACCAAGGTCCCGCCTGGCTCACCGCCGACCTCGGCGAACTCCTGCCCGGACGCAAGATCGATGCGGAGATTCTGGATGATCTCGAGACCCGCCTGATCACCGCCGACGTGGGCGCCGAGGCCACCCGCCGAATTCTCGAGGATCTGCGCAGGCGCGTGGCGCGCAAGGAACTCAAGGATGTCGATGCACTGCTCAAGGCCCTGCACGACGCCATGCTGGAAATCCTGCAACCGGTGGAGACGCCGCTCACCATCGACCGGAACATCAAGCCCTATGTCATTCTGGTGGTGGGCATCAACGGCGCCGGAAAGACCACGACCATCGGCAAATTGGCGCGGCGTCTGCTGGCCGAGGGACACAGCGTCATGCTGGCCGCCGGCGACACCTTTCGCGCCGCCGCGCGCGAGCAATTGGAGGTTTGGGCCGAGCGCAACCAGGTGCCCATCGTCGCCCAGCCGGGCGGCGCGGAGCCCGCCGCCGTCATCTTCGACGGCCTCAAGGCCGCACGCGCGCGCGGCATCGACGTCCTGATCGCCGACACGGCGGGACGCCTGCACACCCAGACTCACCTGATGGATGAGCTCAAGAAGGTCAAGCGCGTGCTTCAGCGCCAGGACGCCGGCGCGCCGCACGAGGTACTGCTGGTGCTCGACGGCACCATCGGCCAGAACGCCGTCGCCCAGGCCGAGGAGTTCAACAAGGGCTTGGGGGTGACCGGCCTGGTGGTCACCAAGCTGGACGGCACGGCCAAGGGCGGCGTGGTCCTCGCCATCGCCCAAAAGCTGAAAATTCCCATCCGCTTCGTCGGCGTGGGCGAAGCATCCGAGGATTTCGGCGTGTTCAACGCGTCCGACTTCGTGTCGGCCCTGCTGAAATCGGGTCCCGACGGGGCTTAAGGGATGATCCGCTTCGACCAAGTCCACAAGCGCTACGCCAACGGCCGCGAGGCCCTGGCCGGCGTGTCCTTCAAGATCGAGCACGGTGAGCTCGCGTTCCTGACGGGCCACTCCGGCGCCGGCAAGAGCAGCATCTTGAAATTGATCGCGCTCATCGAACGGCCCACCCGCGGCCAGGTCTTCATCAACGGCCAAAATACCTCCGGCGTCAGACCGCGCGGCATCCCCCAGTTCCGCAGGCACATCGGCGTGGTCTTTCAGGACCACAAGCTGCTGCACGACCGGCCGGTGGCGGACAACGTGGCCTTGCCGCTCATCATCGCCGGCGTGCCCAAACGCGAGATCGACAAGCGCGTGCGCGCCGCGCTCGATCAGGTCGGCCTGCTCGGCAAGGAGAGGAGCCGCCCGCTCGAACTCTCGACCGGCGAGCAGCAGCGCGTGGGCATCGCGCGTGCGGTGGTCGCGAAGCCGGCGCTGCTCATCGCCGACGAACCCACCGGCAATCTCGATCCCGACCTTGCCCTGGAGATCATGAACTTGTTCAGGCGCTTCAATGAAGTGGGGGTGACGGTGGTGATCGTGGTCGGGTCCCTGGGCCGCATGGTCCATCAGCCCTTCGCGACGCTCATGACCATGGGAGTCGTCGCCGTGGCCCTGGCCCTGCCGCTGTTCCTGAACCTGTTCCTCACCAACGTGCGCAGCGCCACGGGCAATTGGAACGAAGCCTTCGATCTGTCCGTCTACATGGACAAGAAAACGGGTACCGGGCGAACCGCAGGGCTGGCGAAGCAATTACGCCAGCTCAGCGACGTCGCCGCCGTGCGCGTCATCACGGCAGACCAGGCATTGGCGGAGTTTCGAAACGACTCGGGGTTCGGCAAGGCGCTCGATGCCCTGACCGACAACCCCCTGCCCGATACCCTCATCGTCACGCCCGCGGTGCCGGCCAGTACCCCTCAGGGGACGGCTGCGCTCAGGGGAGCGATCGCGGCCATGCCCGACGTTCAATCCGTGCAAATCGACACCGACTGGGTGACGCGCCTGTACGCGATGCTGGATATTTTGCGGCGCATCGTCCTGCTCACCGCAGGGCTCTTGGGCGCGGGCGTGGTGCTCATCGTGGGCAACACCATCCGCCTCGATATATTGAACCGGCGCGCGGAAATCGAGGTCATGAAGTTGGTGGGCGCCTCGGACGGCTTTGCCCGCCGGCCGTTTCTGTACGCCGGTATTTGGTATGGCCTGGGGGGCGGGTTGATGGCATTGATCCTGGTCGCCCTTGCGGCAGTGATTCTGGCGAAACCCGTCGAGAGCCTTGCCAAATTGTATGGCAGCCCGTTTCGCCTGCAGGGGCTCGGCTTCACCACCGGGCTCTGGGTGCTGGGTCTGGCCGCCTGCCTGGCATGGGTCGGCTCCTGGCTTGCGGCAACGCGACACATCCGCGGCATAGAGCCGAATTAGTCAATATTTTCAACAAGTTAACAGGATGTGAACTATCGGTAACATCAGCACTCCAATCCTAGGAGTGCTATCATTGCACCCGCGCTGATTGGGAGGTTAGAGCTGATGAGTACTGCTTTAGTCGCGAAACAAACGAGCGGATTGGTGTTTGCGGGCCCCGTCGGGAGCCTGGACTCCTATATCGACCGCGTGTCCCAGATTCCGGTTCTGTCGAAGGAAGACGAGATCGCGCTGGCCGTTCGTTTCCGCTCCGAGGCCGACTTGGATGCCGCCCGGCAGCTGGTGCTCTCGCACCTGCGATTCGTGGTGCACATTGCACGCGGATATCTGGGCTATGGCCTGCCCATGGGCGACCTGGTGCAAGAAGGCAATGTGGGCCTCATGAAAGCGGTCAAGCGCTTCGACCCCGCGGTGGGCGTGCGCCTGGTGTCCTTTGCGGTGCATTGGATCCGTGCCGAGATTCATGAATATGTGCTGCGCAACTGGCGCCTGGTGAAGGTCGCCACGACAAAATCGCAGCGCAAACTGTTCTTCAACCTGCGCAAGATGAAGAAGAATCTCGCCTGGCTGTCCGAAGCCGAGACCGCCGCCGTGGCCCGCGACCTGGGGGTCGACGTGGCCGACGTCCGTGAAATGGAACAGCGCCTGTCGGCGCGCGACATGTCCTTCGACCCGACACCCGAGAGCGACGAGGAAGAGACCTACTCCCCGGCCATGTACCTGCCGGCGAGCAACGCCGACCCCGCGGTCGAGGTCGAGAACGAAGAGTGGGAAGAAGACTCGACCGAGCGCCTCAGCATGGCCCTCGAGAAACTCGATGAGCGCAGCCGCAGCATATTGAAGCGACGCTGGATGACCGACGACAAGGCCACCCTGCACGAACTGGCGGATGAATATGGCATTTCCGCCGAGCGCGTGCGCCAGGTCGAGTCGAACGCCATCAACAAGTTGAAGGGACTGATGGCCGCGGCTTGAGGGCGGCTTGGTTTGGCCGAGTGGATTCGAAACCACTCCTGATTATGACCACGCCGGGCGTGTTTGAATCGCCTCGCGCATCGGCGTAACGTGGAATTCCATGCGCACGGCCACTCAATGGCTCGACGACTACGGCGACAGCCACCGCAACCGGACCAATAAGCTGCTGCATTGGGTCTGCGTGCCGGTGATTGTCTGGTGCGTCCTCGGGTTCTTGTGGTCGCTGCCGTTTCCCGGCGCCATCCGGGCGGTGCACCCGCTGGCGAACTGGGGCAGCATCGCCGTGGCTCTGACGCTCTTCTACTACGCGGCACTGTCCTTCCGTCTGGCGCTCGGCGCCCTGCCGTTGCTGCTCGCCGGTCTGTGGTCTCTCGACCGGCTCGACACCCAAGACGGCATGCCGCTGTGGAGCATCTGCCTGTTCTTGTTCGCGGTCGCATGGATTGGCCAGTTCATCGGCCACGCCATCGAAGGCAAGCGCCCGTCGTTCTTCAAGGACGTTCAGTTCCTGATGA
>WNFR01004038.1_pt1 | contig 15155 bp, 12 predicted proteins | sample 5400221 | NCBI WGS metagenome assembly WNFR01 (sample SAMN13153357, study PRJNA577476) | soil metagenome | isolation source: 40 cm soil under Madrone tree | place: USA:California | collected 2016-06-14 | reverse complement strand
GGCGGTACGCTCACCTGCAAGTGCAGTTCCTCACCCGTGACGGTGAGTCTGAAGGGCAATACCGCGTTCAATCACGTCTGTGGCTGCACCAAGTGCTGGAAACCCAAGGGCGCGCTGTTCTCGATGGTCGCGGTCATCGGACGCGACAAGCTCAACGTCAGCGCGAATGCGCACAAGCTCAGGATCGTCGACGAGAAAGCGCCGATCCAGCGCTATGCGTGCGGCGGCTGCGGCGTGCACATGTACGGGCGGATCGAAAACAAAAATCACCCCTTCTATGGCTTCGATTTTCTGCACACCGAGCTGTCGAATGACAGCGGCTGGTCGGCTCCCGAGTTCGCGGCGTTCGTCTCCTCGATCATCGAGTCGGGCTTTCCGCCGGCGCGCATGGGCGAGGTACGCGCGCGCCTCAAGGAGTTGCGGCTCGAGCCCTATGACTGCCTGTCACCGGCTCTCATGGACCTGATCGCCACGAGCAGCGCCAAGCAGAAGGGCATGCTGGCGGCCTAAGCCCGCGCGGCCATCCGGGCGCCGCCGCCCGGGCGGGCGCCGGACCCGCCGCTATGCACAGGAGGGTCTCGTGATCGATCGTCGGCAGTTTGTCACGGTCGCCGGTTCCCTGGTCGCGGCGTGTGTCGCGTCGTCGCTGAGACCGGTCCTCGCCGCCTCACCGCCCGCGAGCGAGGTCACCGAGCGCCTCAATGCGCTGTTCGATGTCTTTATGGACGAGCGGCTGACGAAGAATCCCGAGCAGCTGACGAACCTTGGGCTCGACAAGGGCAAGTACGCGTGGGCGAGGGCGAAGCTTACCGAAGCCTCACTCCAGCGGGTGCGCGAGTTCAAGCAGGAGAACGCCTCCCGGCTGCAGCGCCTGAGAGCCTTCGATCGCAGCTCCCTTGCCGGGTCGGATCTCGCCAACTACGACACGGTCGAGTTCCAGATGGAGACGCTCGCGCGCACCGAGCCCTTCGAGTACGGCGACGGAGTGCGCCCGTACGTGGTCAGCCAGCTCACCGGGGCGTACCAGAGCGTCCCGACCTTTCTCGACCGGCAGCATCAGATCGAGAACAAGGCGGACGCCGAGGCGTATCTCGCACGGCTGCGCGCCCTTGCCGTAGTGCTCGATCAGGAAACTGAACGCGTGCGGCACGATGCGGGACTCAAGGTCACGCCGCCGGATTTCGTCATCGAGCGCGGGCTGGCACAGATGCACACGCTGCGCGGCACGGCGCCGGCTGACTCGATCCTCACGACCTCGATCGCGAAGCGCACGCAAAAGCTGGGCCTGGAGGGTAGCTACGGCGCGGATGCCGCGCGCTTCGTCGCCGCGGAAGTCTATCCGGCGCTTGACCGGCAGATGCAAGCCCTCGGTGAGCTGCGCCCCGCTGCCGTGCACGAGGCCGGCGTAAGCCGCCTGCCGCAGGGCGGTGAGCTGTACGCGGTCGCGCTGCGCCAGGCGATTACCACCGACATGAGCCCGGATGAGGTGCATCAGCTGGGGCTCGCGCAGGGGAAGGAGATCAGCGCGCGCATGGATGCCCTGCTGCGCAAGCAGGGGAAGAAAACCGGAACCGTGGCCGAGCGCATGCGGGCCCTGGCCAAGGACCCGCAATACCTCTACCCCGACACGGATGCCGGCCGGCAGCAGATCCTCGATTACTGCAACGGCCTCATCACTGCGCTGCAGCCGCATCTGCCGAAGTATTTCCACGTCCGGCCCAACGCGCCGGTGGAAATCCGGCGGGTGCCGGCCTACACGGAAGCCGGGGCGCCCGGCGGCTACTATCAGATTCCGGCGCTCGATGGCTCGCGGCCCGGCGCCTTCTACATCAATCTGCGCGATACCAGCGAATGGGCGCGCTGGGCACTGCCGACGCTCACCTATCACGAGTCCGCGCCCGGCCACCACTTTCAGCTCGCGCTGGTGCTGGAGATGCCGTCGCTCCCGTTGATCCGCAAGGCGGGCGGCGGCTTCTCCGCCAACACCGAAGGGTGGGCGCTGTACGCCGAGCAGCTGTGCGATGAGATGGGGCTGTATGACTCCGATCCGCTTGGCCGCCTCGGCATGCTGCAGGCCACGATTTTTCGCGCGGCGCGCTGCGTGGTTGATACCGGATTGCATGTGAAGGGCTGGAGCCGCGAGCGGGCAATCGACTACATGGTCGCGACCACCGGCGACAATCCGGCTGCCATGACCACCGAAGTCGAGCGCTATTGCACCTGGCCCGGGCAGGCGTGCAGCTACAAGGTCGGACACACCCGCTGGCTCAAGCTGCGCGCCGAGGCGCAACGCCGTCTCGGCGCGAAGTTCGACCTCCGCGACTTCCACGACGTGGGACTCACGGCTGCGCCGATGCCGCTCGCGGTGCTCGAGCGCGTGATCGACGACTGGCTGAAGAGTCGCGCTGTCTGAGCGAGCCGCGTACGAGGGGAGTCGTCTTGGGCGTGAGCCTGTCGGCGGCGTTGCTCGCCGCGCGCGCAGTGGGGGCGAACTATCCGCCCCCGGCAGAGGGCGACTTCCTCATCAGGGACTTCAGGTTCGCTTCCGGTGAGTCGCTGCCCGAATTGCGTGTGCATTACCGCACCTTGGGCACGCCCCGCGCCGATGCGCGCGGCGTGGTGCGCAACGCCGTCCTGATCCTGCACGGCACCGGCGGCAGCGGCGCGAGCCTGATGAGAGCTGAATTCGCGGGTGAGCTGTTCGCCCCGGGGCAGCCGCTGGATGCTGCGCGCTACTTCATCGTGCTTCCCGACGGCATCGGTCACGGCAAGTCCAGCAAGCCGAGCGATGGGCTGCATGCGCATTTTCCGCGTTACGGCTACCAGGACATGGTGGAGGCTGAGTTCCGGCTGCTGACGCAGGGCCTGCACGTGAATCACGCGCGCCTGGTGATGGGCACGTCCATGGGCGGCATGCATACCTGGCTGTTGGGTGAGCGGCACCCGCAATTCATGGACACGCTCATGCCGCTCGCGAGCCTGCCAAGGCAGGTGTCCGGCCGTAACCGTGTCTGGCGGCGCCTGATCATCGACGCGATCCGCAACGATCCGGCCTGGCAGGGCGGAGAGTACCGCACGCAGCCGCCCGCGCTCCGGACCGCCATCGAGATGATCTGGCTCGTGGGCAGCAACCCGGTGCTGCGACAACAGGAAGCGCCGACGCGCGCGCAGGCGGACCAGGTAATCGACAGTTACGTGAACGAGCATCTGAAGACTGAAGACGCCAACGACATCCTGTACGCTGCGGATGCGTCACACGACTATGATCCCGGGCCGGCACTGGAGAAGATCGAGGCGCCGCTGCTGGCGATCAATTCGGCGGACGACCTCGTCAATCCGCCCGAGCTGCAGATCCTCGAGCGCGAGATCAAGCGCGTGCGGCACGGCCGCGCGATCCTGATGCCGTTCAGCGAGCGCACGCATGGGCATGGCTCGCACACCTATGCGGTGCTTTGGAAGCGGGATCTCGAGGAGTTGCTGAAGTCCCCGGAACGCTGATATGGCCCCGCGAACCGGCTGCGGCTCAGGCCCCGCGCACGTGCTGCGGGCCGAGCTCCGCGATGGAATTGCAGCCGAGCTGCCCGAGTACTCGGTGGATTTCGCCGCTCAGAATGCCGAGCGCGCGCTCCACGCCCGGCTCGCCCCCAGCGGCCAGGCCGTACAGCGTGGCGCGGCCGATCATGACCGCCTGCGCACCGAGCGCGAGTGCCTTGACGATGTCCGTACCGCGGCGGAAGCCGCTGTCGACGAGAATGGTGAGGCGGTCGCCGACCGCGCGCACGATCTGCGGCAGCACATCGATCGGCGCGACACAGGAGTCGAGCTGCCGCCCGCCGTGATTACTCAGTACGATGGCGTCGCAACCCAGTGCCGCGGCACGTTCGGCGTCGGCCACGTTCAGCACCCCTTTGATGAGGAGCCTGCCGCGCCACAGCTGCCGGATCCAGGTGATGTCATCCCAGCCGATGGTCGCATCGAACAGCGGTGGAATCACCGTGCTGCCGCCGAGCGCGGTGGCGGCGGATGGGGGCAGGAAGGCCTCGAGGTTGCGGAAGCGCGGCATGCCCTGGCGGCCGAGAACCTCGAAGAGCCAGCGCGGGTGCCGCAGTACGTCGAACGCGGTGCGGAGGGTGGGTTTGCCGGGCGCGCGATAGCTGCGCTGATCCCATTCACGGTTGCCGAATACATTGGCGTCGGTTGTGAACACCAGCGCCTCGTAACCCGCCGCCGCGGCGCGCTGCATGATGTCGCGCGCGATGGCACGGTCCTTCAGAACATAGAGCTGCATCCACAGCCGTCCGCCGGCACGGCTGGCGACGTCCTCCAGACGCGTAGTCGACATGGTGCTCAGGGTGAATGGCACGCCGAGCCGGGCTGCCGCCCGCGCGAGCGCCAGATCGCCTTGCGGGTGCAGCATGCCGTTCAGGCCGGTCGGGGCGATGACCAGGGGCGCGTTGGCGGGGCGCCCGAGAATCGCGGTGCGCTGATGGCGCGCGGCGGTGTCGATGAGGGTTCGGGGGATCAGCCGCAAACGCTCCAGGGCTTCGCGGTTGGCGCGCAGCGTCACCTCGTTTTCGGCCCCGCCCTCGACGTACTCGAACGCGAAGCCCGGCACGCGGCGCCGGGCAATCTCGCGCAGATCGGCGATGTTGAGCGCGCGTGACAGATCATTGCTGCCGAACGGACGCCGCTTCCAGGGCATGCGCGATCTCCTGGCGCACCCGGGCGCCGGCTACATCAGGGCCACGCTGATGCGTGAGGCGACGAAGGTGTTGGTGCCGATATTGTATTGCCCGACCGCGACCAGCCGGTAGATCTTCTTGGTACCGGTGAACGTCGAGGACAGCGCCGCGGCAAAGCCGCTGATGCTGTTGAATACCGACACTCCGGTGCTGAGGGTCGCGCCGCCGATCGCGAGCTGCAGCCTGCTTTGATCCGCGCCCACGGTCGTGATCAGCGGGCTGGCGGGGAACGAGCTCAGCGTATTCAGGTCCAGCGCCGCCGGCCCGGTGCGGATCTCGTGAATGGTCCCGAGGTTGGCGTTGTTCAGGGCCACGACCAGGCCGGCAGGGCTGTCGCTGAGGAAGGGTGCGGTCGCGCCGCCGTTGATCCATTCAACCACCAGGCGCTGTTCGGTCGCGGTGCCCGCGGTGATGGCGGTGGCGGTGAAGTCCGGAGGCGCGGAACCGAAGGGGTTCACCGTACCGTCCACCTGCAGCAGCGTGGCCGCAGCGGTGGCGCTCTGGTCGAGGGAGCCGGTGTTCAGTGCGTAAGCGCTTGGGTTGGCATCCTGAGCAGCCGTAGTACCGGTGCCGGCGAAGTTGAAACCGGCAGGCGCGAAGTTGCCGAGCGACAGGACGTCGAGCGAGGCGCTGCCTGCGGTCGCGGAGTTGAGCGTGCCCCAGAGGCGGGTCGGGGCGAGACGCACCTGGCCGGCGGTGGCGTCGAGGCTGATGTTGCCCGCGGTGTCGACGGTGCCTTGGCCGGACACGTCAAGTTGCTGGCCTACCGAAACGGAAAGCGGAGTCAGGCCGCTGGCAGCCACTCCATCCTCGCTGACCACCGTCGCGCTGCCGAGCGTGACCGTGGCGTTGTTCCGGATCGTCACGACGCCGAACCGCGTGACCAGGGTCGCGCCGTGCGCGGTCAGGGTGTTGCCGCTGCGGGCGCTGACGACGCCGCGGATGTGGTCGGCGAGCGGACTTTCGAGGCTGGTCCCGACATACACCGCCGTGGCATGGAAGCCGGGCGTGATACCGGACAGATCCCCCAGCGTTCCGTAGGCGGCGATGGGCGTGTTTTCCTGCAGCGACGCCATGGCGGTGAGTCCCCCCGCTCCGGTGTAAACGACTCCATCGATGTTGAAATAAGTCTGCGCGTTGGTGCTCACCGTCACGGCACCCAGCGCCGACACCAGGTCAGTCAGGGGCCGCATGTTCATGACGTAGTCGCTCGAGCCGCTCGGCACGGTGACGAACAGGCCCCGTGCGCGTATGACGGTGGCATCGGCCGGTGCCGGCGTCATCACCAGGAACGGTCGCACCGTCACCGTGGGAATCGTGGTCGAGGCGTTGATGGAGTTGGATGCCGCAAGGTCGATATCAATCGCCAGGCGCGTCGATTGGCCCCGGGTGATTACCAGCGGATGATTGGGATCGAAGGTGATGGTGAGGGTGCCGGTGGTCAGTGCGGTCCCGGTGCTGCTTACCGCGGTGGCCGCGACCGCCTGCCCGTTGACGTTGACCCAGATGCTCGCGCCCGTGTAGTTGAAGGTGAGCGTGGCGGACTTGTACGTTCCGGACGGCACGGCCGGCACTTCAAGCAGTTCCGCCAGGTCGGTGAGGGCGGCGAGATCGACGCTCTCGGCGGTCAGCAGCGGAGCCACGATCGCGCCGTTGGTGTCGGTCAGTGTGATCGAATCGATCCCCACACGGTAAGCGGCAAAATCACCGCTGGTATGTGAAAGGGTGATGACCGGCGTGCCTGGCGAGGCGGTGGAATGGGTGCTGCAGCCGGCGAGCAGGCCACTGACTCCCAACAGGAGGGCGGTCAGGGTCCGCGCCGAGCAGCGGCCGCGGCGGGTGCGAACGACGGTCATCAAGATATCCCCTTCGATCCGGTTTGGGCGCGGGCGCTCTCGGCACCGTCGCTTAGAGGCACGGACGGGCCATCCGTTCCCCGTAATTACAGTGACTCACGTGTTGGCGGCCCGGAAAGCGGGCTAGTTTACCGGTTTCGCGCCGAATTCAGTTGATCGTCACCTGCACGGCGCCCGTCGCGCTGCCACGCAGATCGATCGCCGTGGAATACGACTGGCGCTGCAGCTTCACGGACGCGTTGCGCAAGCTCCAGGCGCGGACCGAGACGTAATAAAGAGCCGCCGAGGTACCGGTGGGCAGGCCGTTGACGGTGATGGTTGCGCCGGCGCCCTGTGCCAGCGCCGTATTCAGAGGCGCCGTGGCGACGAGCGTGCCGTCATGGGTCACGAGCAATTCGCCGTGATCGTATTTGCCTGCGGTCGCCTGGGTGACGGATGCGGAAATCGAGCCGGAGGTGACGCCCGGCGCGAGCGTGAGAGCCGGCACCGTGACCGCGACCGGCGTCGTGGTGCCCGGTGGCGGCGCGGACACGGTGGTCGTGAGGGGTCCGTCGGTGAACGAGGGCGCACTCGCCGCGACGAGGTACCCCCCGGCGTGCTCGGCGGGCGCGGCGCTGAGCAGTGTCACGGAGGCACCGCTGGCGGAGTAGGTGCCCGAATCGACCGTGCCCGTGGACAACGCCTGGGGGCTGGCCAGCACCTGGTTGAAGGGATCTATGGGGCTCGCCTCGATGACGTAGGGAACTTCCCCTGCTGTCGCCAGCGTCTGATAGAAGGCGATCTGCGCGCCGGCGGGCAGCGCGGTACCGCTCGCGGGGGCGGGATTTGCCGTGTAGGCGCTGGCTGCGCGCGGTATCAGCGTACCCACCGACACCGGGTTGATCGTGGTCGCGTTGGCAGCGGCTTCGGTGCTGGTGGTGGTCGCCGTGCTCGCGCTGCTGGCGAGAGTTACCTGCACCGTCTTGATGATGATGGTCGCGATTCCCGGGCCATGAATGACGAGGTCGTAGTCCGCAGGGGTCGAGGAGCTCGTCGCGAGCGGGTAGAGCAGGAAGCTGCCGTCCGCATGCACCGGTGTGCGGCTCACCACCCCGTGGCGCGTGCCGTCGGCGCTCAGCGACTGCGCGCTCGCCTCGATGGCCGGCAGGCCCGCCGTACTGGTGAGGTTGGTGAGCGTCAGCTGCCCCTGGATTCCGCCCACCTCGGACAGATCGAAGGCGCTGGCGTGCGAGCTCAGCAGGATGCCGTTGGGGGTGGTCGCGGCCGCGTAGGTAAATGGCGTGAGGTCGCGCGCGCCGTCGAAGGTGATCGCGAATGACGTGGTCGTAGTCGTGGTCGGTGTCGTGGTGTTGGATGTCGTCGCCGTGCTGGTGGTGCCCGTCGTGGTCGTCGAGGTACCGGCCAATGCGGCGCCGACATTTCCTACCGGCACCTTGAGCGTGCCCGGGATGCCGATGCCCTTGTCGGGATTGAGCAGCTCCAGGGGCAACTGGTGCGGCGTGCTGGCGCTGTCGACGTAGTCCGCTTCCGTGTTGTAGAGCGCGCCCGCGGTGTGCGCCGAACTCGTCAAGGGCGCGGCCGCATCCACCGGGATCAGCCGAACCTGCGAGTAGGTTCCCGGGGCGAGCTTCAGTCCGGTGACGAGGCTGCCGAGGGTGCCGCCGGACTCCGTCACCAGGTCAACCGTGGCCGGGGTCGACAGGGGAAACCTGATCCAGCCGCCGTCGTCGGGACCGGCAATCGCGCTGGTGTTGAACCACACTGCCTGAGCGGTGATCCACACGTGCGAGTACTGGGCGGGGGTGTTACCGGTCACCGACACGTCGGTGCGCGTCGAGCAGCCGGCCACGGCGCAGCACAGCCCCCCGATCGAGACGGCCAGTGCGACAGGTATCCGGTTCATGAAACGATGATGTCCCAACTGGGCCGGCCCCGCAACGCGCGAGCGGCCGGTCACTGTGTCAAATTGTGGGTCGCATTCCTCAGCTCTGGCCGGCAAATTGGACGCGCCCGGCCAAAGTCTGTAGAGTCCGCGGCGCTAAACGTCCTACTGTGCTCGGTCAGCACCCGTTTCGCTCGCAGTCCGTGCTTCACCGGCGCACTTCGATTTACCATTAACTCCAAGCCTCGCGTCTGACCGCCGCAGCCGAAAGTGCTGCCGGGCGAGTTCGACAACAGAGGTTTTCCTTAACATGTCATTTACCAATCTCGGGCTGAAGCCCGAGTTATCGCGTGCCGTGGCCGAAAAGGGCTACGTCACTCCCACCCCCATCCAGCGCGAGGCCATCCCCGCGGTGCTCGCCGGCCGCGATGTGCTGGCCGGCGCGCAGACCGGCACCGGCAAGACGGCGGCGTTCGTCTTGCCGATCCTGCAGAACCTGGCCTCGCACCAGGCCGGCGCGCCGCGTGCGCTGGTGCTGACGCCGACGCGCGAGCTCGCGGCGCAGGTCGCCGAGAGCTCCCGCGACTATGGCCGCCATACCGGGCTGCGCACCGTCGTGATTTTCGGTGGCGTGAGCGAGAAGCCCCAGATCGAGGCGCTGCGCACCGGATGCGACGTGCTGGTGGCTACGCCGGGGCGGCTGCTCGATCTCGCACAGCGACGGCTGCTCGACCTGAGCCAGGTGCGCTGCTGCGTGCTGGACGAGGCCGACCGCATGCTCGACATGGGGTTCATTCACGCCATCCGCCAGATCCTGAAACTGCTGCCGCGCGAGCGCCAGAATCTCATGTTCTCGGCGACCTACTCCGAGGATATCCGCGAGCTCGCGGGCCGATACCTGCGCAATCCGGTGGCGATCGAGGTCGCAGCGCGCAACGCACCGGCCGAGCGCATCGAGCAGCACGTCTATCGCGTGCCGCAGGAGCACAAGCGGCATCTGCTGGCGCACCTCATCAACAGCGGCAACTGGCACCAGGTGCTGGTGTTTACCCGCACCAAACATGGTGCCAACCGGCTGACGCAGCAGCTCGAAGGCAGCGGCGTTCGCGCCGCCGCGATCCACGGCAACAAGAGCCAGGCGGCGCGCGTGCGGGCGCTCGCGGATTTCAAGGAGAACCGCATCACGGCGCTCGTGGCGACCGAGGTCGCCGCCCGCGGGCTCGATATCAAGGAGTTGCCGCACGTGGTCAACTACGAGCTGCCGAACGTGCCCGAAGACTACGTGCACCGCATCGGTCGCACGGCGCGTGCCGGGGGCTCCGGTTCGGCCGTCTCCCTGGTGTCGCCGGAGGAGGCGCCGTTGCTGCGCGAGATTGAGAAAGTGCTCCGGCACTCGTTGCCGGTGGCAGCCTTGCCGGCCTATCCCGTGACCGCAGCCCCTGCCGCCCGCGCGCCGCTCGCGCGCGTGGCCGCGGTCGCCGCGGCTCATCGCCACGACGGGCGCCGCTGGCAAGCGGGCCCGCGCCCGGGACGCCGGCCGCCATCGCGCAGCCGCGCTGCGGGGCCGTCCGCATCCTTCCCGCGCGCGCGCCGGCCGGTGTAGCCTCACGGCATGAGACCGGTGCGGTCCCTGGGCGGCTGGCTGCTGGTTGTATGGGCGGCCGGGACGACATGCGCCCAGGCGCACGCGCACCTGCAGGCGAGTGTTCCACGCGATGGCAGCACCCTCGGCACGGCGCCGGTCGCACTCGTGCTGCAGTTCTCGGAAGCCGCGCGCCTGACCGCGCTGTGGATCGAAAAGAGCGGCGCTGAGAAGCAAAAGTTGACGCCGCTTCCACCGGAGCCGCAGAGCAGGATCGCGGTGCCGCTGCCGAAACTGCCTCCGGGGGACTATGTCGTCAGCTGGCGGGTTCTCGGGAGCGACGGTCACGTGGTGCCAGGTAAGATCCGCTTCACACTGAGTCGATGATCGATCTCGCCTGGGTCGCACTGCGCGCCGCGAGTCTGGTGCTGCTGTTCCAGGGGGCGGGCGCGGCGCTGTTCACCGCGGCCTTTGCACACCGGCTCACCCGATCCGCGCCCGCTATCCGCCGCACGGGCGTGCGCGCCGCGGCGGGGGCGCTCACGGTGCTCGCGGCGCAGTACCTCTTCGAGCCGGTGCACCTGGCGGGGGAGTGGGCCGGCATCGCCGACGCGTCTCTTCACCGGCTGGTTCTGAGCTCTTCCACCGGCGCTGCGCTCGCGGTGCGGGCCGCCGGTCTTACGGGCGTGGCGATCGGGTTGCGGCGCGAGGGTTTGGCCGCGAAGATCACGGGTGTTGCCGGCTGCCTCGCCGCGGTGGGCTCGTTCGCGTTGACGGGACACACCGCGCTCGATGCGCACCGTCTGTGGCTCGCGCCGCTGCTGCTCGTTCATCTCATCCTGGTCGCGTTCTGGTTCGGTTCACTGTGGCCGCTGCGGCAGCTGTGCGCCCTGGAACCGCGCGAGCAGGCGGCACGCGTGATCGAGGTGTTTTCATCCGGCGCGCTGGGGCTCGTGCCGCTGATCCCGCTCGCGGGCGCGGGTATTGCAGCGGTGCTGCTGCCGGATTTCGCCGCGCTGCTGGCGCCCTATGGCCTGCTGCTCAGCGCCAAGCTGCTGCTGTTTGCGGCACTCATGGCTTTCGCCGCGCTCAACAAGCTGCGGCTGGCCCCCGCGCTGGGGCGCGGGGAGCCCGGTGCGCTGCCCCGGTTCCGGCGCTCGGTGGCCGCGGAATATGTCCTCATCTGCGCGGTGTTCGCCGTGACGGCCGTGCTGACGGGGCTCTTTTCGCCCACGCAGACCGACCGCGATCCGACTGAGGGTCCCGCGGCTACGGCGCACGCATGATGGCGCGGCGCACGTCGGCGAGCGGGGCGCTGTCGGAGAGCCGAACGGAGGAGCCTTCGGGCTCGATGCCCAGCTGTTGCCACAGACTCATGAGATCGGGCGTGACGGGCCTGTCTTTCATCTGCGCATACAGATCCTCGAGCGTGGTGGTGCCGACCGCGCCGTCGCCGGTGCGCAGGACGCGCTCGATCGGCCAGTCTGCGGCAAGCCCGCCGCTGGCGCGCGCCACGGCGCGCAGCGCGTCCTGTAACCCGAGGCGGTTGTGCGACTGCTTGCGGATCTCGACGTCCGCCAGCAGACAGAACATGGCGCCGCCCCAGTAGGTGCGCCCCCACGTGTGAGTGTGGTCGAGTCCGCGGTCTTCCGGTTGCGGCATTCCGCGGGGCATCTGCCGGATCTCTTCCGACCACACGTCCGCTTCGCTGCGGTTACCGCCCTGCACGCGCGCGACTCCCTCAACGTAGGTCGCCAGTCCCTCCGACAGCCAGGCGTGCGCCTCTCCGGTATCCGGAAGAGCGAGATGGGTCATCTCGTGCACCAGCACCCAGTCCGCCAGCAACTGCGCCTCAGTCACCTCGCGCCCGAGCTGCACGCGAATGAACGCGTCGGGGTTTGCGAAGCTTTTGCCCCCGTGCACTCCGTCACCGGCTTCCGCGATCACCTGCACGGTCACTCGGGTGGTTGGAAAGCGACCGTAATAGCCGGCCACGATGTTCGCCGAACGCCGTATCCATCCCCGGACCGCATCGCCGCCGTCGCGAAAGGCGCCCGGCTCGAACTCGAGATGTATGGACGCGCCGTCGACCGTGATGTCGTTGGCGGTGACGGGGGCCGCGACTGCCGGCGCCGCGCCGAGCGCCAGGTGCGCGACGGCTGCCGCGGCGGCGGAGATGGCCCGGGCGCGCAGCATCTGCGGCCCTTCAGCGCGCCGCCTGCCCGAACAGCACGCGCCGGGCCTCTTCGGCGAGGGGGGTCCGGGTGTTCACCGAAGGGTTGACGGAGGCCGCCTTTTCGTAGGCACGCACGGTGGCCGGACGGTCGTGGATGGCCTGGAACCAGCGCTTCAGGTGCGGGAAATCCTCGAGCTTCTGTCCCTGCGCCTCGTGTGGCACGACCCAGGGGTAGGCTGCGATATCGGCGATCGAGTACGGGCCGGCGAGGAACGCGCGGTCGGCGAGCCGCTTGTTCAGCACCCCGTACAGGCGGTTGGTCTCCTTGACGTAGCGCTCGATGGCGTAAGGAATGGGCTCGGGTGCGTAGCGGGAGAAGTGATGGTTCTGTCCGGCCATGGGGCCCAGGCCCGCCACCTGCCAGAACAGCCACTGTAGAACCTCGACGCGCCCGCGCAGGTCCGGCGGCAGGAGCCGGCCGCTCTTCTCGGCGAGGTACAGCAAAATCGCGCCCGACTCAAACACGGACAGCGGTGCTTCGCCTCCGCGGGGGTCGTGATCGACGATTGCCGGGATGCGGTTATTCGGAGCGATGGCGAGGAACGCCCGATCGAACTGTGCCCCGGTGCTGATGTTCACCGGCACGATCCGGTAGGGGAGCCCCGTCTCCTCGAGGAACATCGTGATCTTGTGTCCGTTCGGCGTGGTCCAGTAATAAAGGTCGATCATGATGCGCACCTCCGGCACGGACACACTGGCACGCTCCCGGGTAGATGCGCGAGGCCCTTACGGGTTGGCGCGGGGTCCGCCTTTCGCGGTATTGATAGGGTACAGGCGCCCATGACCCTTGAGGCCCGCAACTCGTGACGCCCATGACCCTTGAGCGCTCCGGACTGTGTGCGCAGCTCGCAGACGCGGGTTACGCGCGGGTGCCGGCGGCTGCGGCGTGCGCCACGCTGCAGCTTGACCTCGCGGGTCTTGGGGCGCTGCGCGACAGCTGGGAACGGTTGCCGCGCGATGCGTACCTGCGCGATGGCGGGCACTACCGCGCGCGCCGGCACAGCTGCTGGGTGCAGACCCCGGCCGCCGGCCTGCTGGAGGCGGTGCCGCACCGGCCGCACTGGCAGCCCACCGCCTACAACGCCCTGCATGGCGGACTGACGCGCTGGTTCGAGCCCGTGGAACCTGCGGTACTGAACGCGCCGGCGTGGCGACGGCTGCTGAGCTCCGTGGGCGAGCTGTTCGCGCAGGTTCACGCCGCGCCGCGCTGGTTCATCGAGGCGCACCAGTTCCGCATCGACACCGCGAGCGGCATCGGCCGTCCGACGCCCGAGGGCGCGCATCGCGATGGTGTGGATTTCGTCGCCGTGATTCTGGTCGGGCGGCGCAACATCTGCGGTGGCGAGACGCGCGTGTTCGACGCGCGCGGCGCCTCCGGTGTGCGCTTTACCATGCAGGAGCCCTGGTCGATGCTGCTGATGGATGATGCGCGCGTGATTCACGAGACCACCCCGATCCAGCCGCAAGGGCAGGATGGGGTGCGCGACACGCTGGTACTGACCTACCGGGAAGGGGGATTTCAGGCGCCGGATACGCCGCCAGCCTGAGCACTGCCGCCGTCAGCCGCCGTCGCCGTCTTTCGATGAGCGCCCGGCGATCCAGGTTTCGAGGACATTGAGCGCATCGTCCGCGAGTGCCAGATCCGCCCGCAAGCCCGGGGCGATGCGGCCGGTGTCATGCGCGAGGCCGAGAAATTCGGCCGGCCCCTGGCTGGCCATGCGGACCGCCTCCGGGAGCGACAGCCCCAGCATGGAGATGGCATTGCGCACGCAGGTCGCCATGTCGATGTTGGAGCCGGCGAGCCTGCCATCCTCGTCCAGGCAGGTGGTGCCGCTGACGGTGATGCGACGTCCCTGCAGCTCGAAGGAGTCGTTGTTGGTGCCAACGCTCGGCATGGCGTCGGTGACCAGCATGAAGCGATCGTGAGGCTTGCAGCGCAAGGCGATGCGCAGCACCACCGGATCGGTGTGTGCGCCATCGACGATGATGCCGCACCAGCTGGTGGGATCTTCGAGCGCGGCGCCCACGGCGCCGGGCTCGCGCCCCGTCAGCTGCGACATGGCATTGAACAGATGCGTGAACCCGGTGAGGCCGTGGCGCAGCGCGATGCTGATCTCGGCATAGGTGGCGTTGGTGTGTCCCGCGGAGACCACGACCCCGGCCGCGACCAGTTTTTCGATGATCTGCGGCGTGGTCACTTCCGGGGCCAGGGTGACCAGCGTGCGGCCGCCGCGCAGCGAGGTGAGGAGCTCCAGCGCGCTCGCATCCAGCTCGCGCAGCTTGGCCGGATCGTGCACGCCCTTGCGCGCGAGACTGAGGTACGGGCCCTCGATGTGAATTCCCAGCACGCCCGGAACGCCGGCCTCGATGGCGCCGCGCACCGCCGCGATGGCGCGCGCCATGACGTCCGGATCCGTGCTAATCAGCGTGGGCAGAAAGCCGGTGGTGCCGAAGCGGCGATGGGCACGGCCGATGGCGCGGATGGACTCGACGCTCGGCGCATCGTTGAACAGCACGCCGCCGCCGCCGTTGACCTGCGAGTCGATGAAGCCCGGCAGCAGCAGCTGCCCGCCAAGGTCGCGCCGCTCGGCGCGCCGCGCGCGCCGGTCGGAAGGGGCGACGATATCGAGAATGCGACCGTCGGCAAGCAGTACGCACCGGCCTTCCACGAGTCGGTTCTCGCGCAGCACCCGGCCATTGACCAGCGCCACGCTCATCAGAGGGTCTCGGTCACCTTTTGAAGGTGCGGCGGCCGGTCCGGGTCATGACCGCGCGCCAGCGACAGCGCGTTCGCCATGCGGTAGAAGCTTTGCGCGAACAGCAGCGGTTCGATGACCGGATGGGCTCCTTCCGTGGG
>WNFR01012320.1_pt1 | contig 15156 bp, 17 predicted proteins | sample 5400221 | NCBI WGS metagenome assembly WNFR01 (sample SAMN13153357, study PRJNA577476) | soil metagenome | isolation source: 40 cm soil under Madrone tree | place: USA:California | collected 2016-06-14 | reverse complement strand
GAAGCGGTCAACAAGAAGCGTAGTAATGAGCATTGAGCAGCTTCGGGTGGGTTGAGTGGCTAGTTGTCGAGAATTTTCGGCGGCTTAGGTGAAACTTTTTTCTTGACAGCCCTTTCATAGAACCGCTCCCGGTACTGACCTCATTACGCAATCATTCCACAACCGAAGTTTGTCGGACGCTCCAGGTCGGGACTCCAACCTATCGCCTCCCATGCGCGATCTTCGCTGCCTCGGGAAGCCTTCGCAGCCGCAACATCGCAATCACTCCAAACAAAGGTCCGGGCGCGAGAATCACGAACGCATAGCGCCATCCAACCAAATCAACAAAGCGCGGGACCAATTCGATTGAGATTACGGTCAAGAGAAATCCCAGGCACGTTTGCATCGTCAGCGCCGTGCCGAGGTATCGCGGGTCGCCGAGTTCGGTCACGCAGGCCGAAAACTGCGCCGAGTCGGCAACGACACTCGCCCCCCAAATCGCCGCGACGAGCAAGAGCAGAATTGGATTCGCGCCGAACAATAAACCAATAAACAGACAGCAGCTCCCGCTAATTGCCATCGCCGCCGACGTCACAATAGTGCGGCCGATACGATCTGCGATTAACCCGGCCACGACACAACCCGCCGCGCCGCAACCTATCACCAGAAACGAAGCGACCTCGGCCAGCGAAGGATCGCTTTTGCGCATCGACAGGCTGGCGCGAATCATAAATGGAATCCAGGTCCACATCGCGTAGAGTTCCCACATATGTCCGAAGTAACCAAGATTGGCCAGACGCAGCGGGCGATTACTAAAAACTTTTCCCGCTTGCTTCCAATCAAAACGCGCGGCAGGCAAAGCGTTCGGTCCATCGCCAACAAACACCAGCACGATCAGTCCCCCAATAACTGCCAGCAACGAAACAAACAGCACGTTGTGCCGCCAGTTCGGACTGCCGAGTCCGTTGACGAGATAGGGCGTCGCTTTGCCCAGCGTTAAAGCGCCGACCAGAACTCCAAGCGCCAGCCCGCGACCATACCGAAACCACGAGGCCAGGATCTTCATGGCCGGCGGATAGACTCCAGCCAAAAACATGCCGGTAAGAAAGCGCAAAGGAATTCCGACAGACGCATCGTGCGCGAGCAATCCGAATGCTCCATTAGCGATGGCTGCGGCGATGGCTGTCAGGGTGAATAAATGACGTGGACTGATAATGTCGGGCAGATTCAGGAGCGCGCTCAGGAGAGTCCCGGCGACAAAGCCCAGTTGCACAGAGAGCGTTAACCAACTGACGGCGCCGGCGCTCAGATGCCATTCCTTTGTGAGAGCCGGCACCACCGCCGAGCCGCTGAACCAAAGCGACATGCCCAACAACTCGGCCATCGCCAGCAGCGCGAGCATGCGCCAGCGCAAAGGAGAGGCTTCATTCGATGCGGTGGGATTGTGCAATCCGAAGATTGTAGCGCAAAGGAAATTGAACGGCTCGCAGATTTTTTGGGATTCTACGCGTTGACGCACGCCATCGTGTGGAGGTCGTGGGAGACAGTGATGACGGCCTCTTTTACTCGGCTTCTCCGGCCGCGAGTCTTGCAACAGGCTTCTGTCTCAAAAGCGCCTGAGACGCCATCTTTTTGGCGTGCTTTTTCCGGGTACCATAAACTGCACTGAGATGAATGACAGCATGCGAATAGTCATCCGGTTCGGGATCATGCTCCACTCTCAAATCCAACTCTTGCGGATACCGCGCGAGGATTTCCGCCACGCCCAAAGCGTCTGGCGGAGTTGTGAAAACCCAATCCAAAGTTGTGAGCCTTGCGATGTGAGTTGAGAGCTCGAGATCGGTCTCGTGGCCTTTGAACGCAGCCGAAGACACTCGCCTTGTTCCGTTAGTGACCTTGATCCATTCGGGCGTTGTGAGCCGCCGCCAGAGGACTTCATTGGCCAATATGAGCAAACGGTTTTCAGGTCTCATAATCTATTGGGAGTAGCCATGAAGCCCTGTCCGCAACCAATAAAGCAAATAAGGCAAGATCCTTTCAGGATGTGAAAGCGAACCGTCAATGATTTCGTCCCCCTCAGAAACAAGAAACTCCAGTTGTCCATTTGGTTGTATCTCAAGTTCCAATGATCGATAGTCGCGATCCCATTCCAGTTGAATTCCTCCACCTGGTACGGGTGCGATATGCGGCGGCGTTATCATGTGCTCGGCCACGACCGACAAGATATAGCCGGCGGCGATCGTAGCTCTGACCGGTATGCTCGGACTTCCATATCCGTCCCAGTTCTCAGGCATGTTGCCCAGTCGCCGGACAGTTTCTAGACTGTCAAGATACCAATCCGCGACACTGCCAAGCGGGGCAACTCTACTCCATTGATTGGGACTGATTGGCGCAACGTGGGCGGTAGCTGGCATGACCTCACACGATCCTTTCCCATGTTTGATGCATCTTTTCTGAAGTGAAATCAGTAAAACCTCTCACAATCCATTCTCTTCCTATATCGAACCACTTAAGAATATCTTCCGTTGTGGAAGATGCGGGGCGGCCTCTCGCTACTAAATTCAGTTGAACGATGGGCTTACCATCAAATCTTCGAATTGCGGGCTGCATGATTATCCTAAGCCGACCGGCATTCTCAGGCATTAAGTAACTGGTACTCAACGACGCATTTTCAGGGATAGGTAGGAACTTTTCTCCACGAGTACCAGGCCAATCTCGCAATCCATCAACTAAGTCGGCAAAGCTACTCCAACCGGACAGTTCTATGTGGTTGATATACTGTACCTCACACTGTTGCACTTCAGGCAACTTGATTTGTTCTTGTTCGAGGAACACGCAGAATCGTCTCCACTCCTTTTCAAACGCTGGTCTAATAACTCGCTCATAGTGAGGATACTCGTGGTGTTCTTCAGTTTTTCTCCAATTGTGAATAAATCGATCATGCTGGACTTGAATCAGCCTAGCACCTGAGGTGTCCTCAAACCAACATCGGGCTTCCGGCTGATTCATAAGCTCAAGAGCCAACGTCAGTGGCTGTAATGCTTTTTCACCATAGTTTTCACGTTGAAGAAGAATAGGAGGTTGATCTTTGAACGTTGGATAATCTTCTCTAATGGACTGCCAAAAGAGACCAAAGTGAGGTATTCCCCATGACGAAAGAGGAGAGAAGCACACGTCTAGCACGGTTTCAACAACGGGAGGTTTTGCAAAATCTGGTAGAGATCGGCTGGCAGAGTCCATCTTACGTAGTCTCGAGGAAGAACTCTATTTTATGCCCGTCTTAGTGTCCATGAGCAGGATGACAGAACGCTTGTCAAAAGCGCCGGGCGAAACACTACCATGTTACACGAAGACGGACAAGTCCGAGCCTCTAATTACGGGTTTCCTGAGTTTCCGGGCTCAGCCAACACGGACGCTCCGCAAGCCAACCCACGCGTCATCTCATTTGGGAAGTTTTCGTCCGGTAAGCAGCCTAGCTAAGTGTGTCAACGCACTTCTCAGATTCTTTGAGTCGCTTCCATTCACGGCCTGATAGAGCTCGGGACCAGATTCGCCAGCAAAAGCACGAACTGGATTGTGCCCGTACTACTGCTCGCCACGATCGCCAGTCCGGTTACCAACAGTCTCTGTACCGAGTCGGGCGCGTATTGCGTTCGTCCGCTGACGGGCAATCTGTGCACAGACTCGCCCGGCTTCTGTGACATCATCGATAAGACGGCCGCGAACATCAGCCCGCTCTACCAACTCGATGCCTTCGATTGGACAGTCCTGGTTCTTTACTTTGGTATTCTGACGGTCCTGGCCATCTATGGCGTCTATCGCGTCAAACAGGTGATCGACTTCTGGCGCTACTCGCGATTCCCGCCCAAGCCAAAAGGTGTGTTCGCTGAAAGCGAGTTGCCGTTCATCACCGTGCAACTTCCGCTCTTCAACGAGATGTACGTGGTTGAGCGTCTGGTCAAAGCCGTGACTGAGATTGACTATCCACGCGAACGAATGGAAATCCAGGTACTAGACGATTCGACCGACGAGACAGTGAGCATCGCGCGCGCAACGGTCGCGAGCTTCGCAGCGCAGGGGTTTGATATCCACTACCTTCACCGGGAAGATCGCAGGGGATTTAAATCAGGGGCTCTGGAGAACGGCATGAAGACGGCCAAAGGAGATCTAATCGCGATCTTCGACGCTGACTTTGTGCCCAAACCCGATTTCCTGCGCAAGCTGATTCACCACTTTACCGATCCGATTGTTGGCTGTGCACAGATGCGCTGGTCGCATATCAACGGTTCTTACAATCTGCTGACTCGCCTGCAAACGATCATGCTCGATGGCCACTTTGTGGTTGAGCAAACCACGAGGAATCGCGCCGGCAATTTTTTCAACTTCAATGGCACTGCCGGAATCTGGCGGCGCGAAGCGATCGAGATGAGCGGCGGCTGGCAGCATGACACGCTCACTGAAGATACGGATCTCAGTTTTCGCGCGCAGTTGATGGGCTGGCGATTTGTCTATCTGCTTGATGAAGACGCGCCGGCGGAAATTCCGGTTGAAATTAACGCCTTCAAAGCCCAACAGCGCCGTTGGGCCAAAGGCGTGTTGCAGGTCTGGTTCAAACTCTACCGGCGCATCTGGCATGCGCCGCTGCCGCTGCGGGTAAAGGTGGAGATGTTCTTTCGCCTGACGGGGAACATCAGTTACCCGTTGATGATCGTGGCCAGCTTTATGCAGTTTCCGCTGCTGCTGGTTCGCTACAATCAGGGACTGCATCAACTGATGATTCTCGATGTGCCTTTGCTTTTCTTTTCGACTGTATCGGTGGTTCTTTTTTACGGCACGGCAGTCTGGTATCTGGACAAGAAGCGCAGCATGCGCATGCTCCATCTGCCGCTGGTAATGGGCCTCGGCATCGGTTTGGCTTTCTCAAATGCGCGGGCGGTCCTGGAAGCACTGGCCGGCGTCAAGTCTGACTTTGTGCGCACACCGAAGTATCGGGTTGAGACGGCGACTGATGAATCCTGGAAGGGAAAGAAATACAAACGCAAGCATGGATGGTTGCCGCTGCTCGAGTTGAGTTTTTCGCTCTATTTTGTTTTGGCGATTGGTTACGCTCTGCGAATGCACATGTGGGGCCCGATTGCGTTTCTGATGTTGTTCTGCTTCGGCTATGGATATATGGGGACCATGAGCCTGCTGCAAACCACCGGCGCTCGGCGCAAGTAAGTCTCCTTTGCAAAGACAAGCGAACCCATAAATTAACGGAGGATTTTTCTAATGAGAAGATTGTTTTTGATTGCCGGACTGATGACTGCGTTGGGCCTTGCCGTAGTGGCAGCCAGCGCGTTTGCGCCGGCTAATTTCGCCGGCACGTGGTCGCTGGATAAGACAAAGAGCCAGGGTCTTGACCCGAGAATGCAAAACGCGGAAAGCGTGACTTGGGCAATTACGCAAGACGATAAGCAGATTTCAATCGATTCGAAGGTCGTCGCTGGCGCACCCCCGGCCGGCGGTCCCGGTGGTGGTGTTGGCGGCGGCATGGGCGGAGGTCGCGGTCCGACTGGTCCGCGAGTTTTCAGCCTCGACGGCAAGGAAGCAACCGCTGAAGCCCAGGGCGGCACCAACACGACGAAGACCACCTGGTCGGGCGATGGCAAGACCCTCGAGCTATCGGCAGTTCGTGCCGGAAGCCGCGACGGTAATGAGTTCAAATTCACAACGGTCGAAAAGCTGTCGCTCTCCGGCGACGGCAAAGTCCTGACTGATGTCCGTCACAACGAAGGCCCTCGGGGCGCAATGGACTCGACACTGGTCTTCAACAAGCAGTAGCACCCCTGCTAATTTGGCGACCTATCAAAAGGTTTCCAGACGAAAACGACAGAGCTGAAGGCGAAGGCCTGCAGCTCTGTCTTTTCAATTCTGAGGGTTACAGAACCGCGAGCTGTAGCGAGCGGAATAAAAACTCAAGCTAAAAAGTTGATTATCTCTTGAGCACTTCGCGTAAGTTGAATCCATCCCGCTCGCTACTGCTCGCGGTTCTGTACCGACCATCAGTCGTCCGTTCAGTCTTCAAGCGCTGAAAGCGCGAAATGGCGACTCGCGCACCGAAATGGTTGGCCATTAAAGTGGGGCCTCGATCATTACGCGCTTTCAGCGCTCGGAAACTTAATTGAACCTGTACCTGGGCCGATGGCCCAGGCTTCTACATTTCGCGCCTTTGGCGCTGGGAAGCTGACTTTTGACACAGCCACTAAAGTGCCGGGCTATTCTCATCTCGTCCGCTCTCGCGGACGAAACCGGTTCCCTTCTTAAAGAATGCTGGCGGTTCAGCGTGAACAGACTTCAAATACATTCAACGCTGAGAAGGCAAATGAATCTCGAATTGGAACTCTACTGGTTCGGCTTGAGCAGGACATCGAGCTTGAAACGGTTCTGTTCCTCGCTGCGCGCTCCCACCTCTTTACCATCGGGCGTATGCCGCGAACCTATCATCCGCGTCTGGCTCAAGACGCTTTCTGTAACATCGGCCCTGGTGCTGCAGGTTGGATTGTGTTCGAACCAGGCCGCTGCCGGCTCGCCGCCGATCGTGAGGCGCTTTGCGGTTACGACTTCGACTTGAAGATGATCGGGCACTTCTCCCCAGTAAGAGATGGGAAACATCCGCAAGCGAACTTGTGCGTGCGCTGGCAACAGCAGTGCATGGAAGCCGCCGGTGCCCAGAAAGTGGCCAACAACGACGCGACCGCTGCCATGTGGCGCAAACACTTCAACCGTGTCGACACCGCCTTTGGTGAGCAGTGCCGAAATTCCCGGACCAAGGTTACTGGGAAGCAGAAACCATCGCGGTCCGGTGTGATCGTTGCGCAGCACAATATCGAAGTTAAGTTCGGCTAAAGGCGGTTTGCGCAGATGCATTCCAAGGAATTTTATTTCGGCTGGCGGCGGGGCTGCAAACACTTTGGCTTCCGCTATGTCGAAGAAGAAATGTTCGGGAACTGTAGCTGCCTCGGATCCTTCGGCAAGAGAGCCGGCAGCATATCGAAGCGTACCGGTGACCTTAACACTCTGACCATTGAACCCATCTAGAGTCTTCATTCTGTCTCTGTCAGAAGCGTTGGTAGCGTAAACATAGACGCCCCATTGATCGAAGGCGACAATCCAGCCGAGTTTGGCTGACGCGAGAGTTCCTTCGACAGTGATCTCCCGACCGACTTGCGGCATCATTTTGCGTTTGAAGCAGGCAAAGTCTGAGGTGCGGCATCTGGGACCAGCCGCGATCGCAGTCGTGGATAGAATGAGCGCGACGACAGTGAATATGAATCTGAGCCGGATTGTTCTCATGTCAGCCTTAGAAACCTCGCCGAGCATAAGCTCTTTGTCAATCGACATCAATCAATCATTCGAGGTGCAAGACCCAACACGTTGGCGCGCATTCTTAAACGCAGTTACAATTGGCCCTCGTGCCGACCCGATTCAAATGGAGCCTCATTTCAGATGAGCGACTGCTCGACACCCGTATCTGCGATCTGCCGATTCGCATTAAGGGCTCGTTTCTTGAGCCTCACATTAAACGTCTCTATAGCGAACTGAACGAGCGCGGTATTCGGTTCAAGCCGCATGTGTGGTTGTCGGCGGAATGGTTTACTCCGGACGGCGTTCCGGGATTCGCGATTCCTTTTTATCTGGGCCATCCGCGATTGATGAAGCTCGAAAGAAAACAGATGCTGGAAGTCGAAGGGGGCACTGACGTCCAATGCATGCGCATCCTGCGTCACGAGGCCGGTCACGCCATCGACAATGCCTTCCGCCTGCATTTCAAACGGCGCTGGCATCAGGTCTTTGGTTTGTTCACGCAACGCTATCCCGATTCTTACAAGCCAAAACCAAACAGCCGGCGCTATGTGCTTAACCTGGACGCCTGGTACGCGCAGGCGCATCCGGCGGAAGACTTTGCCGAAACGTTTGCAGTTTGGCTCCAACCACGCTCAAACTGGCGGCGGCGCTATCGAAGTTGGCCGGCACTGCGCAAGCTGGAATACATTGACGAGGTACTGAAAGAGATCGCCGGCACGCGCCCGAAGAACCGCGTGCGCCGAAAAGTCGAAACGTTGCCGGAGATCAGAACTACGTTGCGCCAGCACTATGCACGCAAGCAACGTCAATACGAATTTCAATGGCCGGCCTATCTGGATGCTGACCTGCGCCGCATCTTCTCAGCCGAGCCGAGGCCTAAATCGCGCATGACCGCGGTGAGCTTTCTACGGTCAATCAAGCGTGAAGCCGAACAACTCGTCGGCGACGGCACCGGGGTGCACAAATACGCCATCGATCACGTGTATGAACTCATGATTGAGCGCGCCGGCCAATTGAAACTGCGCTTCGAGGGAAGCCGTGAACAGGCCAAACGCGAAACAATGATCATGCTTACGGTGCAAACCATGAACGTGGTCCATTCCGGTTACCACAGGATCTCATTGTGAGCACAGAAACCTTCAAAAAACTTCGGGTCATAGTCTTGTGTCACGAAGATCTGGTCCCGCCCGACAGCATCGAAGGTCTGAGCGCGAAAGAGATCGCTCCTTACAAAACCGAGTGGGACGTCATCTCGACCTTAAAAAAGATCGGGCATGACGTGTCACCAGTGGGCGTTTATAACAACCTGGGAGTCATCGGCAATGCTTTAATGGAGCACAAGCCGCATATCGCTTTCAACCTGCTGGAAGAATTTCACGGCTATCCCCTGTACGACCAGCACGTGGTCAGTTATCTCGAGCTGATGAAGCAGCCCTACACCGGATGCAATCCCCGCGGGCTCACCATCTGCCGCGATAAAGCGCTCTCAAAGATGGTGCTGGCTTATCATCGCATCCATGTGCCGGCTTTCGCGGTCTTTCACATGAACCGCAAAGTGAAACGATCGAAGCGGCTGAAGTTTCCACTGCTGGTAAAATCCATCAGCGAGGAAGGCTCAGTCGGCATCGCGCGCGCCTCCATCGTAAACGACGATGAAAAGTTGGCCGAACGCGTCGAGTTCATTCACCGCCAAACCAAAACCCACGCCATAGCCGAGCAATACATCGCCGGCCGCGAGATCTACGTGAGCGTGATCGGTAATCAGCGCCTGCAAACCTACACGCCCTGGGAGTTGGTAATTGAAAAACTTCCCGAGGGCGCGCCCAACATCGCCACCTCGAAACTGAAATGGGACCCGGCCTATCAGGAAAAAGTCGGCGTGGTCACTAAAGCAGCCGAAATCGACAAAGCAATGACCGAAAAGATCGAGCGGCTGTCGAAGCGAATTTACCGGACGCTTTTCCTGAGCGGCTACGCGCGGCTCGACTATCGCGTGACTGACGATGGACAGATTTACGTGCTGGAAGCTAATCCCAATCCGCAAATTGCTCATGCGGAAGATTTCGCCGACTCCGCCCTGCACTGCGGAATCGACTATGAAGGACTGCTGCAAAAGATCATAGCGCTCGGTTTGCGATATCGCACCGGCGCGTAGTGGCACGGACCTTTAGTCTGAAGTCTTTTTTCAATCACTGATTAGGAACGTCGGAATAAGTCTTCGGCGCGTAGCGTCGATCTGAATTTAGCCCGGCCTTTTCAAGGCCGGGGCACAAGGCCACAGACCAGTTCGCGTCGCGTAGCGACGCCTGAACCTGGGCGCATTCAATCGTCGCTACGCGACGAAGGGTAATGGGAACACTGATCCCGGCGCTGCTACCCCACGCGCGCTGCCCGCGCGGGGACCGCGGTTGAAACGCCGGGCTAGATTCATACGACGCTACGCGTCGAGGGAGTTGATTAGATTTTCCTAAGTCTGTACCCAAAAAAGAAACGCGCCCCGGAGACTCGTGTTTCCGAAGCGCGCGTCTTGTTCACCCCTGCGAAGCACCATCAATTATTCCCTGACACTGCTCCGCTGCCTGCACCCACTACCAGGTCCTGTTTCGAGCCGCCAAAACTGAACCCGATCAATTCGGCAACGCCGCCTTTGTCCAGCGTTCTCACCGCGGTGTTCTTAGCTTTGTCACTGCGGGATTGCAGCTGCGCCGTAGTTTTGGCCTTGACCTTTCCATCCTTAAGAATGGACAACTCGCCGGTCTGCTCGTTGAACTTGATCTGATACTCTCCGGCCTTTACCAGCGTACCGTTTACCATTGTATCCTCGGTGAAGGTCACGTTTTCCGCCTTGACCTTGTCCTTTGCCGTGGTAACAACGGCGATCGACGCGAGCGCGCAAATCAAGAGTGCCAAGAATGTATTCTTTAAAAAAACTTTCATCACTTACCTCCCTGTTGTTGTGCTCAGTGCGCCTTTGCGCTTGAGCTGCTTCTTACTTTGTAACTAGTTAGTGATCACGCAGCCCAGAAGGTTGCGTTGCAAAATTATCAATATAGTGTGAAGAAAGTTAAGAGTCTGTGAAGTTGTAGGGCGATCCAGAGAAATGAATATCGGCTTACTATTTGGCGATATTTTCAGGATCCAGCCAATCATGCGTTACGTCGCACCAGAGCGCCAGTCCGCGCCATGATTTGAAACGTGAATAGAAGCGTGAAATCTTTTTGTCGCTTGCGACCCGTCCGTTGTTGCGCAGACGCGCGAACCGCGCGCGCGTCCATGAATCCAATGCCAGACCATCGTAGCGGCCGACTAACTTCAACAAGTTTTCGGCCGCGTAATTGCCGACGCCTTTGATGCTTTTCATTTCTTTGATCAAATCGCTCAAAGGAAGGTCGCTGGTAAGCCATGCTTCGACGTCAAGCGATCCGGAGGCTACCCGTTGCGCCAACTCAGCCAGGTATGGGGCACGATAGCCGGCGCGGATCTGTTCGCGAAAAAACGTTTCGGGCTTTTCGGCCATGGCGGCAGCCGTAGGAAAAGACTTGCGGCCGTCTGCCGATTCGCGACCCAGCTCGTTGACCAGTCCGATCACCATTTTGTCTGTCAGCGCCCAGGAACAATTCGTAGTGCAAATCATCTTCACCAGATCTTCAAAGACCGTGGGCGATCGCAACAGCCGGCCGGCGCCTTCTTGCGCGACCCACGCAAAATCCGGATCGGCCTTGACGGCCTGGTAAAACTCGCCCAGGTCGTCATCCAGCCGGAACATATGACGGACGTCACGCTCAATTGCGGCCGCTGCTTGTTTTCCCACTCGCCCCGAAGTGCTGATATTGATTCCGCGGTTTCCCGGCGAAATTTCAACGGTCACCGGCTTAGCTTGTTGAAGGTCAAGCACGCGTACCAGCGTCCAGTTCTCCTGATCGAACTCGAAAGGCAGGAGTCCGTACCAGCCGTGACTGCGAACCGTGCGGCGAAAACTAAAATCCGCGGGGGTCTTAATCGTGATTTCCATAGCGATAGAGCTTAACAGAAATTTTCGCGAGCTTGCGATCGCCAATCGTCTCAATTATTCGAGAGCAAGGGATTCATGCCGGTGGTGGTTCTGTTTGAGAAATTGCTTGCCCAGGTAGAGCGATCCACCAAATCACACGAAGTCGAACAGTTTTGGGTGATGCGTGGATCCTTCTTTTCCCAGGAAAGAAAGCCCGAAACCAAATCAGGACTGCAGGACCTTTTCCATTCTCACATTGTAGGCGGTGAAGTAGCATAGTACTCTTCACGCTTAACCCCCTTTCAAGCAGTCATCGAGGCAGAACTTACCGCGGTTTTTCTTTTCGACCGCTGAAAGTCCGGGAGATAATTTGTGTTCGCAAACCTGGGTCATCAACAGCTTTGGTTCTTCGCAATTCTTATTATTGCGTTGGTCTTTTTCATCACCGAATGGATCCGCACCGACGTGGTTGCCGTGATGATTGTCGTCGCGCTTTACGTCACCCGGGTGCTGAAAGCCGACGAAGCCCTGGCCGGATTCAGCAGCGAACCGGCCATCGTAATCGCGGGGATTTTCGTCTTGAGTGGCGCGCTGCATGTGACTGCCCTCTCAGACAAGATCGGTGGCTTCATCGGCAAACTCGCCGGCAAAAGTCTAACGCGGGCCATCGCCGTGATCATGCCGTCGGTGGCCCTGATGTCCGCGTTTACTCATCATGTAACTACTACGGCTATTATGCTGCCGGTGACGCTGGACCTTTCTCGAGAGCGAAAAATCGCGGCCTCAAAGCTCCTGATGCCGATGTCCTTCGCGGCCTCATTGGGAACGGCAATCACGATCATTGGCGCGCCGGCTTTTCTGATTGCCAGCACCTTCCTGCAGCAATCGGGCCGATCGGGTCTGGGAATTTTTTCGATCGCTCCCATTGGTTTGAGCATGACAGTGGCGGGCACGCTCTTCGTAATGTTGGTCGGCCGCTTCCTCTTGCCCGAACGAGACGGTAGCGAAGATCTCGACAAGCAGTTTCGCCTGGAAGACTATCTTACGGAAATAACTGTCCTGCCGGATTCCCCGTTCTTGAAAAGAACCATTAGCGAAATTGAGGCTGACGAAAATTATCTTTTTACCGTCGTGGGTCTGATCCGGCGCGGCCGCAGAATGCGCGCCCCATTCAAAGAGGAGCCCTTGCAAAGTGGTGACGTGCTGGTGGTGCAGACAACGCCGGAAGAACTGATTTCCATTCGCACGCAGGAAAATGTCGAGCTGCATCCCGTCAGAATGTATGGCACGCGCAAGCAACGCGAGCAGAAGGAACGCGCTCATGAAGATGATGATGGGTCCGATCTTTTTGTCCAGGCCCTGATCGCCCCGCATTCGGACCTGCTGGGCCGAACACTTGCAGATATTGACTTTCGTCGGCGTTATGGAGCCATCGTGGTCGGCCTCTGGCGCAAGGAGGGCTGGCTGAACCAGGAAGTATCGAAGGTAAAGTTGCGCGCCAATGATGTGCTTGTGTTGGAGGGCGATGAAGAGTCTTTGGCCCGCGTCGCCAACGATGAAGCCTTTCTCATGATTGTGCCGTTTCATGCGGAACCAAAGCTGCGCCGCAAAGCATGGTTGGCCGGATTTATCATGCTGGCTACAATTCTGCTCGCCGCTTTCAATGTACTGACGATCGAAATGGCCGCGATTGCCGGAGCTGTTATGGTTGTTCTCACGGGCTGCATTCCGATCAATCAGGCCTATCGATCAATCGACGCGCGGATTTTTGTGTTTATTGCCGGCGCGATTCCTCTGGGCGCGGCCATGCAGAAAACCGGAACTGCGACTCTACTCGCCGGTTGGTTACAGCATGCTGTCGGCGGCTGGTCCGAGCGCCTGATTCTATTGGCGCTTTTTGCGGTGGCAGCCGTTGTTACGCAGTTCATGTCTGACGCAGCTACCACAGCACTATTTGCACCCATTGCACTGGCGCTCGCACAAGCGTTAGGGCGGGCCCCAGAACCCTTTGTAGTAACCGTTGCAATGGCTTCGGTAGTGGCATTTCTCACGCCCATTGGGCATCACGGCAACCTGCTAGTTTATGGTCCTGGGCGCTACAAGTTCGCGGACTTTGTGAAAGTAGGCACACCACTCACTGTGATTTGCGCCCTGCTTGTCGTGCTACTGGCGCCGTTGATTTGGCAAGGGTAATTGAAATGTAAGGAAGGCAATATATGCGAGCCTGTATGTATCAGGTGCGGTCAACATGATGCTTGACCAATAGGGCACGCAGGGGCTAAACTTTCAGCACTAACCAAGATGAACGGAAGGCTGTACTCGCTGGCTCCTAAAACTTGGTTTTCAGCGAGCGAAGAGTCAACACCGAGACTCTCTACAGTTCAGGTTTCTTAAGAACCTTTTCCAAAAATAGCTACCGGAGCTTTCCGGTGCGCGCTCCGTCGCCCCGCAGGGAAAACCCTTCGGGGCGATGTCGTATTTGGGACTTGGTTACTTCGAAACCTTCGTCCGCCCTTTCTGCGGCCACATCAGTGACGCAGCCACCGAAGCCAACAGCACTAACGCTACAATCCCTAAAGCAATTCCAATCGGAATATCATCTACCCCGCGTACCCAATTTCCCGGCCCGGTGACACCCAGGGCAAAGAAAGCCGCCGCCAGCAACTTCGACAAGACCGGCAAAAGCATCTTGACGCCGATGAAACTCAGCACCACGCCCAGGCCAACTTTCAGGTAGTGAAACTTTTCGACCACTCCTGCCAGCAAAAAGTAGAAGGTGCGCAGGCCCAAAATGGCAAATACATTCGAGGTGTAAACGATAAAGCGATCGGTCGTGACACCAAAGATTGCCGGAATCGAGTCGACGGCGAAAACCAGATCGGTCACCTCGACCACGATCAATACCAGCAATAGGAGCGTGCCCACGCGTTTCCCGTCAACAATCGTAAAAAATTTCCTGCGCTCGTAATGACGCGTGATCGGAACATAGCGCGACACAAATCGAACCACACCCGCATCACCAGCGCGCCGAGCACGCCCCAGTACAGAACCCGGTGCTGATATTTCGGAGGGACTTTGAAATACGAGAAGATGAGAAGGAAGACAAAGAGATTATCGACCGACAGTGAGAGTTCGATTAAATACCCGGCGACAAACTGCAGGCCCTTCTCGTGACGGGCCGCGCCAAATAACTCCCAACCCAAAGGACCAAACAACAAACCGGCGAAGAGCAGGGCCAGCGCTACCCAGACGCCGCTCCAGACCGCAGCATTCCGGTAACTGATTTCGTGGGGTTTGCGATTAAACAGGCCCAGGTCGATGGCCAACATCATCAGAATGAAAATACAGAAGCCGACCCAGGCTAGTGTCGAAGTTGCCAGTGAATGCATCTATGCAGCTAAAATATCACTCGCGCTATAAGCCACGCAAAAACGAAAAGGATGAACTTTGCCAAAAAGAGCTTGTGCAGAGGTGGTTCCCGAGTTGCAGCGAGCGGTGTGGTCAATTAGAATTTGTCGTTTCGGAATCCTGAGAAAAGGTTTACATACATGCTCAAACAACTAAGCCGCTTTGAACGAACCAGCAAGGTCCTAATCCTGGGGTTCGTGGGACTGATGGCCGTCAGCCTGGTTCTCTTCTTCAGACCTAACAGCGGATCTTCGGCCCTCGAACCGACTAAGAGCACTGAGGTGCTGGCCACCATTGGCGGAGACGAAATCACGGTGGGCGATTTCGCTACCCAGAAGCAGAATATTCAAGCTCAGTTCAGTCGCTTCGGCGGACAGGTAAGTCTGACTCAGATGGGCTATACCGACGATCGGATCCTCGACGGTTTGATA
>WNFR01004034.1_pt1 | contig 15159 bp, 10 predicted proteins | sample 5400221 | NCBI WGS metagenome assembly WNFR01 (sample SAMN13153357, study PRJNA577476) | soil metagenome | isolation source: 40 cm soil under Madrone tree | place: USA:California | collected 2016-06-14 | reverse complement strand
TGCGCCAGTGAATGAAAGGCGCTGGCGGACTTGGCTGCGCCGCAGTTGCCACCTGTTGCTTATGTTTCGCTAGCAGATAGAGATCGCGAGCGAGAATGCCAATTGCGGCAGCGATCATACCCGCTCCGCCCCACAGCAGTAAGTACCTGAGAAAGATCATACGTCCTCCTAACGTTGACTTCCGGTTTTGACCCGCACCGGTTGAGGTGTGAAAAACAGACGAAAGACTTGCCCGAAAATGAGTTCTTCGACTACGAGAGCGACGGCCACGGAAAAGACGAGCCCCGCGACCACTGCCATGAATGTGATTACCAGCTGCATATGATTGCCTCCTTTCGGGTAGGAGAGTGGCAAGGGCGGGGCCAGGGTGCATGTGGCTGAAAACAAAAAGGTTGTGATCGTGATATCTGAAATTTGCGTCTACCGCGTGACACAGCGTGTGGGGCAGAACACAATTGGGCTAGAACACAGCTATGAATAGGCACCAGCAGTTCGCGGCGAGGGCCCCATTCGACTTCGCTCAGGGCAGGTCCGCGCCACACACACCTGACATTTTCCTCAGGCGGGTGGCTTAGAGTAGTCTGAGGGCCGCTGCAATAGAAGAAGAGTCTGCATCCTAATGAGATTCGCCGCCATGGAATTCGCCACCGCGAGACAGCGGAAAACTTAGGCTCAAAATTAGATTCGGGGAAAGAGAGTTGTCACCACAGAGCGGGCTTTGGTACAAGGACGCGATCATTTATCAGGTCCACGTCCGCGCCTTTTTCGACAGTAGCGGCGACGGTAACGGGGACTTCCGCGGGCTGGCGCAGAAGCTCGACTATCTGCAAGACCTTGGCGTCAATACCATCTGGCTAATGCCGTTCTTTCCTTCGCCCCTGCGCGATGATGGCTACGACATTTCTGACTATCGCTCGGTAAATACCACATATGGCGCGCTCGACGATTTCAAAGCATTTCTGCAGGCTGCGCACCAAAGGGGAATTCGAGTCATTATCGAGATGGTGCTGAACCATACTTCGGACCAGCATCCGTGGTTTCAGGAATCGCGGAGTTCGCGGGATAATCCCAAACGCGATTGGTACGTCTGGAGTGATACCGATACCAAGTACAAAGGTACGAGGATCATTTTTCTCGACACCGAGCTTTCCAACTGGGCTTGGGACCCGGTTTCGAAGCAGTACTACTGGCACCGATTTTTCAGCCATCAGCCGGATTTGAATTGGGACAATCCACAAGTTCGCGAAGAGATGTGGAATGTGATGAAGTTCTGGCTGGAAATGGGAGTCGACGGTTTCCGGCTGGATGCGGTCCCGTACCTGGTGGAGCGCGAAGGAACGAATTGCGAAAACATTCCTGAGACGCACGCTGTTATTAAGGAATTGCGAGCCCGTCTCGACAAGGAATTTCCTGGGCGCATGCTTCTGGCTGAGGCTAATCAGTGGCCGGCTGATCTTCGCGCATATTTTTCGAATGGCGATGAGTTTCACATGGCCTTTCACTTTCCCCTGATGCCACGCATGTTCATGGGGGTGAAGCTGGAAGACCGGAAGCCGATCACAGAAATTTTGAAGCAGACGCCCGAGATCCCAGAGGTATGCCAGTGGTGCCTTTTCCTTCGCAACCATGACGAGCTCACGCTAGAGATGGTAACCGACATGGAGCGCGATTATATGTATGACGAGTATGCCAAGGAAAAGGCCATGCGGCTGAACCTTGGAATCCGCCGCCGGCTAGCGCCGCTGCTGGATAACGATCGTCGCAAAATCGAGTTGATGAACGGAATGCTGATGTCTCTTCCGGGCACGCCAATCATCTATTACGGTGACGAGATCGGAATGGGAGACAACGTAAACTTGGGTGACCGCAATGGCGTACGGACCCCTATGCAGTGGGATGGTGGCTGGAATGGCGGGTTTTCGCCCGCCGATCCCGAGAGCTTGTATGCGCCACTTCTGCTGAACCCGGTTTATGGATTTCAGGCCATCAATGTTCAATCGCAACGGCGATTTGACCACTCGCTGCTTTCGTGGATGAAGCGGCTGATTCGGGTCAGGAAGTCCAGCCCGGTTTTTGGACGAGGAACAATTGAGTTTCTTTATCCCGCGAACCATCGAGTTCTGGCATATATGCGGAAGTTGGGGAATGAGACGATTCTGGCGGTAAATAATCTTTCCAGCAAAGCGCAAGCGGTGGAGCTGGATCTTAAGGCGTATAGAGGGAATATTCTGATTGAGATGTTTGGCAGGAATATTTTTCCACGTATTGGAGAGCTACCGTATCTGCTCACGCTGGGCCCGTATCAGTTTTATTGGTTCAGACTGAGAAGAGTGTAGCTAGTAGCTGCTAGCTTCTAACAAACAGATTCACGCTAGGAGCTGCATCTAGAAGCCAGTTTTGTTGGTTCATATTAATTAAGAATGTAGCTACTAGCCACTAGCTTCTGGCAAGCAGGTTCAAGGTAGAAGCTAGCAGCTAGAAGCTAGGAGCTGTTTTTGCCTGAAGGAAGCATACTTTCGGATGATTTCATTCGCGAGCTGATCAGCGTTGGCGAAGTGGACATTGTTGTCGGAGTACCCACTCACAATGACGCTCGGACCGTGGGCCAAGTTGTGCAGGCCATCCGCGCGTGTCTGCTGAAGTATTTCCCGCGCGAGCGCGTGGTGATCATCAATGCCGACGGCGGCTCTCGTGACAGCACGCCGGACCTGGTTCGGGCGGCTTCGATCAGCGACTTGAGTGTTACGAGCAACGTTCACGCTCTACGAACGCTGCATAGCATCAGCACACACTACGAAGGCGGTCCAGCGAATGGAATTGCTCTGCATACAATCCTAGCGGCTGCCGACCTGCTCCAGGCGCGGGCTTGCGCCGTGGTTTCTCCGGAGTCAACGACGTTGGAGCCGGAATGGATCGAGCGTCTGTTGCGTCCGCTATTGCGGGACGGCAACGATTTCATATTGCCCGTCTACCGTCGCCATAAGTTTGATGGATTGCTGATCCGGAACCTTATCTATCCGATGGCGCGGGCAATTTACGGCTGTTCTGTCCGCGAACCATACCCTGCCGATTTTGCATTTTCAGGTGCTCTGGGCAGCCACTTTCTCTCGCAAGACATCTGGAATCAGGAACAGGGACAAAGGGGCACCGAACTCTGGCTGACGTTGGCGGCAGTGGTCGGGGGATTCAAAGTAGCGCAATCGTTTCTGGGTCCCAAAACGCGCCCCGAAGATGCACCATCCGACTTAGTAAAGGCAATGCGGGAGAGTGCAGGAACCATGTTTTCCTCGTTGGATGCATTCTCGTCTGCTTGGACATCACCGCGAGAGCCACTGCATGCGCCTTGCCTCGGTTGTGAACCAGCGATTAGCTTAGAACCAACACGCCTGAACCGCAAGCGCTTATACGACATGTTCAAGTTCGGCGTTTCGGAACTTGAGCCGGTGTTTTTATCCATCCTGTCCCCGGGAACACACGCGGAACTGAAGAGACTTGCGTCGGTGACCGAAGACGAATTTGAATATCCGGCGGAGCTTTGGGCCCGCACGGTGTATGAATTCGCGGCCGCGTACCATAAAGCTGTGATTGGCCAGGACCATATAGTCCAGGCACTGGTTCCGCTGTTTCGAGGCCGCGCGTTTACATTCCTGACCGAGAACCGGGAAGCTTCCGCCGAGCAAGTCGAGAGCAACATCGAGGCGCTGTGCCAGGCATTTGAGCACCAGAAGCCGTATCTGCTGGAATTGTGGAACAGCAAGAAATGAGGTCCTTATGTGGCAAATCATGATTCAAGAGCTCGCGAGGGCCATGCACGAGATGCTGATTGGGTTCGCGCGCTTTCTGCCGCGCTTTCTGGAGATGCTGATTATTGTCGTCATCGGCTGGATCATTGCGTTCGTCCTGAAATCCCTTCTGCGGAGCCTCTTGCGCATTACACGGTTTGACAAACTGTCGGAACACGCCGGAGCGACCCAGTTGCTGCGCGGCGCAGCCTTGCCGTCGTCCAGTGAACTGCTGAGCCGATTCGTGTTCTGGATAGCATGGCTGGGCTTCATTCTGGTTGGAATCAACACGCTCGGAATAGTGGGGCTTGAGCCGCACATTTCCAGTTTCTTTGGGTTCCTACCTCGGCTCTTTGCGGCGCTTTTCATTTTGTTCTTCGGACTGCTGGCTGCCAGCTTCTTTTCACGTGCTGTGCTTCTCCGCGGAGTGAATGCCGACGTTCCTTCGCCTCGGATCATCAGTTGGGCAGTGCGCGCCATGATTGTTCTGTTCGTGATTTCAATGGCGTTTGAGGAACTCAGCATAGGCTCACGCACAGTGATCGTTGCCTTTACACTCACTTTTGGCTCGCTCATGCTTGGCTTGGCGCTGGCTTTTGGACTCGGGGGGAAAGACCTTGCCCGGAAGTATCTGGAGCGCCGGTTTGCGCGCGAGCAGGCTCCCGGAGAAGAAAACAGGGAGAGAGAAGATGAACTTTCTCCATTGTGAGCGCGACAAAGTCCCGGTGGCGGTAAATTACTCCGCCGCTGCAGTTTGGATTTTGGTGCTCGCCTGCACCGGTTTGTCGGCACAAAGTTCTTTCAGAGATGGCAACTCCACTCCCGACCCGTCAACGAAGGATATTTCTAAATATTTGCTCAACAAAAACCTGAGCGCGGCCGCTGCGCGCAGCAAAGATCCGCCGCTTCTTCCAGCCGATGTCATCGTCGATAAGGTGATGGCGACAAATGCGCACCGCTCTGCCGAGGTACGTGGGTTTCAGGACACCCGCTCTTATCACCTGCAATATCACGGGTTGTTTGGTACCCGCGATGCCTCAATGCAAGTGCTTGCGACCTACGCCGCTCCGGACCAGCGGAATTTCTCAGTCATCTCACAGACCGGTTCCAAGCTGCTGCTCAATCGTGTGCTCTTAAAGTTGCTGGACAGCGAGAAGGAAGCGTTTCGAAATCGTAAACAGGTGGAGCTAAGTCCTGACAACTACCAATTCGAGATTGTGGGCCTCGACCGTGAGCCGGGCGGCCGTCCTGCATATGTGCTTGCAGTGAAGCCTCGCAAGGACAACAAGTTTCTGTATCACGGAAAAATCTGGGTTGACGCAAACGACTTTGCAGTGGTCAAAATGGAAGGTCAGCCGGCGAAGTCGCCTTCATTCTGGATCAAGGACACTGATATTGAATCCAACTGGACGAAGGTTGGCGACTTCTGGCTGATTGCAAGCAGCACATCGACGAGCCACATTCGCATGGGCGGAATGGCAATACTGACGATTGACTACGGCAATTATCAGATCACCGGAATCGACAAACGGGCACCGCAGACCCGCAGCCAGAGTCCCGTTCTTCCTGATCCCTCCGCGGTTACCCCGCAGCGCTAGCTCTTGACAATTTTCGAGGCATCATCCCAGTGCACTGCGGTTTGGCGGAAATAGGATTCGTTAGCCATGTGGCAAGCTAACGCGGCGTGATGTCCAAATACGGTATCCTCGGTCACTGGCTTGCGAGACTTTACCGCCTGGAAAAAGTTCCATAGATGCGGCTTCACTTCGTCAAAGGACACGCTCTTATATGCAACTGATTCCGGTGCGGGCTCATGCCCGGGAGAGGGATCGTGCTCGGCATGCCACTGCTTTAGATATTGCTCTCGCAGGACGTGCGGATAGCTGGTTGTGTAGTAGCTCGGGGACTCGTCCTTCCCCGACTGCGGAGTGAACGTCACCTGAAACTCGGTGATGTCGAGGATGCCCTTCGATCCCATGAAGCGGTAGGTTTCCGGAGTTTCGGTGCCTAAGTTGAGACGCATGTACACGGGATTCTTGCCGTACTCGAAAAGCGTGGCGTGGACGTCGGGCATGTTACGGCCATCATTCCAGCGCAAAATTCCTCCGCTGGCCATGGCACGCTTCGGGGCCTCATTGAGATCGAGCACGTACATCATTCCGCTGATCAAATGAACCAGAAGATCACCAGCAACGCCGGTGCCGTATTCTTTCCAGCAACGCCAGCGAGCGAATATTTCCGGGCTGAAAGGACGTTTTGGGACTGTGCCTTGCCATGTGTCCCAATCGAGGTTCTGCGGAGAGAGGTCGGGCGGGGGCGGGTACTCCCAGGCACCCGTGGGATCATTGCGGCCGAGTGAGCCCTCGACCATCATGAGATCGCCGATAGCTCCTTGTTGCACTAATTCTCGGGCCTTAGCGAGAACCACAGAGCTGACGCGCTGTGATCCGATCTGAACGATCTTGCTGGTCTTCTTGGCTGCCGCGACCATTTCAACGCCATCTGCTGGGGTGTGCGACATGGGCTTTTCGCAATAGATGTCCTTGCCGGCGCTGACTGCGTCCACAACGATCTGCTTGTGCCAGTGGTCGGGGACGGCAGCGACGATGCAGTCAACTTCCTTGTTGTCGAGCAGCTCGTGGTAGCGCCGCGTCACCGGCAATGTGGGCGAATTGGTGATCTCTCGGGAAAGAACGTGGCGGCCGTCGTAGAGATCGCACGCAGCGACGCATTCCACTCCGGGCAAAGTGATCGAAGTGCCCAGCAGACCGGAGCCCTGCATTCCAATACCGATCATGCCGAAGCGGACGCGGTCGCTGGGAGCAACGGTCTGGGGCATCGCCCACAGCGGGTCGGGATCAAGGAAGATTGTTTTTGCCGCTAGGGTGGAGCTCGCGGCGGCTGTGAGTCCAAGGAAATTTCGGCGAGAGAGATTCATTCGGATTGCGAGCCTCCGTGTATTCCTCTACGAACCTCGCGGTGTCGCTGGGGTTGAAGAAACCATTAACCACAGGGGACACAGAGTTTCACAGAGGAAAACGTCGAACTTATTTCTTCAACATCTTCACGGCTACTTCTTTGAAGAAGACAATGTCTTTGTCGCTGTGGTTTTGCAGGCCGATGTAGCCATCATTGGGACGCGTCCCGCGTTGCGGTTCGAAGTTGAATTTTCTCTCTGGGACGGGGGCGCCTTCGGTGTAGTCCGTGACCTTAACTCCGTTTAGCACCACGATAGTACGCGGGCCATCCAGCGTGATTTCCATGGTGTTCCACTCAGGACCGGGTTTGCCGGGACGCGCCAGGGGCTTGGTTAAAGAATACAAAGTCCCAGTGGCGTGGTAATCGTCCTCGCCGGAATCCTCGGGCTGATTGTCGATCTGCACTTCGTAGCCATAATGGACCGGCATCCATTCCTCGCGAGGCTCAATCGGAATCCGGATAAAGACGCCGGAATTACTATTGTGGTCGCGCATCTTGTACACCACGCGAATGACGCAGTCGCCAAGCTTGCCGCCAGTCCAATAAAGCAGGCCCATGCCGGCGTGAGTTTGAATCAAGCCGTCTTCAACGGTCATTGACCCTGGGCCAACGTGTTTCCAGCCGGTTAGGTCTTTGCCGTCAAAGAGCTGTTTCCATTCGTCGGTTTGAGCGTGAGCGAGCGAAGCAAAAGCGAGAGCGCCTAAGAGGATGATCCATTTAGACATGTGCGCAACCTCAAAGTCCGTCATATTACACCAGAATGGGGTTGTGGAGCAGCGTCATGCCCCGGCGATTACCGCCAGCGATTCCCATGCACCGAAGTTCCTGAGATTCGCATCAAAACAGATATAATTTGATGGAGAGCTCGGGGTCGTCCATTGCCCCCTTCGATTGGGAGTCAGATGTCCACAAAAATTAAGACAGCCATTCTTGTAGCTTCGGCGGGAATTCTGCTTTTTGCGCTTGCCGGAGGAATCAGCGGTGTTCGTGCCTCGAACGATGGCGCCTATCGCCAGATGGAAGTTTATAGCGAAGTTCTTTCGCGGGTACGAAGCGAATACGTGGAGGAGCCGAATCTTCCGGTCGTGACCGACGGCGCGCTGCATGGCTTGCTCGAGTCGCTCGACTCGAATTCCAGCTATTTGAATGCCGAGCAGTATAAGGATTACAAATCGCACAAGAGCAATGCCAAGGGCGATATTGGCGCTGCTGTTTCGAAACGCTTCGGCTATGCTTCGGTGGTTTCAGTAATTCCTGGCGGGCCGGCCGATAAAGCTGGGCTGCAGGACACGGATATTCTCGAGGCAATCGAGGGCAAGAGCACTCGTGAGATGTCGCTGGCACAGATTCATAGCCTGCTTACGGGTGAACCGGGTTCGAGCCTGAACCTGTCGGTTGTGCGCGCGCGACGTGCCGAGCCGCAGAAGGTAGTAGTCACTCGAGATGTCGTTACCATCCCGCCGGTCAAGGACAAGATGCTCGATGATGGCATCGCCCAGATTCGGGTTGATGCTCTGACCAAAGGAAAATCGCAGGAACTTGCGAATAAGGTCAAAGCCCTTCAGAAGTCCGGCGCGAAGAAGCTGATTCTTGATCTCCGCGATTGCGCAGAGGGCGACGAAGCGGAAGGCGTCGCGACTGCTAACCTGTTCCTGAACCACGGCACCATCACGTATTTGCAGGGACAGAAGTATCCTCGCGAGGCGTTCAATGCTGAATCTTCGAAGGCCATTAGTTCATTGCCGTTAGTCGTGCTCGTGAATAAAGGCACTGCGGGTCCGGCAGAAATTGTGGCCGCTGCCGTGCTAGAAAACGCACGCGGAGACGTCGTTGGAGATAAGACCTTCGGTGATGGCTCGGTGCAAAAACTGATTGAATTGCCTGACGGTGGCGCTTTGATTCTTTCGATTGCGAAGTACTACTCACCACAGGGAAAGGCCATCCAGGATTCTGCTGTAACTCCTAATGTGGTGGTTGCAGACGTGGCGGATGATACGCCCGTTCCGGACGAGGATGAGAATGCAACGCCGGCGGAGATCGAAAAGAAATCCGCTCCGGAGCGCGACGAGCAACTGGACAAGGCAATCGAAGTCCTGAAAAAACGGCAAAGCTAATTCACCACAGAGACGCAGAGTTACAGAGAAACATCAGATATCTCTCTGTGACTCTGTTTCATTTTGTGGTGAACCGACTCCTGCTATCCTAACCACACATCTCCATGAAAGCAGTTCTCGAGGAAACGGCTTCGGTCGATTCCAGCCGGAAGAAACTTGTGGGTCGGTTTGTCTTTGGCCTGCTGGTGCTGCTTTCGGCCCTGGCAGGCGCTTTTGGCGGACTGTTGCTTGTCTACTCCACCGACCTCCCACAAGTGGAACAGTTGGAAACCTATCGTCCAATTTCCACGACTGAGCTGTACGACATCCAGGGACGCACAATCGGAACGTTTGCTTTGCAGCGGCGCGTAGTCGCCTCGTATCAGGACTTTCCTCCAGTCCTTCGCGACGCGCTGATTTCTATCGAAGACAAAGATTTTTACCGCCACTGGGGAGTTAACTTCTGGCGGATCGCCGGTGCGGCCTATCGCGATATTGAATCCGGCGGGAAGGTGCAAGGGGCTTCTACGCTCACTATGCAACTGGCGCGAAATCTTTTTCTCTCACCCGACCGCTCATTTCATCGCAAGATTCAGGAAGCATTGCTAGCGATTCAGATTGAGCGAAGATTTACTAAAGATCAGATATTCACTTTGTACGCGAACCAGATCTATCTTGGTCACGGCGTTTATGGTTTCGAAGCCGCGTCGGAATTTTATTTCAGCAAGCCAGCCAAACAGCTCACGTTGAGTGAAGCTGCATTGATCGCAGGGTTGCCGAAGTCGCCGGCATATTATTCGCCTATCAATCACTCTGAGCACGCGATCCATCGCCGCAATCTGGTCATCAATGCCATGCTTGAGGATGGGAAGGTCACGGCTTCTCAGGCAGCGGACGCGCGTAACGCGCCTCTGGCTCTCAATGTGGCGCGTGATCCGAATTCGCTGGCTCCCTATTTTGTGGAAGAGGTCCGCCGCTATCTCGAGAACAAGTACGGCACCGACCAGGTGCATGAGGGTGGCCTGCGCGTCTATACCACGTTAGATATGGATTTGCAGAGCGCGGCGAACCAATCCGTGCTCGATGGGCTGGCCGCCTATGAGAAGCGCCACGGCTGGAAGGGGCATCTGGAAAACATTCTGCTCGAAGGCCAGACACTTGCGGGTTATAAACATCCTGACTGGGACGCGGACTTGAATATCGGCAGCTACTCTCATGCGCTGATAAGCGCTGCTTCTTCGTCGAGCGTCACAGTCAGACTCGGCGCGTACAACGCCAACCTCAGTCAAGCAGATGTTGTCTGGACGCGGCAGAAAATCGCCAAGATATTGACGGTGGGCGATGTCATTTACGTGAAGGTGATCGGACTGGATCCGGGTGGCAGGGCGCGGGTAAGCTTAGAACAAGATTCTGGGGCGCAGGGCGCGCTGCTCGCGATCGATAACGCCAGCGGTGATGTTCGCGCCATGGTTGGTGGGCGCGACTTCAATCTGTCCAAATTCAATCGCTCTAATCAGGCGTTGCGTCAAGTTGGTTCTTCGTTCAAACCTTACGTGTACACGGCGGCGATTGATCAGGGGGCGAGACCTGATGACGCGATTGTGGACGCTCCGGTCATTTTTCAAACAGCGTCTGGCCCATATTTCCCACACAATTTCGACGAGAAATACGAAGGAACCATTACTCTGCGCCGTGCGTTGGCGCAATCGCGAAACATTCCCGCCCTGAAGCTTGCCGACAAGCTCGGAATTCGCAATGTCGAAGATTACGCGCGCAAGTTCGGAATCACGTCTCCACTTCCGCCATATCTTCCTGTGGCACTCGGCGCTGCCGAGGTGACTCTCTTCGAGCAGACGTCGGCTTACAGCGTGTTTCCAGATGATGGAGTGCGATTGGTTCCCCGGCTCGTCACCAAGGTGACTGACTATGACGGTCGTGTGCTCGAAGAAGACTATCCCGAAGTGAAGGACGTAATCACTTCACGCACGGCACGCCTGATGACCTCGATGCTCGAAGGAGTGGTGCAGCACGGGACGGCAGTTGCCGCGACACGATTAAAAATTCCTTTAGCCGGCAAGACCGGGACAACGAATGATTTCACCGACGCCTGGTTCATCGGCTTCTCGCCCTCGCTGACGGCAGGCGTGTGGGTCGGCTTCGACGAAAAGATATCATTGGGCGCGAAGGAAACGGGGGCCCGCGCCGCATTGCCAATCTGGATGGATTTTATGAGCGCAGCATCGGCTGGGAAGGATCCAGGCCAATTTGAGCCTGCTCCGGACATGCCGCCTCGAGCCACTGCACAAAATTTGGACACGTCTGATCTCGCGCCCGCGGGTGATGAGAGCCATTAGCGAGCTTTGCATTTCAATTCACGCCGGCTCGGCGAATTTTTTCCAACTCACCAACGATTCCACTCATTCGGATTCTATTAATGAACTTTTAATGGCTCTGTAATCCCGTTTTAGATGAGCTCCTCATAGACTTTCTTGGTGCCTTCAATTCTAGGTTCAACTTCCAGCTTTCGATTAGGCGAAAGGAATTTCTATGAGGAATCGTGTCAATACTTCTCTATGCGCGGCACTTCTTTTGACCGCAAGCGTTATCTTTACTCAGAGGGTTCTGGCCCAGAATAATCCAGCCAAATTCCAACAAATTCAACACGTAATTGTGATCTATCAGGAGAATTGGAGTTTCGATTCCCTCTACGGCTTGTTTCCCGGAGCTAATGGACTCTTTCAGTCATCGAGTACCGCGCTCACGCAGCTTGACCGTCTCACCGGCCAGCCCTACAGTTCGCAGGTCGGCCAACCTTTCGACCCCGTATCCGGCAGTGTCTCGTTGACAACGCCGCCGCAACCGATCAATACAAACGTTAGTCCGAACGTTGTGGACACCCGTTTCGACCCCAACCTCAACACTCTGCTGCCCTACAACATCGTCAACCACAGCACTCTTCAATCCACCGATAAGACCGGGGACATCGTCCATCGCTACTGGCACGAACAGTCGCAGATCAATCACGGGAAAATGAATCAGTTCGTTACCTGGAGCGATAATCCTGGTCTGGTAATGAGCTATTTCGATGCTACCAATCTGCCTGAGGGCAAACTGGCCCAGCAATACACCATGTGCGACAACTTTTTCCACGCGGCTTATGGCGGATCGTTTCTGAATCACCAGTTCCTCATCTCTGCTGCAGCGCCGGTTTATCCGAATGCCCCTGCCAGTATGCAAGCGACACTAGCATCAGACGGACAACTCGCGCTAAATCCAACCACGGGCAAGACCGTTCAAGATGGAAATATCACGCCGATCGGAGGTCTTTCGTTCGCTGATGGGACCACCACTTTTGACAAGAACTACGCTGTCAATACCATCTTCTCGACTAATCTGGTGCCCACGTTCTCCACTCCTGGGAGTGCAAGTCTGCTGCCCTCGCAAAACGACAACGACACCTCGGACACAACCCGCCCTTACATCCCCAACATTGGGGACCGTTTGAGCGACAAAAACGTCAGTTGGAAGTGGTATTCCGGCGGATGGGACAATGCGTTGGCTAGCACAGCGAGCAATCCGGCAAACAACGGGGTGGTTCCCCCAAATCCGCCGGTGGATCCGCTTTTCCAGTGGCACCATCAGCCGTTTGCCTACTATGACAACTACGCGCCGTGGACCAATGGCCAACGCAACCTGCTCTCGGCCGCTCACCTGCAGGATGAAAACAACTTCTTCCTCGACCTACAAAATAACTCTCTGCCTGGCGTCAGCTTCATCAAGCCCCTCGGGCCGAACAATGAGCATCCGGGCTACGCTGATCTGTTGCAAGGTCAGCAGCACGTAGCCGATATCGTCAGCGCGGTCCGTAACAGTCCCTACTGGGGACACACCCTCATCGTGGTGACCTACGATGAGCACGGCGGTCGTTGGGACCACGTTACTCCTCCCACCAGCAATGGAATCTGGGGCGACGGTTCACGCGTGCCCGCAATCGTGATTGGGCCTTTTGCAAAGACCCATTTTGTGGACCACACGCAACACGACACTCTTTCGGTCCTCAAGACTATCGAACTGATCTTTGGATTGACTCCGCTCAACAGCTTCGACGCCAACGCTTCCTCTCTCGCAAGCAGCCTGAAGTAAGAAAACCGCCGCAACAAAAGGAAACCCCGTCCGCCAGGACGGGGTTTTTTAGCGCGTCTGAAAGGGGCGCACTTTGGTGAATCAAAGGTAAAGTTTAGTGACCGTGGCCTCCGTGTGAGGCACCACCACCCCCAGAGCCGTGGCTGGGAGCTGAGGCATGTCCGCCGCCACCGCCACCGCCTCCGGAAGGCCTTCCTCCGCCACCGCCACCGCCGCCATAGGACGGCGCTCTCCCGCCGCCTCCGATGCCTCCGCCACCGCCGTAAGACGGCATTGAGCGGCCACCACCTCCACCATACGAGGGCATCGAGCGTCCGTAGGAGCCTCCTCCGCCGCCACCAGAGGACGGAGCCGGCGCCGGGCGGCTGTACGATCCGCCGCCATAAGACGGCGCCTGGCGTCCGTACGTCCCCCGATCATAACTAGGTGCGGGGGATGGGCGGCCGTACGATCCGCCGCCATAATTCGGCGCTGGCCGGCTGTTTGCCTGGTACGAAGGCGCGGGCCGTGGAGCTTGGTAGCGTCCAGCGTTGCCATTCGAATTGCTCCCGCGATTAGTTGCGGAAGAATATCCGCGCGGCGTGGCCGGACTGGGCGTTACTGGGCTGGATGGGCGCGGAACGCTCATCTCGCTGCGCGGAGACCCAGACCCCTGCGGTCCACGTGGCGCTGGCGCGCTGCCGCGACCATTGCTGGGTTCAGCCGCGCGCGGTACATTGTTCGGCGGAGCGCTGTTCGATGGTCGCTCCATGCTGCGTGGCGCGCCAGCAGGACTCTCGCTACGAGACATTCCTCCTGAAGGACGCGGTACGTTGCCTCGTGACGCCATTTCTGGCGCGGAAGAACGTGTTTCCGGCTGCGACATACTCGGACGCGCTGTATCTGGGCGAGAGACCGGGCCAGCGGATGGCCTTGAAACATTGGACCGAGGATTGTTGTCTGGTCCCGACCTCATACTGCCCTGATTCATGCCGCGGTTCTCCAACCCACCAGCGCTTGGCGGCCGAGGAACTGAACGCGGCATAACGGAGCCTCGTTCCGGCATGCGGATATTGCTGTTCGGCGCTGCAGCGCGATTCGGCATATTTTCTGCCGGACGCTGCACTCCGCGCGGATTACCTGCTTGCGCATTTCCAGCCTGCGCATTACCGATCTGCGGCCGATCTGCATTCCTGCCGATACCGGCAGCAGGGGTTGCAGGGTAGAACGAACCTCGGCTTCCAGCTGGCGGCGCAACATGGCTGACCACTGGGCGTGCGAACGTGCGCTGGGGCGGTGCGGCAGCTGACCGTCCGGCATTTGCGCCGAGCATGGTCGTCCTGGTTGGCTTTACGTCCAACGTATGCACCGGAGTTGCTCTGCTTAGCTGGTTCGGCGAAACCCTCATTGCATTGTGCGCAACCGGACGGGAGTTCACCAGCGTATCGCGAGACACCGCAGTGAATCCGTTAGGAGCGCGCATATTCGCGTAGCGGATCTCGTGGCCGCTGTGTGGGCCATACGGTCCACCGCCACCGCCGGTGGGCGGCTTGCCAGGTTTACCCGGTTTACCGGGATGATTGTTGATGTACGTGTTGTTGTAGATGTTCGTAATGTTGGTGATATTCGTGATGTGCGTATTGGTAATGTTCACGCGATTGAAATATCCGCGGCTCACCCCGTACCACGGGATGTATGGTTCGCCGTAACCTAACGGGCACCATCCATAACCGCCGCCGTAGCCTCCGCCAAAGCCGACGCCTACGCCCCATCCCCCACCGCCAAACCAAGCGACTAACGCCGGAGAATAGTACGGGCGAACGTAGATCGGCCCAGGGGCCCACCCCCAATAGTTGTTGTAGTAGACCCAGCGGCCATAGTGGAACGGGGCGTATCCCCAAGGCTCGTCTTCAACCCAGGTCCATCCCCACGGATCAACTGAAATCCAGTGGCCATTGCGATAGGGCGACCATCCTACTTCCACGCTGGTCGGGACCCAAACGTGGCCATAGGTCGGAGTGTCGCGCCAGCTGCCATATTCGTCGAGGTCTTCGTAGCCGACCACGTCCGGAGAGACGTAGCGCGAAGAGGCCGAATGATCGAGACGGTTATCACGGGAACTAGCCCACTCATCGAAGCCATCCGGTGCAGGCGCTTCATGAATGTCATTGGTCAACGAAGTA
>WNFR01019205.1_pt1 | contig 15164 bp, 6 predicted proteins | sample 5400221 | NCBI WGS metagenome assembly WNFR01 (sample SAMN13153357, study PRJNA577476) | soil metagenome | isolation source: 40 cm soil under Madrone tree | place: USA:California | collected 2016-06-14 | reverse complement strand
GAAGTTCCGTTAGGGATGCTTCGTCTTCTTCCGCAAACTCAAAGAGCACGCCAGCATCGGCGAGCTGAGACTCAAAATATTCCTGACGTTCAATCTTTTTCTCGGCCCGGCTACGCTCCTGAAGCAGGTTCTGCGCAGCCTCCTGATTATTCCAGAAGTCGGGCGCGGAAGCCTGCGCCTCAATCTTTTTTAATTCCTGGCGCCGTGCCGGAACATCAAAGAAACCTCCCGAGCTGTTCGACCCGCGACCGCAAACTATCGTATGAAGTTTTTAGTTCCTGAATTGTTAAAGAATCGCCCATCTTTAGTCTTCAACATCCCTTCTCAACTTACGCAAAGTAAAAACGAAAATCACTAAACTAAATGCAGCGCAAACCTCAGCGAATACATCTCCGTGCCTTGTGTAGAAAGTGTCGGCATTTGAGTTCACATTTACTGTCCAGGTTCGCACGTCAGGTTCAAATCCTCGGGTTTGGTCTTTCACCTTACCATCCGCCGATATGAAAGTCGTGATCCCGCTATTCGTAACGCGCAATAGGGGTCGGCCATTCTCGACCGCGCGAAAGATCGCATTTCCCAGATGCTGTCGCATTACCGCCGTTGGACCGAGATAACCGTCGTTCGAGATGTTAATCAGAACATCGGCGCCTTCGCTCGTGAACTTCCGGGCAATCGATGGATACGCGGACTCGATACAGATAAAAACGCCGGCCCGGAGCTGTCCTCCGATTGACATCAATGCATAACGCTCGCCCGGAGTAAAATCACCGACAATTGCAGTTATCAAAGACGCTCCCGGCAACCAGCGCGGGAGCGGAACATATTCGCCAAACGGCAGCAGGCGAATCTTATCATATTGCGAGATCAGGCGGCCCTCTTCATTTATGAGTACGGCCGAATTGTAGACACCGTCTCCTGCGGCGGGTTCCTGCGAGTTGAACAGTAACGAAGCGTGGTTGTCTCTAGTGAATCGCGAGACGAGATCCTGGAATTGTGAATCCCCGGCGTAAGAGAAATTCATTGGCGACTCGGGCCAAATGACGAGTCGAGGCAGAGGGTCGTTACCCAATGATCGAAGCGCCATACTGCTCATAGACAAGTGACGTTCGATCAACTGTTGTGTCTCTTGCGGCGTCTTAATCGGATTCATCGGCACGTTTGGCTGCAACGCGACGACGGTTAACAATGGGGGGATACCTGAATGCTTTGGCTGGTTGAAGATCAAAAGGGAGCCTGCAGCGATCGCGGCCACGCACACGACCGTTGCCGCAGCCACAAGGATAGCGCGCCGAGTTTTCTTGACGACTGCAAAGGAGATTGCCGCGTTGATCGAGATGATCAGAAACCCTTCGGCGTAAACACCACCCCAACGGGCCGACTGAATGAGAAGCGGATAGTAAGCCTGCGAATAGCCGATGGCATTCCAGAGTTGACCGGTTACCCCGAGTCTGGCCCATTCAAGAGAAGTCCAAAAGAAGGGAGCGAGAAGCATTGCCAGTGCCCCCCACCTCCTGACAGCAAACGCGAGAGCAAGCGCAAACAGTGCCGGAAAGAGACCGACAATCATCGCCCCCGGAACGAGCAGCGGATAGGCTATCCAGGGCGACAACCCACCGTAATGAATCATTGAATAGGTGAGCCAATAGCAGGAGCCGTAGAAAAACACCGTGCCTGTAGCCCAGCCTAGTATGAAAGCCCGTGCTGGCGCGGGACGACGAACGACGAGTACAAGAAGTGGAACCAGACCGACCCATGCCAAAATTGAGAGATCAAAATTTGGAAACGAAAGTATGAGGAGAAATGAGCTAGCTAAGGCTGCACTCCATTCAGAAACTGTGGGTGCCTCGGCGAGGATGCGCGAAATGATCGTGTCTATCTGATCGGGCTCGATCGGGGTCACGGTAGAAACTACATCCTGCACGCCGCGAGTTTACCAAAAGGGGCCATGGCAAGCTAAAGCATGACAGAGTGGTCCATGAAAAAATTTCTTCTTGATAGCCATTACCCGTTTGTGTGGACATACTTAATTGGCGATTTGGGGCCAATAAGACAGAAAACGTCACTCTCAAAGTGACAAATTTCGTCGGCAAGGCTGCTCTATGGCCAATGATTGTTAATTGGAGTTGAGTCTCGAAGGAGGAAACGTCGAAGGGGTGAAGAATTAAGAAACTTGCTTGTTATTAAAGCGGGAGAGCCCAGTCATCTCTGACTGGGCTCACATTTAGGGGGGAAGCACTGAAGGGTAGCTCGGAAGGTGGCTGGCGCAGCGGCAGGCGGCGCTCAGAGGGGTGATGGCGGCGGGGCATGGTCAACGCTTATCGTATGTTCCGTGCGTGCCGTCTGGGTAATGAGCACCTTCTGTGCCAAAGAAGAAAACTTTTCTGAAATTTCTGGAATAGGGGGGTAATTAGCAATAAGGCCGGACGACCATAGTTACGCGTAACGTTAAGTAGGGGAGATTCAGTAGCCCAAAAGCGAGAAGACCCAGTCATTTCTGACTGGGTCCAAGTTTAGGGGGGAAGCACTGAAGGGTAGCTCGGAAGGTGGCTGGCGCAGCGGCAGGCGGCGCTCAGAGGGGTGATGGCGGCGGGGCACGGTCAACGCTTATCGTATGTTCCGTGCGTGCCGTTGGAGTATTGAGCACCTTCTGTGCCAAAGAAGAAGATTTTCCTGGAATAGGCAGGCGATTAACGCTTAGGGTCGACTAGGTTGAGAGGGGAACGTCTCAGTTCACGAGTCATCAACCACAAGTATGTGTCCTCGCAGTCCGACGACAGTCACACTGGTTTGAGGTGGGATGAGCTGCCCGTGAAGAGAGCATGCGTTCCAAAGTTCACCGCGCACTAACACGGCACCTTCCGGACTCAGTTGCTCTTCTACAGCTGCTTTCGACCCAAGCAACGGTGAGTCATCTGTTCTTGCTTTCTGGCGGCGAGAGTGGCAGGCGATTATCGTCACTGCTCCGAGAGAGCATGTCACCAGAAAAATGACCAAATAAAAAATGACAAATGACAAATGGAAAATACTCAGTTCTTGCCCATAGTCACCTGACGCTGGAGCGCTATCGCCTCTTGATTATTAGGATCGATGGTCATTGCGCTTAACGCGTACTTGGTTGCTTCTCCCCGGTCGCCGCGCTCTAAGAAGATGCGCCCCAAAAGGATGTGCGCGTCGATCAACTTGGGATCCCAGAATATAGCCGTTTTGAGCGCCGCAATGGCCGCCTCTTGATCGCTGCGGCGCAGATTTATGCGACCGCTAAGTAGATAGGCCTCCGCATTCGTGGGCTCAATCATTACTACGCGGTGTAGCTCCGGCAGGGCCTCGTCGTCACGTCCTGCCTGATAAAGCTCGCGCGCCTTTACGAGCAGGTCCTGAGTTGCAGAAGTCGTGGAATCGAGATTTGTCGCCATGGCAGTGCGACGTGCAAGGTCGAAAACGTCATCGCGGTTCAAGACGTCGCGCATGCGCAAATCTACCCCACTCGTCGTTTGGGATTTTTGCCACTCCGTTTGCCATTTTGCGTAGGTCTGCTGGAGGTATCGACGTGCTTGATCGTCAGCGGCAGTAGCGGCTTCTGTCTTACCGAGTTTCTCGAGCGCCTTGGCAAAGAGAAAATAAGCCTGGCCATCACGTGGATCAGAAGTGATAACTGGCCGAAGTTGGTCAGCTGCTTCGGAAAACTTGCCGCCGAGAAAGAGCGCGTAGGCGTAATTGAAGTGCACCATCTGGTCATCGGGTGCTGACCTGGCAGCATTAGCGAGGAAGGATGTACCCTGGGCCAATAACTGTGCGCGCTCGTCATCTTTCTTGTTCACTCGAGCGGCTTGTACTGCCACGACCCCGGCATTGTTGTAGACTCCGATCAAAGGCATATCGGATGAGAGGGGCACCAGAGTGGCCAGGGCGCGGCCATGGTCGCCCATCTTTGCATGTGGTTCCTTCTTTTGCACCTTCGAAAAATACTCAGTTGCATCTTTCCATTTGCTATCGACCATGTAGTAGCGGCCCAGCTCAAACGCAGCTTGCGGATAGACCGCGCCGCCATTTGCGTCCGCATAGAGACGCAAGGCGTTCTTTAGATAATTTGGCCTTTTGGGATCGCGTTCGTTTAGTTGCACACCCTTCACGTAAGCTTCGAAAGCTCGCTGCGGAATCTTTGTTGCTTCCTGAACGATCTGGTTTTGAGAATAGGAAAATGCTTTGTCGCGTTGATAGAGGATTTGATAAGCAAGACGTCCGTGAATAGTTTGTAGGGTCGTTAGCGGACCGCCAAAATCAAACGATCTTGTGGCCCAACTACCGTCAAGTACTTCACCAAGGGTTCGTCCTTCATTGATCTTGATCACGCGGGCCATGACCTGCACGTAAGCTTCTGCTGACGACTTGTCCTTTTGGGTCTTACTTTCGTCCGATGGTGGTGGCATAACGTTATAGCTGCCGATAACAACCATCGTAGCTTTAGCCTCGCGTGCCAACTTGATTGCTGTTGCTCGCGAGGGGATGACGGTTTCCGGCAGCCGCAGACGCTGGTAAGCAAGTTCGCGCTCATCGCTGGAAACCACAATCAAACCTGGCTTGTTTAGCAGTTCAGCAATCGAATCCGCAAAGCTTTCTCCTACCCAGTTGTATTCGGGTCGATTAGAAGTGTTTTCAAAGGGAAGTACCATCACGACATCGCTCGAGCGGCTCTGCGCCAAGCTCGTCGAAGCAAATACGGTTACGACCAGTATTGTTAAAAAGAGGCTCGCTGTTTTTTGATTTAAACCGAATCGCATTAATTCCAAAACTCCTAACAAATAGTAAAAATCGGGCGCGACGTAGGATGCCGTGGGCCTGTGAGCAGTTGGTCAACACCCGGCAATGCTCGACTGAATACAGATGCAGGCGGCTAATCCTTATTGTCTTTCAATGTAGCAGAAAAGGGAAAAACACTAAACTTGGGAGATTGGGGAAACAATTCAGTCAGTTTTGCAAACCGCTGCGACGGTCTGCTGCTAAAATACGCCGGACTTGAGCTGTTATGTTTGAACTTCATCGCGGATCTGCTTCAGGAGACATCACATGTTCGCTCAACCTCGCAGTTTCCCCTGTCCCAACTGTAAGGAGATGATTAACGATCAGATGACTCAATGTCGTTTCTGTTCGGTACTAATCGATCCCGGTGTGGCGGCCCTCGTCGCTGAGAGACAGCAGCGGACGAATCAAGCCTGTAGCGATGCCAGCTATCTGAAGACAACCGCAGTCGCTATGTTTGTCTTTCTTGGACTCAGCCTGATTCCATTCGTGCCCCTTGTTTCCTGGGCTTTTCTGATCACCTTCATCGTCGCGGTGGTTCTGCTGATTCGCTGGCAAGTGAAGTTTGGCAGTCTGATTACCAGCGATCCCGACTACCAACGAGCCAAGCGTTCCAGGAACATTGCGCTTCTTCTCGTGATTGCGGCGGCACCATTAGGTTTTGTGATAGGACCGTTGATTGGTGTGTTAATCGCGCAGGTTTTTTGAAGAAGAGTCGCACAAACCACGGTGTCGCTTCACACTTGCGGAGTTTTCAGGGCGACGAGTGAAGCGGATTGGAGAGAGGCGGAGACCGGTGCCGAGGAGACGATTTTCTGAAGTGGCTACATGGGATAGGCAGTAGAGAGAACTTCCTCGGCCCTGACAGCCTGTTCGATTGTGATCGCAGATTCACGCTCGCCTTCCTTCGTCAGCAGATGTTCTGCCGCGACATCGTCGACCGGACGCGAGAACAAGTAACCTTGTCCATATTCGCAACCAAGCGCTTTCAGTTGCTGATGCTGCTCTTCGGTCTCTATTCCTTCGGCGATAACCTCCATCCCCAGGTTGTGCGCCAGGGTGGCAATCGTGCGAACGATTTCTGAGTTGTCATCCGCAGTGGTCATTCTGCTTACAAAGGAGCGATCGATCTTCAGGTAATTCAACGGGAACCGGTGCAAGTAGCTAAGCGATGAATAGCCGGTGCCGAAGTCGTCGATGCTCAATTGCACGCCCAACGCTCGCAATTGCTTGAACATTATCGTCGCTGCTTCGGCGTTTTCCATCACCACGCTCTCAGTGATTTCCAGTTTCAAGCAGTGAGCGCTCAACTTGCTGTCCTGCAGTGCCTGTTTGATCTGCTCCACAAGATCGGGCTGGGAGACTTGCCTGCCAGAAAGATTGACACTCAAACTGAGCGCACGATGGCTAGGTGACTTTTGTTGCCAGTGCCTGATCTTCGCGCATGACTCCTCGAGGACCCAGCGGCCCAGCGGCACAATCAGTCCGGTCTCTTCCGCCACGGGAATGAAATCGACGGGGGAAATTATACCGCGTCGAGGATGATTCCACCGTACCAGGGCTTCGAACCCAGACAGGCGACCGGTTTCCAAAGCAATGATAGGTTGATAGTAGACACAGAATTGTTTTTGCTCGACTGCCTGTCTGAGGTCACTTTCCAACTGCAGCCGGGACACTGCTCGCGCGTGCATGCCCTGATCAAACATTTCATAACGGGCCTTGCCATTTTCTTTGGCGCGGTACATGGCGGTGTCAGCATCGCGAAGAATGTCTTCCGGTCGGTCGTAACCGCTGGAACTAAGAGCAATTCCGATGCTCGCCGTGGCGAATGCCGAATTCTTGTCGAGATCGAAAGGTAAGAGAAGTTCCTCGTGGATCCTTTCCGCAACGCGTACGGCATCTGTGGTGTCCGCAATACCGCTCAAGAGAATGGCGAACTCATCGCCTCCGAAACGTGCCAGTGTATCAACCGGGCGGAGAGTTCTTTCCAGACGTTCCGCGAAAGCAACGAGTAGAAGATCGCCATGTGTGTGTCCGAGGCTGTCATTGATGTTCTTAAAACGATCAAGATCGAGAAACAACACTGCAAAGAGATGTTCAGACCGCCGCTTCGAACTTTCGATCTCGGCTTTCAGCAGTTCAGTAAACATGGCCCGGTTCGGTAGACCAGTTAAAGAGTCGTGGAAAGCCGCATGACGGAAGTGTTCTTTAGTTTCCTCCAACACTCTGCTGATTCTTTCCTGCTCGGCTATATAGTTGTTTAGTTCATGAACATGCCGTTCGGCTTCTTCGGCGCGCGCACGCTCAGCTTCGGCCCGGTCACGTTCGGCTTTCTCGCTCTCTTCAGCTTTGGCGCGATACTGATGATGCCCAAAATAGATCGACAAAAGAACCGGCCCGCCGATCGCCAACAAAGCCATTGCCCCATATTGCAAGGCGAAGTACATCATGGTTGCCAGGACACCGGTCGGCAAGAACATCGGTGCGGCACAGAGAATATTCTGTTTCCAGGTATGCAGTACTGACTTGTCCTGGCGTAATGCCAACAGTGCGGAGAGGAGTCCCCAGTTAATACTCACTTGCACAATGCTCGCGAGCAGAAGTGCGCCAGCAACTGCGGAGAAGCTGGGACTGTGATTGGTAAGTACGCCGCTCCAGGCGCCGGGCAAGACAACGCTCAGACTTAGGCCGGCGGCCGCTGCAGTTAGCGACATCATGCTTGAAGAAAACAAATTGCTGGAGGTCCGTCGAACGAGGCGACGCGATGAAGTAAAACCCTCCAGGCCCGCGATCAAGATCGCGGGCGCAATGCCATAACAGACAGCAGCGGTTAGAACGACAGCATCAATGAGAGTGAAGTTTATGTTCTCAGTGGACGCCTTCCGACCTGTTGGCAGGGGAAAGGTAATGGGAAAGAAGCCGACGATCGTGCCAAAGGGTAGAACTGCCGCAAGGATCAGCAAATTCCGAAGACTGTAGCTGCTAATAGTATGACTTGCAGCTGCCAGCCAAACGACAATGCCCGCGGCCGTGATGGCTACCTGGTAGGTACGGCTTCTACTGTCGTTCCCTTTTTCAGTATTCTTTTGCATTCTCGTTCCAGCTCGGACCCGGCAGTTTTCCTGTGCTCTCGGGACGGATTCCGTTAAGGATGAGGATAGAGCGGGCTGTTGCTGGCCAATCGCTTAACGTTGGTCGGCATTACTTCCTCACCTAGAATCATGACCTGTTCTTCATTCGAGTTGGTGGAAGTTGGATCAATGATGTTCGAAGCCCAGGTTGCCCCATTATCGAAGCTGCAACCCTTCAAACTGCCATTCGATAAGATGCCATCGGCCGCAGCGAACTGACTGCCGAGGATGTAGCCGCTCCCAAGGATGTAGCCGCTGCCGAGGATGTAGCCGCTGCCGAGGATGTAGCCGCTGCCGAGGATGTACCCGCTACCCAGAATGTAACCGCTGCCCAGGATGTACCCGTTCGACATGACGTAGCTGCCATTTGCCTGCAGGTAACCATCCATCCCGACAAAACCAGACGAAAGGGTTCGTCCGTCAGCCAACAAATAGCCGTTCGTGAGCAGCAGCCGATCTGTGAAAGAAACGTTTTCAACCCAAACAAGTCCGTTGTTCAGGGGCATGTTCTCCCCGGCGATTGGCGAAGTGACACCGACAGATGAGTAGGTCACGTTACTTGCTGTGATCAGGTTTTCGCCGGGTTTCGCGCTGCTGGCGTCTTTGCGAATCGCCTTAGCTACTGCAACAGCGGCACTCGTATTTAGTTGTCCAGCTCCCTCAGTAATGATGCGTTCAAAAGTGCTCATCCGATGGTTTTGGATCATGCCCTCGTAAACCGGTAACCGTTGGGCGGTGCGCATCAGGACGGCTTTAACGTAGGCGGGCTTCAGCGACGGGTTCTTTTCCAACATTAAGGCGACGGTGCCCGAGACAGCCGGCGCGGCGAATGAAGTGCCGCTCAGAATTTGATAGCTACCAGTCGCTTGCGGCTGATTTGTGCTCGTGTTCCCGACTAGGAGGCCGCCGATTAGTCCACCTCCACCTGTGGACGTGTAAGAATAGCTGGCTGTCGGCGAGCTATCGGCGGTTTGAGCCGCCCCGGTCCTATTGCCTGGAGCCACCAGATCCGGTTTGACAAGACCGTCGACAAGTGTGGGACCGCGAGATGAATAGCTCGTCACAACATCGTCAGATCGTTGATTTGTTTGCTGTGTGTTGGTCGCGCCTACTGTGATCACCTTAGGGGAGTTGGCTGGAGAGAGTATGCCTCCGTAGATGGTGTTACCATACGAATCTTTGCCCCAGTTGCCCGCAGCAACAACGACCACAATGCCGGCATCGACTGCTTTGCCAACCGCCAAACAGAGAGGATCAGTCTTGTAGCTTTGGGTAATCGCGGTACCGAGTGAAAGATTGATTACACGGATGTTGTATGTGCTCTTGTTTTGAATAACCCAGTTGATGCCTGCGATGACGTTCGAGACCGTACCGGTTCCCTGAGCATTGAGTACACGCACATCAATAATGTTGGCTCCGGTTGCGACGCCACCGTAGGTTGCTGAACCAGGATTTTGCGTAGCGTAGTTTTCGCTTGACTGGCCTGTACCGGCGGCCACGCCGGCGGTGTGCGTCCCATGTCCATAGGCATCGTCAATTCGTCCTTCACCGGTGAAATCAATGTGCTTCTTGATGCGATTGTATGTAGCGAGATATGTTTGAGTAAACAAGAGTCCAAGGTTGAGAGTACCCCCACTCTGCTGCCACTGATAACCAACAAACTCTGCCGCATCAGATGGGGTAACGCCGCTGTCGAGGACGGCGATACCAACTCCATTACCTGCGCCCCCATTAGCCACGCCGCTACCAAGTTGCCCATTGGTATCTTGCGGGAGAATCTTGCTTGTGCCGGTTGTCACCTCAACGTGACTCGTGTTGTCTGTTGACGCGAGCGAAGCCACCTGCTGATCGGTTGAGACCCAGGATACTTCGGGTTGCTGGGCCATAGTTTCAAGCGTATCAACGGGCACATCCGCAACGATGATGTTTAGTGCACCCAGCTCGTTCTTGACTCTTGCGCCCATACGCTGCAAAACCGAACTAGCGTGGGCCGTTGACGAAGAACCGGTCACATTGAAAATGACCCGCGTTGTCTCCCCACTCCCACGACGCGTTTGGCGCAGTCGTGCAAGTAGTTGGACATCGATTTTCTTGCCGGATGTTTCACCCGTCATCGGGCGTATGTTGCCGGCACCGGCTCGAACTGTGGTGTGATTCGAAATCAGCATCACGGTGCAGAGTGAGAACAGCACGGCGAACGTTGTCAGGCGTTTTAAGATTTTGGGGCGGTACATTCGGTTTTCTCCACGGGCTAGACAAAAAAATCACTGAGTTCAACTACAAAGGCGGATATCCGCAGTGAACTTAAGAAAAGGAACGAGCTCAGACTTCGAGCGTAGCCACAGAAGCGAGCATCGTGCCAGCCTCGGTTTAGCCGTTTAATCTAAGGAAACTGCTGATTTTTGTTGGGCAATGGCGGGAGTGATGAGCTCGGGCTTTCCGCGAACCGAATTTCTACTACTCGCAATCTGACCGGTGGCTGGTCAATCTGGTGAGAGTCCGGTCTATCTGAGACGAAGGAGTATTGTCAACCCAGTCCTGCAGATACGTTGAAATCATTGGCAAGCGCTGGCAAGACCGTTCCTCGCAAACCGAGCCTCTCACGGTAAAGCGGTTCTTAGGCCTGCATTCCAAACGTCCCTGTCAAAAGTAGATTCTTAATCTAAGGCCGAAATCGCTTCTTCTCAAAAGAGAATCATAAATTCACCGACGCTGATCCATCGGAAGCGGACAAAACATCTTCAACAGTCTCTCAACATTCTAAAAGGTTTTGACAATGCACAGGCCGACTGACTCCATTATCGCCGAATCGCAACTTCAACCGGTATTGCTAAGCAATGGGATTCAAGCAAATCGGACAAGCGAGATTCAGCAGGACTATGCCAAACTCGACGAATCAGTATTTCAACAGCTCTTGGTGGGCAATGAGGTTCAGATCCAGATCGACGCCGTCATTCAGCGCATCGACAATCCAATCGTGCGTGACGCTGCCCAAAGTGTCTTGGGGCAACTGCTTCGACTTTTCGACTGGTTGGCTCGTATCGAAGTCAACCTGCATCGGCTGGACACGCTGCTGGAGAGCCTCTCGCTACTTGACGTCGTGCATCTCGAAGCACGCTCTCTGGTGGAGTTCATAAAGACAAAAGCGATGCGCGCGGATGGCATTAGTGAGAAGTTGAATGATGTGTTGGATGGGGTCAACTATGGAATCACACATGATTTGAGAAGAATTTTTGAAAGGGAGTTAGTAGGAAAGATAACCGAGCAACCAACGCCCATCGTCTATGGGAAGATTCTTCATGCACACGGTCTATTGACCAACTGCTTCCAACAGTCGACCATCACCCTGCTTCAGGTCTTCAATCCGGCACTTGACGGGGCGACTCTTTTCAATGACTACGAACAGAGACTAAAGCACTCACTCTTGTTGTGCAGGGATCTATCGTCGCTGATGAGACTTGTGCGAAAGGCCGAGGCCGAACCTGACCCTGACACTCTAAGGAAAGTGGTTGAGCATGTCCTGGAATTTCGGGATGGAAACATGCAGTACCTGATGTACAAAGACTGGAAAGGTTACGAAAACATGGCAATCGCAGTCATCACATCTATTGAGGGTAACTTCGATGCGCAGTCATTGCTGGGAAGGTTCCTTACTTTCCTGGAGCTTTTGTACGGTCACGTGAAAATGCGCGCGGTCCTCAAGGATCTGTTTCCCAGTTCTGCCGAAACCGATGAAGACTAAAAGGCGGGCCGCTCAGCTCTCTCGAATAACCCATCTTGATTAGCGTAAGGTGATTGGAACAGTTTGCGATCCGCATGGCGACGAGAAGACAAGAAAATTCCGGCGCAAGGCCCTTGCATTTCTCCCTACAGGGGACTTAATTCCCACTTGACAGGTTTTTCGCTTCGAGGTATTCAATCATAGACTCATATGTGTATTGGCGCACAGACGAGTGCTCTTCAGGTAGCTATTCTTACGTTGAATTTGAAAGCTGGGATTTTGCTTAGAGTGCTATTCTGGCGAATACCTCCGAGGCCTGCATTGAACCAGCATGCACCTCCCCGCAGGCTTGGCAGGTGACTTGGATCCTACGGTCACTCCATTAAATTCGTTCTTAGCCGCCCCACTTTTCCAGCTCAGAGTATTTTCTGGTTCTAACAATACAGCCGAATAGTGGTCCGGCCATCAATCCGAATTGTCGCGTGTTGCCTTAATCTCGTCTGAACAAAACAGACTTGGTTTACTCCACCAATGCTGACCCCAAAGATTTTAGCCCGCCAAAAAATGCCGCCCCGCAGATTTTGCGCTCTTCAGGAGACTCTCTATGCGTAACGCTATCAGTTCCAGTTCAGGTTCCTCTCGTGCGAAAAATCATCATTTGCATCGTTTCATGGTTCGCCATTTGAGACTCTGGTTAGTGTTACTAACCTTGGGGGCGGCGATTGTACTGTCGTCAGTCCTGGCAGGAGCACGGGACGAGAACAGGAAGAGTGCGGCAGGAGCAGAACAGAAGCGAGGCACGAAGTCCATGGCGGACGTGTTGAATGAGAAAGGCCACATGAAGCTGGGGGGCAACGGCAATTCTGACGTGAGCGGCACGGACAGTAAGAGATTACTAGCAGAACTTTTCATGAATCCGCCAGCACCTCGGGTAGGAACAACGCTGACGGCTGCTTCTCCTACTACGCTCGGAGCGACGCCGAATAATAATAAGGCCCCGGCCGATCCTGGCGGAATGCAGGAAGGGATTCTCCAAAGCAATGAACAGACCATGCAAGCTCGCGGCGAAGGGGACAAGGTTAGCCGTAAACCTAAAGAAGAACGTCTCACTAAGGCGCACCCGTTCAACGGCGACTTGCGCGATCTCCCACATCGTAAACCTGTGAAGCGGGAGCGGCCCGAGCTTGAGGGACCGGAGCCTAACCCAACCTTTTATCCGGGCACGTCTCCCACAAGTGTGACTCCACAGCCTGCCGCACCCAGCGTGCCCAACCTGAACGCGCCCGCTCCTGCCGCCCCGGCTCCGGCGCCGAGCATCGTCTTCGAGGGTCTCGACCGCGAGAATTGGGGCGCCGGCAGCCCGCCTGACCCGAACGGCGACGTAGGTCCTACCTACTACGTCCAGAGCGTCAACACCTCAGTAGGCATCTACAGGAAGTCCGACGGTTTCCGCGAAGCGGCGTTCACCTTCGACACCCTGATGAGCCAGGGCAACTTTGGCAATCTGTGCGACTCCAACAACTTCGGCGATCCAGTCGTCGTGTATGACACCTTCGATGACCGGTGGATCCTCACCGACTTCGCCTTTCTCACGGACGTCAGCGGCAACGTCGTCAGCCCCGCCTACCAGTGCTTCGCCGTTTCGAAGAACGGCAATCCCGTCACCGGCGGGTGGAACTTCTACTCGATCCAGAACTCAGATTTTCTGAACGATTATCCGAAGCTTGGCGTCTGGACGGACGGTCTGTACATGTCGGCGAACATGTTCTCCTTCGGCGCCGGCCCGACGTTTCAAGGCGTGAGGGTGTGGGCGTTCAACAAGGCGCAGATGTACGCCGGCAGCCCCACCGTGAAAGTCGTCTCGTTCAACCTCGGCACCAGCGATTTCACCGTCGTCCCGGCAAATGCGCGCCTGCAGACAGGTACACCGCCGGCTGGTCGGCCGAACTTGTTCCTTTCCACCTGGAACTTCCTCAACGCGGTCAGCGTGTACAAGTTCCACGTCGACTGGAACAGCATCTCGCTGTCGAGCTTCACCGGACCTGACGTTCCCCTCGCCGCCACCAGTTGGCCGAACGCGGCCGTCGCCAATGCTCCGCAACCGGGGACGGCAACACTTCTGGACGTGCTTCAGATCCGGGCGATGGTGCAGAACGAGTACACCAATTTCGGCGGCACCGAGTCGTTGTGGGTACCGCACACTGTCCGTCGGGTAAACACCACGGGATTTGCGGCGCCGCGCTGGTACCAGACGGACATCACAGGCGGCACAGTGGCGCCCAACCTTCCGCAGGCCACCACCTGGGATCCGGACGCCGCGAACGTGATCCACCGATACATGCCGAGTCTGGCATTGGATCGCGCGGGCAACATGGCGATGGGCTACAGCACCTCCTCCAGCACTGAGTTTCCGTCGATGAGGTATGCCGGCCGGCTATCGACCGATCCGGTGAATACGTTCAGCCAGACCGAGCAAACCCTTTTCTCCGGAACCGCCTCGCAGACGGGTTCCACTCGCTGGGGTGATTACAGCTCGATGATGCTCGACCCCGACGGCTGCACGTTCTGGTACACCAACGAGTACGCCAATCCGCTGTCCCAGACGTTCGACAAGCGGTGGCTGACCAAGATCGGTTCATTCAAATTCGCCGAGTGCACTCCGGTTGGAGCCGGCGGCACAGTGTCAGGCACAGTGACTGACAGCGCCACGAGCAATCCGATTAACGGCGCGTCGGTGGCCCTGGGCAGCAGAACGGCGACTACTGACGCCAGCGGCGTTTACACATTCTTAGATATACCAGCGGGGACGTATCCGAGCATCACCGCCAGCTTTGCGGGCTACAGTTCAAGCACTGCGACCAGCATTGTCGTCGCCGATGCCGCAACTACGACGCAGGACTTCTCGCTCACCGCCGCGCCGACCACCGCTTGCTTGACCGACACCACGCAGGCCGATTTCCTTCTCGGCGTTTTCACCAACGTCGACCTCAACACTAGCCCAGGCGATGTCATCTTGTTGAACGCGCCGGCTGTTGATCAGGCGAACACCGCTGGCACCACGACCGGGACGGGCTTTGGCACACCCAATTGGACCGGCCAGACCTTCATTCCGAGCGTTACCGGGTTGCTAGCCAAAGCGGATGTCCAACTCTTCTGCAATGGTTGCACAGGCACCACCCCCAATCTCACGCTTTCAGTTCGCAACACGAGCGCCGGCCTGCCCACCGGTGCTGACCTGGCCACTGCGATCATCCCCGGCTTTTCCAACAGCTCAGGCACGTACTACACAGCCACCTTTGGCTCGCCGGCAACCCTTACTTCCGGAACGCAATACGTGCTCATCCTGCGTCCTGCGGCCAACCCGTCGGCTGGAGGCTATTTCTGGATTCGCTCAAGTCCGAGCACCTACGCCAACGGTTCGCGCGTCACCTCCACCGATAGCGGCGGAACGTGGGCTGCCGATACGACCCGAGACTTTAACTTCAAGGCCTACATGCAGACTGGTTTCGCCGCGT
>WNFR01004031.1_pt1 | contig 15165 bp, 10 predicted proteins | sample 5400221 | NCBI WGS metagenome assembly WNFR01 (sample SAMN13153357, study PRJNA577476) | soil metagenome | isolation source: 40 cm soil under Madrone tree | place: USA:California | collected 2016-06-14 | reverse complement strand
TTTTCAAAAGATCGAGGAAATGATTTTCGGGGAGAGCGCGCTGGGACCTTCCAGGACTGTTCATTGTCTCAGAATAAACGACCTGGCCAGGAATGGACGACCGTTCGCTCGCTGCTGGGAGTTACACTCAAGCGCGATCTGAAGCGCCGGCGCCGGTTCGCGACGTTCCAGGTTTTGCTTAGCTCACTTGCCGCGACCATACTTGCCGCCGCTAGGAGGCTTCGGCTTACCACCCCAGGACTTGGTTCCCGTCGGTTTGACGCGATACGTTTTGCCGCCGCCCGTCGGCTTACCGCCATAACTCTTGGTGCCGGTTGGCTTCGGATACGGTTTCTTCGGAGAGTACTTCTTGCCGCCGCCGTCCTTTTTCTTGCCTTTTCCTTTCGTCTTCGGATAGGGCACGAATCCCACCGCGATGATCAGCGCGTTGAGAAGATCGACCGCCGTCTGTCGTGTCAGATAGACGGCCACGGTGTCCAGCGGATTATACTTGCCACCACCACCGCCGCCGCTGGGACGACCGCCACCGTACTTTGGTGGGCTATATTTGCCGCCGCCACCGCGCCCGCCGTACTTGGCGCCGCCTCGACCACTGGATTTTCCCTTTCCCATAACTTTGCTCCTCGAATTCTAAAGGTTAAGTGCTACGGTTTGCTCTTGTCCTGGACTGGTTGTCGGATGAAGCGCTTCAGATCGTCCGCTCTCTTCGGCGCGGCCGGCGGCGGAGTGGTTACCGGCTTGCACGCAGTAACCGCCGGTGCTGCTGGTCCTTTCGGGCCGACGCGGAAAATGCCCCACGCGCCCAGGTTTGCCTGGTTTGGCAGGAAGACGGTGTAGAGATAATCGCCGGCTTGTTTGGCCTCGCCGCCCGCCTTATTCAGAACAATCTCAAAATGATCCGTTGCGCCGTGATTGTCGCGCGAGCCTATCCATTGCGAGAGGCTGTTATCGCCGATCACCTGAGAATCTTTGGTGTACGGATTCCGCTGCCAGACATGGCCGTGCAACGTAAAGACCTGCGACGTGCCGGTGCCAAACGGATGCGTCATGCGAAAACGAACTGCATCGCCGACGTCGGCAGTTAAGATCGGAGTCTTCGGATCTTTCTGCAGCGTTTGGATCAACTGGTCCGACAACATGCACGAGAAATCTATCGTCGAGTTGCCCGCGTATCGAAAGCTCTGTGGTTCTGTCCGATAATTGACCGCGCTCTTGTTGCCTTGCGAGATTCTGAGATCGTCGCTGATCATCAGCGCAAACTCGCGAAACGTCGTGTTGTCCGCCAACGTTACAGTTGCCGAGGCGCGAGAGGTGGGCGGCGGAGGTTGCGGAGCCGGCAGCGGAGGCGGATCGCAACTCGCCAGGTTCGGTGCATCGCCGCATTGCCACGTCGCACCCTTCGGCTCGATTATCATCTGACCAAACAAGCCGTTGATGTGCTGGTAAACCGGATCGGACGGAAACAGATTGAGCGATCCGAACTCGACCGGGGTGTAGGTCGGGTTGTTGTTACCATCACGATCGATCTTGCCGGCATACCATTGATACTGGATGGACTGATTGAACCCCACCACCTGGTTTTTCATCTGGCTGTTCCAGCCAACGTTGATGCCATCGCCTATGGCCGCGTCGTAAGAGAGCAATTGCGGATGCAGGCCTATGTACTTGGACATTTTGGATTGAAAGATCGGCTGACCATTCGCATCGACGCCATTGAACGGCGACGCTAGCGAGAACTGTTGTTGGTAAACCAGCGAGGTTGGATTCAGCTTGTTCGTCAGATTTACCGTGATGCAATCGCCGGCATTCGCGCGCAGAATCAGCGGCTCGACCGGAGCTTTAGCATTCAGCTTGCCGGCGACGAGATCCTCTGTCCGAACGTACATGACACCGATCGTGCTGCGTAATGTCGGGACTCGACTGTTGTAGACGATTTGTCCCCCCGGAAGCGCCGCCTGCGCGGTCACGGCCGTGATGTTGAAGGTTCGCGGCGGCGCCCCCGCCGGACAAGTCGCGTAGGTCACATTGTTGTTTGGGTTGATCGGATTGCTCGTAAGCGGTTGCAACTTGTCTGCCATTTTGTTCGGATCATAAGCGCGGAAAAGTCCCCACATGCCATTCGCAATTCCGGTATCATCCAGGCTTGGGCTGTAGAGATAGTCGGTGCAGTTGCCGTCCGACGTATAGTCGGGGCACTTAGCGGAGGTCGTGCCGTCGGATAAGGTGCGAGTACGGTTCGGCGCCGAAGACGAGGGTACCTTGAACAGGAACTCGAAGTGTTCCGAGAGGCCCATCGCCTGTACGCTGCGATAGCCGGAATTCGTCCATGATGGTTCAGAAAACCATCTGGGTCCTTCCAGGTTGAATTGGTGCGCGAACATGTGCGCGCCGACGAGCACGCGAACCTGCACGCGATCGTTTTGGTAAGCGCGCATCAGTGGCGTGATGGGATCGCCGTTGGGCTTGGCGTTGACGGCCTGCTTGAAGGCCGAGTCGTAGGCGTAAGACAGGTCGCCACTCGGGCTGCTGATGCGCCACGCGATTGGTTCCTGGAGATAGTTGACCGTCTGTGTTCCAGGAGGCTCTTTCACTCCGGCCTTGGTTTTGAATGGAGTGCTCACCAGTAGTGGAGTCAGCGGAGCATTGATGGCGTTAGCTGCATTCCTCCATCCCACGTTTGGATCATTGTTCGGCGTGCTGGGTGAAAACTGGTTGTAGGCGAGCGCAAAATCCTGAAACTCCAGAACGAACTCGCGATAACTGACATCCCTATTGGCATCGTCTTTCGTTACGATATTTGCTTTCCAACTGGTCGGGCCTCCGTCCGGACGCACCGGCGGCAGATTCGCCGGCTGGCCCATGAGTGAACCGTTCTCAGAGTCTTGCCAAATCGATCCCCGAGGCTCAATTACCAGACCGGCGTAGAGACCGGCTTGCTGGTGCGTTGACGGCCCAAAGTGATCGTGCGTAAAAACGGTTCGTAGCGTTCTGTCCACACCGCTGTCATCGACCAGGGGATCCAGATACCAACGCTGAATTGTCGTCTGGGCGCCCAGCCAATCCGTCGTGCATTGGGCCGGTGGCGTCTGGTTTGGGACGGCACAAATCCCAGCCGGAGGCGGTTGTGGATTACGCAGAATTGAAGTGCATCCCGCACACGGCGTCCAGGAACCTCCGGGCGCGGTGAGTGCTTTGTGAATCTCCTGCACTTCCTCCGGACTGAAGGTGCCGTCTTCGTAATTGAAGCCGTTACCGGCGCCGTCAGAAGACGTCACGTCGAACTTCACCAGGTGAATGTGCTGGCCGATGATGTCAGTCGGAGTGCGGACCTGAAAATCGTCAACCAGATAATAGTTAGGCACCAGGTTCGTATGCCAGTACTCGATGACGTCACCGCTATTACCGCGGAAGAAGAGCGGCTCAGGCTTGCGGCCGCTCGCCGGATTCCCAAACGTGTAAGACATAGTCGGGGCCACGTCTTGCCATAAAGTCAGCATGCGCTGTTGCGGATAGTGCCAGCCCTTCTGGTTGAAGGTGACGTTCAGTTGAATGGCCGCGGCCCTGTAAGTGCGTTTCAACCCGACGGGATTGCCGTTATCATCAATGGCCGGATCAGCGAAAGGCGCGCCATGCTGCGGACCCAGGGGCAAGCCGTTGAGAATGAAACCTGTGGGTGGCGTATTCAGAGTACTCTGCGGAGGGGTGCTATTAGACGAAGGGCAGCTGCCCAGTGTGCCATCGGGGAAGGAGGTGGCGTAACAGCGTTTGCTGAAGAAAGCAATCGCCGCTTTTTCTACCGCGGTTCCGTCCTCGGGAAGCTGCACGGCTTTGATAGTTGCGAGGTCCTTGCTCCAGTCGAATTTGTTGTGACGCTCGTATGAAATCGTGCCTCCGGTAACCAGGTGGCGCGGGAGTCCACCGTCCAACAAACCACCGTTTACTATGTCGGGCGCAAAGTCGAATGGTGGATGCGGGGCACGCGCGCCAGCCTGCCCCGGAATAAAGAATGGAAAGCCGGGATTGCCATTCCCGGTGATCTTGATCTGGCCATTGACGATTTCCGCTTGCGCTCCAGGGAGCGGAGCCATGGGGAGTGTCGGCAGCGGAACGAGCCCGGGGATCGGCGTGCCGGCCATGATTTCGCCATCAGGCAGCGCGCGCGTTCCGGCGGCGGGCATTCCATTCGCCGCGATTTCCGTGCCGCCCTCAAACACGTCATGAGTTCGCCACATCGCCCACATGCCCGCGGCAAAATGCGGATAGAAGTGGCAGTGAAAGATCGAGTCGCCGACGACTTTGTTTCGATTGCCGCTGCCGTTGTAGGTCATCTCCAACGTGTAGCTCGAGCCGGGGCTAATCATCTGACTGTCGAGATAGCTGCCCTCATCGCTGTTGGGCGATTGCAGCCACTGGTGCGCGTGCTGGTGATGCACGTGAGTCACGCCGGTTCCGCCATGCAGAATCCGAAACTTAATGTGATCGTTAATGTAGCTGTGATAGACATTCGAGGGATCGTCCGGGAAGAACGCTTTGGTCGCCTTGGCGGTTGGCTGCATCGTGTAAGGCGCTGCCGGAGTTGGCGGAACTCTTTTGCCGCCACAAGGCGGTTGATTAAATGAACCGATGGTATTACACGGCGGTTGATAATCTGCGTTCTTCGCCATGTCGTTGGAGTTAGCCGGCTTGTCCACCAGCATCGCCGGGTCGCCCACAGCCCACGCGCTCAAAAAGAATTCTTCAAACTTACAATCGACGCAGGGACCCATCGGCCCAACGCCGATGCGGTTCGCGTAAACTTCGGCGGCAATCCCCCCGGTGCCATAGTTGATAGCGAAGTTATCAGCACCTGGCGTCAGCGTGTCTTGCAGACTGGATCCTGCCGACTGTACTGGAAACGCCTCTGTCACGACGTTGCCGACCTCGTGATAGATAATAGTTACCTCGCGGTAAGGCTGTTTGCGATCGGGCGCGGCCGGATTCTGGCAGAAGAGCGGATCAACTACTCCGTTGACCAACGCTGGATTGTTCTCGGCATTACACGGAGGCTCGGGTTTGTTCGGTCCGGTCGTACCGGGAAACCTTCCCGCCTTCGGCCCGGTGATGATCGCAGTGAGATCCGTGTGCACGATCTCATAAATCTTATTGTTGGCGTCGATCGTCTTGAGCATGTTGAGTATGGGAGTCCCGTTCGCGTACTTAGCGTCATAGTCAATAACCGGGTGCCCGTCAGCACTAGTGCTTTTCGTGGCCAGCTTCAAATCCTGCTGGGTCACTTCACTGCGGTACCATTCCGCGCCTTCGGGCTGCACGTTGAGCGCGCCAAACAGTCCACGCGCGAGCTGTTGACCCTCGGTGCTGGTGTCTCCCATCGTGTACAGCAGAAAGGTCCCTTCATTCTTCACGAAGAGTTGGTATTGCTGCGTCTGCGCCGGAGGAGGCGTCGCGCCGGCAACGCTGGCCAGGCTCGAAGGATTAACGCCCACGAACGAGCCGTCATCCATCGTGCTGGTCGTCCATTCTGTGCCTTGAATGTGCAGGGAAACCTCAGTCGTGCCCGTTGCCGCGGACGCCTTGGTCTTGGTGAAATTGTTCTTCGGTACCGAGTTCGTAAAAGTGATGTTGAGACAGTCGTTGACATTTGCCCGCAATACCAGGGGTCGCGGCCGCTTGTTGGGGCTGAGCTGGAGCCAACCATTCACCAGCGTCGTGTCCGACTTGAGGGCGAAAATCAAACCGTCGGGAATTGCTGCGCCCATGCGATTCAGCATGATTGGCTGAGGCAGCGCCACTACATCCGCATTTATGGTTCGTTGGCACGGAGCAACTGGAGGTGGCGCGGCGGGATTCGCCTTCGGAGGATCGCTCTTGCTGTTTGGCGACTTTTCTTCACGCGGAGCCGCATCGACCGCGGTGCTTGCGCGCTCATTCGTCGAATCGAGCGACGAGGACTGATTGACCGGCGGACGTGCCGGCTCTTCCTTGACTGGAGTGGTGTTAGTCGCGATGTTGGACCCGTTCGCGGTCTGGCCATCTACTGACACCGAGAGCACGAGAAAGAAGAGAACCAGGATCGGGTAACTGAAGAAGCACGGAAGAATGCTTTTGTGGCCCAGCATAATTTTTCTCCTCAGATTCGCTCACGCGCACCAATTGTTGAAGATCAAGCCAGCAGTCTCGGAGACAGGTTGAGGCTAACGACGGCTTGACAGCTTTCGTTAGCAAGAGCAACGAAAGACAAACGGGAGTATCGTCAAGATAGCAACACTGGGTTTGTCGGAAGCGAAGCCTAATTCTAATGATCTCCCATGTCAAGCAAATATTGTTGCTATCACACTAACAATGCATGCGGACAGTTGGATGGTGGGATAAAAGCCTGAATTTACGGGGCGTTTACTTGCGATCGGCGACTGCCGTGATCAGCGTGACCAGGGTTGTCGGCGGGGACAGCCCGTAGGCGCGAGTCCAATGCCCGGCCGCATCGTTGCCGACCAGGATCATCGGCGTGTGGTCATTCTTGTCAGCGACGGCGGCACCCAAAGCCTGGAGTAGTGAATCGATGTCAGTCTTGCTGCCAGTGACGAATGTCCATCCGGGTCCGGCATTAAACCTGGCTGCGAAATCATGCAGCCGTTCCGGCACATCAGTCACGGGATCGACGCTCACGGAAATCAGGTAGACGTCACGCCCGGCGCGTTCGCCGAGTTGCTGCTGGACACGTCGAAACGTTGCCGTCATCGGCGGACAAATCGTCGTGCAGGTGGTGAAAATGAAGTTGATTGCTACGGTCTTGCCTTTCACGAGATCTGTGTAGAAGCTAAGGCGCCGGCCATTCTGATCGTAGATCGGTACGTCGGGAATGCGCAGCGAAGTCAGGTCATTCGTCTCTGCGGCACTGGACGCGGCCGGCCGCGCGCTTGCGGGTTCAGTCTTCACAACTCTCAACCTCATTCCGCACTTCGGACACTTTCCGGGACGGCGTGAAACGACTTCCGGATGCATCGGACAGGCGTAGCGCGTCGCGTTGTTTACGCGCGTACTTTCTTGACGCCCGGCCGGCGCGGTCTGTGCGTAAGCGGGAGCAACGCCCAGCATCACTGCGATGACGATGATTGGAATCGCTTTCATAGGGTTGTTGCGTTCAGGTGCCTGTACTCTCACGCTAAGGTTTGAATGAGTTCAATTGGAGTTGGTCCATCCGCTGGCAGGCAGAAACTGCTTCTCGTTCAAATCAATTGCTACGATGTATGCTCCCATCGCGCCGACGCGGCGATTTGGTCCATAGGTGATCGCGGGTGTCAGACCCGTCTGATATTCATAAAGGCCTTCGAGAGCCTGAATCAATTTCTCCCGGCTCACGTCCCGTCCTACTCGCTTCAGAGCCTCAACCAATATTTTGGCGGCGCTATACGCGGAAATCTGCGCCGCCAGATGATGGGTCGGAAGTTTGTACTTGTCCGCCAGCGCGCGAAACTCTTTTACGCCCGCGGCGCTTTGATCTGCCGGGCCAGTCGGGAACGAGAAGAACAACTTTCCATTGAATCCGACCGGAGCGCCAAAAATCTCCTTGCCGCCGCTGGCGTTGGGGAAAAAGATCGTGGGGTGCCACTGTGATTTATCAGCCGCAGTCATGAATGCCAGCGCGTCCTCGCTGGCACCCAAAAAGACGACGACCTCTGAACTGGTTTGTCTCAGTTGCTTGATGGTGTTGGCGACATCAAAGCTGCCGGTCGAATAGTCCAGGACTTGCGGCTCGCTCAATCCCTCATTCTTGCTTTGATCTTTGATGGCGCCGACGACCCGCAGGTTGATCTCGCTCTGGGGCCAGAGAACTGCGAAATGTTGCGCTCGGATCTGTGGTTTCTTGGCAGCAAAATGAATCATTGCGCGAGCCTGGCCATCAATTCCTGACAGCAAGTAGAAGACTTGCCGGTTCAGCGGAAAATCAGTTTGCGGATAGAGCGTGAGCGGGCCGATCAGAGGAACTTCCCGCTGGGCCATTAATGGGACGATCTCTTTTTCAGACCCCGCGATGAAAGCAGCCGTCATGGCAAAGACCTGCTCGTCCGTAATCAGGCGCTCGACGTTGGCGCGCGTGGCCACCGGCGTGTCACCAGTCTCGGTGAACTTCAATTCAAACTTGCGGTTGTATATTCCGCCCTGACTGTTAAGTTCGTCGAAGTAAGCGATCATTACGGCTTTGACAGCCTGCCCCATTTCCGCCAGCGTGCCTCTGGTTGGGCACACCGTTCCAATTATGATCTTGCTTTCACTGATTCCGGGATCCAGATACTTGCCCAGTCGTTTCAGATAGACGATCAGATCGGACAGATCCTCGCGCGACATCTGATAGCGAGGCATGACGTCCAGCAGCTTATTACCCGATGGATCAGTGCCGCGCATGATCGCCAATTCAAGGGCGCGCTCGGTGTAGGGCGGGTGCTTGCGACCATTGGCGTTCGCCAGAACGTAAGGTTTGGTTAGCGATTCCCAGCGCAGATCGGACGGAATGACTCCCCCTTCGGGCTTGCCCTGGCCATCCAAACCATGACAGTTCGCGCAGGGCATCGCGCTGCCGGGGATTTCGATCGAAGACGCGCCCAGATAGGCCAGGATCTCTCGACCCGATGAACCTTTGCCCTGGACATAGATCTGCTTCCCGCGACTTTCCTGCGGGGTCAGAGCATTTTGCGCAAAGACTGTGAAGCTAAAGATGAGAAACAGCAGTGCGCCGGCGAGCAAGACGAGTTGAATTATCCCGGTGGACCTCTGCACGAATTGTGAAATGGTTATTCTCACTTGCTTCCTGGCGGTTGATCATTCAGAACGCTCTCGACGACTTTGACCAGTTCGTCGCTTCGAGCCAGCCCAAAAGCTTTCTTCCACAGACCGGTCCGCTCGTTCCCAATAATGAAGATGTTGAGGTGATCCTGTTTGTCGTTCACGTATTGGCCCAGCTTGTTCAGGGCGAAATCCACGTTCTGCTTGTCGCCGGTGAGAAAATACCAGCCCGGCCTGGCGTGAAGTTTCTTTGCATATTCTTTCAAGCTGGCGGGCGTATCGACTCCCGGGTCGACGCTGATCGAGATAATGAAAACATCCTTGCCGACATGATCACCCAACGCCTCTTGCAATTTCTCGAGATTGCGATTCATCGGCAGACAACTTCCCTGACATGTTGCGAAGAACGAGTCGATGATCACCACTTTGTTCTGCAACAGATCGCTGTAGAAGCGCATCCGTTCACCGTTCTGATTCAACAGCACGACATCGGTAAAATACTTGTGAGCAGGAGATTCCGAGGCGTTTTGAAATGAAGCCGGCTTGGTCGGGTTACCAGTCTGCGCCGCGACCGAGAGACTGCCGCCGAAAACAAGGATTGCCAGAACGATGTGCGCTTTGCGATAGCTGGTAAACCAGGCGACGAATCCATGCATGGCCTTGAACCTCACTTTGAAAGATTCTTTGAAGCAGTCGCGGGAGCCGGCCTGGCGCGGCGCTCTTTTACTTCAATGGTCCAGCGCTGAAGTTGATTGAACTGAACTCCCAGCGATGGACATTGAAAGAAGACATAATATACGCCGGCTTGCGGCGGCACAAAGTTCATTTCATAGACGCCACCGGCCGCCGGCGTGGCCGAGTCGCGTTGCTGCCAGATACCCGGCGCGAGAAACGCGAGCACGCCCACATCCTTCAAATCCGATCTCGGCTTGCCGCTGATGGCGTCCAGCACGCGGAAACGCAAATGGAGATTCTCGCCGGCATAGGCGACGGGGGCCGTATCCACTGGCTCGATCCTGATGGGAATCTCTTTCGGTTTCGCGAGCTGCGGATTTTCCCTGACCTCGATGTCAAAGCAATTGAGGACCCGCGGCGAGTCAAGCAGAAAGGGCACGTCGTAGCTGCCGTGTCCATTGAGCCTGACCGTGGTTGTGTAAACGCCGGGCGAGGTCTCCCGCAGCCCCCGATCCAAAACCAGCACGGCCATCGGATCGCGGCGGTAATTCTGAAAATTTCCCATCGGCGCCGCCATTCCTTCCATGTAGTAATAGATCATTTGGTCCGCTGGGTTGGCCACCAGCACGGCCCCGTCTTCCGGCGCCGCGACGATCGTATCGGCAGGGGAAAGATGCCTGGACAATCCCGGCGCCTTTTGGCCCGCTGGGAAGCGAGTTACGCCGGCATCAGCGCCTGGCTTGCCAAGATCCGTCAAACTAATCATCGATACAAACTCGTCGCCGGACGATCTCACATAAGCAAAATTTCTGGTAAACGAAACTTGATCCGGCGCTTGTCCAACGGGCACGGTGTTGAGCAACGCGTTGGTGGCCGTATCGAAAACATAGACAACGTTGGCCTGCGTATTCACCACGAAACCAAACCGACCATCGGGTGTAAACCGAACGGCTCGCAAGCCCGGGCGCATTTTGATCCGATTCAGAATCTCATGTCGTTGCGCGTCGACGACGACGACATCACCGTCGCCTTCGTCGATCACGTAGATCGCTTTGCTGAGCGGCGAGGCCGCCACCGCCGCCGGCAGCGATCCGACTTTCAGTACTTTGATCCGGGCCAACCTCAACGCGTCAATTACTGCGAGCGTGCCGCCTTGTTTGTTTGTGACGAAGGCATAACGATCATTCTCGCTGAAGGCGATCTGATGTGGACCCGTGCCGGTCACAATATGAGCGACGACTTTCGTCGTACCGGCCTCTATGACGGTGATTCCGTCGCTCGCCTCATCCGCGTCTTCATTGTCCACCCACAGATATTTCCCGTCGGGCTGCAGGGCGATCCTGGTCGGCTTCACGCCCGCATTGATCTGGGTCAGCACTTTCCAACTCGACGTCTCAATCACCGCCACCTGGCCAGAGTCTGGCATCGTCACGAAAAGTCTCTTCTGGTCACCGCTCATCACCCAGTCTTCGCCGGGACTCACTAGCGGAATCAATCCCAGGAGCTTACTGCCCCCAAAACCAGAAAGCGGATCTATGACTGAGATGTTTGGTTCGTGATTCAGCGTCAGAATGAAGTAACTGTTGAGATCAATGTCCGCACGCCGGTTGAAGCTGGATTGCAGAAACGATTGAACCTTCTCACGGCATTGTCTTTCGTCCGGCACCGGGCCGATTTTTTTCAGATCGATCCAGGCTGATGGGTGAAGCCGGCTGATCGGTTGACCCGTATTGTTCTCGGTAATCTTGAAGCGTACCGTCGCGTCGTTGCCTTCCAACAACTCTCCGGCGTGCATGCTCCCGCTGGATTCAATTGTGAATTCGACGGCGATTCCCTCGCGTACGATTTTCTGCGGCGGCGGAACCTTTTTTGGTGCTTGTGCGAGACGGACGTGGGCGACGCTGAAACCCAACAAAATTACCGCTAATACTTTGAACCGTTGGTTTGCCATTGACAGAAAATTTGCAAACGGTCTATGCTCCTGCCCGCTCAACGGATTAACTTCGGAATAGCTTCCACATCGCGCGAACTTGCCGCCGGCAATTCGGGTTGCAGCTTATGCTAAAAGCTACTCTTGTCGCAACGCTCCTGGATGAACCCTCTTCACGCGGGGAAGAGCTGGCCGCGCTCCCGAATACCGTCGAGTGGTTAGAAATCCGCGCTGATCTAATTGGTGACCCGAACGTTGAATGGCTGCGGCGGCGTTTCCCCGGTCGCCTGATTTACACTTTACGCAGCCACGCCGAGGGAGGACGCGCCGGAGGCGATCCGGGTGATCGCACGGGCCGCCTTTTGGCGGCGGCTAACCAATACGACCTCATCAACCTCGAAGGTGATCGCGATCTGTCACCCGAGTTGCTGGCGCGGATTCCGCGCGAGCGACGAATGATCTCATGGCATGGTCCCGCGGTTGGGGTCGAGCAACTTAAATCGAAGTTTGCCAGGTTCGCTGAAGTTGCCGCGCGTTACTACCAGCTGGCTCCGGCCGCCGCGCGATCCGGCGACGAGATTGCTCCGCTCTCGCTGCTACAATCTCTCGCGCGTTCGGACACCGCGGCTTACGCCACCGGTCCGATTGGATTGTGGAGTCGTCTGGCGTCACTCGCACTTGGGTCGCCACTCGTTTTCGGCGCCGTGGGCTCTCCGGGTGAAGAGCCTTCGATCAATCGGATGATCGCCGACTATGGTCTGCCAAACCTGATGCCGTTCAAAGAAATCTACGGTATCGCCGGAAATCCCGTGTCGCACTCGCTCTCGCCGCGGCTGCATAACGCCGGCTACCGAACTTTGGGTCGCGAAGCGCTCTTTGTCCCGTTTCATGTCGATTCGTTCTCTGATTTCTGGAACCACATGTTGGCCGGACGCGCCATGCACTCTCTCGGTATGCCCATCATGGGTTTGACGGTGGCTTCTCCTCACAAAGAAGCTGCGTTGGCAGCAGCCACGAAAGTCAGTTCAATCGCGCGCGGGGCCGGCTCGGCCAACTTGTTGGTGCGAGACAACGGTTACTGGCGCGCAGACACAACCGATCCGGATATCGTGTTCATGTCGAGCCGCGAGCGCGGTGTCGACGTAAAGCAGAGACGCGCCGCGGTGATCGGTTGCGGCGGAGCAGGCCGTGCGATTGCCGCCGCCCTCGACCAGTCGGGCGCGCGAGTCACCCTCGTGAATCGCGGTCAGGAGCGCGGTTCGTTTGCCGCGCAACTACTGGGCTTGCCCTATGTCCCGTTGCTGAATTTTGACGCCGAAGGGTACCACGTCGTAGTCAACGCGACGCCCGTCGGACGCGACGACGACGCCGCTCCGTTCAAGCTCGAGACGCTGGCTGAAGAAGCGGTCGTGATCGACCTTGTTTATGGTTCGCGGCCGACGCCGCTGGTTAACAACTCGGTCGGTTTGGGGCGAACAGTGATTGACGGGCGCGATGTACTTCTGACCCAGGTGCTGCGGCAGTTTCAAATAATGATCGGCCGGAAAATGTCGGCCGGCCTGGCGCGCGAGACGCTCGGCCAGCGCGTGGCGAAGGCGAACGGAAGTAACGGGAAACTTCCTGACGCCAAGCCAGCGTGATCGAATTGCCAGTGAAAAATATGGAAACCGGGAAATACTTTCGCGCAGGTGACAGGGCCGAGTTGGCGAATGATGGAGTGGACCGGACGATTGACCTCGCGCCATTCGTCGGCACATGGATCAATACGATGCGGGACACCCAGGGCTTTGCGAAGCTGATCGTCTCGAACAGAGATGGAAAACTTTTCGTCCAGGCTTTCGCTGCTGCTGCGCCCGATCTTTGCGACTGGGGCGAAGTCGAAGCACACCCGTTTGCCGATCGGGTTGATTCACGAAAGGGTGCGGGCTTCGCCGCGCACTACGACACGGGATCGAGCGCGGTGGTGTTCCAGGCAAACATGAACCTCGGTTTGTTGGTCGTGCTGACTTTCAACCGATTCAAGGACGGCAGCAGCCGCGCGAATTACATCTGCCGAGAATTTTTTCACCGCTAGAATCGAAAAGAAATGAAAGGCGCCCAAAAGATGACCTTCAGAGATTTTACTTCCGTGGTTGACTACCGGACGCGCGAGGCAAACAGCGGGCCGAGCCGGGTCGATCCGTCACCGTTTGTGGGCACGTGGGTGAACACCAACGATTCGGCGCCGCACCGGATTGCCAGACTAGTCATGACCGTCAGGGACGGCATCCTGATGGTTCACGCGTGGGGATACTGCACCCCCGACCCTTGCGACTGGGGAGAGGCTTCCGCGGATGTCTATGCCGACAGTATCAACTCGCAAACGGCGATGTCATTCAGTGCGGTGTTTGATTTCGGATTCATGGAAACGCATCTACAGACGAATCTCAAGCGCGGCACGATGGTCATTGCCACCGCTAACAAGTTCAGCGATCTGAGCGGGCGTTCCGATTACTACACCCGAGAGTTCTTCTATCAAGTCGATGATGACAGCTTCTAACCACGGCGCTTACAAGCACCTCGAACTCAGGAGCGAGCAGCTGGCGCTGATCGATCGGGTCGGTGTGCTGGCGCGCGAGAAATTCGCAGTGCGCGCTCCGGAATACGATCGGACGGCCACTTTTCCCTCCGAGGATTTTGCAGATCTTTTTAGCGCCGGACTGAATGCCGCGGCGATTCCGAAAGAACATGGCGGCCTGGGTCTCGGGCCATATCGCGGCGACGTTTTCACGCTGTGGATGATGACCAAAGAGATCGCGAAAGCCGATCTTTCATTCGCGCGCTGTTGGGAAGGTCACGTCAACTCGATGGTCTTGCTCGACGGCATGGTTAAGGGCGAGCAAAGAACGCGCTGGTTTGACGGCGTCGTAAAGCACGGCGACAAATGGGTCGCCTGGAGCGGCGAACCGCAAGCGCGCAAACCGGGTGAGAAGGTTCGCTTCGGAACTTCGGTCGAGCGAGTTGACGGCGGCTATGTCATCGATGGCAACAAAGTTTTTTCGACGAGCGCCAGCGGCGCGCAGTGGGCTATTTTGCTGGTTAACACCGAGGCGCCCGGCGGAGTTCGCCACGCGACGGCGTCATCTCTGGACGCGCAACTACTGATGGCTTGCGAACTTTCTGACCCGACTATTGAAATAGACAGCACCTGGTGGGATCCGATCGGGATGCGGGCCACAGTCAGCTATCTGGTGAATTTCCGGCGCACCTTCATACCCGACGTGAATCTAATCGGTTATCCCGGCCAGTATCTGAAAGAAGGATGGCAGACCTGTTTCATTCCGCACTATGCAGCGACTTTTCTCGGCGCCGCCGAAGCCGCCTACGACTATGCTCTCGACTATCTGACTTCGCAGAACAAGGTTGACGATCCATACGTGCAGCATCACATCGGCCAAATGTCGGTGAACGTCGAGACGGCGCACCTTTGGTTGCGGCATGTCGCGCGACTTTGGGAAACAGAGAAGTATCAGGAAGCGCAAATCGCCGGCAGCCGCGCGCGACATGTGATCGAGCACCTCGCCGAAGATACGGTCAAGCGCTGCATCCGTGCGTGTGGCGCGCGCTGTCTGAATCGGCCCAGCGCCCTGGAACGCATCTACCGCGATCTGTCCTTCTATGTTCGTCACGACAACGACGATCACATTCTGGCAATGATCGGTAAGTCAGTTCTCGGGCTGACTCACGATCCGTCTTTTTACAAACCTTAAGGATGTTCAATTGCTCCGCAAGAAACGCACGTA
>WNFR01010497.1_pt1 | contig 15167 bp, 11 predicted proteins | sample 5400221 | NCBI WGS metagenome assembly WNFR01 (sample SAMN13153357, study PRJNA577476) | soil metagenome | isolation source: 40 cm soil under Madrone tree | place: USA:California | collected 2016-06-14 | reverse complement strand
CGACCCATACCACAAATCATTAAAACGCCCGTTGAGCATGTGCAGTTGCGCTCCGGTGTAAAAATTCACGCTGGAAGCCACCGAATAAGCTCCATTCACAACGATCAAATCGCTTGGCTGATATTGCTTCTTGATCGCGATCGCCAGCGATTTCGAGCCAAGCACCGGAGAAAACACCGTCAGCGCCATATGCACCGCTTGAAAAAGAATGACCATCATCACGCAGATCGCTAGATTCCCACACAACGGCGAACCGCGCTTTCGAAATAGCCAGTTGAAAAAAGTTCCTGCAAGGAAGCCCACGCCCGTCAAAATCAGCGGCACACGAAACACGCTCATCGCGCCCATCGTAAGATCGAAGAGATGCCCCATCGAAAGCCTGTACATCGCGGGCGCTTTCTTCAGCAGGTCGCCAAAGTCCACATTCGGAGGCGCCGGCGGCGACATGGCAGCAATAGTCAAACAGATGACAAACGCCGCTACTCCAAGAACCAGCATTGCCATCGACGAGCGCATTCCGCTTCGTCGCAGCGGGCTTCCAGGTTCCGACACTTCCTCGCGGTTCAGCCACAATCCGCAGAGCAGCGCCAGAGCAGGAAGCGAGGGCAGTACGTAGTATTCCTGTCGCGTGGAAAAACTGAAAAACACCAGAATCGCCAGTGCCCATACTGCGAGTAGGAGTGCCGCGCGCGTTTCCTTGTCCATTCGTTCCCGCCAGCGACGCGGGTTTAGCGGGACTTGCCGCAAACTGCTCAACATAAAGAAAGTCCAAGGAAAGATCCAAACCAGGAGCAGACCCCAAAAAATCAGAAACGGAACTTTGTCGTAGTCCCGCGGCACGCGCAAATTCAAATACCGGTAAATCTGCTCGTTAATGAAATAAAACCAGAAAAATCCCTTGGACTCACCTTGCGCCGGATTGCGAATCGTCGCCAGCACGTGCCACGGCACCGCCACTGCCAAAAATACAGCCGTGGTCGAGACCAGCTTCATTCGAAGCAAGTGTCGCAGGTTTCCGGTCAATAGCAGGTAGCCTCCGATGATGAGAACCGGAAAGGCGATTCCAATCAGCCCTTTGGTCAATACGTTGGCCGCGGTGACCAGCGCGAGCGACCAGCACAGCCATCGCGAAGGATTCTCCTGATCCAGGATCCGCCAAAAAAGATGAACGGTGAGGACCAACCAAAATCCCACCATAATGTCCGGAATTTCGAATCGCGTGTAGATGTACGGCCCGATCGCCGTGCCCAGCACCAGTCCCGAAAAAAAACCCGCTTGCTCTCCTGCAATCTCGCGTCCGAGCCAGAACACCGTGAATAGCGAAGCAAGCGCAAAGAGCGAGAGCGGCAAACGCGCGGAGAATTCCGATACGCCCAAAATCGAGTAGCCGGCCGCGGTGATCCAGTAGGGAAGCGGCGCTTTGTCGAGGTAGCGCAAGCCATTCACATGCATGGTCACAAAATCGTGCCGGGCCAGCATCTCTCGCCCGATTTGCGCGTGCTCGGAATCCGCGTCATCCATCATCCCTGGCGAAGCCAGTCCGGGAATGTAGATCAGCGCCCAGAAAAGGAAAATTCCGGCGAGATACCAGCGGGCGTTCGAAGAATTGTTCTTGTTTTGAATGTGCGGCTCGGGATCGGAAGCGCTAGTGCCGGATGGGTTCGTCATTTTTCTTGGCGAGATGGCGCGCCCCGGTGACGGTATACGATGCGCGTCCGCCGCGGTCGTGGAAGTGGCGCACCTGCATTTCCGCCAGCAAGCCCAATGCGAATAGTTGCATGCCGGAAAGAATCAGGACTGTCGCAAAAAACATCAGTGGACCGTGCTCTTGCAGCACGTTGGTGTGATAAATCAGATTCTCAATCAGCAGCCAAAAAGCGATGGCGCTCCCCACAAATGCCGCACCGATGCCCGCCGTGCCAAAAAAATGCATCGGCCGTGACAAATATCCCGTAAGGAAGCGCACCGTGATGAGATCGAAGAAAAAAGGAACCTTCTGCAAGAATCCATATTTCGATGCCCCATGCTCTCTCGGCGCGATGGTGATGGGAATTTCGCAAATCCGGCAGCCTTGTCGCAGCGCGAGAATCGGAATCAGCCGCTGCATTTCGCCGTACACCGGCAACTGCGCAACAAACTCGCGCTTGTACGCCTTGAACCCGCTGCCAAAATCGTGAATTCGCACGCCGGAAAGTTTCGCCGTCATCCAGTTCGCGGCCCGGTTGGACATCCGCTGCATCCACGGATTTCCCGAGTGTTGCAGCCGTTGCCCGCAGACGATGTCAAAGCCTTCTCGCAACTTTTCTACGAATCGTGGAATATCCGAGGAATGATGTTGCAGGTCGCCATCCATCGTCACAATGTAATCGCCCAGCGCCACTTCAAATCCAGCGCCCAGCGCCGCCGACTTGCCGGAATTGCGCGGCAGGGTAATGACTGTCACCCGCCCATCCTGCAGAGCAATATCGCGCAGCAGGCCCGCGCTGTCATCGGTGCTGCCATCGTCGACAAACACCAATTCAAACGAATCGCCGAGCAACTCCATGGTTTCCTTCAGTTGCTCGTAGAGCTGCACAATGTTTTCCCGCTCGTTGTAAAGCGGAACCACAATGCTGTGCCGGACGTTTTCGCGCACTTCGGACATTGCTGGATTCATTTCCCCCGAAACTTGCATGGAATCTTGACCATACGTCACGCCGGAATTGCTGTCAAACAAAGCCATTTTTAAGAGTGCCCACCTGGGCAGCGCCAGGACGCCGCTGCTAACGGTCCGGTGAGCCGGAGGGCCGCGTCTGCTCCGCGGAGTCGCCCATCTCTTTGCGGTGGCTTTTCACTTCGCGCAGCGCGTAAATCGGTTTGTTCTGCGATTCGTAATAAGTGCGCGCGATAATTTCGCCGAGCAAACCCATCGAAAGAAATTGGATCCCCACAAGGAACAGCCCCACCGCCATGAACACCACTGGCCATGAATCTTTGATCAGGGCAATATGAAAATAAAATTTATCGAACGCCAGAATCAGCCACAGCAGAGAACTGACGGCGATGCTGGCGATTCCTACCAAGCCAAAAAACTGCCCCGGACGCGTCGAGTAATCCAGCAAAAACTTGACAATGACCAAATCCAGAAGCACGCGAATCGTTCTCGCGACTCCGTATCTTTTCTTGTCGTCTTTCCCCGCGACATTGGCGATCGGCAGTTCCGCGATCTTGGCGCCGGTGGAGCTCGCCAACGCTGGAATAAATCGGTGCAATTCTCCGTAGAGCTGAATTTCCTGAATAATTTCCCGGCGGTACGCCTTGAAAGTGGTTCCGAAGTCGTGCAGTTCGATTCCCGAAAGCCTGGCCATCATCCAATTCGCCACGCGGCTGGGAGCTTGCCCCAATAGCCAGTGCCCGCGCCGCTGGTAAAGCCAACCGCTCACCAGATCGTAGCCTTCCTCAATTTTTTCCAGGAAGCGTGGAATTTCTTCCGGGTTGTGCTGCAGGTCGCCGCTCATGGAAATGATCACGTCGCCGCGCGCAAAATCAAAGCCGGCTTTCAAGGCGGGCGTCTGCCCGAAATTCCGCCGCAGCCGCACCAGATTCACGCGCCGGTCGTGCTCGTAAATTTCCGAAAGCACCTTGAACGATTCGTCCTTGCTGCCGTCATCCACAAACACCAATTCGTAAGGCTCGCCGAGCCCGTCCATCACTTCGGTGAGCTTCATGTAGAGGGGTGGGATATTTTCCTGTTCATTGAAGAACGGAACGACAACGGAATACTGAATTGGCGAATCGCTTGCCATTCTTCTCTGCAATATCCCTTTATTAAGCTTCCTGGGCCACGAAGCCATAGTCTATCAGGCGAATCCCCAGCGATGCGACAAGATTTCTAATCCCCGTGTCGGTCAGGATTTGCAGCTCGGTCTGCCGCGAATCCTGCAGCCGGGTGGCAGTTTTTTGCAGCGCCGAATCCATGTAGCCCGGATGGCACATCAGTTCTGTTGTCCCGTCCGAGAGGCTCTTCACGAGTTGCTCCACCCCTTCGCGCGTCAACTCTCCGGTTTGCGCAATGCCACAAAAATAGTTGGCCGTGGAAATTCCTGCGTGCTCCGCAAGTTCGCGGGCATCGCGTGCCAGGAATTTCAATCCGCGCGCTTGCACGCCTTGTTTCAAGACCACGCCGGTGTGCTGTTTTGCGCCGGCGGAAAGAGCTGCTCGCAGGCCGGAAGCTTCCAGCGCCACGCGAATCGCGCCGATGTCATGGCGCTTCGCGAGCCGCAGCGCAATCTCGAAAAAACCGGGCAGCATATGCACGTGTTTGTGGCCGTCGAGGTGTGTCGGCGCAATTCCCGCGTCGCGCACTTTCTGGATTTGCGCGTCCCACTCGTTCTCCACCTCCGCAAGCGAGAGTCCGCCCCGCGCCCGCCTCAGCAAGAGGCTCTCGGGTCCGCCCGCAAATGCGCCATCGTCGTTTAACAGTGTAGTAACTGTTTCCCGATCCGCCGTCGGCGGCCCGTCGCTGAGGTTCAGGTGCACCCCCACCCCCAGGCCGGGGGCGGAGTGCGCCGCCTCCACGCCCCCGGCGAATGCCGCGCCGTTGGCCAGCAGCGAAGTGCTAGTCACGATTCCGTGGTGGAAGGCTTCGAGGATGCCGCGGTTGACGCCGTCCGTCCAACCCAGGTCGTCGGCATTGACGATCAGATTCTTCACAGCCTGTCCCGCTCCGTCGATTTCACCTGTACGTTGGTACAGCTACTCTTTTGCGCGACCGTCCGGATTCGTACCATTGACCCTTTTCGCCCTCAACTCTAGCATGACTTCCAGAGGCGAAAATGCCCGTAAAGCAGCGTGAAATCCCCACCAAGAAGCTTGGTTCGCGGCACCATGAGAAGCGTCGTGGACGCCGTATGAACTCGCAGGTTCCCGTGCGCCTCGGCTGGGACGATGAGGCGGGCAAGCGCGTCAGCGTGGAAGCACGCACGCGCGTGGTTAATCCTTACGGGTGCATGGTGGTGCTGGCGCAGTCGCTCGAACTGGAGCACCGGCTGGCGCTCACCAATCTGATCTCCGAAGCCAGCAACGCGGCAATCGTGGTGTGGAAGGGCAATCAGCGGCCTGACGGGTGGGAATACGGCATCGAACTGGTTGCGCCAGAGATGGATTTCTGGGGGCTGGATCTGTGAAGCCTTCACCGTATGCCAAGCCCGGCGCGATGGCTGGAGTAGGGGCGACTCGCCCGGCGCTGACACGGCAACCTACCGCGGAAGAGCGGAGGCGCGCACAGCGCGTGCTGCTGAAGATGCCCGTGATCGTACACCTCGCCAACAATCCAAAGCCGTTAGAGGGTTTTACGCATACCGTCAGCGCGAGCGGTGCAATGCTCATTCTCCGAGAGGGATTGGCTCAGGGCACCAAGTTCATCCTGGAGAATGCTAAGACACAGGAAAAGGTAGAGGTTAACGTGGTTCGTCCGCCGCAGATGAATCAGGATGGGTCGCTGGTTCCGGTGGAGTTCCTGTCTCCCGCGCCGAAGTTCTGGAATATCTTCTTCCCGCCGAATATCAACTGACCGAAGTGGAAGTTGACAGCTGACAGCTGAAAGTTAACAGCGCGCGCTGAGAACCATTCTTTCCACGTAAGCGTCTTAGCGATCCTTGGTTAACAATAACTGGGACCCCCCTCCCCTGTTTTTCAAAAGTGTTCATTCTAAAGGGAGATAAAGTTGTTTAGAATGAACACTTCCAGAAGTGTTGATTTTAAATATAGTTAGTGCCGTAATTATAGGACGCCCTTCTCCAGAAGCGGCCCCGATTGGTCGGGGCCGCCCGGCGCTTGTGGCAAGCGGGCTAGTTGATCGTAAGGCTGATGGTTGCATTGGCGTTGGACGATGCAGGGTTCGCGGAAATGGGCAATTGCGTCGTGCCGGTAACCGTGATGTTGAGCGACCCAGATTGAGACGCGGTTGTGGAGGCGTCACCCAAGTAGTGGGCGCTTAGGGTGTGCGTTCCGATTAAGTTAAATAACGGAGGTGCACTTGCAGCGGTCAACGTAATGTTGCCGGTCGTACCGCTAGCCACCGGAACGGCAGTTCCTGCCGCCGCGCCGTCGACGAAGAACTGGACGCTACCCGCAGGAGTTCCTCCCGTAACGGTGGCGCTCACAGTAAGAGTACCTGTAGCAGCGAGCTTCGTACTCGATACGGTTAGGTGAGTGACGGTTGCGGTCTGGCCCCCACCGCCGCCTCCACCGCCGGAATTGTTACTGCACCCCAGCGTGAAGCTCAGCACACACAGCAGACCAAGGGCTAGCGCCGCGCGATAACGCTTCCGGCCGGGGAGCAAGAGCAGGAGAATGGCCGCGAGGCCCGTGCCGCCGCTCAGCGTCCACCAGCCAGCTCTCGCGTTGGAAGGGCCGGGAAGCTTTGCCGCGAGGAACGTCTGAGGTTCAGTCACGTTCATGGCGGTCATGGAAGTGGAGGGAGCGACCACGTTGATCGCGAGCTGCCCAGTTCCGTTAGCACCGCCGCTTGGCACGGTGACATTAAGAGGTGAGCAGCTCACTCCCGGCAAGGTCGTTCCGCAGATGATCGCCACGCTGCCAGTAAACCCGCCGGTGGGCGTCAAGGTAATCGACGAATTGCCGCTGCTTCCGGCGGTCACGGTCGTGGTCGTCCCACTCATCGTGAATGATCCGCCGCTGGAGCTCGAAGTAAAGGTCAGGTTGAAGACGGTCTGTCCGCCAAGAGCGATCGGATTGGGATCAGCTGGCCCGAAGGAGCTGACCATGATGAAGTAGGTGGTCCCTCCAGTGACAGGGATGCCAGTCAACTGCGACTGCGTGTCGATTCCGGGATTGATGTCGTCGTTACAGGCATTGGGAACGGCCGTTAAGCTGCCAGAGGAACCTGTCCAAATCGAGAGCACGCTGTCGTAGCTGCTTCCAATGGTGTCCACATCCGTGATTGTTCCGGTGGACGCGGGCGTGAATTTGTACCAAACCGTATTCGAGACACCAGTTACAAACGGAATTTGGGCGTTTTGCGCACAGAGGGGTATCGGATCGGTTGACTGAGTGGTTGCGCCGGAACTGTCCACTGTGTTGGTGAAAACGCCGCCGGCGCCGGGGGTGACAGTTGTTGCACTGGCGAAATTATCGTTCGCGGGGGCGGGCGCAATTACTGTGAAGATTGGCAAGGTCACTGTTTGAGTCGTGACCGTGGTTCCTCCGCCTGGGGGAGGAGTCTGCACGCCCACGGAATTGGTGCTGCCGAAGCCAGCCATGAAGCTGGCCGGGACCGTGGCCTGCAGCGTGGTCGAATTAACGAACGTGGTGGGAATGGGAGTGCCGTTGAAGTCCGGGTTCATCAGCACTACGGTGTTAGATCCAAAGCCTGTTCCCGTTACAGTGACCTGCGTTGCCGCGGCATTTACGTTGGCTTGCACGGGAGATACGTTTGTAATCGTCGGAGCGCCGCCGAGAACGGTGAAGGTCAGTCCGTTGCTGGCAGTGGCACCAACTTTTACGGTGACCTGAGGTGTTCCAGCTCCCGCAAGCTGCGCAGCTAGAACGGATCCGGACAAGGAGGTATCAGACGGTGTGCCGGTTGTCGTGAGCGCCGTTCCGCCAAACTGAATCGTTCCCCCCGTCAGACCATTGCCGGTGACGGTCAACGAGAATCCAGCAGCGCCGGCGATGGCCGAAACTTGAGAGAGAGAAGAGATGTGCGGCCCGGGGAATGTGAAGTTGTTGAGAACGATGTCCCAAACACCGCGGCCATGAGTGGCGGCGCGCAGAGTGCGTGAAGCACGATGCAGCTTGAGGGAAAGGACAGCGACGCGCGGCAGGCCAGTGCTGAGTGTGGACCAAGTGCAAGTAGTGGTGCACGTGCCGATATAGACGCCAATGTCCGTCGCGGCGTAGAGGGTTCCGGCGACGTCCGGATCGACTACTACATCATTCACCGGAGTGTTGGGGAGGTCGCTAGCCGCAGGTGATACGCAACTGGCCACCGTGCAGCTGATGTCCGTCCAGGTTGCCCCGCCATCCGTTGTCTTGAAAAGGTGCCCGGTTGGGTCGTTGATGCTGCCGGCGACAAAAGCGAAGCCAGAGAAGGCAACGTACGCTGTTTTACCTTGCGGGTCCACCGGGTCCGCGGTTATTGCTGAGACTTGGCGGGGTGGGAGGCTAGCCTGCCCGGCGACTTGAGCAAAAGTTCCAGTCCCGGGCGCAACGTTGGTGGCGACGAATACTTGCCCAGTATCCGCGCCCGCATAGACCACATGGGGGTTCGCCGGGGCTACAGTGAGCGCAGTCAGTTCATCGAAGTTTGCCCCACTCACCAGATCACCAGACAAAGCCGCCCAAGAAGCGCCAACATTCACGGACTGGTAGACCTTGGTTGTACCCGCGTACAAAACACCAGCGGTGCTGGGGTCTGTGACAAGAGGCGGTACAAAGCTCGAATTGTCTGCCGGATCGATACCGTTCACCGCGGAAACATAGGTATTAGCCTGGCCGTTCTGCGTGGAAACGGCAAAATTTGTTCCGTTGCAGGCCACGTAGACGGTACTCGGAACAACGTTGTCGATGGCCGTGCCGGTGCCGTCGCCGCAGGTCTGGTTATCAGTCCAGGTCGTACTTGGCCCGGAGTAGATTTGGCTGCCATTGTCCTGCGCGCCCGCAAAGGCAATTAACGGCGAAGAAGGATGGATGGAAAGCGCCGGGTAAAACTGCGTCAGAGTTAGCGTTGAGTCGTTCAGGTTTGTCCACACCACTGGTGTTGCTTCCGCATCATCGGTGCGCCAGATGCCTCCGTCGTTGCCCAGGTACATGCGAACTTTCGTCCCGACCTTCACAAATGCCATTGCGTGGGTGTCGACGTGGGGCAGTCCCGGCCCGAGCGCGTTGGGAATCACAGTGGACCAAGTGGCACCCGTATTTGCAGTACTCTCCACCCAAATTGGGGCATTGCTTGCGTTAAATACCGCGGCGCCGCCGAAGAAGGCATGTGCGCCTCCATTCGGATCCACTTTAACCACATTGTCGTACCAACATTGCGCGTTGCAGATGTCCGGTGCCGGTGCTGTCTGTGGCGAAAAGCGGAGAGATGCCGAGATCGATGCGGCCCATCGCACTGGAGGCCGGAAGCGTGGCACCGGTCAGGGCTGTGAAAGTCATAGAGCAGGCGCCTGCGGTAACCGAATTCGCGTTGGTTGACTTATAGATACCATTTAGATTTGCGCCAGTGCCGCTACCAAAGGGATCGCCAAGCGCTGCGAAGGCTACCGTAGAGGACGCGAAACCGACAAAAGTTGACATCTGCCCGGCCAAGACATTGGTCCAAGTTCCGCCTCCGTCCGCGGAGCAGTAAACTCCTTCCTTGCTACCCGAAAGAGCAAACTGAGCGCTCGCAAGAACCATCTGTGGATTCGACGGATTGACGGCCACATAGCTAATGCGCGCGCCGCCTAAGGTGAAGAAGCCGAATGGAGTAGCATCACTGAAGGGGCCGATAAAGGGGCAGGTCGTGCCTGGAGTCGTGCAAGTGGGCGTCCATGTTTGACCTTTATCCGTGGATTTGAGCACGCCCGCTCCGTAGTAAATATCGAAGGTCGCTGCGTAGACGGTCGCGGGAGTGGAAGGCGCGAAAGCAATTGATCCCATCGAAAGGGAGGAGTTCTGATCGCCCACAGCTGTCCATGTTGTTCCCGCATCAGTTGTGCGCCAGATGCCGCCCTGCGCGCCACCGATCAGGACGGTATTTCCGGTGGCATCGCTGGGGTCAACTGCGATGGCAGTGATGCGCCCGGTCACGGGGCTGAACTCGCCACCCGTCGTGGGAGTCGGACCGATCGAAGTCCAGGTATTGGTTACCGCTGCGAGGGGTGCGGCGACCTCGGCGATAGAACCGTCTGGCCGATGCACCAGCCTACCCTCAGCTTCCATCCTCCGTTGCATGTGAGCAAGCGCTCGGGCACGAGCTCCAGCGGGTATGTGGCCGTTCGCAGAACTGCGCTGCTTATAAAACCATTGGTCGCGTTTGCGGATGGCGTCGGGACTGTCTTTCTCAGCGCCGGCCTTTTTGGCAGACTGGGAATCTGCATCGGCATCGGCGTCAGGTGCGGTGGACTTTTGAGCTTTCGCCGCCGGAAACTTCGCGCGCGTCGGCTCTTCCTTCTTCGTGCTTGATGTTTGTTGAGCGACTGCGGTTCCAAGGAAAACCGGCACGATCAGGAACGCAGCAATGAAAAGAAGGGAATTGCGAATTGCAGCAGATAGAAGTTTCATAGTCCGTCCACGCAGGCAGATTTGAAATTGGCGCCACCACAACACATCCGGCCTGAGGGCGCGGCCATTGGTGCAGAGGAGCAAAGTGCACAAATGACGAACGCGGACTGGGGCTTGGACCGGAAACGATTTGCTGTCGAACGCGTAAAGAGTATCACAGGCAAATTAAAGACTCTCTAGTACGTTAACGGGTGAGCAGCTGCAGCGAAGTGTTCTTCCACCGGACCATCATCCCCCCACCGCATGCATAACCACTGTGATGCTCGCGAAATACCACAAGGATGCTTTCGTTAAATCGGAGCGGACGCCACACATTGAGGTGATCGCGCGCGGCGCCCACGACTGCGGAAATTGTCCCGTCGCTCTGAAGGGACTGAAACTCGACTTCTTTTATTCCCCACGAGAGGCTGAATGGTTCCCGTTCAATTCAAGGAGCGCTTGCAATGAAATCGGGTTCCTCGGTGAAAAGGGCGCCCGCCACGGCGGGCTGCGCCCCTACAAAGGAAAAAGATTCTTGGTCCGGCTTAGTAGCGGCGGAAACCGCGGCGGCCGTAGTAGCCGCGACCGAACCCATAAGCGCCATAAAATCCGACGTAGGGATAACCGTAGTAGGGAGCGTAGTAGCCGTAAGGATAGCCGTATGGATAGGCATAGGGGCCGGGATAGCCGCCTGCCACGCGAGGCGGGCCTCGGCGTTCAAATCGGCCGCCATTCACATCTTCCTGCGTAAAGGGCCAGAAGGCTTGCTGGCTTTGTGTAGTGTCAATCTTCACGGGATCGACGAGGCGGAAAGTCAATTGCGATTCCGGCGGGACGACGGTGGGATGCCCGCGCGTGAGGAGCACCGCGCCAATTCCTGCGACGAGTCCGGCGCCCGCGCCGATGGCAGCACCGGTGCCCCAATCCGCCGCGGCACCAATCGCCGCGCCAACGCCGGTGGTGCCGACGATGGTGCCAGCATCCTGTCCGTGAGAAGTGCCGCCGGAGCCTTTCCAGAGTTCAGTAAGAATGGGGAGCTGGCGGCCGTCGACGATGGTGATGTCGGTCAATTCGACTCCCAGCTCGGAGGTGCCCTTGACGCGGCCGGCTTTCTTGACGTCTTTCACTTTACCGATGATGGTCTGGCCGCGGCGAGCGACGACCCAGCCATTGACGACGAGCGGTTGGTCGAGAACGGCGGTGAATTGGTCGCCAACCCGATTGTGATCGGTGGAGAGGAAGTCGTTGGTGCGAATGACGAGGACGGTGCCTGCCGGAACAGTCAAAGTGCTGGGCACGGGTTGGGAGGGCTGAGGAGCCTGAGCGGGCTGATCCGATTGAGGCGGCGGCTCAGGGTTGTTTCCCACGGACCTGGAGCGGCCGTCGCGCGCGTAGGGCGGCTTGTCGGCGTCCTGCGGGGCGTAGGTCGGCCTAGTGGCGGGACGATCCGGTGACGGTTGCGGCTGGTCGGCTTGCTGGGTTGACTGTGGGTCTTGTTGCTGCCCCTGTTGCTGAGCTTGCTGCTCCTGCTGCTGTTGTTGCTCCTGGGCGTAGCTGCCGGCGCCAAGGCAAATGCTAAGAGCTGCAGTTCCTGCTGCGCGGCAGAGCAATTTTGAAAAGTTTGACGGCGCTGAGTGATTCCTCATGATGCAATCTCCCTCGACCTGAGACTTATTGAAATAGTACAAATTCCTCCGCACCTGATTGATTAGATGGCAATTGTCCGTTTTCGGGATGCCAAAGCCTCCAAGCGGTTCTCAAAGTGGTAACACCACAGCGGCAATTATGTTGCGGGAGGGTTTCCACTGGGATCGCCATTTTTGCGCTGCTCGAAGGCGTCCCAGTAGGCCTCGCCCATCTTGAGGAGGCCATCGATGCCCAAGTCAATGCCGTCGCCGCGAGTGAGAGTGAGACGTTCGGCGCGGAGAAAAAGTTCGCGGTATTCGGTGTAGTTCAGGAGTCCGTTGATGCGCAGGGCGACGGAATTGTTCGAGGAGGCAGCCAGGGTGGCATCGGCGATGTCGAGGACTTGCTTGTACTCGGTGGTGAGCGCGTCCTCCAATTCGGCCCAGCTCACGGATTCTTCACGGCACTTGGATTGATATTCGGTGATTAAGCGCGATTGCTCTTCCGGAGAAACGCCGGCGGGGACGGAGAATTCTCCCGGCCAGCCAGCGTGTTGGACAACGCGAGCGGATTGCACGCCATCGAGGCGGAGGAGGAACTGCATGTCGGGCGGGAGATTGTGGAATTCGAGGAGATGATCGCTTTCGAGATTCAGAGTGATGGTGCGGTCGAGGAGGTTGGATTGGATGGAGACAATCTGCGCGTCGTGAAGGCCGGCCCAGAGAGAAGTTTCCTGAGCACCGGGCGGGAGATTCGTCCAATCGACGAGAGGGGGTTGCTCTTCGGGCATGTGTCACCTTTGCGAGCGAGATTGCGGCAGAGTATAGCGTGCATGCCGGGAATTCGAAACGCATTGTATAATCCTGCCCGACGCAATTGCCGAGAGGAGGCGACATGGCCGAGCCAACTTATGAGGAACTGAAAGCAAAACTGGCGGAATTGGAAAAGCAGGGAGGCACACGGCGCACGGGCTCTCTGGAGTTTCGCGTAGGCGAAAAAGGCGGAGTGAGCGTTTATGGGCTCGGGCGTTTTCCGGTGACGCTGTACTACGAACAGTGGATCCGGTTGCTGGAGGCGGTGCCGCAATTGAAGGCGTTCCTGGAAGAAAATAAAGAGAGCGGGAAGCTGAAGCTCAAGGAAAAGTAGAGTTGGCGGCTCAGGGCCAGTACTAGTCTAATTTAGACTAGTCCGGACTAGTCTAAATTAGACTAGTGGCTCTGAGTACCGAAGCTCGGGTTGAGGAGAGCCCCGGGTGCCTGTGGGGAGGCACCCGGGGGTGGGGGGGTTGAGGCGGAGTCTGGGCGAACCTTTGGCAGAGACTGAAAGCTATTTCGAAGACTGCGCGGCCAACAAGCAAAGGCGCCGAAGCTCGTCAAAAGTGAAAACCACCTGTTCGCCTCGGTCACCCACTTCCAGGCGACCTAGGCCAGCCAGCCGTGAAAAACGACGGATTTCTGTCGTGGGGAGGCCGAGCAGGACGGCGGCGCGGTGTTCCCCAACTGATTCTTGGATAGTGATGCTCATTCGTGGCCCCATTACTTACGTAGAGTGTGGGAGCATGCGACGCTCCAAACCGCTTGACCGCTAAGTCTTTTGCTCTCTATCAGAAAGAGTTTGTGCGGAACGGGTTTTGCACAATGTGCCTATTTCCTTACACAAACAGTGCAGGGATTTGGGACAGTTTAGTTGTGGACTGCGAGTGTAGGGGCAGTCCGGGCGGATCGGTTGGAATTACTTCCAGGGGAGGGAGGAGAGGTCCACATTGCCGCCGGAGAAGATTATGCCGAGCTTGGGGGCGAGGCCGTCAGCGCGTTTCGGCAAGTTGAGGGAGGCCAGGACGCCGGGTTTCAAGAGGGGGGCGATGGCGACGGCGCTGGAGGGTTCGATGACGATTTTCATGCGCTCCCAGACCAGCCGGGCAGATGAGATGATTTCCGCTTCGGAGACCAAGAGAATGCGGTCCACGTGGCGCCGCAGGATGGCGAAAGTTCGCGGGGACAGTGAGGCACGCAGGCCGTCAGCGATGGTGTCGGAGGAGTCCTGGGATTGCAGGGTCCCGGTGGTGAGCGAGCGGTAGGCGTCGTCGGCTCGCTCCGGCTCGCAACCGATTACATGGATTTCAGGGCGGAGGCCCTTTGCGCCGAGGGAGGTTCCGCTAAGCAAGCCGCCGCCGCTAACGGGGGCGAATACGGCGTCCAGGTCGCCCACTTCTTCAAGCAGCTCTTTCGCGGCGGTTGCTTGTCCGGTGATGATGCGGTCGTCGTCGTAGGGATGCACGAGATGGGCCCCGGTTTCTGCCTGGAGGCGGTCGCAAGTGGCTTTCCGGGCCGTGACCGAGGCCTCGCAGAAAATGACTTTTCCGCCGTAGGCTTCAATGGCTTTGGCCTTCACCGATGGCGCGTTTTTTGGCATGACGATCCAGGCGGGAACTCCACGCCAGGCAGCCGCGCAAGCGACGGCGGCGCCATGATTGCCGCTGGATTGAGTAACGATTCCCTTGGCTACTTCTTTTTCCGTAAGCGAAAGAATCGCGTTCGAAGCTCCGCGAATTTTGAAGGAGCCGGTCTTTTGCAGGTTCTCGCATTTGAAGAAAAGCTGCGCGCCGGCTATCGCGTTCAAGGAGGCAGAGGTCAGGACCGGTGTGCGGTGGATTCTGGGAGCAATGCGTGCGTGCGCGGCGACGATGGCTTCCCAGATGGGTGGCTGGAAGTTGGCGGATTCGACGGATGGAACTGTGCTCATGAGACTCACTTTGGGCTCGGATGCGCTTGCCAGTTTTGCGCGCCTCGCATGCCCTCTTATAATGCGTTCGTGGCTGCTGTTAAAGAGGCATTATGGCATGCTGGAAGCGGTTGCGTCTGAGGCGCAGTTTGAGCTGCGCAAGCGCCTGAAGCGGGTACTGGTATCATTTGGCCACCTCGGTTTGGTACTTGACCGCCCCCCTCACTCTGTTAGGCTGGAAGCACCTCTCCAACGATATTCCCGAATGCCTGCGGTAGCTGTTTCCGCGCGCTGGGGGAGGACAAAATGAAAGTGTCTGAACGCCGCCAATTGGCCCGCCTTGGTCTCCGGACGCCGTTGCGTTTCCGCGCGCTCGGGGTAGCCGCGGACAGGACCGAACATTTTACGGAAGCTCTAAACGTCTCGCGTGGCGGGTTCTTTTTCGCGTCGTCGGCGCCACTGCAAGTGGGAATGCCCATTGAAGCGACGCTGCGGATGCCGGCGGAAGTGACAGGTAATTCCGCGCAAGAGATTCGCTGCACCGCGCGAGTGGTGCACGTGCGCAATGAGCC
>WNFR01005385.1_pt1 | contig 15168 bp, 10 predicted proteins | sample 5400221 | NCBI WGS metagenome assembly WNFR01 (sample SAMN13153357, study PRJNA577476) | soil metagenome | isolation source: 40 cm soil under Madrone tree | place: USA:California | collected 2016-06-14 | reverse complement strand
GATCGACTCGCCGCATTTCCTCGATCAATTGATCCTTAAAGGCCATGGCCTGCGCAAGAATGCGAGACGGATCCACGCCCGGAAGGTGCCGATAGTCAAACGTAAAGCTGCAGTGGTTAGGTACAGTGTTAGCCGAGATTCCACCATTGATCATCGTTGTTGCCATAGTCGAAAACGGAACATCGAAACCTCCGTCGCGCACGCCTGTTTGCGACTCCTGTTGTGCCAACGTCTGGATGTAGACTATGAGGCGCGCTGCAAACTCAATGGCGTTGATGCCACTCGGCGCCTGAGACGAGTGAACCGCTTTGCCGTGCACTGTGCAGGTCCCACAGAGGCGCCCCTTGTGGGCGACCACACACTCCATCCCGGTGGGTTCCCCAACTATGCAGCCGGCGGCTCGGAAGTTTGTAGTCTCCATTTCCGCGAGAAGTCGTTGAACGCCGATGCAGCCCACTTCTTCGTCGTAAGTGAACGCCAGATGCAATGGACGTTGGAGTGGCAGATCTTTCCACCGTGGTATATGCGCCAAGACGCAGGCAATAAACCCCTTCATGTCGCAGGCGCCACGGCCGTATATACGATCGCCACTCACGGAAGCCTTGAACGGATAGGTGCTCCAGACCTGAGTTCCAATGGGTACGACGTCCGTGTGACCCGAGAGAATGATTCCGTCGGCGGAAGGAGGTCCAATGGTGGCGAAGAGGTTGGCCTTTCGCTTGTCGGCATCGTAGATGAGCCGGACTTCAATTCCTTGCGCGTGTAATTCTTGGCGCATCCAGTCAATGAGATCAAGATTGGAGTCTTCGAAGGTGGTTGAAAACCCAATGAGTGTGGACAGAATCCTGACCGTATCTTCAGCGTAGGGAGAGGTCATTGAACAACGTGCCTATGTTAGGAGAGGGGTTCGCCCGTTCGATCTTTCATGAATGCTAGGGCGACCAAACTCATGGCTGCGGCCGCCATCAAGTAGTAGGCGACGGCGGCCTTGTTCGCCGTCGCGTTGACCAGAAGCAGTGAGACCAGTGGGGTAACGCTGCCAAAGAGTGTCGTCGATGCACTATACGAAAGGGCTACGCCACTGGAGCGCACAGAGGTCGGATACTGTTCGGCGAGGGCTGCGGCAGCCGGCGCGCTGTAGAGGAGAAGCAGGAAAGAGAGGATGCATTGAGTTGCAATGAAAGGACCCACACTCGGTCGCGACGTGACAAGTGCGAAGAGCGGATAGGTAAGAAGCAGCATGCCGATTGCGGCACCTCTCATCAGCGTCCGTCTTCCAACGTAATCGGCGTAACGGCCGATCATCGGAGATGCCATAAGGATGGTTCCCACGACCAGGAAACCGAGAAAGGCATTGGTGCGAGACATCCCCAGGTCTCTTACCGTATAGGTCGGCATATAATTGATGAGTTGGCTGCAGACCGCCCAGCACAGGGTTAGTCCGGTACCCACGAGGAACTGCCCAAAGTGACGTGTCAAAAGCTCGACGACCGGCAAGTGATGCGCTCGTTCGACAGGTATCCGGGTAAAGACGGGGCTTTCTGGGAGTGTCGACCTGATGTAGAAGCCGACCGGTGCAATGGCCATTCCGAGAATGAACGGCACCCGCCAGCCCCACGACTCGATCTGCTGGGGCGTTAAAGTGGCCGTTAGCGCGAATCCAACGGTGCCCGCGAGGATGTAGAAAAGCCCGACACTCGCCTGTTGCCACGAAGTGAAATATGCGCGCCGTGATGGGGGCGCGTGCTCCGCCAAGAACGAAAACGCACACCCCACTTCACCGCCCGCGGACAGACCCTGGATCAATCGGGCACAAGTTATGAGTAGCGGAGCTGCAATGCCAATGCGCGAGTATCCGGGAATGATGGCCATAAGACCCGTGCCTACTGCCATGAGCAAAATGCTTGCAGATAAAGCCGCCTTGCGCCCGGAGGAGTCAGCGTAGTTTCCCAACAGGAGCGCGCCAAGCGGCCTCATCACAAAGCCGGCAGTGAACGCTCCAAAGGTCGCCAACAGCGAAGTCAGTTCATTCCCCGTTGGAAAGAAAGTCCGAGCAATAACCGGGGCAAACATGGCGTACGCCACGAAGTCAAACCACTCCAAGGCGGTGCCAATACCGGACGCGACGATAATGCGCATTTCGTTCGCCGTGCCCAGTCGATGAGGAGTCGTCTGAGACTCGAGTGTTATTTCGGAGGCCATCTTCTTCCGTCTAATTGAAGGCTACTTCAGGATCCGGTGAACAGTTCGTTAAAACGAAAGACCCTTTAGCGACCCGAAGTTGACAGCTTTTTAGTCATGCTGTCAAATGTCATACGGACATGGATCCATGCATGAATGTGATGGCTTTCAAATCAGTGATAGCAGGATAGACCAATGAGAATCAGGCAAATTGAAGCGTTCCAAGCAGCAATAGGGACTGGATCAGTAACTCGTGCGGCAACTTTGCTTGGAATTGGGCAGCCGGCGGTAAGTCGATTAATTGCCGACTTGGAAGTCTCTTTAGGCTTTCCGGTATTTCATCGCTCAGCAGGGCGAATCACGCCGACCACTGAGGGCCTGCGCTTTCACGCTGTTGTGGAGCGGGCGTTTCTCCGCATGAAAGAGATCGAACTCGCGGCAGAACAGATTCGTCACGCATACAGTGAGCACCTCACCCTCTCTACGCTACCCGTTCTCGCGTCGACTATCATTCCTGAAGTCATTCGACTGTTCGTCGAGAAGAATCCGAAGGTGTCCATTGATATTCACACATTGTGGATGACGGAGATCCTTCAAGCCATACAAGCCCAGCGTGCGGACGTTGCAATGTCGGTAAGCTTCACTGAGGTGCAGGGTGTTCGCCAGGAGCATCTAATTGATGTGCGATTTGTGGCTGCACTACCCCAACATCACCGGCTCGCCAAGCGGAAGGTTCTCGACATCCGTGACTTTGATGGCGAAGACTTTATAAGCATTGTCCCTAATTCGACCATTGGCTGGGGGCGGATAGATAAAGAGTTCGAGGCGAAAGGCGCAAGTCCACGTCGGCGGTTTGCGACGCCATATTCTCAGACGGCCTATAGCATGGTTGCAGCAGGTGTCGGGGTCTCAATCCTCGAACCTTTTGCTGCAAAGCACTGGTCCAGAAATGGTGTGACCATAAGGCCGCTCTCTGTGGATTTGACCTTTACTTACTCGCTATTTTTCCCGGAGCAGAGCACCACCAACCCGCTTGTTGAAGAGTTCGTTCTCTGCTTGCGGAAGTATTTGATGATGAACAAGCCAATGTTTAACTGATAACGGGAATCGCAACGCCTTTGTTGCGTTCGAGCGTGAAGAATGATTTCCCGCGGCTGCGCCGAGTCCCGCACCGCATGATCATTTCTTCCCCAACTAATTTTCGCAAAGCCGCTACTCGACGGGCGATAATAATGGTCATCACCATCAAACCAGGAGCCCTCACATGAAATTCTTCTCCCGGGCTTTCGCGCTCGCTCCCGCTCTGTTGCTGATCGCAGGCATGGCTCGAGCCGATGAATATTCCGATACGCTCAATCTATTCAGAAATGCCGGCGAAAGTGCCTCGTTCTTCCGCGAGAGCATTGGGTACGCCGTATTCCCGACGGTGGGTGAAGGTGGTTTCCTCGTGGGTGGAGCCTTGGGCAAGGGCCGGGTATACGTGCATGGAGGCTACGTCGGCGACACCACGATGGGTCAGGTCAGTGTCGGATTCCAAGCAGGCGGCAAGGCCTACAGCCAGATCATCTTCTTCGAGGACAAGCGTGCGATGGATGAATTCGAGTCGGGTAGCTTCGAGTTTGCCGCCGGCGCGAGCGCGGTCGCGATCACCGCAGCCGCCTCCGCGAGCGCGGGCACCGCCGGCACGGCTGCCGAGGTAAGCGGCGGCTCGAAGAACGCGAGAGCGACCGGCCACTATGAGAACGGCATGGCGGTATTCACCATCGCGAAGGGTGGGCTCATGTACGCAGCCACCATCGCCGGGCAGAAGTTCTCTTACACACGACGGGGCTCTCACTAAGGCTAATCAGGTTTAATCGACGGGGCTCTCACTAGGCTAGTCAGGTTTGATAAATTAATATTGTTAACAACAAGATACCTATAATAATAGATGTGATGCTTTAACTATCTCGGACCTGAAGCCGCAGTTCTGACAAATGTTTCCCTGGCTCGTCGCGCCGCGACGCTGGCTATGGTATTTTTTACAAAGCAATCATCAGCGTCATGCTTTTGCCAGGCGCAAACCCGCAGGGCATGGCTGTCTCGAGTCTCGCGGCTCGTCAAAGGGGGAATTAAAATGAAAGCATCGTCCACCGCTGTTCGCTATTGCGTCGCGCTCTTGTTGACCTCCGGAGGAAGCACGCTGGCGTCAGCCGCACTCGCCGCCGATGCGCCGCCGCCTCAGATTCCCGTCTGTGACAAGAAAATCGGAACCTTGGCGGTGACCGAACCGCAAAATCAGTGGTGGACGGCGCTCAACTTGGATTCGCCCGCCGCCCTGATCAAAGTCTTCGTGTCTCAGTCCAAGTGCTTTACCTTGGTCGACCGCGGCAAGGGATTGCAGGCAGCCCAAGCGGAGAGGGCACTGTCAGCCAGCGGCGAGGAGCGCGTGGGATCGAACATCGGCAAGGGTCAGATGAAGGCGGCCGACTACGTGCTCGTTCCCGACATCGCCAATCAAAATCGCAACTCGGGCGGCACCAATATCGGGGGCATGCTCGGCGGCTTGCTGCCCCATGGCATCGGCGCGCTGGTGGGTGGCGTCAGCCTCAAGAGCAAGACGGCAGACGTGGTACTGACCTTGACTGACGTGCGCTCGACCGAGCAGGTGGCGCTGGAGCAGGGCCACTCGAAGAAAACCGATCTGGGCTGGATGGGCGGCGGAGGCGGCGGCTTCTTCGGCGGGTTCGCGGCCGGCGGCGCCAGCAGCTACGCCAATACGGAAATCGGGCAGGTGGTCACCATGGCCTACCTGGACGCCTACGTGAAACTGGTCGGCGACCTGAAGAACGCCGCTCCGGATGCCAAGGCCGACAATGTGCAGCAGTCGGTCTCGATGTCCAAATCCGGCAAGCTCTACGCGGAATCGAACTTGAAATCCAAGATCGTGCGGGACCTCGACCCAGGGATGATGCTGTATCCGACCGGCGACAAGATGGGTGTGTGGTGGAAGGTCACCGACGAACTCGGCAATGAAGGCTGGGCGGTCTCCACGAATTTCCAGCTGGCCCACTAGCCAAGTCGCACCCACCAGCCAAGCCGCGCCGTGCCCGTGGATGCTGAGGGCGTCCGACGGTCGTGCGGGTGCACGAGCGCGTCACTGATCGCTGGACGGCGCTCATCGGCTACTTGGGGTAGCATTGTTCATGCGTCCCCGATCCCTGTTCGTCCTGGTTGCCGTCGCCAGCTTCTGCATTGGAAGGGTTGAAGCGGCGGAACCGAATAGCCCCTCCACCGGCGCTGCATCGAGCGCGCGCGTATCGGTATTGACCGGTGAACAGGTCGTCCAGATTTTGGACGAAACGGTCGACTGGTATCGGACGCTGGGAACCCAGCAGCAAAATGCCACTCAGCCGAGTGATCTCTTGATCCTGTTTGCCAATCGACAGACCGCCGACAAAGTGGTGGGGTTGGCGTTCGACATCGCCCGGGCGAACGCGGAACTCATCAGCAGCGAGGCGAGCGCGGGCCAGGGCGGGGCCGATGCCTCATCGCCGCAGTCGCTCACTCAGCATCAACATCAATTGGATGCGCAGCGCCGGTCCATTCAGCAGGAGATCGACGCCGCCGAGCACAAGCTAGCCTCTTCCGGGAAGGACAAGCAGGTCATCGAAGCGACGGTGACCGAGCTGCAGGGCGAGCTCGCGATGGTCAGCGCCAGGGGAAATCTTCTCGACACGATGACTGAGTTCGTCAATGCCAATGACCCCAAGGCGGCAGGCGCCAATGCCCTGAAGGCGCAGATCGACGCAATCGCGGCGACGGTCCCCGGTTCGGGCGTCAATGCCACGGGCGCGCCCTCGGTCAACGCATCATCACCCACCACGAGTTCGAGCCCGGCGCCTCCGGCCGGCAGCGCCGGCAACAGGGCGGCACCCGTGCGTTACGGGATATGGGATCTCGCCACCGAGGTACTGCGGCAGCGGGACAAGATCAGCACCATCGATCTCATGGGCCGGCATACGGCTGCGCTGGCGGAGACTTTCGACGAAATCAGCACGCAGCCTCTGAAACAATTGAAAACGTACGCGGCCCGCGGCGATGCGCTCGCGGCTCAGGCGGACAACGCCGGCAGCGGGACACTGAAAGACCTGCGCAGTGAATTCGATACCTTGGCGTGGCTCTTCAAGCAAACGTCCGAAATTCTCATACCGTTGACCAAGGAACGGGTGCTGCTGCAACAGTATCAACACAACCTCGGCAATTGGCGGGATTCCGCCGAACGCCAATATCACGATGCCTTGACGGCGCTGGCGGTTCGATTGGGAATCGTGGCCGGCATCTTGGGCGTAGTGTTCGTGCTTGGGGAGATTTGGAAGCGCGCAGTCCTTCGCTATGCCCGGGAGCCGCGCCGCCGCTATCAACTGCTGCTGGTGCGGACCATCGTTCTCTGGACCATCGTCGCCGGGGTGGTGGGCTTGAGCTTCGTCAGCGAAATCAGCACGTTCGCGACATTTGCGGGTTTGATCACCGCCGGCCTTGCCGTTGCCATGCAAAGCGTGCTCGTGTCCGTCGTCGGATACTTCTTCCTGATCGGAAAGTATGGAATTCGGGTCGGAGACCGGATACAGATCGGAACCGTCGTCGGCGAAGTGATCGATCTGGGTCTCGTGCGAATGCATCTCATGGAACTCAATCAACAAGGACCCTTGGGACCCACCGGCAGGGTGGTTGCATTTGCCAATCTGATCGTGTTCCAGGCTTCGGGCGGATTGTTCAAGCAGATCCCAGGCGTGAATCTGTCCTGGCACGAGACGACGCTGACCCTGCCCATCGTCAAGGACTACGCTGCATTGAAAGGTAAATTGCTGGCCGCGATCGGCGGCGTCTCCAGCAATTACACCGAGGAAATCGTGCGCCAGACCCGGGAGATCGAGCGAACTACCGCATCGAGTTCCGTGAGCGACGCCGCGCCGCAGGTTCAGATGCATCTCGCCGACGGTAAGATGCAGGCCCTGATCCGTTACCCGGTGCATCTACGGCACGCAGCGGAAATCGACGAGCGCGTGGCGCAGGCGGTGTTGACGGTGCTCGCGGAAAGCACCACCTGAACGACCCGCTTCAACGGGCGGAAACGGCGCGGGGACGGATCAGAAGCAGTGCGGAGCCGGCCGCCAGTGCGGCGGATGCGGCGCCGATCAGTGCGGCCGCGCGAAATCCAACCATGAACGACTCGTTGGATTCCTGTTGCGCAAATACGAATCCCAGCAGCGCGGTCGCGATCAGCCCGGCAATGCGGGCCACGGCGCTGTTGAAGCCCGAGGCCAGCCCCACGTGGTTGGCGTCGACCGAGGTCATGACGGCCGTCGTCAGCGGCGCGACGCATGCGCCCATCCCGAGGGCAACCAGAAAAGTCGGTGGAAAGATATCCAGCCAGTAATTTCCGCCGTCAGGGCCGATCCTGGCGTAGAGGGCAAGTCCGATCGCAACGAGGCCGGACCCGACGGTGAGCGGAACTCGTTCGCCGTGGCGCGCAGCCACTCGACCCATCATCCGCGAACCGACGGCGATCAAGACCGGCAACGGCAACAGAGACGCACCCGCGGCGATCGCCAGCCAACCGTCGATCTTGATCAGAAAGTACGGCAACAGAACCAACAGGCCGCCGAGGCTGCCGTAGAGAAAGAATGTGAGGAGCGTGAGCCCGACGAACGTGGGCGCGGCGAACATCCCCGGCGGAATGATGGCGCGGTCGCCTAGTTTGCTCTCATGCCGGACGAATGCTCCGAGCAGAAGAATTCCGCCGACCGCCGCCGCCCCCGATGACGAATAGGCCTCACGGGATTCCGATGCCTTGGTCAGTGCCCAGGTGAGCAGGCCCAGCGCAACGATTGCGAGGACGGCGCCGGCCGCGTCGAGCGGTGCGGCATGGTTCGATTCCCTGTGCTCATCGACGTACATCCAAGCCAGGTAGCCCGCACCCGCCGCGAGGGGCAAATTGAGCGTGAAGATCGTCCGCCAGCCGACGGTGTCGACCACCCATCCGCCGAGAATGGGTCCCACGGCGCCGGCCAGAGCGCCGGCCGCAGCCCAGGTTCCGATCGCGCGCCCCCGCGCCTCGCCGGTGAATGAGCCGCCGAGTATGGCAAGGCTGTTTGGCATGAGCAGCGCGGCCCCGAGTCCCTGCAGGCCGCGGGCGGCCAGGAGCCAGGCAAGGGACGGTGCCGCGGCACAGGCCAGCGAGGCCAGAGCAAAAGTCGAGAGCCCAATTTGAAACAAGCGGCGCCGGCCGAAGTGATCGCCCAACGCGCCGCCGATCAAGATCAACACGCCGAGCGGCAATAAATACGCGTTGATCGCCCAGGTCAAATTGGAAGGGTCGACCTTGAGATCGTGTGCCAGCGCGGGTAAGGCGACATTGACGACCGAGCCGTCGATGAAGGCGAGGCTCGACCCGAGGATCGTGGCCATCAGTGTTGCGCGCGGGTGCATGCATCGAAGCATACGCGGGTTGGCCGACTCCGGCCGGAGTCGATGATCGGACTCAGGACTGATGGGCCGCTCGAGTGGACCGTGTTTTCGCCGTGGACGTCGCGGTAACCGCGCGAATAGCATCCGCAAGCGACTGCGCCGCTTCCGCATATCCCTCCCAAGGCTTTGCCTTGCGCAGCAAGGTGGGAGCGCTCCTCAGCGTGAATTTCTTCGGATCCAGGCCACGGCGAACGTTCTTCCACGGAATCGGCATTGAAACGGGGGCGCCGTCGCGCGCCCGCGGCGACAGCACGGCTACCGCCGTGGACAGGCGGTCGTTGCGCAGGTAATCGAGGAAGATCTTACCGACGCGCCGGCTCTTCGACATGTTGTCGAGATATTTCGCGGGGCTATCGTGAGCCATCTGTGCGCATACGATGTGCGCGAAATTCTTGGCCACGGGCCACTGAACGGCGGCCTTGCCTGCAGTCAGCGGAGTCACGACATGGAGGCCCTTGCCCCCGGTGGTCTTGCAGAAGGATTCGAGGCCGGTTGCTTTGAGCCGATCGCGGATTTCGATGGCGGCGGCGATCACTGCGTCGAAATTCACGTCCGGCGCCGGGTCCAAATCAAACACCAATCGGCCGGCGACCTCAGGATTTCCCGGGGCACAATTCCAGGGATGGATTTCCAATGTGGCAACCTGGGCGGCGGCAATCAGCGCCTCGATGCGATCGATTTGCACGTACGGCGCCTTGTCGCCCCTGACTTTCACGGCGGTGAGAAGCTCCGACATTCCGGCCGTCGCGTGGCGCTGAAAGAATTGCTCGCTGCCCACGCCGTCCGGCACCCGGACGAGAGAGCAGGGGCGACCCTTGAGATGCGGCAGCATCCAATCGCCCACGTCCTCGTAATATCGGGCGAGATCGGCCTTGCTCGCCGGCGCACCGTCACCCGCGTCCGGCCACAGCGCCTTGTCGGGCCTCGAAATCGTCACCCCCATCACGACCAGCGGACCGAGACTCTTGGCGGAGATGGCATTCGACGGGGCCGCCGGCTTTTTCGCGCTGGATCGTTTGGCGATCATCGGTTTGCGCGCCTCGATTGATGGAACATCGGCGCCTGCCGCTTTGACCGGAATTTCGGCGACGACGTCGCGCGCCGCCTTGTCTTGACGCAGTCCCTTGAAGGAGGCCTGACGAATGTTGCCGGTATCGGTCCAACCGGCGAATTCGATTTCGGCGACGAGCACGGGATCGACCCAGCGCACGTTCTTTTCCTTGGGCGGTGCGGCGTCGCCTTGGAAGGGACTCTTCGCGCGCATCAATCGTTTGAGGTGCGGCAACAAAGCCTTTGCGACCTCGCGTCCATATCCTGTTCCGATGCGCCCGACATAAGCGAACTCATTGCCGCGGTGAACACCGGCGAGCAGCGAGCGGACCGTTCCGGCTTCCGTGGTCCATCCGCCGATCACCACCTCCTGCCCGGCGCGGCACTTGGTCTTCAGCCAATTTCCCGAGCGGCCCGAGCGGTAGGGAGCGGCCAACTGTTTCGAGACCATGCCTTCGAGCCCCATCTTGCAGGCGGACTCAAAGACGGCCCGCGCGCTCGACACGATATGTGCGACGAAGTGCAGCCGTGGGCTGATGTCGTCCGCCTTCAATAGCGTCTCCAAACGGGCCTTTCGATCTGCGAGAGGCAGAGTGCGTAGGTCCTCCCGTCCCTCGAACAGCAGATCAAATGCGAAGAAGACAAGATCTTCCGATTTGTTCCCGGACAGTGCGGCCTGCAGGGCGCCAAAACTGGGCAGATTTCGCTCATCGAGCGCCACGACCTCTCCGTCAATCATGCAGTCGGGGAGCGCCCGGGCGTCTTTGGCGATGGCGGTGAAGCGATCGGTCCAATCAAGACCGGTGCGGGTGCGGATCTTGCTCTGGCCGCCGGACACGCGCAGCTGTGCGCGATAACCATCGAGCTTCACTTCGTGTGCCCAACCCATTCCTTCGGGCGGTATATCGACGAGTTTGGCCAGCTGCGGTTCCACGAAATTCGGTATCTTGGAGACGATCACGGGCTCGCGGCGAACGGGCGGGGCGGGCTTGGCTAGCGGCTTGGTGATCCATACGGCGTCTGCCCGCGCCGCCTTCGACGTGGCCAGCATGAACGGCTTGGGACGTTTTCCGATGCCGTCGGCAATTTCCTCGAGCGTTCGCCCCGACGCGACGGAGCGGTCCTCCTCGAGCAAGTCATCGGCGTCGCCCGGTTTTGCATCGGCATCCCGGTGTTTGATCAGTAGCCAATTGGTTCTCTTGCCGCCGTAGTGGTCTGCGCGCATCCGCACCAAGACCCAGCTGCCGTGCAGCCGTTCTCCCTCCAGGGTGAATTTCAAATCGCCGCCGTCGAAGGCCTCTTGGGGCGACTTGCCTCCTTCCGGACTCCAATAACCGCGGTCCCACATCTGCACCGTCCCGCCGCCGTACTCGCCTTTGGGAATCGTGCCCTCGAAATCCCCGTAGTCCAGCGGGTGATCTTCGACTTCCACCGCCAGACGCTTGTCCGCAGGGTCGAGGGAAGGGCCTCGCGCCACCGCCCAGGACTTGAACACTCCGTCCCATTCCAGTCGAAGGTCATAGTGCAATCGGCGCGCCGCGTGCTTCTGAATGACGAACCGCAAACGGGGGGAGGGCGCTACCGGTGATCGACCGGGGGGCTCATCAGTCTTGGAGAAGTCGCGCTTGGCGCGATAGACGGAGAGTGCCGGCTTGGCCAAGATCAGGTGCCTCGTCGGTCGATCATGCGCCGGTAAGCGAGCAGATGCCGCAGGGATGCCTTGGGATCCCGGGCGCGCTCAAAGAGCCGCGCCAGATTGAAATGCGCGTCGGCCAATTGAGGATCGAGCGCCAAGGCTTCTCGATATGCGACGATGGCGTCGCGCTCTCGATCCAAGTCCTCCAGCAGGACCGCAAGGTTGAAGACCAGCAAGGGCGCCGGCTCGTCGGCAGACCGGTAGACTCGCTCCGCGTCCTCGAGGCGGCCGGCGACGTGCAGCAGCCGGCCCAAATTGATCCTAGCCTCCGCATGATGCGGGTCGGCGTTGAGGCAGGCCTCGTACGCGGCGCGCGCGCCGTCCGGATCCGTGTCCTCCAGCTCAAAGGCCCTGGCATAGTGTTCGTCGGCGGAATTGGCCCGCTGAGCGGGAGGGCCGGGACGCGGGATCACATGCAACCCCCCTTTCTCCTCGCCGATATCCAGCTCCAATACATACTGGCCCGAGTCGGATTCCCAGAGCATCCTGCCTTCGCGGATGGCAATTCGATTGCCCAGCGCAGTGAGCGAGCGTTGGTTCAGGGCAGCGCCGGCGGGCAGGGTGGCGCGCAGCGTTCGCAGCGTGCGATTGATCCGATTGGCGGAGATCTTCGCCGTGCGCAGCGCACTCGCCGTGCGCAGCATGAGCAGATCTTGAAACGAGTAGTGCAGCCGCCGTCCGCGTCGGATCGGGGCGATGTGTCCGGCGCGCGTCAGCGAACGGACGGCCGACGCGGGCAATCCGAAAAGCCGCTCGAGATCCTTCGTGTCGTAGGCATGCATCTCATCGTCGAACGGTTTTGCGCGAAGATGCTTGGGCTGCTGCACGTTTGGGTGCCTTTCGTTCCTTAAGATCAGGGGCCGCCTTCGATCCCCGGGCATCGATGCTCGCGCGCAGAGCTTCCATCAAGTCGATGACGTTGCCGCTCTTGGTCGACACGGGGCCCTCGGCGAGCGACACTTCCTTGCCGTCGACCTTCCTCTGAATCGCCGCTTCCACCCGGGCGCGGTGCTCGTCGGCATATTCGTTCGCGTCAAAGCGCTTGGCGCCCAGCTGGTCGATGAGCTGGCGCGCAAGCTTGAGTTCGGGCTCAGATACCGGTGCCGCCTCGATCCCGAGGTCCTTGAGGCTGCGAACCTCCGCCTTGAAATGCAGCTGGTGCATCGCCAGCCCATCCTCCACAGCCCTGATGATGACGATGTGTTCCTTGCCCCGGGAAATCCAGCGGCCAACCGCGCATTGCTGAGCTTTGCGCAGCGCCGAGGTGAGCAAGGTGTAGGGCTTGGCGCCGCCCTTGTCCGGCGCCAAATAATAGGTGCCGTCAAAATAAAGCGGATCCACGGAGTCGAGCGGCACGAACTGGCCGATGTCGATTTCGTGCGTCGTCGTGTCCTCGAGCGCTTTCAATTCCTCGGGACGGCGATGTACTGCTGCTTCACCCGCGAGCCATCTTTCTGGCGCAGCAGGTTGAAGGAAATCCGTTCCGAGGAAACGGTCGCCGAGTAGAGCTTGACCGGGATAGCCACCAGCCCGAAGGAGATGGTGAGTGAGGCAATGGATCGAGCTTGTGTAGCCATGGTGCCAACATCCCTAAAAACCCCATTGGGGTCAAACTCTAATTCATATGATGAAAATAGGGCAAGGCCTTATATTGCCGGGATTTGTGTCCTGGGAGTAAGGAAGTAGCCCCCAGCCCCTTTCAAGGCGAATCCATCAGAGCTTAATTTACTAATTATCACAAAATTTAGCCGTAATAAATGTATGATATTCAATGTATTATAGTAACTATCTCCTATGTAATCTACTTGATCGTCGTCCTCGACGCCTCCACCTTCGTCTCCGCCGCACGGGAAGCCGATAGCGTCCCGAAAATGCCGCGATCCCAAGGATGAGAAGTACCTGGCATTGGCCGCCAACCCGCCGGCGCCAATCACCTAATTTCGACCGTGACCGAAGTCGAAGAGATCGAACAGGTCGCCGATCGCCGGCATATTGCGCGGCACATAGTCATTGTCCGTATCTAGAACGGGATTGGGCAGGTTGTCGCGGCTGCGCGCGCTGAGCGTGCCGCCGAGCCTCCAGTTGCGTTCAACGAACTTCACGAAGGAGGAATGCTCGTTGTAAACGTGGCTGACGTGGCCTCCCCGTGAGAACGGCGATACGGCAATCATCGGAATGCGCGGGCCCGTGCCGAAGAAATCGACCGGCTGGATGAATCCCGAATCGTAGTAGCCGCCGCCCTCGTCCACGGTGACGAATATCGCGGTGTCGGCCCATTGCTCCGGATTGCTCTTGGCGAGGTCGACGATGTTCTTCACGAAGGCTTCGAACAGAGTCCACTTCGAGGAGGCCGGGTGTCCGTCCATGGTGCCGTCGGGCTTCACATAGGACACGGCCGGCAGCGTACCATTCGCAATATCCGTAAAGAGATCGGTGACGTCCCGCATGTGATCGGCGACGACGGAGGGGTAGTTCGCCTCGTATTCAAAGGGATTGCAGATGTTGCAGTAGCTCCCGTTGAACGGACTGTTCGTGCCGTCCGCATTGAACCCACCGCCATAATACTTCCAAGGAATTTTGTGCGCGGTGAGGACATCGCCGATGCTCCGCTGCATCGTCGGCGGGACCACGAGTCCGCTCTGCACGACGCCCTTGGGCGTGAAGGCCGGATTCACGTTGACCGCCTGCCAATATTCACCCGCACCGCACTTGGTCTGCACGGGGTAGGGCAGCGCCTTCAGGTAGTTCGTGATCGCGCCGATCCCGGGCTGAGCCTCATCGGAGCAATTGAACCACTGCGCGCGGTGGGTATAGAGGTTGAGGGTTCCCGCCTGCGGGTCGGGGTTATAGATGTTGGCCGCAGCAGGCGTCGCTGGGTTGCCGTTCCCATCGCTGAAGAACACCTGGTCGGCGAAGCCGAGCGGCTGGCTGTCCGGGCCCGTGCCGCCCAACACCGGCTGGTGATAATTGTCGCTCAGCGTGTACTCGTCGGCGAGGGCCTTGAAGACCGGTGCATCGCCATTCTGCATATTGAAGAACGCCATGGTCTGGCCCGTGTCGTGCGGGGTGCCCGTCGGCGGAGTGTTGTAAGTCGTCGTCACCGCCGATTGGAGGTCGTGCAGGCAGCCGGTTGGGTTCTCCTTCGAGACATGCTCCTTGTCGATGGCGCAATCCATTTGCTGCACCATCTGGAAGTATTGATGGATGGTGTCGCCGGTGAAGGCGTCGAAGGGCATCTTCGGTCCCGTCATCTGGAACGGTCCAGGCGGCAGATTGTCGACATTCGCGATGCGCGTATCCGGACCCAGCGTGAAGGTAAGCCCGGTACCGCCCGTGCCGAACAGAAATTGATCCTGAGACGGTAAACCGGGATTGCCTCCCGGAATGCTCAGAATGCCCACATAGGGAGAGACCGCTCCAACGCCGGCCACGTCGGGCGCGGGCAGGGTGGCGTACAGCGCTTTGTCGTTCAAATCCGCACTGCTGAAGTATTTCCCCCCATTGGGCGCAGAGGTGACCTGGTACTGGTGCGCCTTGCCGAAATTCGGGCCGGGCGAACCGTTGGCGTAAATGATTTTCTCCGATAGAAGGTTGCGCACCCTGTCCTCCCCGTTCTTCGGCACATAGGTCGCGAACAGGTGATCGAAGCTGCGATTCTCTCCGACGATGATGATGACGTGCTTGATCGGTGTGGCGGTCCTGATCTCGCGGACTGACGTGTCGGCACCGGC
>WNFR01004030.1_pt1 | contig 15168 bp, 15 predicted proteins | sample 5400221 | NCBI WGS metagenome assembly WNFR01 (sample SAMN13153357, study PRJNA577476) | soil metagenome | isolation source: 40 cm soil under Madrone tree | place: USA:California | collected 2016-06-14 | reverse complement strand
TAATCCGACCGCGCGGCGTTGCGCTTTCAAGTTCGCCGCGCGCAACATCGGTAACGTCGGCGCCGGGAAATTCCATTTGCAACCATTCCCGGGCCCGTTCCGGATCTCCACTGAGCACAAGCAAAACTATTTTCATATAGGTTTCACTCGTGGGCGTTGGCAGAGGAAGGGGTTGGGGACGCGAGGCGAGCGTGCACCAGCAGGCTCCTGAACTCGTGACCGCGTAAGAGAAATATTTCGATCGGGCGCCGGCCGGTTTTCAGGCAAAAGTAAACCGCCACGAACAGAAAAATCAGCGCATAACTTATGGTCGAAGTGATCGCCGCGCCGCGCGCGCCAAACACCGGTACGAGCGCCAGATTGAGACCGAGGCTAACCGCCAGCGTTATCAGCCAGAACACTGGAATAGCGACCGGCAAACCTGTTCCCGTGAAGTGCTGCACTAACACCGACTCAATCCCAATGAGACAGACGCCAGGCAGCAGAATCAATAATTGGATTGTGGCGCCGGTGAAGCGCGCACCATAGATCAGCGGCAAGAGGAATGAGCCGGCCGCGACAACGACGCACATAATCAACATCACGAACGACACATGTCGCGTGACCTGGATCGCGAACTCGCCACGCGGATCCTGGTAAGAAGCGACGCGTGGGAACAAAAGCATGGCTATCACGCCCGGTAACATGGTGAGCAGGTTTGCGACCTGCGAAGCGACTGCGTAAACACCTGCCTCGGCCGCGCCACGAAAATGATTCACGATCAACAGGTCGACCCGAAAGATCAAAATCGCAGCTACCAGGGGGATGAAAAACCTGAGGCCGTAACTGAGCGCGGCCCTGAATAGCGGGCCATTAAGGCGAAAGGGGCTTCGCTCTTTCTGGCGGACTATCAGACGGCCTATAGCCCAAAGCATGCCCGCGCTCAACACAACTGTCGCCGCGGTGTTGAAAGAAACGAGCACCTTCAAATTCGAACGTAATATCAGCAGCACGACGATCGCATTGAACAACGCCAACGCGGGCGCCATCGCATCCATAAAATTAAGCCGGCGGATTCGATCCATCGCCAGCAACACGTTAAGACCAAGTGAGAGCAGAAACTGAAACGGAATCGAGAGCGCGGCAATCAAAATCAGGTCCGAGGAAACACCGCCAAACAGCGATGGTGTGAACTTAACGAGTGCGCCCACCGCGACTCCCACAAGCGCTCCGCCGCATAGCGCAAAAACAATCGCGTTCGCCCAAACCGGCGCCAGAGTCTGTCGATCCTTCGCGATAAAATAAGTGTTGGACGACGTCAGGCCCAGGCTGCCGATGGCCAGCGCGAGTACAATCGTCGTGTTCAGCACCGCCAATGATCCGAGGCCTTCCGGTCCCAGCCATCGCGCGACGACAACGCCGGCGCCGACCGTGCCCAGAAGCATCAACAGCCGCGTCGCAATCGTCAGCGCAACTCCGGAAGCAAAACTACCGAAGGCTCCCGTTTCAACAGGCGTCACGGCCGCGGCGGATTCCGTTGGTGCTCCAATGACTAGCTGATCGCTCACGCTATCGGCCCTCGGGTTTTTTCACGGCAACTTCTGCTACCCTGCGCTTCAGGTTTATGAGGTCCCGTATTTTTCACAACATTTCCTGGTCTTGGATGAAGCACTCCAGCAGCCTGCAACGCAGGCGGCATATAGTAACCCCGGGCGTAAGCCCGGGGATCAGGCAGCGAAAACATTTCGAGCCCCGTAAGGGGCGAAAGAGATTCATTCCGCATTTTGCTTCGCAAGTACAATTTCTGTCGCCCGCTGTGAACCCCGGGCTCACGCCCGGGGCTACTAACATGCCACCCGCTGTCGCGGACTCATTGCGCAATTCACCGCTCGTACCACAGACTCAAATTCAGCAGGCACCACAAATTCGCGCTCCAGGCGTGCGCAGCAGGCTCAGCCTCCAGACAATCGCCTCCAAAGCCCCGTTCGCGCCTCGCGCTCAGGCGGACAAGATGTCCGCGATCCATTTCCATCTGTCTAGTTCTTGCCCGCAATCCAACGTTCGTACCACAAACTCAAATTCAACAGGCACCAAAGGTTTGCGCTCCAATCGCGAGTTTCGCGTTGATGTTCGTCGGCCATGCGCTGGATAAATGAATAGTCAAAAAAGTTTCGCTCGCGGATCGATGAAGTCATCAATCGCTGAATCAGATTCTTCCCTTCAGGTCCGCGAAACCACTCGTTAATTGGCGCGCCAAAGCCGCGCTTGGGCTGGTAAAGGACGTCGTTTGGCAGCACTGATTCCAGGGCCCGCTTCAAGATGTGTTTTCCGGTCGTGCCTTTCACTTTCAGATTTCGCGGCAGACCCATGGCGTATTCAATCAAATGATGATCGAGAAAGGGAACGCGCGCTTCGACCGACGTGGCCATTGTGATCTTGTCCACGCGCATCAGTAGCAGCTCAGGCAGGCGCAGTTTCAACTCCAGATAGCTCATGCGCGCAGCATAATCCGATTCGGGCCGCGCGGCGGCAATCGTTTCCTGATACTGGCGCACGACTTCATGCGTGGACAGCCCATTGTATCGGGCGCGCATTTCCGGCGAGAGCACCGCCGGCTTCATCGTTTCGTCAAACACAATCGCGCCGCCCCAGAACAAAGACTCGTTCGCTCCCAGCCGGCGCACCAGTTCGCCGGCCATTCTTTTCTTTAGCAGCTTGTTAACCAGCGGTTTTGCCAGCACCGTGGCCGCGTGGCGAGCAGGAACCGGGAGCCGCTCAGCATGCCGCCAGAACCTCTCTTCGATCTGCAAATACGTCCTGAACCAATCATACCCGCCAAAGATTTCATCCGACCCCTCGCCGACCTGCACCACGATCGTGCCCGTGTCGCGCGCCAGTTTCGACACGTAGTAAAGCGGCACGCACACCGGATCGGCAATTGGCTCGTCCTGATGAAAGACCAGCTCGGGCAGAAACTTCTGCATCTCTGCGCGGCCGATCATTACCTCATGATGGTCCGTTCCGAACCGCTTTGAGATCGCCCGCGCCGACTCCAACTCGTTCAGTTCTTCCGTATCATGAAAGCCGACAGTGAAAGTTCTGACGGGTTGGGTCATACTCTCGGACATCAAAGCCACGTTCGCCGACGAATCGACTCCTCCAGAGAGAAAAACACCGAACGGCACGTCCGCCATCATGCGTTTCCTAATCGAAGCCCGCAGCAACTCCAGAATATTTTGCTGATGCTCCGCCTCGCTTCGTATGACAGGTGATTCAGGAGGCAGCGCGTCCCAATATTGTGTCACGCACACTGCCCCGGCACGATTCACGACCAGCATGTGCCCGGCGGGAAGTTTCTGAACATTACGAAAGAGAGTTTGCGGGGCGGGCGTAGTTACGAAAGTGAGATAGTGATAGAGAGCCTCTTCGTGAACTTCCGGCGTCACCGCGGGATGTTCGAGGATGGCTTTGATCTCGGAAGCGAAGATAAATCTTCCGTGCTGTTGGTAGAAGTAGAGCGGCTTGACTCCCGCGCGATCTCGCGCCAGCACGAGCTGTTCGCGATCAGCGTCCCAAAGAGCTATTGCGTAATCGCCTTCGATCTCGTTAACGAAATCGAGTCCACGCTCTTCATAAAGGTGCAGGATAGTTTCCGAGTCAGTGCGGGAAGCGTAAGTGTGGCCGCGCTGTTCCAAGCCGGCGCGCAGTTCAGCATGGTTGTAGATCTCTCCGTTGAAAACCAGCCAGACGCGATCGGTGCAGCCCCGCATTGGCTGGTGGCCGGCTGGCGAGAGATCGATAATAGAAAGCCGCCGAAACCCAAACCCGCCGCGCCCTTCGTCAAAGATCAATTCGCCGGCATCATCCGGCCCCCGGTGAGTCATCACGTCGCGCATCTTGTCGATCAATGCACGCTCGAGTCGCCCTTCCGCCGCGCCATATTCCCAGATTCCGCAGATGCCGCACATTAGTTATTTGCAATTGCCAATTGTTGCGCTGCTCCCTCTCCCTTTGGGGGAGGTTGGGGTCAGGGCTTGCATGCAGACAGCGACTTAAGACCTAAGATTGTCCTGGGTAAAACACGAGGAATAATTAAACACATCTTCGCCTAAGCTTCGCACCCTCCCCTAGCCCCTCCCAGAGGGAGGGGAAGAAACCCGGTATGCCTCAACCAACTCGATGAGCACTCCCAAAATCTGACAGACGGCTCAATCGCAGGCGTTCGCTCTCGTCTTCGTCTGCACGAACCGGAATCAGCACGAATCGCGCTGCGAAGGGAAGCGCAGCCTGCGTCGTCCAGCAAACCGATACTGACAATGCTTTCGCTCCATAATCCCGTGAAGAAAAGCGCGATTCCAGGGCCGGCTCGGCAGCCAACCCGCTTAATACAATCAGCAGGCGCGCGCCGTTCATCTTATCGCACACCTCGATAGTTCCGTCAGGACGTATGCTGGTTTCGAGTTCGGGCGCGAAGTGAAAACGAAAAGCGAGATCGTGAGTTCCCGCGCCGCTAAACTCGTCTTCCACCGTCCAGTACCGGCGATTCTTTTCGAAGCGAACGGTTCGCCGATGAATGAGCGGCTCCGTGAGACGCTGGTAACCTGCATGCTCTGCGATCACGACGTCTGTTTCGAGATCGCTCTCCCAAGCCAGGACTCGCGGATGGGCTTCGTCGCCAATCACAAACGGCACGGCTTCGTCGGTCTTGTTCTGCTCGACCTCGTCAACCTCGACCGTGGAGTGATATGCGGTCGAGCGGAACCGTTGGCGTTCACGCAGATCGGCCGTATAGACATACGAGCCCGGGTCAACAATGAAAGCCGACCCGCACGCCGAGACGTCGATGCTGAGCGCGTCGTTGTGACCGTGAGAACCGCGCCCGTTGACTCCGTTGCCGCTCGCGTTGAAAAGCAAATAAAGATCGTCGTGCCGCATCAGGTAAGTTCCCGCGTCGGGAAAGGCCTGCGACGCAGCAGGCTCACCGGGGGACAGCGCTGCAAAATCACTCAGGCCCTGCTCTCCTAAAATCCAGAGCAGTTCCTCCGGTGCACTTGCCGAAGCAATTTTGAAACGTGGCTCCTGGAAAACTGCCGCACCCAGCGCCAGTAAGTACGCGTGATCGTCGCCGCGGCGGCGCACCAGCGGAAACACCTGCCCGCTGTCTGAATCACCAATCAAAGGCGCGCGCTTGTCGGGTCGCAGGTAAGCGCGCAGGTATTCGATCATTCCGCGCAGCTTGGCCCAGTACCGCTGGTCGATATCGATGGCGTTGATGTGACAGAGCACGAATGAGTAAAGCCACAACTCCAGCTTCAGACGATGATAGCCGGTCGACGCTTCATAGTCCGCTCCGTCGGGCCGGAGTTGCTTGTCCATCTCGCGAAGCAATTCCTGTAAACCAAATTCGCGCCATTCGCGCGCTGATTCCAATTCCGGCAACAGCAACCCCAGCCACAACAAGCCGGTCACGTCGGCCAGATAATGATTGCTGGTGGCGATGTGTGAATACTCCAGATTGCGCCGGATGTGAGCGCCATGTTGATCGAAAATCCTGAGCAGCTCCGCCAGTTCGGTTTCATTCAGCTGCGGCGCCCGCAGAAACAGCTCGAAGGCGGCAAGCAGGTTCATCGCGCGCAAGGCGACTTCCATCGCGCAACTCCAATTCACTCCCCGCCCGACGGGGTTCTGTTCCCGCCAACTGGCGAGTTGCCGGAAGAACTCAGTGCTGAATCTTTGATTGTCGGTGACCGCATAGGCGCGCCCAAGGGTTATGAGCTGCGCCATTCGATTCAGCTCCCAAAGCACACGCACGTCCGAACCATCGTCTCTCGAGAGATTGATTTCGGCATGATGCGCGAGCGGCCAGTCATAACCGGATAGCGGATCAAGGTTCCAATCAACCTCTCCCACGCCGAAACACTTTTCGCCGAAGCCCAGCAGGGGCCAGCAATGGTCGTTGGCTATGCGCTTCGCCTGGTCAATCAGTTCCGTGGTCTCGTCAGGAAAAAGCTCTTGCTGCAAGGCTGCGGTTTGTTGCGCTCCAGCGGCGAAGCCGGGAAAGAATTCAGGCATCTGCCGCGCACGAAAATATTCCAGTAACTTTGGCGGGGAAAGGTGTGCAAAATCTGTGCACAGACGCGCGGGCTGCCGATCGAGCGTGGCGAGTCCGGCGAGCTCCCTGCGCCTGGCGAGCGCAGCGCGAACTCGCCGTAGCACCTCGAGCGCGGCAGTGCGCACACTGACCTCGCCGCGGAGCATGCGCCTAATCTTTGTGAAGGTGATCATTGGGCGCAATGAGGTCAGTACCGGGAGCGGTAGCGACCGGGTCGGCTCCTGGATCTTGAGTCGTTTGCCGCGTTGAAACCTGGTCGCTACTGCTCCCGGTACTGACCTCACCTCTTTCCACCAACGCATCAAGGATGCGATCCGCGGTGTGGCCGTCCCACAGCGGCGGCACGCGCGGCGCGGACTTGTTTGGGGGATTATTGAGGGCGACGAGCGCCGCCTTGATGATGTTTGCCGGATCGGTGCCGGCGATTGTGTTGGTACCCATCTCAACGGTGATCGGCCGCTCGGTATTGTCCCGCAGCGTAACGCAGGGAATCCCCAGCACGGTGGTTTCTTCCTGAATGCCCCCGGAATCGGTCAGGACTAAGCGCGCACCGCCGAGCAGTTGCAGAAAATCCAGATAGCCAACTGGGTCGATAACCAGCAAGCCTTTGATTTTCTCGACTCTTTCACTTAAGCCAAGCTCAGCGATCATCTTGCGCGTCCGTGGATGCGCTGGGAAAACAATCCGCAAACGGCGCGCGATTTCCTCCAGCGCCTCGATGATCCGACGGAACGCGGCCATGTCATCTACATTCGCGGGGCGATGTAGCGTTAGCACCGCATATTCTTTGTCAGCAAGACCGAGGTCCGCGCGTGCGGTGGATCGTTTGGCGCGATCAAGTTGGCTGAGCAAAGAATCGATCATGACATTGCCTACCATAGAAATCCGTTCTTCTGGAATTCCTTCGACGATCAAGTTCGTATCGGCGTCACGTGACGGAGTTAGCAGCAACTCCGCAATCTGATCCGTCAGCAGACGATTGATCTCTTCGGGCATGGCTCGATCGTGGCTGCGCAAGCCGGCTTCAACATGCGCTACTTTGATGCCCAGCTTCACAGATACCAGCGCGCACGCCAGCGTCGAGTTTACGTCGCCGACAACGACCACCCAGTCCGGCTGTTCTTGTATCAGAACTGGTTCAAATGCCTGGATGATCGCGGCGGTCTGCTGTGCGTGACTCGCTGATCCAACCCCCAGATACACATCCGCCTCCGGCATTTCCAGATCACGGAAAAATGCCTCAGACATGGCTTCGTCGTAATGTTGTCCGGTGTGAACGAGGACTGCCTGGAACTCGTTTCGGCGCCGCTTCATGGCCGCCACGATCGGCGCCACCTTCATGAAATTGGGCCGCGCGCCCGCTACGATGATTATCTTGAGCATTGGAGTTGATCGAAACCGCGGCTTGATGCAGCGCTCTTATGAGGTCAGTACCGGGAGCGGTAGCGACCGGGTCGCTTTCTCGCTGTTGGTTTGTTTGATGCGCCAGGACCCGGTCGCTACCGCTCCCGGTACTGACCTCATAACCGCGACAGACCACAGATCACACTTCAACCGGCAGCCCGGTTCGCAGCGACTCGAGTACGCGAAACGTAGCGCGCGTCGTCGTGGCCAGATCATCCAGGGCAATTGGCGCAGATCCCCCGTCACGAACCATTGCGCAGACGGCCCGGATCTCATTTTTCTGTCCTTTGTCCTGTGCGCGCAGTTTGGTCCTGGTTTCGCGCCCGTTGTGCCAGCCGCTACCAGTACGAAAGTCGTCGATCACGAATGACTTCCCGTTACCAAAGATTTCGATCCGTTCTTTGGGCAGGGCGCGGTCGCCTTCCGCCAGATACGCGATCGATCCATTCGACCCATCGCCCAAACGCAGGGTGATAAAGACCGAGTCCTCGTTGTTGACGTCCTGGTTGCCGCTGGAAATCGCTTCGGCGTAAACCCGCGTGGTCAGCGAGCCCGTAATGAAGTGAATAAAGTCGATGAAGTGACAGACCTCACCGATGATTCGGCCGCCACCTTCCCGCGGATCCGCGGCCCAATGGCCGCGCGGCATCCGGCCCGCGTTGACGCGATAATTGATCGACAGCGGCGTGGCTCGATCCGCGAACATCTCTCGCGCCTTGAGCCCCAGAGGCGAGAAGCGCCGGTTAAAGCCGACCATCAAATGGCCCTGCGATTCCTCAGCCGCGGCTATTACTGCTGCTAACTCTTCGTCGTTCAACGCCAGCGGCTTCTCGACAAATACATGGCACGCGCGTTCCAGGGCCCTTTGGGCCAACTTTGCATGCAGGTCGTGCCGCGTCGCGATGACAATCAGATTTATCTGGTCGTCATCGATTACTTCCTCGGCGCTCGAGACGCAGAAGCGGAATCCGTTTTGTTCGCCTACCGCGCGCGCTGTTACGCCTGAGGCGGTGGCGATCGACTGAAACTCTGCGCCCGCCGCCTTGAAGTTCGGCAATAGCATCGCCTTCGCATAACCGCCCGCGCCGATCAAACCAACGCGGACCGCGGACGCCGAACCAAATGTTTTGGTGGCGAGGGTAATGCGATGCTCAAGCGCGCGCTCGGTGTCGTACTGCAAAACGACGCCGAGGTAAGATTCATCACCGGTGATCAAGTTGTAAGCGCGCTCGCTTTCCGCCAGCTTGAACCGATGGGTAATTAAGGGTTCGACATTAACCCGGCCCTCAGCCAGCAGATCAAGAAAAGCTTCGATGTTGCGGCCCTCAGTCCAGCGCACGTAACCGACGGGGTAATCGTGTCCGCGCTCTTCGTATTCCGGATCGTAGCGGCCCGGACCATATGACATCGAGATCCGAAACGTGAGTTCGCCATCGTAGTAAGGCTTGCGCGGTATGTTCAGTCCAACCGCGCCCACTACGACCACGCGCCCTTTGGGCCGAGAGATCTCGCCCGCGAGTTCTACCGGCTGGTTCGATGAACTCGCCGCGGTTATCAGAACGGCATCAGCTCCGCGTCCGCGCGACCATTCCATTACGCGGCTCTTCGTATCATCGTCCGGTACGCAACCCAGGTCAGCGCCGAACTGCCGCGCTAACTCGATCTTCTTCTCGTCAAGATCAATGCCGAAAACGTGACACCCATTCGCCTTCAGCAACTGCACCGCAAGTTGACCGATCAAGCCGAGTCCGATCACTGACACGGATTCGCCCAGAGTCGGCTCAACCAGGCGAACGCCCTGCAACGCAATCGCTCCCAAAGTACTGAATGCAGCCGCATCAAAACTGACCGGCGTGGGCAAACGAACGCATAAGTTTTTCGGAACCGCGAGGACTTCCGCGTGCGATGCGTAGCCAACACCGGCGCATGCGACTCGATCGCCCTGATGAAATTCGGTAACGCCGGCGCCAACTTCCATCACCGTGCCGGCAGCGCTGTAACCCAAAGCGACGAGTGATTCCAATTTGGAACGAACAGCGTCGATCGTATTCAAAACGCCTTCAGTCCTCGCGTTTTGAATAACTTGCTTGACCAGGGCAGGCTGCTCGAACGCGCGGCCCATCAGGCTCTTTTGTCCGGTTTCCACCGTCATTCGTTCGGTCCCGGCGCTAATCAGCGAAGCGGCCGTGCGCACCATTACGAATCCCGGGCGGGCGACCGGCGCCGGAACATCCGTTACCGTCACCGCACCCGTCTTGAGGTTTTGAAGAATCTGTTTCACTACTTGGATAGCGCGGACTGCCGGTCCACTCAAGCTGGCAGCTTGCGCTTGCAATCGGGACTCGATAGAGATCCAGGCAGCCCCGCTTGATTTGCACCCTGCATCCGCAAAGCCTTTCGCAACCGGCTCAGACTATCCTCGATTTCGGTTTGTGTAGTCAATCGTATGATGGGCGGCCTCTCTCGCTCTTCGCAACAGCCGGGGTCGTCCCTGATGTTTAATTCATGAATTAGATTGACAATACAGCATGTCTTTTGTTAGTTATGCATCGCTATTTGCGGTCTAAACCCGGAAAAAAGAGCTGAAATTCATTTCATCGTTTAGGCAGGACACCGTCGCGTTCGCAGCCGGGTTTGGCATTAGAGCGTGCAGAGATTGCTTCAGGCAGGCCTCATCGTTTGGGAAAGCTCGCAGTGCGAAATCAAAAAAAGTAGGAGACTAAAACATGTCGCAAAACTGGACTCCGCCCCCCGCGTCGGGTGGCGGATCTGCAACTGTACCGAACTATTTGGTGCCGGCCATCATCTCGATATTCTGCTGCTGGCCGCTGGCAATCCCGGCGATTATTTTTGCCACTCAGGTAAATGGCAAACTGGCAGCCGGCGATACCGCGGGCGCGGAAGACGCGTCCAAGAAAGCCAAGATGTTCAGCTTTATCGCCATCGGACTCGGCGTGCTGGGAATTCTCGTTTATGTGATCATGCTGATTTTGGGTGTGGGCTTGAGCGCGATGGGCAATCGCTAGTTCGTTCCGCGAGGACATTGTCCGGGTGACTGTAGGTATCGCGCCGGACTAGCGTCCAGGATCCTGCAAACCCGGATGGGCGCTGGGGCGTACAACAGCGCTGGGCTGGCCTGTCCACCGACATCGAACTGCCTGGATATGCCGGGGAATCCTCCCAAACACTGGAGGATTCCCCGTTCCGCTTGAGGATCAAGATACGATGGCTGTTTTTTGCACTAAGTGCGGCGCGCAGAACGACGATTACACACAAAACTGCGTGCAGTGTCAGGCGCCGCTGCCGACGATCGCCGGACAACAGACAGCCTATCAAGCGCAGACAGACTATCAGCAACCTTACCAACCGACTTATCAACCGATTCAGCCACCGACGCCACTGTATGGCGAACCGCAGGGTCAGGACTGGCAGGCTGCGGGCGCCGATAAAAAGATCGTCGCCGGCATCCTGGGAATCGTTCTTGGTGGTTTGGGAATTCACAAGTTTATTCTCGGTTATCAAAAAGAAGGTCTGATCATGCTGCTGGTCTCCGTGCTGAGCTGCTTTACCCTCGCCGGCGTGATGCATGTAATCGGAATTGTGGAAGGGATAATGTATCTCACCAAGTCGGATGAAGACTTTGTGAGAACGTATATTCAGGGCCGCAAGGGATGGTTCTGAAATTTTGACCTGGCAAGTTCCGAAACGATTAAGCTGCGAGTAAACTAATCCGCAGCGGCTCAGATCTTCTTGCAGAGCCGGCTGCGGATTTCAGATCATGCGATGTGCGGTGTCCAATGAGGTTGCTTGAGGGTATAATGCAAGCGATTCTGGTGGAGTTCTTCAATGCAACAAACGGCGCTCAAGTACGATACCGAAGTGAAAGATGGCGGGCGCCTTGAACTGGACGTGCCGTTAGCTCCGGGAGTCCACGTAACTGTCTTTGTAGTCGAATCGCCTAACGGAACCGCGCAGGATTTGCTTTTGGCCAGTCAGAGCAGTCTTGAGTTCTGGGATAATCCTCTGGACGACGAAGACTGGAACCATGCCTAAACAAGGCGATATTCTTCTCATTCCCATTCCTTTTACTGACCTCTCTTCGCAAAAGCGCCGGCCGGTCATTGTGATTTCGAATGATCAATATAACCGGAAGACGAACGACATAATCGTGGTAGCGATGACTTCGAACCCGCAGGTTACGGATTACAGTTTGTCGATCACTTCATCTGATCTGGTTGAAGGAGCGCTTAATAGACCAGGCAAGATTCGGGTGGACAAGATCTATAACTTGTCTCAAACCATCGTTGCGAAAACCTTCGGCCAGGTAGACGACAAGACGCTTAGTCGAATACGCCGTAGGTTAGTAAACCTGGTAGCCTCAGCGGCACGTTCGAGAAGGAAGTAGTAGGCTATTTCTGTTTAGTAATGACCACTGGTAACAGCGGCGGATTTCAGATCATGACTGGCTTTCACTTTATCGAGACGACCACCGACCGCGCGCGCCAACTGGCGATCGCTTCGTTTGTTTGGCTGGGACTCGCGACAATCGCCGTCTTCCTCTTTTTTTTCAATCCGGCTCTACCGGGTAATCAATTCTTTCCCAAATGCCCTTTTCGGCTGGTGACCGGTTTCCAATGTCCCGGTTGCGGCTCGACGCGCGCGTGCTATCAACTGATCCACCTGCACCCGATTGCCGCGTTCAAGCTCAATCCGCTCATGATGCTGACGCTGCCGTTCATCGTCTACGGCTTTCTGGGATTCACCCGGAGTGCCGTGACAGGGCGACCTCAGCGGCGTGTTTTCATTCCGCCAGTTTATCTTTGGGCCTGGCTCGCGCTCCTGATCTTCTTCTGGATCTTTCGCAACACGCCCTGGTATCCGTTCGAGTCCTGAGGGTATTTCTTCGTGACTGAAAAAGACCGAAGCCGTTAAGAGGAGTAAGAGCCATCCACTGAATCACACGAACCAGGAGCTTCTAAAATGTCACTTAGTGTTGTTTCGCGGATTGCAGTCCAGGTTTCCGCCGCTTGTTTTATTTCCTGCGTGTATCCGGTGAACGAATCGAAACAAACTGAGATGAACCCGCTCCCTTTTCTTTCATACGGCGAAGCAAGACTGAAATAACCACACCAAAAACTATCGCTGTCAGCACTCCGCCGAAAAGCAGCCTTCCCAGGTCATCGAACCCACAGCCTTCGCAGCCTGAAACAACAATTACGGCGTAAAGCACGTCTTGCAAGCGGGCGAAGATAAACGCTCCGATCGGAGAAGCCAGAATTAGCTCAAATAGTATGAACATGATGAACCCCTCTCTCGGTGGGGAATTCGCAACCGCGAGCTTAGACACCGCCCAGTAGTGTTTGTTCCTAGGTGGCAAGGCCATCTGTCCTTGATTGACAGCGGCCGCAGTCAGTTCCGCCTCTCTGATAGTGGTGTCCCATCTTGAGAGATTGCCTGGCCAGGTAAGACAAATCACGAACACACACGAAATGGAGTTCGTGCGCGGCTTGGCCGCCTGATGTGCGGTAAGGCTTTGCCTTACCGGAACGGCAGCTTCTTGATTCCCTCGCTCATTGGTCGAGGCGCAGCCTCGAACCAATGAGATGAGCACAGGAAGTTAGGAGCCCCGGTCGGAAAGGCAAAGCCTTTCCGCACATCAGGCGGCGAAGCCGCGGACGAGGTTTGATTTCGTGGATGGTTCTCGTCCAGGGCGGGAGAAACAAATCGGGACATGACCTCTCTCATTTACCATTTACCGTTTTCCATTTACGATTCCTTTCATGAACACTGATCCGGCAATCCGCATTGCGATGCTGCCGCGCGACACTAATTCGCAGGGCACGATTTTTGGCGGCGTCATCCTCAGCTATATCGACATGGCCGGCGCGATCCAAGCGCACCGGCACACGGGCATGGATCGCTTTGTGACCGTGGCCATGCGCGAAGTGATTTTCCACGCTCCCGTATTCGTCGGAGACCTGGTCAGCTTTTACTCGGAAACTCTGAAGATCGGCACGACGTCGATTACCGTGCGGGTGGTCGTCGAAGCAGAGCGTTACGGGGGTCCCAGCGAACGCGTGCGCGTTACCGAAGCCGAAGTGATCTATGTGGCCGTAGATCAGGAACAGAAAAAGACAAAGATTGTGGTCAAGTGAAGGGAAGGAGCAGAACTATGGAGTGCGGTGGCAAGCGTAGCGCGACACCGCTTTGGATTCGCGGCACCCTTTCCGCTCTGGTTACGGGCCGACAAACTCTCGAAACCACAGCGCCGTCGCCGCTTCGCTCTGCCGGCGCACTCCATAGTCCGCGCCACTTCATCAACCACAACCGCGCATCCTAAACGCTACAACTCGATACCGTTCTGTCTCAACTCGCGCCGCAATTGCGATGCATCCTGGAAATGAATTGTGCGCAAACCCAGTTCGCGGGGACACTCGAGATTCACCTCACGGTCGTCGATGAACACGCACTGCTCGGGTGCGCGCTGCATGATATTCAATGCTGTGCGATAAATAGCCTCATCCGGCTTCCGCAAACCCAGAAAGCACGAGCTGAAAAACACCTTGAAGTATTTGCCCAGATCGAAATGCTGGATCCGATAGAGATTCAATTCCAACACCTCGTTGTTGAGTGTGGCCAGGAAGTATTTGTTTAGCCCCGCGAGTTGGTGCGCGATCTCGAGCGATTCGGGCTGCGGCTGAGACTGCGCAAACACGAATGCGCGGAATTCGTCGCGACTGAATGAGCGCGGCCGGTAGAAGATCACCAGATCGAGATAGCGCTCCAGCGTGAGGCCATTCGTCTCGAGGAGGTGCGCGACTTTTTCGTGGCGTTCGCTGAAGTCATTCCAATCTAGTCCGAACCGCAGGGCCGCTTCCCTTCGCGAGTCGTGACCCCAACCATCAGTGAGCAGCACTCCGCCGATGTCGAAGAGAACGGTGGTGATCGCAGTCTTATGTGGCACAGACTTCAGGAAGATCTGATTAAGTGCTTTCGACGCGTAGCGTCGCCATGAGTCTAGCCCGGCGTTTCAACGCCGGGATCACGTGGTTAGCAAGTCTCGTCGCGTAGCGACGATTGAATTCCCGTTAATTTCACGCGTCGCTACGCGACACTGATACTTCATGGACCTTTCCCCGGCCTTGAAAGGCCGGGCTAAACTCATAGGGACGCTACGCGCCGAAAGTACTCGTTCAGAGCTTCCTTCAGTCTGTGACTGGCTCCGGAATCACAGACTGAAGCTCTGTGCCACTCACCAACGATGGTAAGCCGGATGGCCCGGTTTGACCGCGACGAAAGTCCCGCGGCAGGTCGCACAAACTTTACCATGAGCGATTAGCTCACCTTCGACAATCGCGCGATCGCCGGTTGACTCAATCACGCGCGCGCGCAACTCGACCGGCTGGTCGGTAGGCGTCGGCCGCAGCAACTTGATCGCATAGTCCGCCGTCACGGTGCAGGGCGGATGATCCAATCCGGCTTGCTTCATCAGATAATAAGTGGCGGTCCAGTTACAGTGACAATCGAGCAACGTCCCGATAATGCCGCCGCTTAACATTCCCGGAAACGCTTCCTGATAGGTTTCAGGCTGGAACGTCCCGACCACTTCATCGCCGCGCGGAAAACTGCGAATGTGCAAACCCTTTTCATTCGCGGGGCCACAGCCAAAGCAG
>WNFR01004028.1_pt1 | contig 15169 bp, 12 predicted proteins | sample 5400221 | NCBI WGS metagenome assembly WNFR01 (sample SAMN13153357, study PRJNA577476) | soil metagenome | isolation source: 40 cm soil under Madrone tree | place: USA:California | collected 2016-06-14 | reverse complement strand
ATAAAGCATCGAGGCGACCGCATCCACGCGTAGCCCGTCGATGTGATATTGGTCGAGCCAGAAAAGCGCGTTGCCGATCAGGAAATTGCGCACCTCATTTCGGCCAAAATTAAAAATGAGCGTGCCCCAATCCTGGTGCTCGCCCTGGCGCGGGTCCATGTGCTCGTAAAGATCGGTGCCGTCGAATTCGGCGAGCGCGTGCGCATCTTTGGGGAAATGCGCCGGCACCCAATCCATGATCACACCGATGCCAGCCTGGTGGCAAGCGTCGATGAAATGACGCAGTTCATCGGGCGTGCCGAAACGGCTGGTCGGTGCGTAATAGTTGGTAACTTGATAACCCCAGGAGCCTTCGAACGGGTGCTCGGCAATCGGCAGCAATTCGATGTGGGTGTAACCCGTCTCCAGCACGTAGGGCAACAACGTCTCCGCGAATTCGAGATAACTCAGGTGCCGGTTTCCTTCATTGGCGTGGCGACGCCATGAACCGAGATGCACTTCGTAAATGCTAAGCGGACTTCTCGGCCAGTCTTTCGTCCGACGCGATTCCATCCACTCCGCGTCGCTCCATTTGTAACGCTCGAGATTGTAAGTGAGCGAGCTGGTCGATATGCCGTGCTGATTGAAAAAGGCGAATGGATCGCTCTTGAGCAACAGGGCGCCGGTCTGGGTGCGGATTTCGAATTTGTAATGCGCGCCTTCCTTGATTCCCGGCAAAAATAATTCCCATACGCCGCTGCCCAGCAGCCTGCGCATCGGATTGACCCGACCATCCCAGCCGTTGAAATCGCCCACCACGCTGACCCGCTGCGCATTCGGCGCCCAGACTGCAAAGTAAACACCAGCCTCGTCGCCGATAGTGCGCAGATGCGCCCCAAACTTTTCATAAATTTTCCAGTGCTGTCCCTCGGCGAACAGATGCAGATCGACTTCACCCATAATCGGACCGTACTGATACGGATCACGCGCCAGCTGCTCCGAGCCATCCCGCGTCGTGAGGCGAAGGCGATAATCGAGATCGCGCGTCGCGCCGGGTACAGTCACGCAAAAAAAACCGTCCCGATGAATCCTCTCTCCGGCGATCGGCTCAGTCGATGGTCGATTCAGAACGATGTCGATCTTTTCTGCATCCGGCCGAAACACGCGGATCTTCAAATCATCGCCAACGCGGTGTGGTCCCAAAATACGGAATGGATCGGAATGGGTCCCGGTGAGAAAGCTGTTCAATTCGTCGGGTGGCAATCCCGTGATTTCGAAAGGTCTCATGCGAGTATAACCTAATGCGAACGCTTACTCGTTAAAGTGTTAAAGCGTTGAAGTTGATGAAAGCGGTTCGCTTAAACGCTTGTCATCGATAGAGAATCCGGATGGAACCGGATCCACAATGGTCTGCGATAATAGATCGAAGGAGAATTATTAATTATGGCCAAAGTCGTTAAAGTCATCGAACTGCTGTCCGAATCGCCTAAGAGTTGGGAAGACGCCGTGCAAGGTGTCGTGAGCGAAGCTTCCAAAACGCTGCGCAACATCCGCTCGGTCTACATCAAAGAATTCACCGCCGCAGTGGAAAACAAGAAGGTCACTGCTTACCGGGTCAATGCCAAAGTGACCTTTGAGATGGAACGATAAGTTGATGTGGCGGGTGGATCGAGCGCTCTGGGTTCGATGCCAAATATTAGCTACCTTTCCGCTAACGGCGTGCGATGGAACACCAGCCTCAGCTTATTTCTTTGGTCTGAGCAGTGGAAACAGGATGACGTCGCGGATCGACTCCGCACCGGTGAGCAACATGGTGAGCCGATCCATGCCCATGCCAAAGCCGCCGGCCGGTGGCATTCCGTGCTCGAGCGCGAGCAGAAATTCCTCGTCGATCTTTTGCGTTTCTTCGCCGGCTTGCTCGAGCAAACGCTGCCGTTGCGCAAGCGGATCGTTAAGCTCGCTATAGCCCGGCGCAATCTCCGTGCCGTTAATGATCAGCTCGAAGACATCGACAAGCGAATTGTCTTCGCTGTTTTGTTTCGCCAATGGCACCAGTTCTTTCGGGCAATGCGTGACGAAAAGCGGATCGATTGTCTGCTCTTCGATGAGTTTTTCGAAGACATGCTGTGTAACTTCGAAATCGGCGAGTTGCGGCAAAATTTCCACGCCGAGTTTGCTCGTAGCGCGCTCGCGTCGTTGTTCGCTGGTAAGCTCGAACCAATCTGCTCCGGCGACTTCGCGCACTAAATCGTGATAACGGGCGTGTCGCCACGGTCTTTTCAAATTAATCGCGCGCGTAATTTTTCCCTCGGCATCTCGATGCTCGATTTGGGGGGAACCACAAATGGCTTCCGCGAGATGGCAAATCAATTCTTCGACCAAGTTGGCCATCTTTTCGAAATCGGCATATGCCCAGTACGCTTCGAGCATGGTGAATTCTGGATTGTGCTTTCGGGAGATGCCTTCGTTGCGAAAGTTCCGGTTGATCTCGAAAACTTTGTTGAACCCACCAACCAGCAAACGTTTTAAATACAGCTCAGGCGCTATGCGCAGATAAAGATCGAGACCGAGCGCCTTGTGATGCGTGCTAAACGGCTCGGCCGCGGCTCCACCGGCGACGGTTTGCAAAATCGGCGTCTCCACTTCTAGGAAGCCATGTTCCTCGAAAAAGCGTCGCGTTTCGCGGACAATTGCGATGCGTTTTTCAAATACGACGCGGGAACGCTCATTGGTGAGAAGATCGAGATAGCGCTGCCGGTAGCGCGCCTCAATATCCTGCAAGCCATGCCACTTTTCTGGAAGCGGCCGCAAAGCCTTCGCCATAAGACGGAACGTGCGTGCCTTCAGCGTGGGTTCGCCGCTCTTGGTGAGGAAACATGTGCCCTCGGTGCCAATGAGATCACCGATATCGAGCAAACGAAAAAGATCGATCAGGTCCGCGCCAACTTCTTTTGCGTGAATGTAAACTTGAATGCGCCCGGTGGAATCACGAAGATCGAGGAAGTGGCTCTTGCCCATGTCGCGATGCGCGGTGATGCGGCCAGCCGCGCGCAGGATCTCGCCCTCCGCGAATTTTTCGCGCACCTCCGCGATTGTTCCATCCGGCTCGAACGCAACGCCGAACGGCTCGACACCTTGGGCGCGGAGCGCGTCGAGTTTTTTTCGTCGCAACGCGACCAGTTCATTCTCTTCATCCATCCGTGGCATAGCCTTCCAGTCTGTTGAAGAATTTCAATCTCACAGGCAGGCTGCCTGTGCCACAACGAAATGAACAATCTCAATGAAAGACGGGTGGAGGCTTCAGCATGAAGAATCGATAGCTGAGTGCCGAGGCAACATGCCTGGGTTGCCGCCAATATTGGGTTGCAATGAGAAGACCGACAATGAGATAGTGCATCGTGGAACAGCCTTCCAGGCTGTGAGATTTTCCATTCCACAGGCAAGATGCCTGTGCCACAGCCAGCCTGATGCCAGTCGATTTACCGGAAACAACTTCGAAGATGGAAGGACCGCTGGTCAAGCAGTTCTCTGTCTTTCTGCCGAACAAGGTGGGGGCGATGCTGGATATCGTGAAAGTGCTCAACGCAAACAACACCCACGTGGTGGCGTTGAGTGTTTCAGAATCGACTGACTCGGCCATCGCTCGCATTATCGTAAGCGATCCGGAGCGCGTGGAAAAACTGTTCCACCAAAAAAATGTGGCCTTCGGCGTCTGCGAAGTCGTGGTTGTGGAAATGCGAGAAGTGGCCACGCAACTGGTGAAACTGCTGGCGGCATTGTTCATGGCCGAGGTCAATGTGCATTTCACTTATCCGTTGCTCACAAGGCCACGCGGCTTTGCCGCGCTCGCTCTACACGTGGACGATACAGAATGCGCTTCATCGGTCCTGATGGGTGAAGGATTCAAGATCCTTAGCCAGAACGATATTTCCCGATAGGAAATGCCAATCCGTGTTTTGCCCGTTGCAGGGGGTTTGACTCCGATAGATTCTTCGCCAGTTGACAGTTTTGCGAAACCGCGTTTACAGACATGGGTCTATCGCCCGATGCGAACTCTTCTTTCACGCGCTGTGCACGCCGATAAAAATTTCAGCATTGCGCTGGGTCTGCTTCTGATTCTGGCAGCGGCGGAAATGTTGAGCGCAAGCTTCTACTACATTATCCGAACGCGCACCACCAACGCTTCGGTGCAGTCTGTCACGGCGGCCGTTATAGCCCGCCCGTCCGCTTCTGCGACGCCAGGTACCATCGGTCCGGCGGTTTCGCAGCCGGCAGCGGCTCCGTCTCCTGCGCCATCTCTGGTTGAGCGGCTCCGAAAGGAAGCAGCCGAATTGCGTGACCAGGGAGATACAACGAACGCACTAGCCCGTTTGCATGAAGCGTTAGAGCGTGATCCGAAAAACGCCAGCGTGCTCGAGGAAATGGCGAAAACGTATGAATCAATGCAGCTTTTCGACCGGTCGAATGAAACCTGGCGCAAAGTGCAGGAGTTGGGCCCTTCGGCCGGAGCGGCGTATGAATTGGCAGATCGCCGCCTCAAGCTTGGGGCGCCAACTCCGGCCACGGCTGGCCCTGGTGCTGCCAGCGGGTCACTCGAGCCTACGGCCGCACGCAACGATGTAGGCGGTATTCCGGAGGGTTCCACATTCGGCATAACGGAAGTAAAAACCACGGAAACGCCCGATCCGGACACGGAGACAAACCTGATGCTTCGAATCGGTATAAAAAAACAGCCGCAGGCCACAATTGATCACACGAAAGTGAAGATCCAGGTGTTCTTTTATGACACAGTGGATGATAGAGACATTAAGCTGACCGACGCCGACGTGAATTATGAATGGCTGACAGCGAAGCACGATTGGACGGACACAAATCCGGAGATACTCTCAGTGAGTTATCTGCGCCCCAAAAACAAGGAGATCTCATCTGAAGCAGCATTGTCCGCAGCGGCGGCAGCGGTAAAAGTGGGACAGAAGGGTCGAACTGTGAAGGCCAGGTCGTCGGCCGGAGGCGGTGAGCGAAGATATCTCGGTTACCGGGTTTTGGTTTATTACAATGACAAATTGCAAGCCGTTCAGGCCGAACCCGCACGGCTATTGCAGCTTTTTCCTCCTTCCGAGAGCATCTCGTCGCCGTAATGTAATTGGGTCGTCATGCACCGCGACGCGACATGAACGGCCAACTCGTGCAATGGTGACAACGTACAATCGTGGACGACCGCAAGCTCGTGGGAAGGAAAGCGGCAAACTGATGGAGTCAAAACAGTCGCCGATTTTTTTTTGCAACGAATTGCGTTAGTTTACCACGTGATAAAACGCACACTGCCGCTTGTCTGCCTTTTGCTCTCTGCAGTTGGAGGCAAAGCGCAGGTCCAGGTGGATTTGAAATTCAAGCGTTTGCAATACATCGCTTACGAACCTGTGGTAGCGACACTCGGCATCACCAATCTGGCCGGCCGCGATATCGATCTCCATGATGCTGATGGTCAGTCCTGGTTTGGATTCGAGGTGAGCGGAAGCGAAAGTCAGCCGATCCCGCCCGTCCCCAGGGATAGCGCTCAGCCGCCTTTGCAAATTAAGGCTGGGCAGAAAGTCACGCAGCGGATCAATCTTGCTCCGCTGTATCCGGTGCAGGACTTCGGCACCTATCACGTTCGTGCGCATATTTATTTCGCCGATCTGGGGAAGTTTTTTTACTCCGGAACAAAGGTTTTTGAGGTGACCGATGCGCGGCCGATCTGGCAAGAAACGGTTGGAATCCCGGACGGAGTCTCCGCTCCAGGAAATGTGCGCACGTACTCGCTGCTCACGAACCGGTTTCCGGACCATACCTCTCTGTATGTGCGTGTGCAGGACAAAGACAACGGAATTGTTTATGCGACTTATTCGTTAGGCCGCACTATCTCGTTCGAAGAACCGCAGGCGCAAATTGATCGAGCAAATCAATTGCATGTCCTACAGTGCGCGGCCCCGCGCAGTTGGGCGTATTCGCGCATTGGACTAAATGGAGAGTTGCTTGCGCACTCTGCCTTCATGGAAACGAAGACGCGGCCGCGGCTCTTTCGTGCCCCCGATGGCGAAGTGGCGGTGCGCGGCGGCATGATCGAGGCGCCGGCTGCGCAAACAGCGGGCGGTACGGCGCCCAAACTCTCCGAGCGTCCACCGGAAATACCCAAAGGCGATCAGTAAATGCGACGAAATCTTTCCCAGCTTCGTCTAGTTCCCGCGGCTTTATCGATTGCGACCGTGGTGTGCGGCACTTCCTCGGCTGCAGCGAGGGGGAGCGCCGCGCAAAGTGGCAGCTCGGCTACCGCTGTGGTAATCGATGCGGGTCACGGCGGTTTTGATCGCGGCGGTATTCCCGGTCAGAGGATCCCGGAAAAGGAGATGACGCTTGACGTCGCGCAGCGCCTCAAAGCCCTGCTCGCGGCCAGCGGATATCGCGTGATCATGACGCGGGACAGCGATGTCTTTGTTCCCTTGCCAACGCGCGTTTCAATTGCGAACTCGTATCAAAACGCCATTTTTGTCTGCATTCATTTCAACTCGGCCAAACGAATGGGCGCGAGCGGAATCGAAACATATTTTTATAGTCACGAAAGCCTGCCGCTGGCCTCCGCCGTCCACTATTATGTCGCGGGGGGCGCGCCGACGTCGAATCGCGGTGTGCGTCGTCGCGGTTTCTACGTTTTGCGGAAAACGAAAATTCCGGCGGTCCTCGTGGAATGTGGATTCCTTACCAACCCGAGTGAAGGAGATTACGCGCAAACTACTTCCTACCGTCAAAAACTGGCCGAAGAGATCGCGGCCGGAATCCGCGGTCGTTCTTCCGTCGCGAGTGCTTTAAGCTCGACCCGGGTGGCAACTGGCGAAAGCATCCCCTACCAACCGTACATCGACCAAACCAAGATCCACGATTCGGATCGTTCGCATTCCAAACACTCCAAAAAAAGCTCAAAGACTAAGGCTTCGAAGAAGAAAAAACCATCGAAGTCGATTGACTCGGAAGCGAGCACGATTTCAAAAGAGCGGGAGGGCTGATTGGACTCGCCGATTTTGACTTCGGCACAGATGCGAGCCGCGGAAGAAGCGGCTTTCGCGAGCGGTGTCGAAGTCGAAGCGTTGATGGACAAAGCAGGCGCGGGCGTTGCACGGGCAATCACTAGATTTTTCCCGCAACCCGGAAAATGCATCGTTTACGCCGGAAAGGGTCATAACGCCGGCGATGCTCTGGTCGCCGCCGAATGCCTGCGACGGTGCGGATGGAAGATCGAAATCCGGCTCGCCTTCAAAGAGGGTGATTGTAGCGAACTGATGCGCAAGAAGCTGGAAAGCTTGCGTCAAACACCCGAATCGCGGCATCGGCATCTTGCCGGTGACCCATGCGTTGGAAGCGCATGCCACGCAATCATTCTCGACGGCTTGCTTGGATTGGGCGCAAAGCCGCCGCTGCGCGAGCCCGTGCGCACAGCTTGTCGTGACCTCAACCAACTGCGCCGGGGAAAAAATGCCTACGTTTTTGCGGTTGATCTTCCTACCGGAATTGACGGCGATTCCGGCAAAACTGATCGCGACGGCGTCGTCGCAGATTTTACCGTTACGATCGGATTCGCAAAGCCAGGTTTGGTGGCGGATGGGGCGCTGAATTTTGTAGGCCGGCTGGAAGTTGCGCCGCTGGATGAACTGCGGCCGCCCGAAAGAAACGGAAGCGAAATTGTCGCGTGCGCGCCAGCGCTCTGTGAACTGCTGCGACGGCGCAAATACGATGCATACAAAAATCAGTTCGGTCGGATTGGGATCGTCGCGGGTTCGAAGGGGTTTACCGGCGCGGCCGTCATGTGCTCGTTAGGCGCGCTCCGGGCTGGAGCCGGATTGGTAGAAGTTTTTGTTCCGGAAGAAATTTACGAAATCGTTGCCGCCGCCGCGCCGCCAGAGGCAATGGTTAAGCCAATCAAATCTTATCGCAGCTTGCTCAAGGAAAAAATCGATGTCTGGGCGCTCGGTCCCGGTCTTGGCAAATCTCGCGCTGACGAGATTCTCGAGCTGATCGAAAAGGCGAAGCAACCGATAGTGGTCGACGCAGACGGGCTCAACATTTTGTCCAGCAAAGTCTCAACGCTCAAGCGTTGCAAAGGCGAGCGCTTGCTCACGCCGCATCCCGGCGAGATGAAGCGGCTTTTCGACAACAAAAAGGAAACGCGTGCGAAAACAGCAACGAAATTCTGCCGCCGTTTTCCCGTCACACTTTTATTGAAAGGCAGCCGGACGATTGTTGCGGAACACGATCATCCGTTAAGCTACAACACGACGGGTAATCCAGGAATGGCGACCGGCGGGATGGGAGACATTCTCACCGGTGTATCCGCTGGCTTGGTTGGACAAGGTTTATCGCTTTACGATGCCGCGCGACTCGGCGCATGGGTGTGCGGACGGGCGGCGGAGATGTCGATCTTTGACGGACATGCCAGCGAGGAGTCGCTGCTTCCACGCGATGTGCTCGATCGTTTGGGGGATGCGTTGAACGAACTGCACAGTTCACCGATCTAATTTTGCCACGGTGAATCTTCAAACTGAACGAACCGAAGAATACAAGGCGCCGTCCACGGAGACAGCCTGGAGCCGAGTGAAAAAAGCGCTCGGTCCGGTCGCCGTGGTCGGTGTCGTGATCGCAAAATTTTTCGCAAAACTGAAGTTTGTTCTGCTGCCGCTCCTGAAGTTCCTGCCGATCCTACTGAAGTCGGGCGGCACCATGCTGCTGATGATCTGGGTTTACACCCAGTTCTGGGGTTGGCCATTTGCTGTGGGATTTGTCATCCTGCTGTTGGTGCATGAAAGCGGCCATTTGCTCGTCGCCAAGAAATTCGGGCTCAAGGTCGGCGCGCCAGTTTTCATTCCGTTCATGGGCGCGTTCATTGCGCTTAAGGAAGCGCCGCGCAATGCCTGGGTGGAAGCATGCGTGGGCATTGGTGGCCCGATGCTGGGGAGCTTTGGCGCATTGGTCTGCAACGCCTTAGGCGAAATCTTCGCCGCCCCGCTTTTCATCGCGCTCGCCTGGTTTGGGTATTTTCTCAATTTGTTTAACCTGACGCCGGTAGGAATGCTGGATGGCGGGCGCATCGTGACCGCGTTGTCGCGCTGGCTTTGGTTGCCCGGGTTCGCCCTCCTTGTCTGGTTCGGGTGGAAGTATCCAAATTTTATTATCTGGTTGATCGTACTTTTGTCGCTGCCCCGGATCTATTCGCTATTCCGCAAACGAACCGAAGAAGAACAGCGTTATTTCGAAGTCACACCTTCCCAGCGCTGGATAATGTCGATATTGTATTTCGGTCTGATTGCGGTTTTGCTCTTCGGAATGCACGTGGCGCAGCAAGATTTGCACAAACATGGCGTGCGCTCCCACGGCCACGGGCAGGACGTGATCGCGCAATAATCAAGCCACGGTCGCAGCGAAGCCTTTCTCCGGCTCGAGCCCGATTTTTTGCAAGATCGACAGGAAGCGTTTGTCCGAACGCAGCGGTGCGAACTCAGGAGCAATCCCGACCATGTGGAGCGATGACGAGCGCTCGTCGCAGGCGCGTTCGAGTTCTCGAATCGCGTCGTCGTGCGCATGCAACGCCACGTGCACATGCGCAATGGCGTCGCCGGCTGTGTACCGCCGTTTTGCGATGGCGGCCGCGAGAGTTTCGCGCGCTTCCTCGGGCCGATTCATTCGCGCGAAAGTAATAGCCAGACCAAAGCCGGGCCAGCCGGTGAGACTCCGTGCCTTCTCATAAAGGGCGATTGCTTTGTCGACCTGCCCCATTTCGCGATACAGGGCCGCCAGGGCCGGCTCGCCGTAAGCCATAAATGTCGGGTCGAGCTGCAGTGCGCGTTCACCGGCTGTGATCGCTTCGTCATACAAGCCGAAGTAACGGTAGAGCTCGCAAGCAAAGTTGTTCACCCACAGCGACGCCGGGTCGATCTTCGATGTGCGGCGCAAGTACGCCAGCGCCTTCTCACGCTCACCGCGCGCCGCGTAAAGCGCAGCGAAGAAGTAATTGGACGGCGTTGAATTCGAATCGATTTCCACTGCGCGATTGAATTCCGCTTCGGCCCCATCAAGGTCCCAATCGAGTATCCGTCTGCTCTCGGCGAGATAGACGTGCGCTTCGGCCTCAGCGTCGTCGATCTTCAATGCGTTGGCCGCGGCCTCGCGCACTTTCGGATATGCTTCGAGCGGTGGCACGTAAGCGTCCGCCAACCACAGCCATGCCTTCGCGATGCCGGTCCAGGCGCCGCCCAGTTGCGGATCTTTCCTAAGTGCGCGTTCAAAAAATTCCAGGCTTCGTCGCAATGCCTCCTCGGTGCTTTTGTCCGAATAAAAGAGGCCCTGCAGATAAGCGTCGTAAGCATCGGTGCTGCGCGATGCAGGTGGCGGCGAAATCTCGAGCTTGAGTTTGAGAGTATCGACGATGGAGCGCGTGATCTCATCCTGTAGCGCGAAAATTCCATGCATTTCGCGCTCATACGTTTCCGACCAGATAGTAAATCCATCGCACGCGTCGATCAGCTCTGCTGTGATGCGCACCCTATTGCCGTCGCGCCGAACACTGCCCTCGAGCACATGTTCGACGTTTAATTTCGTCGCGATTTCGCTGAGCTCGGCTTCCTTGTCCTTGAACCAAAACGAAGAGCGCCGCGCTGCTACCCGCAGGCCATCCACCTTGGCCAGTGCTCCGAGAAGCTCCTCGGCAATACCCTCACCGAAGTAGGCGTGGTCCTTCGCCGCGCTCAAATCGTTAAACGGCAAAACGGCGATCGATTTCTCGGTCGAACTCGCCAGGTGTGGGAGTTCGATCCGGGCTTTGGAAGACAGGTCCTCTGTTCGAATGATTCCGTATCGCGTGAAATCGAACAACCACGCCAGAACGAGAGCGACTGGGAAACCGATGATAATCGCGAGTATCACAAGACGCTCGGCCCAGTTTGGTATTTCGAAAGGCGGAAAGACCTGAGTTACGATTTGAATCAGCAGCCAACCGACAATCGCGTAGGTGACCGCGACGCTGTAAACTTTTCTCCGCTTTAGCTCGGCAAAGAATTTCTTCAGGTTCACGCTCCTGCAACGTTACATAGCCAAAAAGCTGTGCTGAGCGAGTCCTTGGGAAACCTGAGTGGCGATCTGGATCAGCAGCCACGCCACAACCCCATAGGCGATCGCAACTTTGTAAACATTGCGCCGCTTTAATTCGGCGAAAAAATTTCTCAGATTCATGGCCAGGTTTTATCCGCGAACTTCGCAGATTGCGCACATTACTACAGGAGAAGAAATGACCGCGAGGCCGAACTGGCATCCCTGTCGGACCCTTTCGAGTTCTCTATGTCGATGTTAGAGTAATAGATGCCGTTTCAGCTCGAATCGAACTACAAACCGCGCGGCGATCAGGGTCAGGCTATCGCCAAGCTGCTGAAATCTGTCGAGGCTGGCAATCGGCACCAGACTCTCCTCGGCGTCACTGGCTCCGGCAAGACTTTCACGATCGCGAATGTGATTCGGGAGCTCGACCGGCCTACGCTCGTTATCTCGCACAACAAAACCCTCGCGGCGCAACTCTACTCCGAATTCAAACAGTTCTTCCCGCGCAACGCCGTCGAATATTTCGTCAGCTACTTCGATTACTATCAGCCGGAAGCTTACATCCCTCGCTCAGACACCTACATCGAGAAGGATTCGTCGATTAACGAAGAGATCGAGCGCTTACGATTGTCCGCAACGAGCGCGTTGCTCTCCCGCCGTGACACCATCGTGGTCGCGAGCGTTTCCTGTATCTATGGCGTCACCTCGCCTGAAGATTACGAGCGCATGCTCCTGACGGTGAAACGCGGGCAGCAGATCAGCCGCGAAGCAGCGCTCGGTCGTCTCGTCGATATGCTCTACGAACGCAATGACATGAATTTCACGCGTGGAAAATTCCGGGTCCGCGGCGATGTTGTCGAAGTTTATCCGGCCACCGCGGATGAAGAAGCGATTCGGCTCGAATTCTTCGGTGACGAAATAGACGCGATCACGCGGTTCGATCCCCTGACTGGGCATGCGAACGAGTCGCTAAGCGTGATCACGTTTTATCCGGCGAAACAATTCGTCACCCCAGCCGATAAGTTGAATCGCGCACTTCGTTCCATTCGCGAAGAGCTCGAAGCGCGTATTGTCGATCTTGAAGCCCAGGGAAAACTTCTTGAAGCGCAACGGCTGAAAATGCGCACGGAGTACGATCTCGAAATGTTACAGGAAATGGGCTTCTGCAACGGAATCGAAAATTATTCGCGTCATTTGTCTGGCCGGCCGGCTGGGTCAAAGCCGTACACGATTATCGATTTCTTCCCGAAAGATTTTCTCGTGGTCGTCGATGAATCGCACGCCACCATCCCGCAGATCGGTGGGATGTACGAAGGGGATCGGTCTCGCAAAACTGTGCTGGTCGATTACGGCTTTCGTTTGCCCAGCGCACTCGACAATCGGCCGCTCAATTTTCCGGAGTTCATGAAGATGACGAATCAGCTCATTTACGTGAGCGCCACGCCGGCCGAGTTTGAGATCCAAAACAGTGTGGTCGGCAACAAAGGTTATGTACCGCACAAGCGCGCACGAATTGGCGAAGAGGAATTAGTTCCTTTTATTTTGCCGGGCGAAGCTGTAGCCGAGGGCGGTGACCCCAGCCGCGCGAAGTTGATAGATACAAGGGGCCGGGGTCACCGTCCCCGGCTACAGCTCTCGCTTACCGATGAGCCGCCGGAAAAGTTTGACGTGCACACGCCCGGCGCGCCTCTCGTAATTGAACAAATCATCCGGCCTACGGGACTCCTCGATCCAAAAATCACGCTTAAGCCATTGAAAAAACAGATCGACGACACGATTGAGTTGTGCCGGCAGCGCGTGGAAAAGAACGAACGTGTTCTCGTAACAACGCTGACGAAGCGCACCGCCGAAGATCTCGCCGATTATCTGCGCGATGTCGGGTTAAAAGTGCGCTATTTGCACAGCGACATCGACACGATTGAACGCGTCGAGATTTTGCGCGGACTGCGCGCGGCCGACTTCGACATCCTCGTCGGTATCAATTTGCTCCGCGAGGGTCTCGATCTTCCCGAAGTTTCGCTCGTCTGCATTCTCGATGCCGACAAGGAAGGATTTTTGCGCAGCCAGACTTCGCTCATCCAGACTGCCGGTCGTGCGGCGCGCCATATCAATGGCGAAGTCGTGCTCTTCGCCGATACGGTCACGCAAAGCATGCAAGCGCTGATGTCAATCTCAGACTACCGCCGGACCAAACAAATGGAATACAACGAAAAGCACGGCATCACACCGCAGACTGTCCGCCGCGCCGTGCAGGAGAGCTTGCACACCATTCTGCGCGGACGCGAAATTGCTGCGTCGGTCATTCAGGAAGCCGGAGGCGATTTCAATCTCACCGAGCTGCTGCGTGAGCTCGAAGATGAGATGCAGCGCGCCTCGGCGAACCTCGAATTCGAGCGCGCCGCACTTTTGCGCGACCAGATTATGGAAGTGAAAGATGGCGCTGGAATCTCGAAGATTGAACCGAAACGACGGCGCGTGAAGTACACGCGCAACGCCGGCCGGCGACGCTCTCGAGTCTGACTATTTCGCGTACCATGCCGAAAGCGAAAACAAGAATGTCAGCCGCCACGATCTACGCCGTGGTCGGCTCGGACGAAGCGGAAGTTAAGCGCGTTGCGGCCGAACTTGCCGCGAAATTAACACCACCGGAAGCAGGTGACTTTGGACTGGAAGTGATCGATGGTACAGTGGATAACGCGGAACAGGCGACGGCGCGGATAAGATTGACCATCGAGGCACTCCAAACGTTGCCTTTCTTCGGCGGCGCAAAAGTTGTCTGGTTGAAGAGCGCGAATTTCCTCGGCGATACCCAGATCAGCCCTGCCGCAAGCGTTCAGTCCGCGCTTGAAGAATTATCGGACTTGATCGAGAACGGCCTCGGGTCTGACGTCACCTTCTTGCTCAGCGCTACCGGAGTGGATAAGCGCCGCGCGTTTTACAGATCGCTGGTCAAACGGGCGGAGTTGCAGGTTTTCGATCGGCTTGATTCCAGCCGGAGCGGCTGGGAAGAAGAAGCGACTGAAATCGTCCGGGGGCGAGCGAAAAAACGCAAACTCCAATTCGACGACGACGCGCTGGATCTTTTCGTCTTGCTGACGGGCGGCGACACCCGCCAGATCGAGAATGAATTGGATAAGATCGACATCTTTCTTGGCGGAGAGCGTCGAGTAAAAGTCGATCAAGTTCGGGAGCTCGTCCCGCTTTCGCGCGCAGGCGTCATCTTCGAATTAGGCAGTGCTCTCGCGGCGCGCGATCTCGAACTCGCGCTTACCCTTATCCGACGGCTGCTGGATCAACGCGAAAGCGCCATCGGCATCCTATTGGTCGCAATTTTGCCGACGATCCGAAATTTATTGTTGGCCAAGGACTTGATGGAGCGTTATCGCCTCGCGCGTCCACACGCACCGTTTCAATTCATTTCGACGATTAATCGTTTGCCTGCCGATGCGACTGAACATCTCCCGCGAAAAAAAGACGGATCGATTAATGCCTACGCACTGGGAATCGCTGCGCAGCACGCGCATCGGTTCGAGACCAAACAATTGATCGAGGGAATGCAAGCGTGTCTCAGAGCGAATCTTCAGCTTGTGACCACACAGCTCGATCACGAGCTTGTGTTGACTCAGATCGTAGTGAAATTACTTGGCTCGTAAAGATAGGGCGTTTCTGTGAAACGCCAGGCGTCTGACACAGACGCCCTACAAAATTACGTAGCGCCTTCGACCTGTCTCCGTGCAATTGGTCCGACGTACGGGATATCCCAGCGGACGCCAGTGAATGCTTTGACGATGGCAATTATCATGATCACCAGAAATGCCAGATGAACGAGAGCTGCGATAATTGCCCAGAAAAATACCAGGATGCCACCGATACCCGGGATCGCGCCGAAGACCGCATGCACCACCGCTGACACAATGTTAAAGAGAAACCACGCGCAGCCAAAGATGATCGACTGCATCGCGTAAAAACGCACGAAGCTGTCGCGTTTTTCGAGAATGTAGAAAATGATGCCACCAATCAGTGGAATACAGGCGATGGCTGCGGCTACGTTCGAAGGCAAACCCGTCGAAGTGGA
>WNFR01004027.1_pt1 | contig 15169 bp, 5 predicted proteins | sample 5400221 | NCBI WGS metagenome assembly WNFR01 (sample SAMN13153357, study PRJNA577476) | soil metagenome | isolation source: 40 cm soil under Madrone tree | place: USA:California | collected 2016-06-14 | reverse complement strand
GCTGCCTTTCTCAGCGCCGCTACCGTTGCCATTGTTTGGAGTCCCCGCCACGCCCGCCTGTTTGAAATGCGAACGGTAGTAGGGCATACCAGGATCCCCGTCGGGAGTGGCCACCGCAGGGACAAAGTCCGGGACGGTAGCGTTGACTTCCTTCTGGGTTGCAGTGACCACTGCTTGAGCGTTGGTCAAATTGGTACCACTCGCATCAGTCACCAGGCGCAGGATAGACCACGCTCGGTAGCTGCCATCACGCAGATGGGGGTAGGAGGTACCTGGAGTCACCGGGCACGGAGCAGTACAGGTCGGGAGAACACCAGTCGTGTAAGAGGCGCTGATTGGGTCAACGCCGTCAAGGGTCACATAGCGGCCTACGCCACTCGCGCCCGCAATGGGAGCAACGTTGCCAAACGAAAAGAAGGCGTAGCCGATACTATCCGGCAGGTTCTTGAGTCCTCCGACACCGGCGTTACCGCTGATGATCTGACCTGTGCCGATACCGCGGAGGCGAACTCCCCCGTCTGCACTGGCAAGATTGAGAGGGTTAGGGCAGCCGAGGCCAGGGCAGGCGCCGGTTGCAAGATTGATGCCCTTTTCCTGTGAGTTTGTGGCTGTGCCGAATTTTGGCGCGAGACTAACGCGGAAGGTCGTAAATTCCGTGGTTGTCATCGTGCCCGACAGGGGCTCGCGGAGAAGGACATTCAATGGATTCGCGCCGACGCCGCCGGGCAGATCGCTAGCGAGGCCCTTTGTTCCGTTAAAGACGCTTCCCGCGAGAGTAAACGAGATGTTAGTGAAGCCTCCGCCACTCAGACCGGGCCCAGTGTTGTTGTACAAGAAAACGATCGGTGCGGCTCCGATCGAGATAGTCTTGGACGCCTTAACCGTCTGTGCTGTGAAGGGGTCCTTACCCGAGATGTTGAATTGGATAGGAGTAGCTGCGCCACCCCAAGTCCCTTTGATCTGACAGCCGACGAGCGAGGTAGCGGCTGGGCAATTCGCACTGGCCACGCCGTAGCCCAATCCGTTCGAGTTGGTAGCGTTATAGGCCGCCAGGATGCGGTTGGTTTCGAATTTGGCGTCTTCCGGTCGGATATCGGTTAAGCCGGCTGTGAAGGTGGTCTGAATAGCGGAAAGAATGGCCGACGGCAGCGAACCTTCATCCGCCTGATTCAGTCCCGTCTGCTGGTTAAAGAACAAGACAGAGGCAATCCGGTTCTGTCCGGCAGTTGTAAGAACTCCAGAATCCACCTGTAGGCTGCATCGCGGAGTCGCAAAGAAACAACGATTGCCGACGATTGAATCCACTGTGAGGTAGGCCCAAATAGAGATCGGGGAGGTATTGTTGTCCCACACCACCCAGAGATTGCCGCCCTCGACAGGAATACTCACGCTGCGGCTGTCTACGGCCTGCACGAAGTTGTTGTTGTTGGCGGGATTCTTGCTGCCGATCGTGTAGTGACGACAGTCGCTGCCGGCGCGCGACGAACAGACGTCGTTGAAGGCACCGACACCGGAACCGGTAAACATCGCCGAGGAGCCAACTCCCAAGAACTTCACTTGGGCAGTAGCTACCGAGGCTAGTCCGAAAACCACGGTCAGCACCGCGGCCACGAGAATCGCTTTTGTTCCTCTCATCATGTTCTCCTCTGGGAAGTCAACCAACTTGCCTTGTATGGATAGCGCGTTGTCACTCAGACTGGTAACGCCTGATCGAGTTTCTCCGTGCTTGGTAACTGGGGGAAGAAACCCGGGAATTGATCTCGTGCCAAGCTGCCCTGATGGACAAAAACCGTGGCACGCGTGCGGGAGAACTATCTTCGAGAGCTGTTAATAGGAAATGACATGAAAGTGAACGTCACATTAATTTCCAGCAGCGATAGAAGAAACAATTTGCGCACTGCTAATTTGAGACGAACATGGCTCGCCTCGTTGATGGCTGACTGTTGGCGTTGGCCAAATTGGCTGAGAATTGCGAAAACAGTTTCCTAATTCACAACCTGAATCACATTCGCAGTGCTGGTTACAAAGCCGTTCCCTCGAAAAATGGCGCTGATTCTTGTCGAACCGGCCGGAAGCGATGACAACGCGATGGAAGCGCTTCCGGCGACGACGGGAATCTGTCCGACAATGGTGTTCCCGGTCTTGAATGTAACCGTTCCGACGGGGGCGGCACCGGTAGCGGATACGGCAGCCGTGAAGGTGACGGACTCGCCCACTACCGACGGATTCTGGGAAGAAGTGAGGATGGTTGACGTCGGCAGCTTGACTCCGAGATGGATGGCGCCGACCGCGATATAGTTGGCGACACCGCTGAAGCGGATCGAGGCCACCGGAGTGCTCAATGGAACCCCGACCGGGGTCCAAACACACATTTTGTAGGTCGTGCATCCAGACTCATTACTAGTCAGCGAGATGCTGGACAGGATGTTGCCTGTACCGTTCGGACCGTCGTAAAGGGTGGCTGCGCCCGGCTGAAGGGCAGAGTAGGTGAACCACAGGCCGGTCGTGACACCGGCGGTCGTGTTGATCGTGACACTCGAACCCGTTGGAAAAAACATCACAGGGTAGCCGCCGGGATTATTGATGAAATTCCCCGACCCACCCTTATCAGCCGAGACGATCGCCTCAGCATTCGCCGTGAATTCCAGATGGAGATTCTTGGCCGGCCCGGATCCCATACTACCGGTGCCGCCGTTGTAGTAGTTGTTGACGAATTCAAGATTCTTTAAGCCGCCGAAGGTGACAATGCCCCTGGTCTGCCCCCAGAGCGGGGCCGTCAGCAACAGCGATAAAAGTGAGATCAGTAAGGGATTTCGTTTCTGCACAAGATGTCTCCGACGAACAAAGTACGAGCATGACACTATCTATCGGTCCTATTGTTTTTGCATTACAGCCAAGTTAAGGGAATGTGAATTCCAGCAATTCACTCCTCCTGCTCCCTGCGGCGTGTGTCCGGGCTTCAGTTAACCCGAAATTAATCGCAGCGTCATACTGCCGTAACAATTCTCGGGTACTTCTTAGGTCCTTTCGTCGAGGTATGTAATCGTGAAGATCTGGAAACTTCCGGTGTGTGTCGTCGTTCTGATTATTGCTTTTGCGCTGCCGACGCCGGCTCAGGTTCCCAATCTCATTGAATTGCCGCCCCCTCCCCTTCCCACGGGTCCTGCCGGTGTCAAATCGCCTCCTGCGACCCTGAAGCCCGCAGCCCGAAAAGCAGGCGAAGCGCAGGTACACGGAGCCGTCACTGACCAGTCCGGCGCGGTGTTGCCGGTCGCGGTTGTCACAGTGATTGATGCGTCAGGCGGAAATCACACTGCGGTCAGCAATGATCAGGGACAGTACTCTATCAATCTCGTGCCCGGGGTATACACACTTTCGATCACCGCAAAAGGCTTCAAGGACTTCAAGACCGAAGGATTGACTCTCGCGGCAGACCAGGAAATTGAAATTGACGGCACGCTCGAGCCGGCCTCCGCAATGGCTGAGAAGGTCGACGTTGTCGGCAACAGTGTGGGTCAGGTGGAAACAGAGAAGGCGGAAGTGTCCGGAACAATTACGTCGCACGAGATTGCAACCACACCCTTGAACGGACGGAATTTCACGCAGTTACTGACCTTCGCTCCGGGCGTAAGCAATCAGACCGGCCAGGACGAAGCGCTGGTGGGAGTGAAGGGTAGTGTCAAGTTCAGCGTGAATGGGGGACGTGTCGAATACAACACTTTCAGTGTTGATGGCTCCGACGTGTTGCACGCCGGCATTCACGGAAGCGAGAGCACGCTGGTCGTATATCCCAGTCTCGACGCGATCAACGAACTGAAAGTGCTCACTTCAAACTATGGTGCGCAGTACGGGCGCAGCGCGTCAGGAACGATCCTTGTTGACACGAAGACCGGCGGCAGTTCGCTCCACGGCGGAGCCTATTATTTCGGCCGAAACGAGATCTTCAATTCCCGGAATTATTTTGACCAAACAATTCGCGCGCCTCTGTATCGCAAGAACGACTTCGGCTTCACGCTCGGCGGACCGGTGACGATTCCGAAGCTGTATCCGAAAAAAGACCGGACTTTCTTTTTCTTTTCCGAGGAATTCCGCCTGGAGAAGGACCCAACCGACAATAACTTCAACCAGGCTGTGCCGTCGCTGGCGGAACGCCCTTCGCAGCGGATCAACGCGGACGGCGACCCCTACGTCGGGGCCGATTTCAGCGACGTATGCCCGCTCATACCGCCAGGGCAAACGAAGATCACGTTCAATCGAGCGCAGTTTCCGGATTGCCCACAACTCTTCGGATCGACGTTTCCATTCAACATTGTGGGCTATCACGATAGCGTGAATCCCGCCTCGCAGAATCCCGGGATTGATCCGGTGGGTCAGGCAACGCTGGATTCCGGGATGATCCCACTGCCCAACGCGAGCGTGGGGTGCAACTCGACTGCCGGGTCATGCTACGACTTTGCATTCGCACAGCCGACCTATTGGCGCCAGGAACTATTACGGATTGATCACGAGATCCAGCCCGGCAAACTGCGCGCGACCTTTCGATACATTCACGATTCCTGGGACACCACCGAACCGCGGCCCATCTGGGGCTACGTACGTAACAGCTTCCCTACCGTACAGGGGCGGCTCTTCGGTCCTGGCACTAGTTCTGTGGCTCGGTTGACGCACACGATTTCCCCTACGCTGCTCAATGAAGTGGTGTTTAGCTACACCGCTTCTCACATCAGTTTGAGCACGCGCCCGGCGGCTGGGGTGAATATTCAACGGCCCGATGGATTGAATCAGGGATTTCTCTTCGATAACGGATTTGGAGGGAAATTATCTGGAATCCAGCTTACACCCGGCAATCTGGCTTATGGCGGCGGCTTTCGAGTGGACGCTGGGTATGCGCCATGGCAACTGACTAACCCCACCTACAGTGTGCGGGATGACCTGAGCAAAGTTATCGGCAGACACAATCTTCAGACGGGTGTGCAGGTCATTCTGGGCCAACGCAATGAGATCAATGCGACTAACGGACCCAATACTGGAGATCTGCAAGGCGTTCTGACTTTCAGCAACTTCAACTCGGTGACCGTCGGCAACGAATTCGCCAACCTATTGCTCGGGTACATCCAGTCATACCAGCAGGACAGCGCGCAGCGGAAATACTACAACAGCTACGACATTATTGAGCCATACGTTCAGGATGACTGGAAGGTGAATTCGCATCTGACCGTGAATCTGGGTGTTCGCTTCAGCCTGTTCGGCAACTATCACGAAAAAAATCATTCGGTCTGGAATTGGGATCCAGCGCAATTCAATGAACCAGCAGACTTGAAATTCTTTCCAGACGGCCGGCTGAAACTCAAGGGCAAGCGCGTTCCGATTGATCCAAACAATCCCTCTCCGATAATAACGAACGGTCTCGTGCAGTGTGGCGTGAATGGTGTGCCGGACACATGCATGCAGCCTCATCGTTTCAATCCCGCCCCACGAGTGGGATTTGCGTGGGATCCGCGTGGAGACGGAAAGACCTCGATCCGCGGCGGTTACGGCATGTTCTTCGAACATGGCACGGGCAGCGAAGCCAATACCGGTTCTCTCGTGGGTAGCGCGCCCTTGAATCTGACCATGACGCAGCTCACGCCCGCGGGAGTGGGCCTGGCTAGCGGTTATCCCTGCATCGGCGGTATCGGTGGTAAAGGCGCCAACTGCTTCTCAGGTGAGGGCGCTTATCCGATCGACGTGACTTCTATCCCGCGCAAGGCGATCTGGCCGTACGTGCAGCAGTGGAGCTTTGGCGTGCAACGGGAGCTTTCCCGCAGTCTTGTGATGGGGCTGACCTACGTTGGAAGTAAAGGGACTCACCTCACCGCGGTACGGCAGCCGAACGCGTTCACGCTCGGACCTCAACAGGTGAACGATGGCATTCAACTCAGCGGGAACCCTTATGGCCTGAATCAGCCGATCATCCAATCGGACGTCCTCGGAATTCACGATTGCAACAACTTTGGCACGATCAATAATCCCGTGTTCCAGGTCAATGGTGTCAAGATCAACAAGACTCAGCCAGCGTTCATCAACATGCTGGCCGCGTGCGAGAACTTCAACGCAAACGGACTTCCCCCCATCAACGCACGACGACCATTCCTAGGCATCCAGAAGATTTTCTCGTTGGAGAATGTGGCAGACTCGAACTATCAAGCGTTACAGGCCACCTTACGGCGCACCCGCGGGCCGGTCACGGTTGATATCTCCTACTCCTACAGCCATTCCATCGACGACTCATCAGATCGCAACGACACAACGATTGTTAATCCGCTGGTGGTTTCGGCCAACAAAGCGAGCTCCAACTTCGACCAACGCCATCTGCTGAACGTGAGCTACGTCTGGACGCTGCCGAAGTTCAAGTTCGACTCGAGCCGTGTGGGCGACTGGGCGAATGAACGGGAGAGATCGGATACGCCGAACTCCCCGGGCTTCTTCGATCGATTTGTGGAAACCATGTTCGGCGGATGGGAAATATCGGGAGTGACAACGGCACAGAGCGGAACACCTTACACGGTGATCAATGCCGGATTTGGGGCGCTGGGAATCGGCGTTCCGGACAACGCAGGCGTGGCCGGCGGGATCAGTTCAGTGGGTTCCTATCCCGACATTGTCGGCAACATCCATGGCGCGACTCCGACTGGCGCCGTAAATTCAAAGAGTTTCGGGCCTGCCTTGGGAAATGCGTCTGCGTTCGCGGCGCCACGCGGACTGACCTTCGGCAATGCCGGACGAAACGTGATGAACAATCCCAGCCGCCTGAACTTTGACATGACGGTATTTCGGAATATCAAGTTGCACGAGTCCACGAGCCTGGAGTTCCGCGCCGAAGTCTTCAACGTTTTCAATCACACACAGTTTCGTGTGTACGACCCAAATCCAAATTTCGGCAACGGCGCCAACAATACGATCGCGTGCTACGGGATCGAGAACTTCAACGCGGCGGGCGATCCGCAGACGGACTGTCTGACGGGCAATGCGTTCCTGCACCCGGTGAACGCACACCGTCCGCGCACAATGCAATTTGGGTTGAAGCTGAGTTTCTGACAGGAGATGTACTGGTGAAATTTCTGTGTTTGGGTCTCATCGCGCTGTTGTTGATTGCTGCCGGCTGCGGTGGTGCGAGTAGGAGTGGAGGCGGCGGTGGCGGTGGGGTTCCTGGCATCAACATTCTGGTCACTTCGCCCGCCGGTCCGGCCGCTGTGGATGGAGGTCTGGTCCTCCCAATTGCAGTGAACGTCACGAATGACCCTGCTAATGCGGGCGTGATCTGGACTGTTGCTCCTCAACACAAGGGCGACCCGCCTGGTACGTTGAGCGATATCAAGTCCGACTCTGTAACTTATAACCCGCCGGCGGGTCTAACCGCTGCAGTGCAGGTGACGGTCACCGCGACTTCAGTTACCGATCCAACTCGCGCAGCCGCGATTGCGATCTCGGTCTACCCGGAAGTGGGTATCACCACGCAAGCCGCGGCCTTGGCAACGGCGTTCCTCAATACCGATTACACGTGCATTCAGATGCCGATCACGAATGCCGGCGTCGTCCAGACTCCATGCCAGGTTAGTGTGCAAGGGGGACTCGCGCCGTACGCCTGGTCAGTTGACTTCTCCCTACTGCCTCCGGGTCTGTTGCTGTCGCCCGGCTTGACTGCCAACGATACCAAGATTGTCGGCAAGCCGACCCAGTCCGGCATATACCCGTTCAACATTACGGTGAAGGACAGTTTGGGCGGAACCTCATCGACCGCGCTTAACATCAACGTGGCCCCGGGGCACCTCAGTGTTGTCACCCCAACTCTTCTCACCACCGCAGCGGGAGTGCCGTACACTCCTGTCATGTTGCAGGCGGTCGGCGGGCTCGCACCCTACAACTGGAGCCTAGCGCCTGGCAGCGGGCCAATACCGACCGGTCTTACATTGATTCCCACGGGAGTGATTTCGGGAACACCGACGACGAATGCGACGTTTTCATTTGCGCTGCGGGTGACTGATAGCCAAAGCCCCGTACCAGCTCAGGCGATCTATCCGACCCCAGCCCCGACAAATGCCAAAATCATCACGATGGCCGGCAGCGGACTGGACCCCACCTGTCTGCCCGGCGGAAACTCGGTGCAATCAGGAACTCCTTACGCGTTTCTCCTCAGTGGCTTTGATGCCGATGGCCCGATCACAATCTCCGGCAGCTTTGCCGCGGATAATAACGGAAACCTGACAGGCGTGGAAGACGTCATCCGCACCAGCGGAACGCAAACAGCTGTTCCGCTTACGTCTGGCAGTTCGATCCTGTTCAATCCGGTTGGACGCGGATGCCTTACGTTGAATACGGCTTCGTCGAGCATGCAATTTCGTGTGGTTCCGACCACGATAGCGTCAGGAACCGCTTCGGCGTTCTTTCCCGATGGCCGAATTATGGAGTTTGACGACAATGACGGCACGGGTACCCGTGCGTCGGGATTTTTTCGTATTCAGGATCCAACCGCTTTCTCGCTTGGTTTACTGATGCCGACCTTCGCTTTTCGTTTCTCTGGCTGGGATGGCTCTGGCGGACATTTTGCCATGGCAGGCACAGCAGCGATGAACAACGGGTTGTTCACATCGGTATTTGCCGACGTGAATCGTGCCGGTGTCGTCTCCGGCCCATTGAACGGTGGGAATGGGATGATGGCATCGCCCGATGGAAACGGGCGTGGCACTGCGACGATCGGTATTGGCACGGCTATTTACGATCTCATCTATTACGTGGTCGATTCGGGCCACATCATCTTCAACTCAATGCAGGCTGCCAGTAATGCTCATCCGTTGATCACCGGTGAAACAACCGGCACCCTGGGCCCGTTCTCACAGGGCTCGCTCAAAGACAGCCATATCTTTCGTCTGAGTGGACATACGCCAGGCAGCCCGGACGTGGCGATCGGTAATACCCATTTCGATGGCGCCGGGGCATTGAGCGGCAACCTTTTTGAGCGGAGTGGAGGGACAACCAACGCCACGGCACTATCGGGGCAATACTCTGTCGATCCAACAACAGGACGATTCACGTTTTCGGGTACAGGACTCCCGGCGGTGGGATATGTAGTCCCGGGCGCAGTCGGGGTCACTGGATATTTGGTTGGGACCGGACCTTCCGCGGCGTCAGGAGTAATGGAATTTCAGACAAATTCTTATCCTCCCGGATATCAGTTCAGTCCTGTCAACGGTCGGTACGGCTTTTCGCTGGATGAATTGCTGGATGCTCAGACTAGCGTCTTCGCAGGACAGGAGTCATTAGATCCGAACGGCGGGATTACTCCGGACTCGTACCTCGACACGAACCGTCCGGCAGCGCCTGCCCTTATTCCATCGCAGACCTTCACCTTGTTTCGATATACGTGGAGTCCAGACGGAACCGGCACATTCGGTGGCAGTACCTATATGGTCAGCAACGGAGACAAGGTGTTCTACATTGACACGTCGCCGGTGACCGGACGCCCCGCCGTAATCGTAGGACAGCGGCAACAGAAACCTTGATAAACAGTGGCAACACATTTGCAGACGTGTTGATCCGCGCAACCAATCGACAGGAGGAATTTGACGAGTTGCTCGGAAGAGTGCGGGGCCATTTTTTCCTTCTAATAGAGTCGTCACGTGCATCGTGTGGTGTTTCGATTGCTGAAGTCTATTCTGAGCCTATGCCTCCACGGACCTCTCTGCCGGGGCCAGAAGCGCGAGCGGAAAGTTTTGAAATATCCGTGAAAGTTTCAATATTCGCGCCTTTCCGGAGTCTGAGTATTCCCTCCCTGGCTCAAAGACGCTGCGCCATTTCGCGGGTGCCGCGTTGGGCAGGCTAAGGGACGTATTCTCCCAAATCTCGCCCAGCGGAAAGCGACCCGGCCGCATCAAAGCGGAACTTAGACGGGGAGTGACGACCAGGGCCCAGCGATCTCCGAAACATCGTGCAAAAGCGAAGACATGATCTTTCCATCTTCCGTTCGCCCTGAGCGGAATGTATTCGCCTCTCGTGAACAGTTCGCTCTGAGATCTGCGAAAGCAAAGGGCTCGAGCGATCACGTGCAACTTAAGCCTTCCATCCTGCCACTGGTCCAGGAGTTCGTCTGTCGCAGGCTTTCGCGTTTTCAAATCCTGAAGAAAGGCTACGCGTTGCGTGAAATCGACGGGACAACGGTTGTCCGGATCGACGAGTCGAAGATCCCAAAGTTCAGAGCCTTGGTAAAAATCGGGAATACCGGGGAACGTGATCTTGATTAGTACCTGGGACAATCCGTTGAGCATGCCAAAAAAAGCGATTCGCGGAACAAACTCGAGAAAATCGCGGAGAAACTCGTTTTCTTCGGATGGCTGCAGAATGGCAGCGATGAAGTTCGACACAGCCGCTTCGTGAGGTACGTTGGGTACAGTCCACTTGGTATGCACCATCGCCTCTCGAATCGCTTTGATCATATATTCCTGGATCCTTTGCTGAAAGCCTGCCCCAGCTTCAGATTCGATCGGCCAAGCTCCCAACAGAGTCTGGTAGAGCAAGATCTCTTCGTTCCGTGTGGGGATAGGCCTGCCCATGATTACGGTTCGGTGGGCCTGGTTCAATGAGTGCCACTGAGTCAGGTGTCTTTCCCATTCCGCCGGCATCTCCGACAAGACATTGATTCGCGCGCGTATATCCTCCGAGCGTTTCGTGTCATGCGTTGTGGTTGCGTTCAACGTATTTGGCCAATGTTTCTGGCGCTCAACTCCAAATCGATGTAGTTCGTTCGGCGAAACGCCTGGAATGTTCGGCGCACCGCCCACTTCGTTGAGCGACACCAAGCGGTTGAAGACATAGAGCAAGGAGTCCTCGAAACTCTTCGCCATGATCGGTCCGGTAAACTGCTGCCAGCGCATGACAAAGGTCAGTCGTTCCTCGCGCTGTTCCGGGAAGACCCACGGACCGGCTTGCAGCAACAGGACCTGCCGCAAGAATTCAAAGCAGTCTCGATCCAGCCTCGGGTTTCGTTTCTCCGCCTGCGAAATCGCATCGGCAATATACTTACGATCGACGTCGCTGGGCTGCGATCCGCGGATGTAAGTGCGATAGATGGGAAGAAAGGCAATGGTCTCGATCAGTGCCTCGGTCAGGCAGGATCGTGGCAATTCGCGAGCGTAGCGGTCCTGATCCGCCAGTTGACTCAACTCGCGACCGAGCGAATGCATTTCCACGGCGAGCAGATTCGACATCACCTGCTTTTTCTTTTCGTAGACAAGCTCTCGGAATGGAGTCTTTAGGTCGGAAAACTGATGATAGATACGATCAAGCAGCCGGACGTTTTTCCCGTCGACGAACAGGCCGTTGACGCGGTTTAAAAAATCGTAACCAGTTGTGCCTGCAACCGGCCAATTGCCCGGCAGCGCTTCGTATTCAGCCAGAATTTTCTCTACAACCACATAGAACGGCGTGGGAGACGAGTCTTTGTTCGTACCGTTGGAGCCGGTGTCGCCCGCCAGGCGTTCCTGCAGGCGCCTCAGATAGCCTTCGGGATCGCGCAGGCCATCAATGTGATCGATCCTTAGACCGTTTATCAGGTTCTTGGCAGCAAGGCGAAGAACGACGGAGTGGACCGCGTCAAAGGTCATCGGATCTTCCACTCGCACTCCGATCAGTTCCATGATGGTAAAGAATCGCCGATAGTTGATGCCCTGATTTGTATTCCGCCAATAGGCGAGCACGTAGGACTGCATTGATAACAGCCTGTCGAGAAGATTGAAACTTTCCGGAACACCAATTTGTCCGTTGAAAGTGAGCACGTTCTGATCGATAAATTCACGAATCTCTACGGAAGTGGCGTACAACCGTCCCAGCCGCTCTTTTACCGCGGTACGCTGAAGACGGCGTTCGCCGGCCTTTTCAGCAGGCACAGGCGAACGCCCACGGATCTTGTCAATTTCGGAGCGAATCCCCTCGAGTTCGAGGATTGCTGAAGATTCCCCACCTAATTTATCGCGCAACGCTTCGAATCCGAGGTCGAGGATCAGCCGGTAGGCGCCCGGCGCGACTGGAAGACGAGTGTCGAAATCTCGGATGAAGAACGAGCTCTGATCGAACTCCAGAATCAGTTCAGAATTTTCCAAGGCCTCGGCGTAAGTCTTCCCGAGAATCGGCAGCAGCAATCGATTATCGAGGGCGCGGTTGGGCGGATGCCAATCCACGTCGAAGTAGGAAGCATAAACAGAAGCTGGACCTTCCTCGATCACATCCATCCACCACGGATTTTCGCTGCTGGCTGCGAGGTGATTGGGAACTATGTCAAGCAACAGTCCCATTCCGTGTGCTTGCAACTGGCGGGAAAGACTCTCAAATTCTTCCTCGGTTCCGAGTTCGGGATTGATTCGGGTGGGGTCGGTGACGTCGTATCCGTGGGCGCTTCCGCGGCGGGCCTGAAGGATCGGCGACGAATACAAATCCGAGATGCCCAGTTCGTGAAGGTAGGGGACGATTCCGCTAGCGTCAGTAAAGCGCATGCCGGCATTCATTTGCACGCGGTAGACTGCCGATGGAACGCGGACCTCCCCCATCACGCAACCTTCAGGCTAAGCTGGTCGGCAAGTGAGGTGAACAACTCCACCCACTCCTTGGCTGCCAGATCGCCTTGCTCGGAGCGGGATCGATTTGCGCTGAGCGTTCCGTTCGCGTTGGCAGCGACGACATTTTCTACCTGCCAAAGACTGATCGGGAACGGCAACAGCCGGGCGGCGCCGACAACGTTCTGTAACTGCCGGATCGCGTCAGGATTCAGCGGATCGGCACGCCAGGCTTCCGCTGCCTTCTCGGCTTTCCGTCGGGCCACAAACTCCAGAGTCTCACGATCAAGCGGGACGCGCATGGTTTCCGCTTCGTGCAGCAGCGATTCCAGTTTCTCACGATCTACCGGCTCCGATTCGAGCGCGCGGCGGATCTGCGCGTTCAAGGCGAATTCGGACATCAGGGTGAAAATGCGCGGCTGAACTACTCCCATATCGGCGAGGAATTTCATGAGCGGTACATTCTGCTCAAACAACCGCCGGTTCGCGGCTTCGACCTCGCTTACGGTTGCTTCCAGAATCGTGTTCAGAATGTGCTGCTGCTCGTCGCGGAAAAGAGATTTCAGCGAGTAAATATTCTTGCCAAACTCTTTGTCGAGCATGCGAATCACCTCGGGAGTGTCGGCACGCTCGAAGGCTTCGATCAGCTCTTTCTCCACCTGGGCGTAAGCTTCGGGACTCGTATACGGGAGCACCCCTCCGCTGACGTTGTGGCTTCCGAGATAAACAACCCCAAACGAGAGCAAGGAACTGCTTCCCGTGATGCGAGATGTAAAACGCGCGCGCCCTACGGACAGACGCGTATTGCCGGCATCCCGGTTGGTGTAGGCCTCACGATCAACGTTGTAGCAGTAAATCTGAGCCTTTTCGGGATAAGGCTGGAACATCGAACTGATGGCGTAGTGCGCGGCGAGTTTCGGCAAATCCACGATGGCAGGTTGGACAAATTTCCGGTAGATTTCCGCACCATCCCGATGCTCGGGGACATTGCTCTTCGCGACAGCAAGTTTTTCAAGAAAACTATTCTCAATATCGGCGTCAAAGACCTCCCGGGCAATCTGGACGACGCGTCCGGCATATTGAATGACCTGCACCGTCTCCAGTCCCGAGAGTTCATCAAAAAACCAGCCGCAGCTCGTGTACATGAGCATAGCGTGACGCTCCAGTTCGAGCAGTTTCAAGGTAGTAGTCTTTTCTTCAGCGCTGAGTTCACGCGACGCATGCTTTTGAAAGAAGCAATCGACGTTCTCGCTGGAACGATCGAGGATGACTTCGATATAAGCGTTCCGGGCTGCCCACGGATCTTTCAGGAACTCACGCGCACGGCCTTCGTAACGCGGATTAATCTCATCGCGAAGCCAATCGAGAGCAGCGCGCAGCGGTTCGCGCCAAAGTTGGTTCCAGTCTCCGTGTCCTCCGGAGTTGCACCCGCAATTGCTCTTCCACCGCTCCACGCCGTGAACACAGCTCCAGGAACTGTTTTCGAAGATCTCGACTTCATGCGTAGGCGCATTGGTGGCAAGAAATTCCGCGTAATTTGTGACGCGGGCCAGTTGATTGGACTCGATGTGATGCAGAGCGTAAGAGAGCGCCATTTCTCCCCGGTGATGATGATGGCCATAGCTTTCGCCGTCGGTAGCGATGTTCATCAGCTGCGGCCAGTCGCGCTCTCCGGAGACTCCACTCATCAGGCGATTGGCAAACGTTCCCCCGTCATTCAGCAGACCTTCGAATGCAACCGCTCGCGAAATCGGTCCATCGTAGAAAAAGAGGGCCATTTTTCTGCGCCCGGAAAGTCGTATCTGGTACGCACGGGTAGGATCGATCCGATCGCCGCTGACATCCTTCCAGGAACGGCTTCCGATACGCCGGACACGTTGCGCCTGGCGCGGAGCTAGAATCGTAAACTTGATTCCGTTTTCGGCAAGCAAATCGAGCGTTTCCAAATCCACGGCGGTTTCCGGAAGCCACATGCCTTCAGGATCGCGGCCAAAGCGGCGTTGAAAATCACGAATGCCCCAGCGGATCTGCGTCAACTTGTCGAGGCGATTCGCGAGAGGCATGATCATGTGGTTGTAAGCCTGCGCGATGGCATTTCCATGTCCGGAAAGCCGCGCCGCGCTCTCGCGATCGGCTTCGCGGATGGCTTCGTACACTTTCGGCGACTTCTCCTCGATCCAGGAGAGCAGGGTGGGTCCAAAATTGAAGCTGATATGGGAGTAGTTATTGACGATCTGCTCGATACGATTGTCCGCATCCAAAATGCGCGATGCCGAGTTCGGCGCATAGCATTCCGCCGTAATCCGCTCGTTCCAGTCGTGGTACGGGTAGGCGGACTGCTGATACTCGATCGCTTCCAGCCACGGATTCTCGCGCGGCGGCTGGTAGAAATGACCGTGGATGCAAAGGTAACGAGGCAAAGGCGCGCTCACTACATCACCCTCCTGTCAGCAAGGCGACCGGAAACTCAGCGAACAGCTCCGCAAGCAGCAGGCTGGTCTGGCCGTCGCGCTCCACGGCGTTGTGCAAGGCCCCCGTGAAGACATTCTGAAACCGTTGGCCGGCCTGCACTCCCGGCAAGACCAGAA
>WNFR01011586.1_pt1 | contig 15172 bp, 17 predicted proteins | sample 5400221 | NCBI WGS metagenome assembly WNFR01 (sample SAMN13153357, study PRJNA577476) | soil metagenome | isolation source: 40 cm soil under Madrone tree | place: USA:California | collected 2016-06-14 | reverse complement strand
TGGGCGCCACGGTCTGCCCGGAGCTGCCGATCTGCCGCTCCATCGGCAGCCAACCTTCATCGCAGATTGGGCGCGATGCCGCAATCTCTCCGCCAAGCGCCTTCGCCAGCGCTTCCGCTTGCGGAATATTTTCCGGCGATTTGATCCCGCGCCCAATCGCCACAATCAGCGGCGCCTGCGTCAAGTCCACCGCCGACTTTGCTTCCTTGAACAGATCCAGCGGCTTCGTGCGGATCTGTTCCGGTTTCAAATCGACTGTTACCGAATTCACGGGCGCTTTGCCGGAAGGGTGTCCCGCGACCAGATCGGAGCGAAACGCTCCCGCCTGAGAGCACCAAATCCGGCTTCGCCGAGCTAATCACTTGCGACAGCGCCACGCAATATCCGTCCGGCGTGTACGACTCCAGTAAATCGTGCTGAACGAGCAGCACCTCGGCAACGTTTTTCGCCGCGAGTTCGTCGGCCAGCCCGGCAACGCCTTTCCCGATCACCAGCGCGCTCACCGAGCTCGAAGTGTCCTTGGCGATCTGCTGTGACGCGGCCAGCGTCTCAAAGCTGGTGTTGTTCCATTTCCCTTGCCGCTGTTCCGCTATCACCAGAATTTTCATGTCAGATCACCCGCGCCTCAAACTTCAGCTTCTCCACCAATTTGCCGGCCACTTCTTTCGGCGTACCGGTCAGGAATTCGGTCTTTTTCGTTTTCGTCGGCACATAAATCTTTTCCACCCGCTGCGTAGGCTCCACGCTAACGCCCAGCGACTCGCGCGCGATGGTCGTAATTTCTTTCTTCTTCGCGGCCATGATGCCTTTCAGCGTTGCGTAGCGCACCTTGTTGATGCCGGACTGAATTGTCAGCACCGCGGGCAGCGGACACTCCATGTGCTGGAACCAGCCGGCTTCCAGTTCGCGCTTCAATTTCATCTTTTGCCCGTCGACTTCGATGGCCATGATGATCGTGGCGTGTGGAACATCCAAAACACCGGCCAGCAGCACGCCCGTCTGCCCAAATCCTTGGTCGTCGCTCTGCAATCCGGTCAGCACCAAATCGTATTTCTGCTGTTTGATGGCCGCCGCAAGCGATTTCGCGGAGCCTAGCGGATCGAGCTGCGCAAAATTATCATCGGCAATGTGAATCCCGCGATCCGCTCCCTTGGCCAGCGCTTCCTTAATGGTCTGCTTCACGCGTTCCGGCCCCATCGACAACGCGATCACTTCGCCGCCGTGCTTCTCCTTCAGCCGCAGCGCTTCCTCCAGCGCATAGCTGTCCGGCTCGTTCATCTCGAAACCGATATCCGACTCGCGAATCCAGTTTCCGGCGATGGACAGCGGCGCGTCCTTCGCAGGGACCTGCTTAATACAGACAATAATGTTCACGGGATTTTCCTATTTACTGCGACCGTTAAAGGGCCGATGGCCGCTCCGGGCGAAAACGGGCTACTTGCCGGACCAGCGTTTGAAAATCAGCGCGGCGTTGGTGCCGCCAAATCCGAAGGAGTTCGAGAGCGCGTATTCTACCGACGCCTTGCGCGCTTTGTTGGGAACATAGTCGAGATCGCAAGCCGGGTCGGGCGTTTCCTGGTTAATCGTCGGCGGCAGAATCTGGTCGCGCAACGCCAGCACGCTGATGCCCGCCTCCAGCCCGCCCGCGCCGCCCAGCAAATGCCCGGTCATCGATTTCGTGGAGCTCACCGGAACCTGTTTTGCGCGCTCGCCGAAAACTCTCTTCAGAGCGATCGTTTCGAGGCAATCGCCTAGCGGGGTAGAAGTGCCGTGCGCATTCACGTAGCCGATGTCTTCGGGTGACAATTTCGCGTCCTTCATCGCCGCCTTCATCACGCGATACGCGCCGTCGCCATTTTCCGCCGGCTGCGTGATGTGATACGCGTCGCCCGACATCCCGTAGCCCACGATTTCCGCCAGGATTTGTGCATCGCGCTTTTGCGCGTGCTCGAGTGATTCCAGAATCAGAATGCCCGCGCCCTCACCGACCACGAATCCATCGCGCTGCGCGTCAAATGGCCGGCTGGCGTGACCGGGATCATCGTTGCGCGTGGAAAGCGCCTTCATCGAAGCGAACCCGCCGATGCCCATCGGCGTAATCGTGGCTTCCGTGCCGCCGCAAATCATCATTTCTGCCGCGCCACGTTCGATAATTTTGAACGAATCGCCGATGGCATGCGCCGAAGCCGAGCACGCCGTCGCCGTCGCGGAATTTGGTCCACGCGCGCCGTAGCGAATCGAGATATGCCCGGAAGCGAGATTCACAATCGCGGACGGAATGAAAAATGGGGATATCTTGCCCGGCCCGCCGTTCATCAGTTTGCCGTGCTCGCGCTCGATAATGTCGAAGCCGCCGATCCCGGAGGAAACGTACACGCCCACTTCGTCGAGGTCAGACTGCTCCTGCTTCCAGTTCGCCATGCGCACGGCGAAATCCGCGCCGGCCAGCGCGACCTGGATGAACCGCCCCATCTTTTTCAGCTCTTTTTTCTCGATCCACTGAAACGGGTCGAAGTTCTTCACTTCGCCGGCAATGCGGCAGTCGAAACCCGTAGTGTCAAAGCTGGTGATGCAGGTGATCCCGCTGGTTCCAGCCAGAAGGTTCTTCCAGCTTTCCTCAGTGCCGATACCCAGCGCACAGACTAACCCAACACCCGTGACCACAACGCGGCGCGTCAACGATTCCTGCTCCCTAATGAAGTGGTATTACCCAGCGGCCTTACTTCCCTTTGGAGTGTTTATCGATATAGTCGACCGCGTCCTTAACGGTCGTCATCTTCTCGGCGTCCTCGTCGGGCACCTCGATGCCGAACGCTTCCTCGAACGCCATCACCAATTCCACTTGGTCCAGCGAATCCGCCCCCAGGTCGTCAACAAACGATGCTGTGGGCGTCACTTCCGCTTCATCCACGCCGAGCTGCTCGACGATAATCTGCTTTACGCGCTCTTCCACGCTGGCCATTCATTTCCTCCGCGATCTGCTATCGCTCGTTCTTGTTGGTGCTAAAGTTTTGTGAACCGCTCGGCCTAAACGCCGCCCCACACACCTGTCCGCCCCGTAAACTATAACCCGCCCATTCTATTTGGCCCGTCCACCTAGGTCAACTTTCGCTGCCGCTTTACTTCGCCCAAGGCTATTCGAGCCGAATCCTCCGGAGCGCGTTGACGGCGTCTTTAGTTGCGCCCTCTTGCGGATGAACGTGAATCCTGTCTTCAACGATCTTCCAGAGATAATCCTCAATTTCTTTGTCACTACCATGCTTCACCAAGAGATGGAACACGCCCCCAATGTAGCTGTCGTATTCATCCTGAGCGCGCGGTTCATCCTTGATTCCGATTGGATCCCAAATCTTCACCAAGACCTGGCGAATCTCGTCGCTGATTCGTCGTGCTTCCTGCGTGTTCATTGCTACGCCAAGTGCATACCGCCGTTTACGTTGAGAACGTGACCAGTGATGTAACCAGCTTCGTCGCTGGCCAGGAAGACGATCGCGGCAGCCACGTCGCGAGCCGAACCCATGCGCCCCAGCGGAATGCGTGTCTTCAATTCTTCCTTCACTTTGTCCGGCAGGACATCCGTCATCGGCGTTTCGATGAAGCCCGGCGCAACTGCGTTGACAGTGATATTGCGGGAAGCGATTTCGATGGCAATGGCTTTCGTCAGGCCGATGACGCCCGCTTTTGCGGCAACATAGTTTGCCTGCCCAGCATTTCCGGACTGCGCCACCACCGAGCTAATGTTGATGATGCGGCCGGCACGCGCCTTCATCATCGTGTGGAGCGACTGCTGGATGCAGAGGTGCGCGCCGGTCAAATTCGTGCGTAGCACCGCTTCCCAATCTTCGGGCTTCATGCGTATGGCCAGGCCGTCGCGCGTAATGGCGGCGTTGTTCACCAGAATATCGAGCCGCCCGAATTTTTCGAGGACCTGTTTAAAGCCCGCCTTCACCTGTTCGGCGTCCGCAACATCCATCTTTACGGCCAACCCGCAGCCCCCGGCGGCAGCAATATCGCCCACCAACGCGGACAATTTTTCTTCGTTGCGCGCGGCGACGGCGACTTTCGCGCCAGCTTCCGCCAGCGCAAGCGCGGTATCGCGGCCAATGCCTTGCGAAGCGCCGGTAACCAGAGCAACTTTGTCTTTTAAGCTGAACATTTTCTGCCGTTCTTAGCTGTTAGTTCTTACTTCCTTCTTACTTCCGCGCACCACAAGAAGCGCAGGAGGGATCTAAACACAGAGCTCACGGAGATAGGAGCACAGAGGACACGGAGAAGAGCAAAACTCTACCCAATTCTCTCTGTGCCCTCTGTGTTCCGTCCTCTGCGAACTCTGTGTTAAATCTTTTTTTCTGTCACTAAAAACTAACCACTAATAACCGCCATCACGCTGCATCAGCACGCGCCTGCGCGATCTTATCGATCGTGGTCGCCAAACTCTTTTCGTCTTCCACGTTCAACGCGCCAACGCTGCGCTCAATCTGCCGCAACAATCCAACCAGCACGCGTCCTGGTCCGACTTCCACAAAAGTGTCCACGCCCTCGTCGATCAGCAAGCGCATCGACTCTTCCCATCGCACCGGCATGGTCACTTGCCGAATCAGCGCTTCCCGTGCTTCCTCGCCACTGGCGGTCGTATCCGCATCCACATTGGTGACCAGCGGCATCTGCAAATTCGAAAACTCCGTCTTGCGCAGATCCTTCTCCAGGCGTTCCTGCGCCGGCATCATCAGCGCGCAATGGAATGGGGCGGAAACGGCCAGAATTACAGCCCGCTTGGCGCCCGACTGCGAAGCAATCTCCACTCCGCGCTTCACCGCGCCCGCATGACCGGAAATCACCGTTTGCTCCGGAGAATTCAGATTCGCCGGAGAGCATACTTCGCCCTCTGCCGCCCGCTTGCACGCATCCACTACGACAGCCGGCGACAATCCCATAATCGCGGCCATGGCCCCCTGTCCCGCGGGCACGGCTTCTTGCATGTATTGGCCGCGCTTGCGTACAAGCTGCACCGCATCGGAAAATTTCAGCGCTCCAGCCGCCACCAAAGCCGAATACTCCCCCAGGCTGTGGCCTGCCACAAAGTCCGGAGTAATGCCCTTATCGGCAAGCACGCGATAGACCGCCGTCGAGCAGGTCAAAATCGCCGGCTGTGTGTTGGCCGTCTGTTTCAGCTCTTCTTCGCTGCCCGCAAAACACATCTGTGAAATTGAAAATCCCAGCGCCTTGTCCGCTTCGTCAAAAACGGCGCGCGCCGCCGGATATTTCTCGGCCAGCTCTTTGCCCATGCCCGGGTATTGCGATGCTTGCCCAGGAAACACAAATGCAATTTTTCCCATTTCAACCTCGACTCTGCCGCTAAGCGGTCACGCCGGCGGCAGAGAGCTCCTCTTCAATCTTTTCGTTGATACCTGCTTTGGCCAGGCCGGCAGCGACGCGGATGGCGTTCTTAATAGCGTTTGCGTTCGAACGCCCGTGCGCTATCACGCACACGCCGCGCACGCCTAGCAAGGGCGCCCCGCCTGATTCCGCGTAATCGATCTTCTTCTTCAACCCTTTCAACGCTCCCCTGGAAAACAGGAAACCCACCTGCGAAGCCAGCGAACTGTTGATCGACTTTCGCAATAACCCAAAAATCTGAAACGCGAGGCCTTCGCAAATCTTCAGCGCGATGTTGCCCACGAATCCGTCACACACAATCACATCTACTTCCCCGGAAAACAGGTCTCCGCCTTCCACGTTACCCACGAAATGCACGGGACTCTTCTTCAGTCGCGTATAGACCTCGCGCGTCAATTCGTTGCCCTTGATCTCTTCCTCGCCGATGGAAAGCAAGCCCACTCGCGGCCGGCGATGTCCGAACGTCGCTCGGTAATAAATCTCTCCCATCACCGCGAACTGCACGAGATGCTCGGGCTTCGAGTCCACGTTCGCGCCAACATCTAGCAAAACAGAAACGCCGCCTTTGGCGTTAGGAAACGGAGCGGCCAGCGCCACGCGATCCACTGACTCCAGCGCGCCAAGCAGGAATCGCGCGACCGTCATCACCGCGCCCGTGTTGCCCGCGCTCACTAAACCGTCGGCTTTCGTTTCGCGCACCAACCGCGCGGCCACGTGTACCGAGCTATCCTTCTTTCTGCGAAACGCCTGCGCCGGGTGATCGTTCATGGTGATCACCTCGCTCGCCGGCACAATCTCAATCGGCAGATTGGGCGCTGCGTGCTTCGCCAGCTCCGGCCGCACGACATTAGGCTGCCCAACCAACAAAATGCGCACGCCGTATTCCCGCGCGGCCAGCACACTGCCTTCAACCTCGGGGCGGGGCGCATTGTCACCGCCCATGGCGTCCACAGCAATAGTGATCATGGAAGCTTAGACCTGGCAGTCCCGGAAAAACTCGCTGGAAAGGTCGCGACTAAGCCCGTCAGGCGGACTTGTCTTGAACCGCTCGGCCCTTGTAGTAGCCGCAATGCGGACACACCTGGTGCGGCTGCTTCGCCTCGTGGCAATGCGGGCATTCCCCCGTGGCGGGCTTGGCCAAAAAGTCATGCGCCCGCCGCGTGCTGGTGCGTCTCTTCGAATGCCGTCGTTTTGGGTTAGGCATAGCAATACTCCTCGTTCCTGCCCGTGTGGGCGGATTGTATAAGGCTTTCGCCCTGGAAACCTATTGTTTTTTCAGCCAGTCCTGCTTGAGGCGCGCGAGTGGAGCCAAACGGGGATCCGTCGCGTGGGTCTCACAGCGGCACTCTTCGTGATTGAGGTTCGCGCCGCAGTTGGGGCACAGCCCGCGGCAGTCGCTGCGGCAGATTACCTTCATCGGCAACGCCAGCAGAACCTGTTCACGCAACACATCCGCCAAAAAGAGCCCCTCTCCTTCAAAAAAGCCGATTTCCGCGTCATCTTCCTTTAACCGCGCCTCTTCTGGCTTCACGCCCTTCGGCAAAGGACTGTAGAAGAGGTCAAACGTGCGGCTGACTTCCTCGACCACTGGCTCGAGGCAGCGCGCGCACACCAACTCCACCTTGGTCTCGATATCGCCCGCGATGCGGATCTGGCCGTCCAGAAGCTCCGCGGTGGCATTGACCCCCAACGGCTCGATTTGCTTGATCTCTGCCGTCTGGTAATCAATGCTGCCCGGTGCATAACTTTTCCGGATAGGCAGCTTACGGACGGCAAGGTCCTTAACGTCAAGGAACATGTCTTCAGCGCCTCCGGCGCGCACACTCATGCTTTCATCATTATTGAGTCGGTCGCTCGCCAAGTCAAGGAACCTGCCTAATCCGCGCCCCCGGTGCGTTCTTGAGGGTTACGGGCAGCCGCCCTGCGCCAGTTCGTCTAACTTTTGCTGGGCTTCCGCGCTGCCCCGTTTCACCGCCGCCTCCAGCAGCACACGCCCCTAGCGCAATCGTGTTTACTCCCTCCAGGTTCCCACGGCTTTCGGTATGTTGGCCGAGACGTAGCGTTAGCCCACCCCCGTGCCGGAAATAAGCTGGACCGTTGTGGTGCTCGCTCTCGGTACCGGCGTCTCTAGCGCTTGGCCCTCGCTTTCCCGTGCTTCCGTTTTGATCAGGCGTAAGATTAGACTTCTTTACCCCGTCGGAGGACTGCCGGGCTTGCCAGCCGTGACACCCCACAAAGCTCCCATTTCCATCCGGCGTCTTCGCCGCGCCGAACTGCCTGCGGACACCGTGGCGCTTGCCCGTTTCCTGATCGGCAAAATTGTTGTCCGTGAACTCCCCGGCGTTCGGCTCAGCGGCCGCATTGTGGAAACGGAAGCCTATCCGCAGCGCGACCCGGCCGCGCATCACTTTCGCGGACCTACTCCGCGCAATCGCTCCATGTTTCTGCGCCGCGGCCACGCCTACGTCTATTTCAGCTACGGCAATCACTTCATGCTGAACGTCAGCGCGGAAATCGCCGGCGTCGGCGGCGGTGTCCTGATCCGAGCGCTCGAGCCCCTCGAGGGCATCAAGCTAATGGAACAGCACCGCAAAACCACCCGCCTGCTCGACCTCACACGCGGTCCGGGACGTCTCGCCTCCGCCCTCCGCATCGACCGCTCCCTCGACGGCACAGACCTCTGCGCTCCAGGTCCTCTCTGGCTCGGTGCCCTCACCAGCCCGCGCGGTCCCGCAACCCCTGCCCGCCGATCCTTTATGCTCGGCACGAGCACCCGCATTGGCATCACCCACGCCGCGCACCGCCTCCTTCGCTTTTACGAGCGCGGCAGCCCCTTCGTTAGTGGACCACGCCGGCTCCGCTCCTGACTCCGGCATTCGGCATTGGACTCTTGACCAAGCATCAACCTGTACCCTTGGACAGCCTCAAACCCCGCCCGACTGAGAGTACAATGGTGGTCAATCTACCCGGGCGCGGGGGTGCACCTATGTCCGAATCCTGGAAGCAATGGGAAGGCCAAGTTGTCGACGCCAAATTCCCGCTTAGCCGCTATCTCGGTGGCTCTGAACACAGCGCCGTCTTCCTGACAGAGCGCGGCGCTCCGCCACAAAAAGCGGCCATCAAATTTATTCAAGTCGACGAACCCGACGCGGAACTCCAGTTGTTTCGCTGGAAGCACGCCGCCAAGTTGTCTCATCCGCACCTGCTGCGCATCTTCGAATCCGGCCGCTGCCGTCTCGGAGATTTCGATTTGCTTTATGTCGTAATGGAATATGCCGAGGAAAATCTCTCGCAATTTCTTCCGCAGCGCCCGCTCACCCCCGCGGAAGCGCGCGACGTTCTCACGCCCACGTTGCAAGCCATCACTTTCCTGCATAGCGAGGGATTGGTTCACGGACACGTGCGCCCTTCAAACATTCTCGCCATCGAGGATCAACTCAAGCTCTCGAGCGACGGCGTTTTCTCCATTGCCGATCACGCTGACCAGTCGCATCTCCCTGCTCCTCAAACGCAACAAAGCGCCGCCACCAGCCTCCGCCATCCGAGTCCTTATGATCCGCCGGAAATCGCGAAAGGACTTATCTTTCCTGCAGGCGATATCTGGTCACTCGGCATGACCCTCGTCGAGGCGCTCACGCAGCATCTTCCAGCTTCCGCCGCCTCGGCTGTGCAAGACCCGGTCGTGCCACCCTGCGCCGCTGGACGGTCGCCGAGATCGCTGCGCGTCTGAATCCCGGCTCGGTCGCACCTCCGGCATCGGCCAAGCCGGCCTACGCGCCCCCTGCTGCGCCCATCGCGACTGCAGCGGCGCCGACTGCAATTCCTCTTGCCGCCACATCCCACGCCCCTGCGCCGCCCCCAGCCGCCGCAAGAACCGAATCCGCCCGTCCCGCTCCGCCACCTGTCTCCAAGCCCCCGGTCCACATCCAAACTGTCGCGGTCCGCGGCACATCCACCCGGCCGCGCTACGACCTCGTGCAGCCATCTCTCAAGCGCCCTCCCTTGCTGCCTAAGTTTAATTATCTTCCGCTAGCGATCGTCGCCCCCCTCGTTCTCACCGCGATCTTTATCGCTCCGCGGCTCTTCCATCACCGCGCTCCCGTGCAGCAAGCCGCTGCCGTCGAAGCGCCGCAGCCGCCCTCCGCCCCAAAACCAAGCCCCGCTGCCGCGCACACCAAGAACCCCTCCAAGTCCGCGCAGAAGTCCGCCTCACCTTCGATCGGCGCGACGTCACCGTCTTCGCCTCGCACTTCTTCGCTTGCGTCCCAATCTTCTCTGCAGAAAACGAACGACAAGCGCACCTTGAATTCTTCGACTCCCGCTCCGGTCGCTCTGACCAGCGTCGCCAGTCCTTCCCGCACTGACTCTGCCGCAAAGCCGGTCGCCGCCGGCTCCGTCACGCAAGGCGAAGTGCTCGATCAAGTCATGCCGGATGTCTCCTCCCGGGCCCGCGCCACCATCCGCGGCACCGTTCGCGTAACCGTAAAGCTCCACGTTGATCCGACAGGCAACGTTGCTTCCGCCGAACTCTTTTCCCCCGGCCCAAGTAGATATTTTGCTGATCAGGCGCTGCAAGCCGCGCACCGCTGGGACTTTGCCCCGGCCAAGGTGGATGGCCACGCCGTAGCCTCCAATTGGCTGGTCCGCTTCGAGTTCACCCCCTCCATCACCAAAGTGCAGCCCACGCAATCAACGCCGTAGCCGTCGCCACTTCGCTGCGGCATTTCTCGTTCCGGCATCTATAAATCTGTCCCGAAAAATCGATTCATTCCCCCGAATGGGGAGGGCGGGCCGCATTGTGTTAAGGCTGTGCTTTATCCTGCATTTGCTTGCTATCCCAACCAGTAGGCTCGCCACACCCTTCTTGGCTTTCAGTCAACACTCAACGAATCAGAGCATTTTTGTTCGTTTAATTAATACAACAACGACTTAACCCAACTGTTAATTAATACCTCCGCTGACGCTCGTCATTGTGTGCTTCCATTGCTTTTGACTGGGTTTTTTTTCGCCCAGATCTCAACTTTGGAGAGTAAACATGCACGCTTCGAAACTTCGCAGTCTCATTTCTGCTTCGTTGCTTCTAATCACTTCTTCATTTTTCTGCTTCGCGCACCATCCACAACATCAGCAGCAAGTCCTCAACCGCGTGGCGGATGGCACAGGCCCTGTTCCACCGTATCCTCCAACTCAACTCCAGAACCGCGTGGCGGATGGCACAGGCCCCGTTCCACCGTATCCTCCAACTCAACTGAGTCTCATGGCGGATGGGACAGGCCCTGTTCCACCGTATCCTCCAACTCAACTGAGTCTCATGGCGGATGGGACAGGCCCTGTTCCACCGTATCCTCCCAATTCCCTGAACGCCGACTTGCTTGCAGCTTGAGCGAGATGAAGCGCGCCGGCAGGGGAAGAAGATACGACCCACCTTCCCCTGCCTTTATCTTTTATGATACTATTCTGTGCCAGTTAACCCTCAGGACGTCATGATTGCAAACTTCATTTGGTGGGCCGGCATCGCGCTTGAAATTGCCATCCTCCTGCGCGGCGCACAAACAGGCCTCCTGAGAAAGTACCCTCTGTTTAGTGCTTACATTGGCTGTGTCCTGGCCAAAGAGCTGATCGGGCTGTTCACGTACCAATTTGCTCGCGATTTATATGTGCCGCTGTACTGGCCCACCGAGCTTGCTACCATCGTCGCCAGCTACGCTGTGATTATTGAGATTTTTAGATGGGCCACAAGGCACAAGCCCGGCTTACGACGCCTTGCCCAAAACGTTTTGCTAATCGTCTTTTGTCTTACTGTCGCCTATGCGGGTTCCGATTTTTCGCATGGCCGGTTCGCTTCCTTGGCTCGTGCTATTGCTGAGTTAGGTCGCGATCTTCGCTATGTCGAAGCCGGGGTTCTCCTTGCGATGTTGTGGTTATTCGTTCGATACCGAATTCCGCTCGGGCACAACCTCATAGGCATGATCGTTGGCTATTCGTTCTGGATCGGCTGCAATTTAATCAATATGGCATTCTGGACTCAGCCTGGGAACGGATTTTCGGTTCTCTTGAGGGGACTGCTTCCCGTAACCTATCTAATCACTCTCGCCATTTGGTGCGTAACCTTGTGGTCGGCACACGCAGAGCCCGTCCCGCCCTCCGAAAGCAACATTGAACGAGACTACGAGCTGCTTTCGGTCAGGACGCAAGCAGTCCTTGCGCGTGCTTCTGACGTCCTCTTGCGCTTGACGAGGATACGCCAATGATCGGCTTGCTTCCCATCGTGCTGGTTGGAGCCCTCATTCTGGTTCTGGGTCTTCGCCTGATTCTGCAGTCATCCGGCGTCCAGCGGCAAGATCACTCCGTCAGTATGGAAGAGCTTACAAAGGCCCGCGAAGCCCTGGACACCGTATTTGTCGAATCGGCCGCGATTCGCAGGATCTTTTCGCCCGAGGACATGGAGTTCGTCGCTCATTCGGGTCCTCACCGGGTCAAACACCTTTTTCTTAAAGAACGTAAGGCCCTCGCCATCCAGTGGCTTCGCAAGACGCAAAAAGAGGTTGCCCTGCTCATGGACATCCATTTGAGGTTGGCCGCTTACACCCTCGAACCCAGTCCGCGATTTGAGCTTCAACTGACCGCCAAGTATTTCGCCTTCAGATTCGTTTCTTACCTTCTTCTGCTTCTGTTATGGGTGCGCGGTCCGTTTAAGGCCAAGCGCATCGTCGATTACACCGTCGGTGTTGCCGGACACTTTTGTACAATCTTCAGCGTCCGCCTCAACAGCGTAAACGCCCCACGTTTGTCCTGACACTTCTGCTCGCGACGTCGCTTCGTGCTGAGGGACCCGCTTTCCCCGCAGCTTTTTTACGCGAGCCGCGCGAGCCTGTCATCCCGACCGGAGTGGGCCGGTTTTTTCCTGCGCTCGGTTTGTGAGCGCCGGCCCACGCAGCGGAGGGATCGTGGCAAGGCCGCAGCGTCACCTCGGTCTATGGGACAAAACTACTCCTCACCGCTGAAAGTCTTCGCTTAAGTCGCGAAACTTAGGATTCATCTCCCGTGCCACGCCTAGTTTCAATTTGTGCGGCACCGTCGAGGGAGTGCCCTCCCGCGGCTCGCTGCTCAGCAAATGCATATGCCCGGGCATCACTACATAACCGATCAGGCGAAATCCCGTCGCATCGCGCACTTGTCCCAGTTCTTTCACGAAGAGGTTTTGTGCCCGCGTCGTTTTCAGAAGCGGCAATCGCCGGTAACAACGGAAAGTAATAAAGTGCAGATCGCCTTTGCCGTAATAGCGTTTAAGACCCGCCGGCATCGCCAACCCCCAGCAGAAGAAACAACCACCCCAAGACCCAGGTTCCCACCCCGAACCTGGGGCACCCTCCGTCTCTCTATACTTCCCCGAGACGTGCCGCAGTGATATCCTCTCCTCGCCTCAAATGTCAACGAATTCCAAATTTTCAATCCGGGCCACCCGCCGAAAGTGTAAAGGATGTCCGAAGGCGCGGCCGCCCGCCATTCGCCTATAGCGTCGGAATCCAAGATGAGGGGGAGTGGTGGCGCCGCAAATCTGGCCCGACACCGAGTATCCAGTAAATGAACAGCGCCATACAGCCCCATTCCACGCCGCCAACAAGCCCGACCGCTAAGGTTGATAATCCGTTGTAAACGGCCCACAAGTGGCCGACGCCAAGGAGATGCAGGGCGAGGAAGATCAGAAAAATGCTCCAGAACCTCAGTGACTTACGCGCTTTCCAATACGAGCTAAGGGAAAATACAATTAAACCAGCCGTCATAACTCCGAAGCGCACCCACTTCCCCTGAATTCTATCTGTGTATTTTGCAGGAACATATACTGCGACCAGCACAATCCCAAGCGCCGTGGCGACTGCCGTCGCCAGCGCGACGAGAATGAGCCTACTCCGGTCGGTTAGGTGGATTCTCAATGGCAGGTACCGTTTAGTGCAGCCTTGACTTCTGGCCGGGTGGCCCGCCTTTTGAGCTTTGGTTTCTGCAGGCGACATGATAGGAACAGAGCATACCATTTATGGACTTCACTTCAGAATGCTGATGTGAGGGTGCCCTACCCTTTCCGGGGTTGGTTCTCGCAAGGGTGGGGCATTTGCTCTTTTGTACCTTTCTGGCCATCCGCTCGGCAGACTCGCCTGCAACGCATTCAATTCACAGCCTTTAATTTCTCACTTGACAAATAGTAACGGATGCGGTAATCTCCAACCCAAGGTTCTGCTGACCGTGTCCCCGTCTCGCCCTTCTTTCTTCCCCAACCCCATGTGTCTCCGTGCACTCCACTTCCTACCCAACGTCTGTCCGCCTCTGTGTCTCGGTGTCTCTATGGCAAATCCCGTCTTTTCATCAGTTCTCTGCGCTCTATCTCGTCACTCGTCACTCGCCACTCGCCACCTCGCCACCTCGCCTTTGTTTTCATCAGCTTCCGGCCTCTGTGTCTCAGTGTCTCTGTGGCAAATCTCATGTTTTCAGTATTTTGCGGACTCTTTGGCGTCTCCAAAAAAGTCAACTCCTTTGCAATCAAGCAAATCCAGACTCTTTTTGCAAAACACCCGGGGTGGGGGTACCTCTTCGCACCCATCCGAAAGGCCGAGGTACGCTCTGGCCGTCTCACTCGCCACTATCCGCTGCTACCATGGACTCCATGAAACTCAAAACAGTCAAGACACTCAAGACACTCTGCATCGCGCTCCTTTTCTTGCTCCCCTCTGCGGCGTCTGCCCAGACTGCCCCCCAAATACTCGCCAAGGTGTTTACCGCCCGTGGCGGTCTCACCAAGATTCGGTCAATCAATTCCGAGCGCGTCTCCGGACAAATCTCTTTCGGCGAGGTCACCGGCCCCTTCGTTGTGGAACTCAAACGGCCCCTCAAAATGCACATGCAGCTCACCATTCAAAATCAGACCATGGTGCGCGTCTACGATGGAAAATCCCAAGGTTGGGCCAACAATCCCTTTGCCGGAAAAATGAATCCCGACTCCATGAACGAAGATGAATTGAAAAGCATCACCGAGGAGTCTGACTTCGACGGCCCGCTGGTGGATTACAGGAGCAAAGGCAACCAGATCGAACTCGTCGGCAAAGACAAGGTCGGCGACAAAGACGCCTGGCGGCTGAAGCTGACCACCAAGAACGGCGATGTGCGCTCTTACCTTTTCGACGCCAGTTCATTCCTGCTCCTGAAATGGGAAGGCAAGCGCAAATACGAAGGCCAGGAAATTCCCGTGGAGTCTTACTTCAGCGACTATCGCGCAGTCGGCGGGATGAAATTTGCTTTTGGCATCGATTCCGGCAGCTCGGCAGCCCAGATAACGCAAAAAATCCGAATCGAGAAAATTGACCTGAACCCCGCGCTCGATGAAGCCGAATTCACCAAGCCGCCCTCGCTGCCGCAACCGGAGACAGCACCGGCTACAACTCCGGCGCAGCCGCCCGCCTGATCGAATCGCGCAGGCGTGATGGGAAAGGTCATGCAGGCCGGCTGCAGTGGAAGATCATGCAAGTGATATCGTCGGACTGCCGCGTCGCGCCAACAAAGGCGTCGACGCGCGTCATCAGAAATTGCAGAGACTCCTGCGCGGTAACTTCCGGAAGCGCGCGAATCGCCGCCAGCCACCGCTCGTTGCCGAATTCGGCGCCACTTTCGTCGAACGCTTCGACGACGCCGTCGGTGAAAAAAATCAGCGCGTCGCCCGGTTGCAAATCTTTTGCGGAGGTCTCGTACGCAGCCGACGGCACGATTCCGAGGGGCACGCCGCCGA